>ERZ1026894.1304-NODE-1304-length-15062-cov-3.818818_pt1 | contig 15062 bp, 13 predicted proteins | sample MGYA00380177_ERZ1026894 | MGnify/ENA primary metagenome ERZ1026894 (study PRJEB33269, sample SAMEA4719813) | human gut metagenome | biome: human-associated habitat; feature: organic feature; material: feces | place: Cameroon | collected 2013-10 ... | reverse complement strand
GATCTAATTTGTTTCGTTATTTTTTATGACATATTTCTGGGTATATTTCATTACATAATCCTGTGTGATCAGATGATAATGGTTCATAGCATTTAGTGTACGAAAAAACTCTTCTCTGGTGATGGGTGCTGCCAACAGTTCCTCCAGCACGCTTTCCAGCTTCTGCCGGTATTCCTCCAGAGAATAGATATTATTTTTGCACAATATACCATACCGGTAAATATCTTTAAAATATTCATCAAATCTGTCCGAAGTATTGATCGCATCATCCACCAGAAACGGCGCTCTCGTAAGAATACTGAATATCCCCTTCATTGATGTATTGGTAAATGAAATGCCCGGATGGATCGTAAACAGATTTTTCATATAGATCATCTGTCCGTCCTTTGTATTTTCTTTATACTCCGGCAGATACGGTTTATAAATTTTGGACATAAAACCGGAATATTGAAACGGTACATAATCCCGGTCAGGATCTGCCGTTACATTTTTGTCATAGTAAATCCCCTGAATATCATTGAATGGTATCTGAAACTCTTTGGCACTCTGATCCATGATCAGCAGGTGAAGATGGGTATCCGTACGCCATACAATGGCCGGAGCCTGCCGGATCTTCTCTGCCGGATACATATCCACCATGGCAAATACATGCTTTTGTTTTACCTTATGCTCTTTGGCCAGATTCTTTAATTTCTTTGCATTCATAGAAGAAAGATACTGCATTTTTGCCTTCTCTTTCTCCTTAGAATACCAGACATCCTTTCCCCGGTCATTCTCTTCTTCTGACTTCCCGGCAGAATCATTTCTGCCGGCCGGCTCCTTTGTCTTTTCCTTCCGGTCTTTTTCTTTTTTGTTCTTATCCTGTTTGTCCCGCCGTTCCATCTCCGTCAGAGATGCCGACTGGGATGTTACAAAGGCAGCCAGCCCGCACACAAAAGCACCTGTTCCAAAGGTAAAAGAACCGAGAGCCGCAGCCATAACCCCAAGCAGGATCGTGGCAAGTCCCATGATAAAGACAGACCACAAAAATATTCTGGCTTTGGTGCTTCCATGAAACATGGTATTAATAATCCTGTTCATCATCGCCGCAGACGCCCTCCTTCGTACTTTTCATAAGTCTCCAGACAATGAAGCAGCGTGTCATAGTGTTCCTGACTGCTTCCCTCCTCCAGAACAATATCCAGGGCTGCTGCCAGATTATTGAGATACAGTTCATTTAGATATTCCCGGAGTCCCACAAGGATCTGACGCTTTTCCCGGTAAGTTTCTGCATCCAGAAGTGCAAGAAATCCTCTGCGGGCAATCTCCTCATCCGCCATTCTGCCGGTCAGAAGCTTTTCTCCCTGATCGTTCATCAAAATTTTTCGAAGTTCCCAGTCACTCACCGGGTCCGCAGCCGGGTCCATCTCCTGTCTGCTTACAGAGTCTGTCGTGTTGGCCACTCCGCTTTCCTGCATCACATCCCGCTGTGATGTGTTTTGAAACACCACGGATTCAAAGCGGTATTGCTGACGGCATTCCGGATATTTATCCTGATCCACTCTGTCCAAAAACATGGACAAAGGTCTGACCCACACCTGAAATGGTGGATACATCCCCTGATAAATTACCATATCCTCTTCTGTTTCGGAATCCTTTGCCAGCTCCCTTATCTGATATATATTTCCTTTAAAATGCCGGTAAAACATTCCCGGCACAGGTCTTTTCCGCTCCATCTGCATCTCCTCCTCACAGGTCTATTATAGGATGTTTTCCGCGGATCCGCAATTCATTTTTGCCGACAGACATTTACCGGCTGCTGCCTTGACTTTTCCTATGGGTATGATATAATAACTCCAGATTTTGTCAGGAATAACAAACGGCAGAAGAAGGGGCATACCACCACGGGTATGATTTCTTTTTCTGCCGTTTTCTTATAAGCATCCAGGAAAGGAAGGATTTTACGAATGAATATTCTAGAAGAAGCAAAAGAAATTTTTGATAACATTCAACGGATAGCACCTGTAGTTCACAATATTTCGAACTATATCACTGCCACGGACTGCGCCAATATGACACTGGCATGCGGCGGATCTCCCACAATGGCAGATGATCCGGAGGAGGTAGCCGATATCTCTGCCGGCTGCAACGGCTGCGTGATCAATATGGGCAATACCGGCGGCTTTCTGGAAGAATCCATGCTTCGTATGGGACGGAAAAACAATGAGCTGGAGCACCCGGTTATCTTTGATCCGGTAGGAGCCGGCGCTGCGCACCGCCGCAATGCGGTACTGGAAAATCTTATGGATCATATCCGCTTTACCGTAATCCGGGGCAATATTTCCGAGATCAAGTATGTCGGCGACAAAAGCTCCCACGCAAAGGGTGTCGATGCAGCCAATGAAGATCTTGCCAATGAGGACAATATTTATGAAATTGCAGAATATGCCAAAAAGATCAGTGCTATCACCTGCTCTGTCATTGCCATCAGCGGTCCCATTGACGTGGTTGCCAATGCGGATACCGCTTATCTGATCCGCAACGGTCATCCAATGATGTCCCGGATCACCGGTACCGGATGCATGCTTTCCAGCGCCATCGGCGTATTTGTCGCCGCCAATCCATACAAAGCTCTGGAAGCAACTGTAACTGCCATGGCGGCTTACGGTTATGCCGGAGAACTCGCCTACGAAAAAACGGTCCGTACCGAAGGCGGTACCGGTTCTCTGCGCACCTTCCTGATCGACTATATGAGCAATATGAACTATGAAACTTTCTTAAAAGGTGCTAAGATTGAATTAGTATAACAACGAAAGGATGAAATTTATTATGTCATATCCATTAAAAAAAGAAGACCTCACTTTATATGCTATCACAGACCGCTACTGGTTAAACGGGAACAAGCTGGCCGATGTTGTGGAAAATGTCCTGAAAAACGGAGCAACCTTTCTGCAGCTTCGGGAAAAGGAATTTTCCCATGAAGAAATGGTACAGGAAGCAAAGGAGATTAAGGAGATCGCTGCCCGGTATCATGTACCATTTGTGATCAATGATGATATCTATGCGGCAAAGGAAATCGATGCAGACGGTGTACATATTGGCCAGAGCGACATGGAATATCAAAAGGCACGGGAGATTCTGGGACCGGACAAGATCATCGGCGTCTCAGCCGGCAATCTGGAACAGGCTGTTGCAGCAGAAAAAGCAGGTGCCGATTATATTGGTGTTGGTGCTGTATTTACCACCAGCACCAAACTGGATCATACCCGCATTACCTTTGAAACCCTGAAGGAGATCACCTCCACCGTATCCATCCCGGTGGTTGCCATCGGCGGAATCAGTGCTGACAATCTGACCCAGCTGAAGGGAACCGGTATAGATGGCATCTCTGTCATCTCGGCAATCTTTGGACAGCCGGATCCGGGCGCTGCCACAAAGGATCTGCTCCACCGCACAAAGGAGATGCTCTCATGAATTCCATAAAAAACGCAGGACTTTATATTTTTGATATGGATGGAACGCTTCTTGATTCTATGGGAGAATGGACGCACCTTGGTCGAAACTATCTGCTGTCCAAAGGAATAACGCCTCCTGCCGGCCTGGAAGAAACCATCGACGCCATGACCATGGAGGAATCTGCCGCTTACCTCCAGACTTTAGGAATTCACGGTGATATTTCCACGATCAATCGGGAAATCATGGAATTGATCCACCGGTCCTACCGGTATCAGATTCCACTAAAGCCCGGTATCAAAGAGCTGTTACAGGAACTGTCCACAAAAAAGGACAGTATCCTCTGCGTTTTAACAACATCTGAGCGCGACTGCGCCGTTAATGCGTTTCAACGTCTTGGAATACTGTCCTATTTTAAGGACATACATACCAGCTTTGAAATCGGTCTGAGCAAACGGACCGGTACGATCTACCAGCATGTGTGTAAACTGTATCAGGTTGCCCCGGCAGATACTGTTGTATTTGAGGATGCACCATATGCCATTCATGCCGCCAAAGAGGCCGGCTGTTATGTCTATGCCGTCCCGGAGGAAACCTACCGGGATGATTGGTCAGACTGCGAAAGCACTGCGGATGAAATACTCCAGTTGTGATCCAAAGGTCCATTTCCGTGACCCAGATCAAGTCCCGTAGACATCGCACTTCGCACATAGACCTTAGCAATCCCTACTGCTTCCTTCAGCGAATATCCCCGTGCCAATGCACTTGCAATCGCTGAGGAAAGCGTACATCCGGTTCCATGGGTATTCGTGCAGTCAATTCTCTGCGCCGGAAACCAGACCGCCTGTGTCTGATACAACAGATCATCTGCCGCCTGTATCATATGGCCGCCTTTTAAAAGTACATTACAGTCATACTTTTGCCGGATTGCCTGTGCTGCCTTTTCCATCATGGTTTGATCAGTAATCTGCACAGATGATATCGTCTGTTTGTTTTCCACCGATCCATCAACAGCTTTCAGTATCTCCTCTGCCTCCGGAATATTCGGTGTCACAAGCTCGGCCAAAGGAAACAGCCGTCGCAGCATCTGCTCCTTTCCTTCTGCCTCTAAAAGGCTTCTGCCGCTGGTGGATACCATGACCGGATCAAGTATCACATGCTCCACATGATACTTTTCCAGAATATCAGCAACTGCTTCCACTGCATCTGCCGTGGCAAGCATCCCGATCTTTACCGCATCCGGCATAATATCACTCATCACAGCCTCAAGCTGCAGCCGGATCATTTCTCCGGTTACATTCTGAACACCTGTTACACCGCATGTATTTTGTGCTGTCACTGCCGTGATCACACTCATACCATATACATCAAAAGCAGACATGGTCTTTAAATCCGCCTGGATCCCGGCACCACCGCTACAGTCTGAGCCGGCGATGGTTAAAACTACCGGTGGATTCTTCCTGTTCATCGTATACCCTCACTTCATATTATAAAAAACTGTTTTTGCGTTTTATTACGGACAAAATACAGACTTTATTCATCAAAAATTGATACGATCTCCCCATCTAAAATCTTATTCATGTTCTTAACTGCGCAGAAGTTACCACACATAGAACAGGTATCTTCCTTCTCCGGAGCCGCCTCTGCACGATATCTTCTCGCCTTTTCCGGATCAATGGAAAGCTCAAAGGTTTTCTCCCAGTCAAGGGCACGACGGGCTGCTGCCATCTCATCATCCCAGTCTCTTGCCCCCGGAAGACCTTTGGCAATATCTGCCGCATGGGCAGCGATCTTTGACGCAATAATTCCTTCCTTTACATCATTCAGATCCGGCAGACGAAGATGCTCCGCAGGTGTTACATAGCACAGGAATGAAGCTCCGTATGTTGCAGCAATAGCACCGCCAATAGCAGATGTAATATGATCATAGCCCGGAGCAATATCCGTAACAAGAGGTCCCAACACATAAAATGGTGCTCCCTTACAGATTGTCTTCTGAATCTCCATATTGGCCTTGATCTGGTCTAACGGCATATGACCCGGTCCCTCGATCATAACCTGAACATCCTTCTCCCAGGCACGTCTGGTAAGCTCGCCCAGAGTGATCAGCTCCTGAATCTGGGATACATCCGATGCATCCTTTAAGCATCCCGGACGGCATGCATCTCCTAAACTCATAGTAACGTCATACTCTCTGCAGATATCAAGCACTTCATCATAATATTCATAAAATGGATTTTCATTTCCGGTCATCTCCATCCACGCATAAATAATAGAACCACCACGGGATACGATATTCATCAGACGCTTGTCCTGACGGAAATGACGTGCTGTCTCCTTATTGACTCCGCAATGAATGGTCATAAAATCCACGCCATCCTCTGCATGCATCCGCACGATATCGAGCCATTCCTTCGCTGTGATCTCCTTCAATGCCTTATGATAATATACAACCGCATCGTAGATCGGCACCGTTCCGATCGTCGCCGGACATTCCGCCGTCAGCTTACGGCGAAACTTCTGTGTATCTCCACTGGAGCTTAAATCCATGATTGCCTCTGCTCCCATATCTACGGCACTTTTTACCTTTTCCATCTCCATATCAAGGTCTGTCCAGTCACGGGAGGTTCCCAGATTGACATTGATCTTCGTCCGAAGAGCACTTCCAATGCCGTTCGGATCCAGAACCTTATGATTTTTATTGGCCGGAATGATCACCTGACCTTTTGCGATCAGATCCCGAAGTACCTCTACATCCATCTTTTCCTTTGCAGCAACCTTCTCCATCTCCGAAGTGATAATATTTTTTCTCGCCGCATCCATCTGTGTCGTGTAATCCATAATCTACCTCACTTTTCCTTTGTTCCTGTAAAACATATGCCTCCGAAGCAGGTTTAAAATTTCTCTCCAAATATTATTGTTTAAAATAAAAAAGTGCTCCGGACTGTTTATCTGAAGCACTGTAATTTGTAAGAATATAATATTTGACGAATCATATGTATCTTCCTACGCCGGAATTATCCGAATCAGGTTCATGGGTCGGACTACCATCAGTCCCTCTCAGCCGTAACAGCTCCCCAGACAAATCATCTCTTTCAGTATAGTGGTGACTGCGCCGTCTGTCAAGCTGTCATTTTTACAAAACGGTGGATATTTCCCGCCCATACCACACACATATAAAGAGACACGGACAACAAAACGGTGGCAAATATCTGTACGGCATGATACACCCCGGAACCAAACACCATCAGCACCAGAAGACACAACTGAAGAACTCCATAGACAATGATCTCCGCTTTGCCCTGATGATTCATTCGAATCTCCATGGCACTGTTTCTGCCAATACATACATAACCGATCACTCCAAACACGACAAAAAAGACGATCATTGTGCATAATACCGGATACCTGAGAGCCAGGACCATTCCATATGAGGCAGATAAATTCACCTTCTCCGAATCCGCCACCGTCACAGACTGCACTGTCATCCGGTACAACAGATCCATCCCTGCAAAACCGCATAATACTGTGATCATATACCAGATAATTTTTTTAAGCTTTTCCCCCATGATTTTCCTCCTGAATAACCTGCTACGTTACCGCTGCAATTTCATTTTATAACATGGGATATTTCGTGTCAATACACCACAGGGCAGGGGTATAAGCCGGTAATGATCCATCATATCTTACCTTATCTCCAAAATACCCCAATACGTTTTCCATTCCTTTTATATAACTTTCCATTACGGCTGTAGTAGTACGGATTTTGTGGCGATACTTCATAATATAATTTCTGTCCTTTTTCTATTCCCCAGAAAAAACAATATGAAATATCATTATTCGCCAGACCATAATGCACATTTTTTCCAATATATACTCTTTCCAGACTACTGCACCGGCATTTCCAGCCATCAAATAAAAAGCCTATTTTCACAACACTGTCCGGAATACGAATTTCCCGAAGTTTAACACATCCCCCAAAGCAGCCCATGTAATAAGAATCATCTTCATAAACATCTTTCGTATGGATGCCCGGAAAGCTCCTCCACTCCCTGCATCTGGAATTTGCAGCAAAATCTACCTGTACCAGTTCTTTACACGAATAAAAGCAGCCTCCACCAAGAATCTCTACTGACGCCGGAATTCTGACCTGTTTCAGGCTGCGATGATGCGCAAAGGCAAGCCGGGCTACTTTCTTCGTTCCATATTGTATGACAACCCGATCCATATCGTTATATCCATAGATTGCTGCTTCATATTTATCATCATAAAGCACGCCATCCTTCATCTCATACCTTGGATTTCCTTTAACAACAGTAATATAATTTAACCGCGAACATTGGTAGAAAGGTAGCTGACCTATTCTCGCTACTGACTTCCCGATCTTGACTTTTTCAAGGCTCCTGCATTGCCAGAAACATTCATCTCCCACCCATTTCACATTGTCCGGTATCCTTATCTTTTTCAGTTTTTTACAGCCCACAAATGCATACTTTTTTATTCTGGTCAGACTGTCCGGTAATGTCACACTCTCCAGATTCTTAAACTTTGCAAATGCAGCAATATTGATTTCTGTGACTCCCGATCTGATCACCAGCTTTTTCACCTTATTTTTCGGAAACGGATACTCAATATTATACAAACGATCATCATCACGCCATTGCGGATAATCCGTTTCATAATATGCATCACTGTACAATCTGCCCTTTCCAAAGATTGTCAGACATTGTTTCTTTCGATCATAACGAAAACGGGCAAACGGACCGTGAACTCTTTTTTTACACTTTGTGCCATCCTTCTTGCCCAAAAAATGATATTGATAACTGTCTGTTTTCGAATCATACAGCCATTCATAATAGATAGAGTCAACTTCATCATGTACAAATCTTACAGGCGTTGCAGTTGGAGCTTTCCACGGCGTTGCAGTTCTTTTTGCACTAGAAGTTGGAGATGGTGCTGCCATCGAATTCTGCACCGGCGCAGGACTACGGTCTTCAACCGAATCATCCGAACAGCCGCAGAAACAGTATATGATCGCAAGCATCATCAACAAACCGAATACTTTATTTCTCTTCATCCGATCACCTCCATATTCATTATTTATTTCAAAGTAATACTATATAAAGTTGCCTGATATTTGTCCTGCATTTTTTTTGCCCTTTTGACTGCGGCATACATACTGTTGGAAGTTGCTGAAATAATTCCTATATAAGAATATTTTATTTAACACCTATTGTCAAACAGTTATATCTACTCAATTATAAAACCATTCATTTATTTATGTAGTACATATACACATCCTCAAGGTCAATACTGTCCCGCACCGGCAGGCATCCCTCCGGCAGCTCATCCCCCACGATCCGCACACGAAGTCCTTCCCGCCTCTGATAAACATTACCGGTGCAGTACCTCTCCTGCAGCTTTTCCAGACTATCCAGATCACATGGCAGTTCCCCTACCTTCCCCTGTATGCTCTCGATCAGCTCCACCGGCGTGCCCTTCTGACAGATCCTTCCATCCCGTATCAGGATCACATCCTTGGCAATGCACTCAATATCGCTGACCACATGCGTCGCAAAAAGCACGATCATTTTTTGTGCCACAGCGGCAATATAATTTCGTATATTGATCCGCTCACTGGGATCCAGTCCCGCCGTTGGCTCATCCAGGATCAGCAGACGTGGATTTCCCAGAAGTGCCTGTGCCAGCAGAACACGCTGCTTCATTCCTCCGGAAAAGCCTCCCACCTTTTTGCGCCGCACTTCCCACAGATTGACCACCTGCAGAAGCTCCGCAATCTGCTTTCCGGCTGTTGCCGGGGCAATCCCCTTGACCGCCGCCATATATTTCAAGAACTCTTCTGCCGTATAATTTTCATAAAGTCTCTGCTGCTGTGGCATGTATCCTAACAGCTCCCTGTATTTTGCCCCCAGCTTAGTAATCTCATGGTCATTGCACAGCACCTCCCCCTGATCCCGCACAATGCTGTCCGTCAAAATATTGATCAGCGTACTTTTGCCTGCCCCATTTGGTCCAAGCAGAGCATGTACACCGGAATCCAACACCAGACTCACGTCATCCAGTGCTGTTTTATCCCCAAACCGTTTCGTCAGATGAGAGATTGTAATCTCCATACGCTTTAAACTCCTTTCCCATTTATTCCATCCTTAAAATGGAAAAATACTCAGCCTCCGGCAGCATCAAAATATATTTCCCAAAAGCAGCGGATCAAGCAGTACATATTTGAAAACCTTCACTCCACTTAGATACAAAACTAAGGGCAGCGCAAATATAGAAATACTGTATACCACTGTCATAATAAAGCTTTTCGCACGGCTGGAGATCAGGTAAACCGCAGCCATTACCAGGAAAAATCCCAAATAACGCATGACAGAGATCAACGCCAGATAGTCCACCACCGCCAGTCCCGACAGATACATCGGAATGTGGGCCATGCTTGCCACGGAGCAGTTCCAGCCCTTTGTTCCAAAAGCACTTAAGATACGATAAAATTCACTTCCATAGATAATTCCATAGATTACTGTAACAATCCCTATGCCGATCCAAAGCTTGGCACTCCACAACTCCTGCCTTCCCCCAGGCGTTGTCCGCAGCAGCCGCATCATTCCCGTTTCATATTCCCGGGAATAAATCCCTGCCACCGTAAGGATCACCATAAGAACGCCCTCCAATGCCAGCACCGCATCCCGTTTCCATGCCATCTCATACCCCGTCAGCTGCTCGTAGCCTCTCTCGTAAAAGAGTCCTCCATTCGAAATCCCGGAAATATAGCTGATGTGATTCATCAACACCTGAAAACCCTCTGTTCTTTTGCGTTCCCTGGCATATCCCGATTCCACAATTGATTTCAGTTCATCCGTAGCCGCCTTCCGTTTTTCTTTATGGATCTGCCTTTCCAGAGCAAGTCTCTCCTCCCGCCACTGTTTTATTTTTTTGGCAGAAACCTTCGTATACGATCCGGACACCTGATCCACATATTCCTTATAGTAGACATCCGATTCATCATCATACAGAGAATGTACCGCTGTATAGTTCCACCAGATCACTCCTGCAAATATGCATATCATCAAAAGCACTCTCTGATAATACAGTATCTTTTTTGTTTCCCCGTAAAATAAACGATATCCCCGTATTTTTTTCTGCCGCTTCCCCTGTGACAGAATATGGCATTTGGCACGGGATACAATTTTCTGGTCACAGAAGAAAAATACAGTTCCCGAAAAAAGTAAAATACCCGCTACAATAAAAAACACGATCCCCACTGTAATATAACTGACCGGAAAACCGTACAGTCCAATATTCCGATATACTGCCATCATTTCGCCCGTATGCAGAAAGCCTATGAGATTCACATACTTCAAAACAGACACCCAGCTATTCGCTGATATTCCCCAATATGCCAGACTGCTTCCCCCTAAGATCACCGCCAGACAGATATACAATTTCTGCGATGTACCACAGACCGTCATCAGGAATAATATTAACAGCATACTCACAAAATACGCCAGCAGTTTCAGTCCCAAAAACAGGACAATACTTTCTTTTAAATCTGCTGCCACGCCGGTTCCAATAAATCCATTTACGGATTGCAGACAGGCATTTAAATCTCCCAGTCCATACAATTTCCAGGCCACCAGGATATTTTCCAGATAAAGGAGCAGCATCACCTCCATTGTAAACAGCAAAAGTGCCAATACTTTATAAATAATAAACGATTCCCGCCCCCTTTTCATTGTACGGATAAAAAAATATTCTCCCCGTTCCTTCTCCTGCATAAAGGAAACGGCTGCAGCGGCAAGCAAGGTCACCAGACCGGCAATATCCGTCTGAAAAAACAGAAGGATCATTGCCCAGCCTCTGGAAGGAACGATCTGCACTGTACTTCCTTGAAACTGCCGCAGCATTTTCATAACCTTTGCAGCATCCTTTCGATCGTATTTACTGCTTTTTCGAAAACCTTCAAACACCTTACTTTTAGAATAATCCTTCTCCCGCTCCTCCAGATAATCGTCATAGCTGCCGGCACGGGATATTTCGTCAAGCATCGTCTCATAACCAATTCTTCGTTCATACGCTATATTCTGATTGTTTGACTTTTTCTTCAGATAGCTTTTTGCCTTTGCCGGCTCCCTCCCTTTGATCTCATGGTATATGCTGCGATAACAGGATACTGTCGGCTCCATCCATGACTGACGGCTGTACTCACTCCGCAGCAGCAAAAACAGATTCAGTAGAAGTCCTGCCACTACAAACACTGCTACCGCCCGTTGCTTCCACAATTTTTTATGCTCTCTCCACATACCTACTCCACCTTGCTTTTCAAATGCTGTAATTATTCATCTTCTACCCTTCCCACGCCTTGATCTGCTTTTCCACATCATCCCGGTACTGTTTCATCCTCTTAGTGGCAAGCTTCTTCACCATACTGTCATACTCCCTATCAAAGTTCTGCGCATGCCAGATATCCTCTCCCTTTCGCATTGCATTAATATAGTTCTCCAGATCCTTCTCGTAATCACCGGCATCCGGCTGGAAGCCGATCAACGGTGACTCGGTTACATTATATGACTGAAAATATTTCCTGCGATTTTCCGATTTGCCGGATTCCCCATCTGTATCCAGCGGCGTTGCTGCAATCTGATTTCCAAAATTCATTCTCAGAAAAGAAAATGTTGTCTGCAGCTCCTGCAAATAATTGCTGACCACGCCATCCTTCACCTGATAATTTCCCTTCTGCACACCATACAGCATCAAATCAGCAATCTTCTGATCCGTATATGCCAGTTCCAGAAACTTTTCTGCCTGTTCCTTACAGTTTGATGCCGATGCCACACCGGTGGACATGTTTGCCTTTGAGAATACCGTCTGCTTTGGCCGGACAATCTCGCAGGACATTTTCTGAATATCCTCGCTGCAAGCTCCATAACCGATTGCCACCAGCCAGTCACCACTCTGCAGAGCCCCCTGCTCCCATGCCGCAGTATCCTCTCCTGCCGTACTGCTTATATAATTCTCCTCTGACAGCCATCCTCTCCGATACCAGGTATGAAATCTCTCGTATACGGCACGAACCTTTTTGCTTTCATACCATAGCTCTGACTTCTTCGTCCGGTGATCCAGTGCCAGTCCCAGACAATAATCACTGTCAGCAAAACCGGACAGATTACCATCCTCCAGACTATTTAATAAGATGATCGGATACTTCGCCTTCACTTCTGTTCCACTCACTATCTTTTCTACCTTTTCCAGCGTATCTGCCTCTTTGAAACCGCCCTTCCCCTTCAGCTTTTTATTGTATGCAATATAGATTCCCTCATAATCCAGCATAGAACTCGGCACAGAATAGATTTCCCGATTGACCTCCACCTGTTTCCATTCCGTCTCACTGAACTGTTTTTTCAGCTTTTTGCCGCCATTATCCAAAAAATCGGACAGTGGTTCATAATATCCCGATTTCAGGGCATCGGCAGAACGATTATTATAAACCATAGATGACGGTACCTGCAAAATATCTACCTGCGGATACTTTTGGGCAAGCTTATCCGGATCATTCTCCAAAGCACTGATAAATTCCCCCTTAAAGTCATACCCGCTCTTTTTCAGATAACGATTGATCTGAGAAACGGCATTTGCCGATGGAAGCTGATTACTCTGAACACCCCAGACTACGGTATCTTCCGGATCATTATTCTTTATATCCTGCTTTTCCTGGATTTTCTTTTTTTCTGACTTTTCCGGGAACTGATATTTTCCCTTCTCCAGCTCTTTCAACGGAATAGCATAGTGTTCATAATCATCATCCGACCAAAATATCATTACATAAACATACTCATTCGTGGCATATTGCGGAACCACGGAAGCCTCCGATTTTGCCAGACATTCTGACTGTCCCGTTTCCCGGTCATACCGATACCAGTCAAGAACATCCCTCTTTTTGTCATAAATCGTATATAACACACTGCGCTCTGTCACGGCCACGCCTCTGTATCCGCTATCGTATTCCTTTTCTTCATTTTCCGGCGAATGGTAAACCACGATACTGTTTCCTTCCCCGCTCCGAAATTGTTTCGCCGTGAAATTTCCATAGTAATCCTGTATCATACACCAGTTTCCCGCATAAACAAAATCATGATTTTCGTCAAAGGACTGCGCATTTTCCGTTTCTCCGTCCGAAAGAGAAACATCCACCTGCATAAAATGTAAATGTTTATCCAGGTAATTTATCTGCTTTTTTTCCGGTAGTTTATTTATTTTCTTTCCATCAAAATTTTCATCATAATATAAGCAATAGAGCGATACATCTTCACTTCCAAGACTTATTTGTGATATATAAGGTCTGGCGTCTTTTCCAAATGCATTATCCTTCTCATCCCGTGTTAAATAGACCCGCTGAAAGCTCCAGTCATTCATATTGATAATATAAATTCCCGCTTTTGTACGATAGCTATCATACTCTATGTACTCTCCTTTTTCGTTGTAATATCCTGCCTCCTCAAACGAAACCACCATATACAAACCATCGCACTGTATGTTGAAGATAGTTATAGAAGTGTTCTCTTTCTCATCAATTTCCACTATCTTCTTCTGACCGCCACCGGTCAGATCCTGCTCCCAAATCTCCCATGGGGCATTTTCCCCCAATGGATCTGCAGGAACATAATACAGCTTATTCCCATGGGGTATATATGCACTGATATGACTAAAATCCGCCTCACATTCCGTCCGCTCCAAAGAGCTCTCCGACTTTCCTGCCTCATGCTCACAATTCGTTTTTGTGCATACAATGGATTTTTCCCCAGTTGACGCATCCAGATAATATAGAAAATCATTCTCTGACTTATAATACTCTCCGCTGCTTCCATAGGCAGCTCCCATTACATATGACGATATTCCATCAAAAGCAGTCTCCTTTTTTTCTTTTGACTTCTGACTGAATCCCTCCGGCAGATTCTGAACCACGATACTCCCCACCAGAAATGCCAAACACAGAATCCCTGCAAGCAATACAAAAATCTTGACCCTTGCCCTCTGTTTCATCAAATCCCTCCAACTTAAAAATGCCATTTACAATAATAGAGAGAAGGAGAGTCCCCCTTCCCCCCATTACTATAAAAATATGCTCTATCTTATCGTTCCTACCATTAAATCTTTTGATTTTGAATTTCCATAATGCACACTATATGCATAATTGCAGCTTTTCCCTGACGGATAATTTTTCGTAATGTTAGCCTGTGCATTTCCTGTTTTTTTCGGCATATTCACAACAGCATCGAAACTTCCTGAACTTGTACTGTAAAACTGATAGGACAGCTGAACACCACAACTAACTGATGATGTGGACTGTGTAACAGCTTGTACATTTGTACTATTACAAGATAGATGACAATTAACTGTATTTCCTCCAACTTTAAATGATGTACTAGCCGCATTAACAATTGTAGCTCCAAAGGTTCCACACATAATCAATGTACCTAGCAATAAACTTGCACTAAATTTTTTTAGATTTTTCTTCATAATAAATTCCTTCTTTCCATTTCTTGTTATTCCGTAAACTAATATTTTATACAAAATATTATAAGCAGCTTATCAACCATAGTTTAGTTTCATAC
>ERZ1026894.1296-NODE-1296-length-15114-cov-5.671227_pt1 | contig 15114 bp, 13 predicted proteins | sample MGYA00380177_ERZ1026894 | MGnify/ENA primary metagenome ERZ1026894 (study PRJEB33269, sample SAMEA4719813) | human gut metagenome | biome: human-associated habitat; feature: organic feature; material: feces | place: Cameroon | collected 2013-10 ... | reverse complement strand
CAAGCGAGCAAATGTATTTGCACAGAGCGCAGCGTGCAGACCGAAAGGTGGTTCGCCTGACACTGGCAGTGGACGATACAATCGTCCAAGGACACGAAAAAACAAAGAAAAAGCACTCGCTTTGAGTGCTTTTGGCCCAATGAGTGGACTCGCCCAACAGCAAGCGAGCAAATGTATTTGCACAGAGCGCAGCGTGCAGACCGAAAGGTGGTTCGACTGCCGCAGGCAGTGGACGATACAATCGCCCAAGGACACGAAAAGACAAAGAAAAAGCACTCGCTTTGAGTGCTTTTGGCCCTATGAGTGGACTCGCCCAACAGCAAGCGAGCAAATGTATTTGCATAAAGCGCAGCGTGCAGACCGAAAGGTGGTTCGACTGCCACAGGCAGTGGACGATGCAATCGTCCAAGGACACGAAAAGACAAAGAAAAAGCACTCGCTTTGAGTGCTTTTTGGTTGGATTGAGTGGACTCGAACCACCGACCCCCACCTTATCAGGGTGGTGCTCTAACCTACTGAGCTACAATCCAATATAGGTGGTGGAAATACACGCAACAGAATGCGGGTATTTTCACCTGTGGTGGAGATACACGGATTCGAACCGAGGACCTCCTGAATGCAAATCAGGCGCTCTACCAACTGAGCTATATCCCCACATGAATGCTATAAGATAATAGCATTTACATAAATGTTTGTCAAATGATTTTAAAAAAATATTTTGTCGTCAAACACATTTGCGCATTGCTTTGCAATTTTCAAATCGGCAAACGGAAAATGCGCTCTCAATTTGCTTATTTTCCCTAATACTATCCGATTTCCAGACCGTCTTTGAAGGCTTTGCCGACAATATCTCCAAGCACGACATACGCATTGTTTACGCTGTCAAAAGTGATCGGGGCAAGTTTTTGCACATCTATTTTGCCATTTGAAAGCACACTGTCGTCCGCAGACACGTTGACGATACGTCCTCTCATGGTGCCGGTTTTGCTGTCATAGTCGATAAGTTCGCACTCGATTGCAAACGGCAATTGATCGATGATGGGTGCATTGACTCTTGCGCTGTGCGTGACGGTAAATCCGGTCCTTGCAAACTTGTCCGGTGTGTCGTTTGCCGACACAAGTCCGAGATAGTCGCACTCTTTCACATACTGTTTTGTCGCAACGGACACGGTGAACGCCTTTTGTTCCAGTATATTCTTGACTGTTTTGTGTCCCGATGACAGGCACATGGAAATCTGCTCATAATCGCTTATTCCGCCCCATGCGGCATTCATTGCGTCAACGGTTCCGTTTTTATCGTAACTCGCAACGATAAGCACGGGCATAGGGTAAAGCCAAGTCTTTGCACCGAAATCTTTTCTCATATTCAACCTCTCAAAACGCAAAAATCGCGTCCGTATCATTGATATATTTATATATCTTATTCAAATTTTTGTCAATATTGCCGAAACATTCTCCGTCATTCGATGCCGTTTTGGGCGATATATTCCGTATATGCTCCGAGATAGGCAAATGCAGAAAAATATGTGTCGAGCTTTAGTGTGTTGACAAGAAACATGTCCGCCAAAAACGCATTTTGTTCGGACAAATAGAAAAGATGCGCGCCGTAGTTGAAAATACACTTTTGAAGCTCGTCCTCGCTCGGTATAGTGTCGCAATCGCCAAGGGAATCGCCTGCAAAAAGTTTTAGCGACTGCATATAGCCGGTGTGATGTCCTATCTCCATACTCCTGTCGAATTTTGCCATATCCGCATCGACTGCCCTTCCTCTGCGTACGTTGCAAGCGACCGCCCAAAACAACGACGCAACATACATGTCCCCGTTGTCTTTTGCAAGCTCGATGCACTCGTCGAAAAGCTCTTTCGCTCCGTCAAAATCGCCATCGCAGTACTTGCAACAGCCAAGCATGTATTTCGGATCGAGGGTGTCCCGAGTATGCTCTACGCACCACAAGAACTCCTCTTTTGCATCGTCAAGGCGCAACGTCGAAAGATATCGCCCCGCGCATTTTCTTCTTGCGTCGTAGTCGTCGGGACGAAGTTTTTTTGCTTTTTCAAAGCACTCTATTGCCTCATGATAGCGCATCTGATACGCAAGTGCGCCGCCGAGTGCCATGTAGTTTTCATAGCAGGGATTCTTGCTTGTTTTTTCTCTTGCCAACAAAGTTTGTTTGTCATCGCAAACAGTATGCGAGTGCGCTTTTCCAAACAAAATCTCATCGTCGCGCAAAGCTCTGACATCACTTATTTTGTTGCAGCTGCAGTTGGGATCGCCAAGGCACATATTTATCTCCTGATGCCGAATCGGCACTTTATGTGTATTTTATCTATATTTTATCGTGCTTTCTCGCACGATTTTACGTCTGAATTCGATATATTGATTGATCATGTATATGGCAAGCTGCATAAGCATAATCGCTCCGCCCGGCGCCATAATCCAGTTGTATTTTCCAAGCAGTATTCCGCCGTAATTGAATGCGTTTTGTATCATCACGCCCCACGTCACGTCGGTGACGCTGCCCATGCCCAAGAAGCTCAACGTTGCCTCTACCATTATACAACTCGCAACCGACGGCATAAACTTTGCAAGCGCAACGTCCATCACGTTCGGAAGCGTATGACGAAGAAGAATGCGCGCCCGTCCGTATCCCAAAGATTTGAGCGATCGTACATAGTCCGAGTTTTTGACGCTCATGGTTTTTGCCCTCACCGCTCTTGCCGTAGAACACCAGCAAAGCAAGGATATTGTCAGGATTATACTCATTTTCCCGCCGCTCGTATAAGCCGCTATCACTATTGCGGCAGGAAGCATCGGAATAAGCAAAAAGAAGTTGATGAATCCGTTGACCGCTTCGCCTGCAACACCGCCGAGATACCCTGCCAGAAGTCCTATCGCAACACCTATGACAAGACATGCAACCGCACTTGTCACACCGATTATCAGCGTTGAGCGCGTTGCAACGATAAGTTGTGAAAATATGTCGTAGCCGAGGTTGTTTGTGCCGAAGATATGCTCGCCGGAACACGGCAAAAACTTGTCGAAACTCTCTCGCGGAGAATACGGCGCGATTTTTTGTCCGAATATCGCAAACACCGCAAACATAATAAATACCGCAACTCCGAGGAAAAACACGACAGAGGACGCTATTCGCCTTGCTTTATAGTTTTTTACGCTCGCCGTTTTCATGCCGCCCTCCTCTGCCGAGGATCGGAAAGCACCGCTATTGCGTCGGCAATGAAATTTGAAACAATGACGCTCAAAGCTATCACAAGCAACGCGCCCTGTAGCATCGGAAAATCCTTGTCGCTTATCGCACGGTTGACGAGCATGCCGACTCCGTCTATCGAAAACACCTTTTCTATGATTATAGAACCGGCAATCATATGACCGAAACTTGTGCCCAGCATCGAAATAAACGCCGAGGAAATATTCGGAAAGGCATGTACGCTTTCAAGTCTTGCGTTGTTCAAGCCCTTTGCGCGGGCGTACGTCATATACGGCTCGTCCTGTATGTTTGCCGACTGATTGCGAACAAGCAAATACTTTTTCGGCGTTGACACAATCGTCAAGGTTGCAACGGGCAAAACCAAGTGCAACAGCCTGTCTGCGAACGTGTTTTTTGCAAAAGGCGAATTAAGTCCGCCTGACGGCAACACCTGCCACTCGAATGCAAACAATATGAGAAACAAAATCGCAAGCAAAAAAGTCGGAATCGCATCCGCCAGCATCATACCGCCTGTTATGCCGATGTCCTTAACGCGCGATTTGGCATTGCCCGCAACAAGCCCCAGCCAGCACGCCAACACTGCCGACAAAATCCACGCAGGCAACGTAATTTGCAGCGTTCTTGGGATTTTTTCAAAAATTACGCCGCCGACGTCTTTGCCTTGATGATAGGAATATCCCCACTCTCCTTTGAACAAATCCGAAACATAATTCGCAAATTGTTTGCCGAGCGGAAGGTCAAGCCCCATTTCGTGATAGAGTGCGTCGTACTCTTGTTGCGTTATTGCCTTTTCGTCTGCGCCGACAAGATTTGCAAGCGGGTCACCGGGCATAAGCCGTGGCAAAAAGAAGTTGACAACGAATATTGCAACCAATGCGATGATTGAAAATATTAAACTCTTGCCTATCTTCTTTGCCATGCTGATTATCTTTTTACAAACGACTCAAACCGCGATTTAACATCACTTTTTAACAGATAAACACCGTTTTCGTGGTTTCTTTTATCCGTTCTTGCGAAGCGTTTCAAACGACACGACGTTCAATATGCCCGTTGTTTCGTCGAGCTTGAATCCGTCGAGTTTTGCGCTTGCTCCATACGTAACTCCCGCATAATAGAACGGAACGCAAATCACGTTTTGAACCATATAATCCTGATACCTGCTCACTGCCTGTTTACGCTCGCTCTCCGAAGTCGCTTTGTTGAGCGTGTCGAGGATTTTGCCGTACTCGGTGAGATTGCCTTTGTCGTCTTCAACTATCATTTGTCCGTGCGCAACGGGGTTTGGTTTCATGGGGCACATGCTTGTGTTTGTCGCAAGTGTGTATCTTGTGCCATAGCCCGCCTCGAAATCATAACCTTTTGCGGTGATTTTTGCAAAGCTCGCCATATGATTGCCCGCTTGATATTGTTGTTGCCAATCGCTTCCCTTTTCGACAAGCGAAACTTCCACAAGTCCGCTTTCTTCGATTTGAGTTTTGAGAAGGTCGGCGTATTGTGTATCGTCCGTGCCGGCATGAACCAATATTTCAAAGCGGAATTTGTTTGATGACGAATAGCCTGCGCCCGCAAGCAATTCCTTTGCCTTTTCAAGATTGCGCGCCCATACGGGAGTTTCCTTATATCCGAAGATTCCCTCTCCGACAAAACCTTCTCTTGACGGCGCCGCTCCGCCCGGTGCGAATGTCTTGCGAATCTTGTCATAATCAATCGACAACGCAATCGCACGCTTGACGTTTGCGTTCGTTATCTTCTGATTGTTGAAAAACAAAACCTTGTTGATTTGTTTTGTAGCCTGCGAAATCAGTTGAACGCCGTCGGCATTTTCGAGCGCGGACATGGCGTCTGCGGTAAGTCCTTTTGAGTAATCGAACATCATGTCCACTTCACCGGTTTTGAGTGCCAGCGCAAGCACCTCTTGCGAGCCGTATTGTTTGAACACTACCTTGTCGAACTTCACGTCGTCTGCTTTGGGATATCCGTCAAACTTTTCAAACTCGATTGTGCCTGCCGCCTTATCGATAGCAACAAATCTGAACGGCCCCGCACCGACAACCGATTCCGCATCCGTGAGTGTGTCTTTCGTTTTGCCGTCGAAAATGTGCTTGGGGACAATTGTTTCGCTTGCGACTTTTGAAAGGAACGTATCTGCAATATCGACGGTAAAAGTCAAAGAATTGCCGTCTTGCTTTACGCTTTGATAGTCTTCGCCTTCTTTAAGCGATTTCAGTGTGTATTTGACGTCCTCGATTGAAACGAGGGTTCCGTCATGCCATTTATACCCTTCCTTTTGGGTGAGGGTTACGGTTTTTCCGTCCTCGGAAACTTTGTAGTCGCAGTCAACCCCGACAAATTTGCCGTCGATTTTGCTCACTGCCGAAATCTGGGATACGACCGACGCTATTTTGTCAAAGTTGTAGCCCGGAGCGCCGCCCGCCGCATCAAGACGATTGAGCGAATCGACAACCGTCGTCGTACCTACCATAAGCACGCTTTCTTTCGTGTTGTTTTTCGGATTGCATGCAACAAGCACAATGCTCGTCGTCGCAATAATAAAAACCAACATCATCGCAACGATAATTTTACTTTTGTTCATGTTTTTCTCCTTTATGGTTTGTTATACTTTTTCTTCCGTTTCGTTTCGACAACCTTCTGCTTTTGAGAGTGTGCCGTCTTTAATTTCAAACGTCTCATCGCAAAAATCATCGACAAGACGCGTGTCATGCGAGATAAACAGCAGTGAAATATTCTTTTCTTTGACCAGTTTGTCCAAAAGCTCGACGATGCTTTTTTGCGTCGTGGGATCGAGCATAGACGTTGACTCGTCACAAACGAGAATTTTCGGATTTAGCGCAAGCGCGCGTGCAATCACGGCTCTTTGCGCCTGACCGCCGCTCAGATGCACCGGCAATCTCGATGCCAGCGTATGTTCCAGTCCGACCTCATCAAAAAGCTCATATGTCTTTTGTATGGCGTCATTGCCGCGCTTTGCGTGTTTTGCAAAAACAAGCGCCTCTTTTATCGCACTGCCTATGCGTTGGGACGGATCGAGTGCAAGGAGCGGTTTTTGCGGTATAAGCTGAATTGCCATGCCGACTTTTTTATCATACCTGTTTTTTTCGCTCCAAAGCGGTTGCCCGTCAATCAGGACACGTCCTTCGCTCGGCACTACAAGACCGCATACTATATTGGCAAGCGTGCTTTTCCCCTCTCCGCTTTTTCCGACAAGTCCGACTTTTTTGCCGTTTCCGACAGTTAAGGACACGTTTTTGAGAGGATAAACGTCGGTTTGTGTTTTTCCTTTGCCCGTCACAAAATGTTTGGATACGTTTACGATTTCAAGCATAGTGCGCCTCGCATGCAGAGATAAGACTCCTGGTGTACTCGCTCTGCGGGTTGGAAAAAACATCGTTCGCTTTGCCGTACTCTTTTGTCTGACCGTCTTTTAGAACAAGCACATAATCGCACCTTCTTGCCACCGACATATCGTGCGTGACAACTATAAGCGCAGTGTCGGCAAAATCCTTGTCAATACACGCCCAAAACGCCTCGCTTGTTTCTTTGTCGATTCCTCGTGTTGCCTCATCGGCAACGATAAGCCGTGCCGTTGCGCACATTGCAATTGCAAGCACAACCCTTTGCGCCTCGCCGCCACTGATTTCAAACGGATACTTTTCAAGGATAACCTCGCCGTTTTTCAATCCCGCACGAGCCAGATTGTAAACGGAATACGCTCTCTTTTGCTCACGAGTGAGTTTCAGTCCGGATCGAGAAAAAGCCTCGTAGATTTGAGTTTTTATTTTCAACGACGGGTTGAGCGACTCCGCCCCGCCTTGCGGAATAAACACAAGTTGCCTGCCCAAAATCGCTTTTGCTTTTTTGGGGTTTTCAAGCAAGTTTGTGTCATCGACAACAATCTCGCCCGTTGCAAAACAGTTGTCGGCAAGTGACGCCGTAAGGGAATTGACTATCATGGACTTTCCGCTGCCGGACTCTCCCACAATCGCAAGTCTTTCGCCGTTGCAAAGACAAAAAGAAACCCCGTCGACAATCTTTTCCGTCGAACGCAAAAACCGTGCAAATACGCATAGATTTTCAACTTTGATTGCATCTTTGTCCATATTCAAATTATACCATTCATAAACAAGCGAATCAAGCTAAACACCACTATTTTGTACGATTAATTGTTGAAAAACAAAACAAAACAGAACATTGTGTTTTGTTTTTTACACAAATCGATACACAATGTCTTGACGAGCGAACATCGTGTTTGATATAATCCGCATATAAGAACAATGCGCTGTCAAACCGATTGTCGTTTTGTTCTTACCGCAAAAAATATAGCAAGAGGGAAATATGCACAAAAAAATCAATGCAACAACCGAGAAAATTTACAACGCTTTTGCCGAGGTTTTGCTCGAAAAAGAGTACAGCGACGTGCGCATACAGGACGTGCTGGACAAAAGCGGCGTGGCGCGCAGCACTTTCTATGCCCACTACAAAACCAAAGAGGATTTGCTCAAATCCATTTGCACCACCATTTTCGGGCATGTATTCTCCCACTCACTGGAAGAGGAGCAAAGCCACGACTTCTCCAAATCGTCAATCTTTGACTACAAGCACTTCATCACGCACATCTTCTACCACCTGCACGACGAAAAAAACCTCGTCCACGCAATCCTGCTCTCTCAAAGCAAGGACACTTTCCTCAACTTCCTGCGCGGCGAGTTGAGAGAGTTTGCAACCGCCTGCGTCGAAAACAACTTCGTCACCGGCAAAGAACTGCCCAAACCGCTGAAAATCAATTCGGTCATCGAAAACTTCGTGCTACTCGTTGAATATTGGAACTCCACCGCCTTCACCGACACCCCCGAACGCCTGACGGAATATTTTTTGATTATGAACGAATAACCGAAAAAACGCATAAAACGCACAAACGGAGTGACATATCGTCACTCCGTTTGATTATTTGTCGTTGAAAATCTAAAGTTTAGCTTTCCCTCAATTTGACATCAACCATATTGTTGTTTGAACTCTAATAGCAACTCGACATCTTCTTGAGAAACGCTTGATTTTATCATATCTTTGACAACCTCAACATCACTCATTTCAATTGGGTATTCCTCATTTGTGTCTATACTTTTATTTATGACAATCATTTTTAGTTTTTCACAAAACGCTCCTATATCAGCACCGTTAAAACCCTCCGTTATTCGCGCAAGATAATCATAGTCCAGTCCTTTTTGCGGAATAGAATGAAGCTTGATTTCAAACATCTTTTTCCTTGCCTCAAAATCTGGCAACGGTATATAAATTTTTTCATCAAACCGTCCTGGTCTCAAAAACGCACTATCAATAGCCCACGGTTTATTGGTTGCGGCTATCACAAGCACCGTTGATGTTGCAGAATTTGAACCATATCCTTGCATTTCTACTAAAATTTGCGGTACAAGGTCGTTATTTCCACTAGTGCAATCCTCTGTTCTTTTTGCTCCTATTGCCTCAAACTCATCAAAAAATATTATAGCTCTTTTTGCCTTGCGTGCTTTTTCGAAAATCGACTTAACTTTCGACTCAGATTCACCATACCATTTAGACTTTATATCAGAACATTTTATTTCTAAAAACAAAGATTCTGTTTCATTTGATGCAGCTTCGGCAAACATTGTTTTTCCTGTCCCCGGCAAACCGTATAACAAAATTCCGCCACCAACTTTTTTGCCATACTTTTCATACAGTTCCTTGTGTTCAAATGCATTGATCACTTTTTCTCTAAATGCGCGTTTTGCATCTTCCAAACCCGCTATATCATCAAATGAGATTTGTGTAGGTTTTTTCGACGATGTCGACTTACTGTCTTTCTCCCCATCACCCATATCCTCACTTCTGGTAAGAATTAAGTCAATAAGACTTGCCTTGTTTCGCCCCGAATATCCCCTAATGTTATTTTTTCGGCAATATTCTTTTAATTGCTCAACACGAAACAACATCAATGTGTCTTTATCATTCACATAGTCTTCAACATATGCACGGTCAGGGTCAACACCATCACCATCGGAATCGTCATCACACTCATATTGTTTTGGACCGCCACATATTTCGATCTTTTCAATAAGCACCTCTATTATGTATTGAATTAAGTGCGCAAGTAATATAATCAACACGAGAGCAACTAAACCACCTAAAACTATAAGAACTGGCACCCAATATGATTCCACCAACCCCCAAATTGCCCCCGCCAACGGAGCAATCAGCACAACAAAAAGCCACCCGTGATCTCTTAAAAAATCTACTGTATCGGATAAATCGAAATCCTCGATTATCATAAAAATTATATAAATCAATGATGCAACAAGCACAATAACAAGCGTAGCGATAAACCATATCTTATACGTTCCCCAAAACGAGTCGTAATCTGCCGACCAAGAAATATATTCAATGGAATTAACTTCGTTTTCACAAATAAAGTTGAACGCTCCCATATAATCTTTTCCGTGTTTTATACTCGTGCTGTAATGATATGTTTGCGTACCCACCAATATGGAGTTGTTGTACAACTTGAATGTTACAGAAAACCCCTTAATGTTATATATTGTACCATTTGTTAACGTGCTTGCCCAAACCACTTTTGTTGTATTGTTTACAGAATCATATTCGCACTTGGTTGATGCAATTCCGCTGGTATCAAAATACGATTCGCTCTTATCAGTGCTTTGGTCACATGCCGACAGTAAAAACATACTGGCTACAAGTGAAATTATTGCCAACAATAAAACAACCGCGTTTTTTTTGCTTTTGTGTTGCATTGTTACCTCCCAAAAAAATTATTGTTGAATCTATATTAGTATGATACCAATTCTTTCCGCAAAAGTAAACACTCAAACCACTAAACATAATGATAGTGTCGTTTCTGCCATTGTAATAAAAGGTTAAAAGTGCAAATCTTCCAACTATCGGTTTGTTGTAATAAAGCCGCTATTGAAAGAAAGAACAAAGAAACGCCCTTTTGCGAACCCGCCTAACGTACTGATGTGTACGTGACGGGTAAGCAAAAGGGTGTTGACACAGTTATTCGCTCAATAGCGGTTTTATTCTACGGCGATTTCTTTAATAAGTACCTCGTTCCCCTTCACCAAATAGGTGTGCTCGCTCCCGCAATAGGGGCAGATCTTGCCGTGCTCGACGGTGGGATACTCTTTGTGGCAGTCCTCGCAATAGGTGACTGCCTTTATCGGCTCGATTTCAAGAGTGCAACCACGCAGAAGGTCGGTGCGGTTTGCATTCCAGTTCCAACAATCAATGAGTTGATCGTTCACAATCGTGGATACTTCGCCGATTTGCATGACGACTTTTTTGATTTTGGTCGCTTTGTTTTCGACGGCGACGTCGCGCACGATGTCCGCGATGTGAAACACTACACCTAGCTCGTGCATATCAACCTCTTATTTGTTGGCTTTTTTTGCCGCTTTTGCCGCTTTGACTGCCTCTTTGTGTTTCTTTTGAGAGGCTTTTTCTTCGGCGGTTTTCTTGCCGAACACGATTCTCATGCCGCGCTTGAATGCGTAAGGAAGAATGGCTTTGAACTTGTCTTCACTGCGCACCATAGTGGAGCATTCGGGATGTTCTCTGTGGAGCTTGATTGCGTCAAATTCGCACTTGGTGGTGCAGACACCGCAACCGATACACTTGTTTTCGTCCACGACGCTTGCGCCGCAGCCGAGGCAACGACCTGCCTCTATCTTGACTTGTTCTTCGGTGAGAGTGCCGTGCAAATCTCTGAAGGAATGTTTGTCGCCTTCGAGTTCCTGTGCTTCTTGTCTGCCTGCGGTGTCATAGCTGTCGATAACGATATTGTTTTTGTCAAGCTCGATGAACTGTCTGCGGTTGCGACCGATGGTCATGCTCGTGCCGGGCTGTACAAAGCGATGGAGAGATACTGCCGCATTTTTGCCCGCTTCGATTGCGTCGATTGCAAATTTCGGGCCGCTGTATACGTCGCCGCCGACAAAGATATCCGGCTCTGCCGTCTGATATGTGAGAGAATCCGCAACGGGATAATTGCCGTGATGGAATTCAACCTTTGTTCCCTTGAGCAAATCGCCCCACACAATCGCTTGACCGATTGCAAAGATAACATGTTGAGCTTCAACCGTGATTGTATCGTTTTCGTCATAAACGGGGCTGAATCTCTTTGTTGCGGGATCGATGACTCTCAAGCACTTCTTGAACACAACTGCCTTGACGGTGCCGTCTTCGTTTTTGAGGATTTCCTTGGGGCCCCAGCCGTTGTTGATTGAGATGCCGTCTTCAAGAGTTTCCTCGATTTCGTTTTTGCTTGCAGGCATCGTTTCTCTCGATTCGAGGCAATACATACCCACTTCTTCACTGCCGAAACGAACGGCGGTGCGAGCGCAGTCCACAGCAACGTTTCCGCCGCCGATGACGACTGTTTTGCCTTTGAGTTTTCTGTCGTGATTCTCGGTTGCATCGTGCAAGAACGAAACTGCCATATCGGTGCCGATTGCGTCTTCGCCGGGGACTCCGGGAAGTCTGCCGCCCTGGCATCCGATTGCGATGTAAAATGCTTTGTAACCTTGCTTTCTGAGCTCGTCGATAGTGACGTCTTTGCCGACATTCACACCGGTCTTGAACTCAACGCCGAGTTCACGCAAAACATCGATTTCAGCGTCGATGACGTCCTTTTCGAGCTTATAGGAAGGGATGCCGTAGGTGAGCATACCGCCGAGTTTCTCGTTCTTTTCAAACACGGTGGGTTGATAGCCCTTGGTTGCAAGATAGTATGCGCAAGAAAGTCCCGCAGGGCCTGCGCCGATGATTGCAATCTTTTGTCCCCAATGCGTTTCGACGTTGGACGGGATGACAACTTCGGGCACGAATCTTGTTTCCGCATGCAAATCTTGCTCTGCGATAAACTTCTTGATATCGTCGATTGCAACCGCCTCGTCAATCGTTCCTCTTGTACATGCCGCCTCGCAACGTTTGTTGCAGACGCGTCCGCAGATTGCCGGGAACGGATTGTCCTTCTTGATGAGTTCGAGAGCTTCTCTGTACTTGCCCTCTTTTGCCTTGCGGATGTAACCTTGAACCGCAATGTGAGCAGGACATGCTGCTTTGCACGGAGATGTACCCGTTTCATAGCAGTTGATGCGGTTGTTGTCTCTGTAATCCTCATCCCACTTGTCCGGGCCCCAGGAGAGGTTGTCGGGAAGTTCGTGTTTGGGATATTTGATTTCACCTTGCTTTGTGCAAAGTTTTTGTCCGAGTTTGACTGCGCCTGCGGGGCAATACTCTACGCATTTGCCGCAAGCGACGCATTTGTCTTTTTCAACCTTTGCAACGTATGCGCTTCTCGACATGTTGGGGGTGTTGAAAAGTTGGGATGTACGCAGTGCGTTGCAGATATTGACGTTGCAGTTGCAGATTGCGAAGATCTTGTTCTCGCCGTCGATGTTGGTGATTTGGTGAACAAAACCGTTCTTCTCTGCGTTGCGGAGAATTTGCATTGCTTCTTCATAGGTGATATCGCGTCCCTTGCCCGTTTCACGGCAGTAATCAGCCATATCGCCGATGCCGATACACCACTCTTCACAGCTGTCGCCGCAACCTTCGCCGAGCTTGGCTCTTCCGTAACGGCAGGAGCAGATTCCGACGCCGAGGTGTCCTTCGTACTTTTTGAGCCAATAGGAGATATGCTCGATGTCCATGGTGCCGTTTTCCATCTCGATTGCTTTCTCGACAGGAATAACGTGCATGCCGATGCCTGCGCCTCCCGGAGGAACCATAGGCGTGACCATAGTCAAAGGAAGATACGTCATACGCTCGAAGAACATCGCAAGTTCGGGGTGTTCGTCAAGTTGCTTCTTTATCATGTTGGTGAATTCCGCAGAACCGGGAACGAACATCGGGAGCGTATAACGACGCTCTTTCTTTGCGCCCTTGATAGGACCGTTCTTGTCATAGTGATTGCCGTAGTCGTATTCCAAAATGCCGATATCGCTCATTTGTTTGACGAGATCGTGCAGTTTGTTTTTCTCGACGCCGGGATTCAACTTTTCAAGATCTTCCATGGTGTAGTGGTGACGCACTTTCATTGTGAGCGCAACGTCTGCCATTTCATCGGTCATGATGCAACGAAGTCCCCAGTATTCGGGGTCGTCTGCCGTCACGCCTTTGATCTTGTGGTCGATGCAGTCCGTGATTTTTCTTGCTAATTTGAGGATTTTTTCACTCGGATTCTTCTCACCCATATACTTGGGTTTGAAAGCCTTGCTCATCTCAGCCATTGTTTTTTTCTCCTTTGAAAAAATATATTTTATTATATATCTCCTTTTCAAGCATTTCAAGCCCTTCGCCCGTTTTTGCACTGACATAAAATATCTGTGCGTTCGGATTCAGACGAGAAATGTGTTTTTCAAACTCGGTTTTGTCAAAATCGAACGCTTCGAGAGTGTCGATTTTGGTGACAACGACAAGATTGCACTTTTCAAACATCAAAGGATATTTGAGCGGTTTGTCGTCGCCCTCGGGTACGGACAACAACATCATGTTGAGATGCGCGCCCGTATCGAACTCGGCAGGACATACGAGATTGCCGATATTTTCAAGCACGATGAGGTCGCACTCGTCAAACGCCGCTTGATTGAGTGCCTCGCACACCATATCCGCGTCGATATGGCAAAGTCCGCCGTTGTGAATTTGCACGCTCTCGATGCCTGCGCCTTCCGCTATGCGACGCGCGTCAACGTCGGTTTCTATGTCAACGTCCATCGCAACCACTTTAAGTTTGTCTTTCAGGCTTTTGAGCAGTGCGGTCAAAAGAGTGGTTTTGCCGCTTCCGGGCGAAGACATAACGTTGAGAAGAAACGTGCCCTTGCGCTTGAGATTCGCTCTCAACTCGTCGGCGGTTTTATCGTTGTTTGAAAATATACTTTCTTTGACGGATATAACTCTCATTTTACGCCCTCTTTCCACTGCGAGTAACTCTGCATAAGATATTTTGCAAGTTCGTCTATTCCGTCGCCCGTGCGTGCGGAAACCTCGAATACTTTTGCGCTCTTATTCACTCTTGCAATGTATTGTCTGCACTTCTCTACGTCAAAATCAAAGTATTTTGCCGTATCGCATTTTGTCAGCACAACAACGTCCGCTACGGAAAACATAAGCGAATATTTGAGCGGCTTGTCGTCGCCCTCCGGAAGTGCCAAAAGCACCATTTTCAAGTGCGCGCCCGTATCGAACTCGGCAGGACATACGAGATTGCCGATATTTTCAAGAAAAACGATATCGGAATTTGTCGCAAACTCCTTAAAACCTTGCCTTGACATGTCCGCATCGAGATGGCACATACCGCCCGTGTGAAGTTGTATTGCCTCCGCTCCTGCTTCTCGCACGGTATATGCGTCCACGTCGCCGTCTATATCCGCCTCCATTACGCCGACCTTTATTTTGCCTTTCAAAGCGTTGGTGAGCGCGCATAGCAAAGTCGTCTTGCCGCTTCCCGGCGCAGACATCACGTTGACGTAGTAAATCCCTGCCTCGTCAAGCTCGGCACGGAGTTTTGCCGCGTCGGCATCGTTGTTTTGCAGGATGCTTTCTTTAAGTTGAATCGTTCTGATAGAATCCATAGTTTACTCTCTTTTGGAATATTATTATAACACTTGAAAATATTATTTTCAATATATTTGAAAAATTTACAAGGATAGAATTTAAGACTCTAAAGGATTGAAACGGCACATACCGTGTATAAACACGCCCCGAATAAGTGTGATTTCTTCCTATACAAGAGTTGAAAGTTTAGCTCTATAAATTCAACTCCCCCCTTCCTCACGTGTTTCCCCTACCGCCGTTCCCCCTTAAAAGGGAACCCACG
>ERZ1026894.1294-NODE-1294-length-15143-cov-9.727797_pt1 | contig 15143 bp, 21 predicted proteins | sample MGYA00380177_ERZ1026894 | MGnify/ENA primary metagenome ERZ1026894 (study PRJEB33269, sample SAMEA4719813) | human gut metagenome | biome: human-associated habitat; feature: organic feature; material: feces | place: Cameroon | collected 2013-10 ... | reverse complement strand
GTATGTGATGGTTTTGTGAAATGGTAATTATTAACTGGATTTAACTGGCATTTTATACATATATAGCTTTGTAATTATATGTAAATTGTAACCGATTTGTAATAATTGTAATCGTTTTGTAACTAATTGTAACCAGTTTGTAATAAATTATTTGATTTTGTAACCAAATTGTAACCGTCAAATTACAAAATGCTACCGTTTCATCACACTGTTATCACATTCGGAGTGTAATATGAGCGTAGCGACAGAGGGAAAGGGGACTGTTGCAGCGAACAGGTCAGGCGAATAGGGAAAAGCTACCAGTAAAGGTAGTTAGCAACAGCATACAAAAATTCACAGAATGGAGTTGTAATTTTATGTCAACAAAATATGTAATAACCTTTTCTAACTGCACCGAGCAGGGCGTTGAAACACCGGAAAAAATCTATAATAAGACCGTGTTAGAATTTGTAACTAATACTATAGCTAACGCCGCTAAAGCAAGCGGATTTGACCTTGATAATTGCACCGCTTACCCAGTTAATGGAATGTACAAGGGTATTTCAGAAACAAGTTTTCGGCTTGAATATATCACTTCCACACCCGTTGAATATATGAAAGGTTATGCCCTTTGGCTGAAAGACTGTTATAAACAAGAGTCAATTTTATTTGAAACATATAGCAACGGCGATTATAAAGCGGAGCTATTATATGATATTGATAAAATGGAGGAATTGTAATTTATAGAAAGGAAAAATTATGAAATACTATAAAGCTTTATATGATAAACGCTGTTTTAGCGGTAAAAGTCGTTCGATTATCAGCCCCGCATTTGTAAAGAATGAATTATATACCGAAAAGGAATTATGGGACTATTGCAAACGGAATAACTGGGACTTTGACAGAACTGTAGAATGGAATTTTCGTATAGCCGAAATTTCAAAACGCAAAATTTACTGGTTCTTCGGTTGCCGTTTTGCTTATGGTGACGAAGCGGCTTAATTCCGTCTGACGAGTGCTGAGCGGTTCTCAGCCGAAACGCTCCGGGATGGGGCGTCACGGATAACCAAATCCGAATATTATTTTTGAAAGGAGATTTCACAATGAAATCTAAAAACATTACCCGCACATTCACTGAAAGCACTATTTGCTACACCCGTTTTGCTTTTGACAACGGAGCAGTGCACGAAATCGACAACGACGAAATCACCGTTAATTATGGCGTTGATGAAGCAGCAGCTAAAAAGGTTGTGAAAAAGCGCCTTAAATCCGATTTGTTCCGAATTGACGAAATCCGCTCCACCGATACGCTTTACGCTTGTTCCGTTGACGATTTTCTCCGCGTGGCATATCCTGTCACTAAAGACGAAAGCGAAGAATAATCCATCTATGCCGCGTGGGCGGCGCGTTATCCGCCCCATTATTTCACTGAAAGGAATTTTTAACTATGAAAGATATGCTTATCACTAAAGAAGAAATTATTGCAGCCGCTGCCGAACTTATTCGCTCTACATACTGCCCGCTTTATTCGCCGAATGAGCGCCGAATGATTATAAAGGTTTTTGACGCTCTTGCAGATAATACGCCTGAGGGTTCTCAGCTTTCGGAGCTTTTCCGTGTTTGCGGATTATCAATTCCTATTTACCGTAACTGCTCTATTTATGAGAATAAGGTTCTCGAATTAGAATATAATCTCAAGATGAGGGGGCTGAAAGAATGAAATACTTTAAGGATTCCGCCCTCATAATTGAGGCACTTGCTTTAATGGCTCTTATAGCAGGAACTTATTGGTTTTTCCGCATTTTATCTATTTTAATGGTAAAGGGGGTATTTGTGTGACTTCAAAGGATGTAATTATAAGGTTAGAAAATTTGCGATATGCGCTTGATGATGTCGATATTTTAATGCGGGGGCTGAGAACAGAGTGGTATGAAAAAGGCGATTATACTTGTGTTTTGAGAATACACACTTTATGCGTGCGGCTCTATGATTTGATTGAAGCTTTAGATAATTTGAGCTTAGATGAAAAGACACTTTTAGGGGGGGTAAATTTATGACACTTTCACAAGCTATTGTATGTATTGACAAAGACACTTGCCGCAAAATAGCAATTTCTGTTGAGTTCGGTGACGGCTCGCGCAGCGAGGTATTCAAGTTTTCGCCATTAGAAATAAACAGCATTTTTAACCGCATTAGTCCGCTTTCTCGCGTTCTCGCTTTTCTCGACCGTAAAGGCAGCGTAAATATTGTAGTTGCTTATGCAGCACAGCCTATTACAATTAGAAAGCGAATCGCTGATGGTGTGTGGGGAGAACCGATTTATGTTTAACTTTCGTCGCAAGCCGACACTTGAAGACAAAATTAGGGGCATATTGAGAACTCAGCTTGAATTATACCAAAATGCAGGCGCTGCTTATGCTTCGACTATGATAACAAAAAATATTATGAAAGAAATTGAAAACTATATTAAGGAGAACAACAATGAATAAAGTTATACTTGTAGGAAGAACTACCAAAGATATTGAAATAAGAGAAATTAAAGTTAAAGGCAAGGAAACCGCCCTTGTTGCCAATTTCACTCTTGCCGTTGATGATAGAAAGAGTGATGAAACCGCTTTTATTAACTGCGTTGCGTGGGGTAAACTTGCAGAAACGCTTGAACAGTACATTAAAAAAGGAACGCCTGTTCAGCTTTGGGGTAGGCTGAGAACTCACGATTACGAAGATAAAGACGGCAATAGACGGTTTGTCACCGAGGTTGTAGTTGAGGGCTTTGAGTTCTGTCCCACTAATATCCCGCCTGAAAAGGAAGAAAAGAAAGAGGCAAAGCGTTATGGAAGAAAATAAGGTTGAAAAAATGAGCCTTGCGGGTATCGAAACGCCGCAACTTAAAGAGCTACTTCAAGCCGAACAAATTCTGAATAATGCCCTTGTTATGTATGCTTCTGTTCTTGCTGCTGTTGGTGGTTATGGAAATGCTAATATTGCCACTAAGCTTGCCGAGCCGCATTCTCAAGCGATAAATGATATTATAAAGGAGCTGTCAAGCCGCAAAAAGCTTGATGGTCAGGAACTTTCGTGACAGTTTTTGAGAAACGCAGAGAGGTAGGTAGAATGCTTACCTCTCAGCGTGAAAAAATGGGAATGTCGAATTTAGCATTCGAAAAATATAATCATTTACCGTATTGTATGAGCTACAGCTTCGAGAGTGGGCACTCTTTAGTGGGCAAATATCACGAAAGTCTTAAAAGAATGTATTCACTAAATTTTGAACAAGTTAAGGCTCTTGATGAATTGAAAGTAGGCACAAAAGGCTATCGCGCTATGCTTGTTCAAATGAGGGACGCGGGAATTAGACCTATTTATATGAAAGTTACAAGGGATAAATTTCAAATGCCTTTGTATACAGGTGAATCAATGGAAGAATTATCTCTTGTATGTAAATGCAAATTGTCTAATATAAGCAAAGGCATTTCAAGATTTTTGAGCGGTCATAATAGTTGCTATATAGTTACGATTGAGCCAGTATGCGAAGATGACGAAATAGAAGAACAGAGGTTAAAATCTTTTTTCAAGGGGGATGTTATTGAATGCCTAAAACAAACCCAAAAGGGCAGAAAGTTAGCAAAGACGAACAACTTATAAATCAGTTTAACGCAAAAATAAAGGAAGTTGAACGCTTGCGACCTGATATAGCGGATATTCAACCGTTAGTAAGAAGCGCACATTATTTAGAGCGTTTTAATAAATTAACTCCTCGTGAAAAAACAAGAGCGCGTAAAACAATGCAAGATTATTTGCGCGAGGGTGCTGAGGAAAGAAGCGAAAAGTATTCCAATATGACAAAATGGGGCGCTGAAAGTGCCGACAAATTCGTAAAGCAAACTAACAATCGGAAAGCTAAATATTTCAAATCGCCATATCTCAAAGATATTGAAAAAATGAAATTAAGACCACAGTTTGAATATATGAGCGCCGAACAAGCGAAACGAGCTGTGTATGCTCTTGAAAAGCAAACTGAAAGTGATATTCATATGTCACCGAAGCTCTACAAAGAAAATTATCTTAAAGCTGTTGAAAACGAAATGGGCAAAGGCGGTTTGTATACTTATGTGGAACAACTGCCTGAGGATATTTTAGTAGCTGCATATTATTCAGACCCTGCAACTTTTGAAATAAAATTTATTTACAGTCAAGATGAAAAAGTTGCACAGCAGCGTTACTTGCTTGAGCAGTTTGAAAGTTATGTTGTTTCTCATTCAAAATGGGAATATAAGAACCCTTTTGAAGCGGAAGACGATTTTAGGGTATGATTTATACCGCTGACTTTGAAACTACAACAGATTTAGAAGATTGTCGCGTATGGGCGTGGGCGCTGTGCAATGTAGATAATACAGAGGAATTTGCTTTCGGGAACTCCGTGCAAACGCTTATGGATTGGTGCAGCAAGAAACGAAATCTCACATTGTATTTTCACAACTTGAAGTTTGACGGCGAGTTTATATTGCAATGGCTACTTCATAATGGATTTACAGAAATAATAGAAAATGGTGGGAAAGCAGCTTTTACGGCTAAGAGCTTCAAAACTTTAATCTCTGATATGGGACAGTTCTATTCCATTGAAATTTGTTTCTGCAGAAACAAGTCGGAGCTTTATAAAGTTAAGATTCTTGACAGTTTGAAGCTGCTCCCTTTTTCTATAGAGCAAATGGCAAAAACTTTCGGTTTGCCTATATCTAAGTTGGAGATTGATTATAGGGCAAAGCGAGAGATAGGGCACATATTAACAGATGAAGAAAAAGCATATATAAAGAACGATGTTGCGATTGCAGCTATGGCACTTAAAGCATTGTTTGATATGGGGCTGACCAAAATGACAACCGCGAGTAATGCCCTGAACGAATATAAGAATTTGATTGGCAATCGGTTTAAGTATTGGTTCCCACCGCCGCAGTATGACACAGAAATAAGGCAAGCGTATAAAGGTGGATTTACATATCTTTCACCGCGCTATGCCGATAAGGATGTTGGAAAGGGAATTGTCCTTGATGTTAATAGCCTTTATCCCGCTATGATGTACTATAAGCCGCTGCCTTATGACGAGGGTGTTTTTTATGATGGTCAGTATCAACAGGATGAAAAATACCCTCTCTATATTCAGATTGTTAGAGTTAGTTTTGAGTTAAAGCCTAAGCATATACCCACAATTCAGATTAAAGGCAGCCTTGCTTTTGTATCAACCGAATATTTGGAAAGCAGCAACGGTGAAATTGTTGCATTGGCTCTGACTTCACCTGACCTTGAGTTGCTTCTCTCGCATTATAATTGTGATTATATAGAATATGTTTGTGGATGGAAGTTCAAAGCAGGAACAGTTGCTTTCCGTAAATATATAGATAAGTGGATAGGTGTTAAGATAGAAGCAACAAAAGAGGGCAATAAAGGAAAAAGAGCTATTGCTAAACTTATGCTTAACTCTCTTTACGGCAAGTTTGCGACTAACCCTAAGTGTCGGTCAAAGCACCCCTACCTTGGCGAGAACGGAGAAATAAAATATCAGCTTGGTGAGGAAGAAGAACGAGCACCAATATATATTCCTGTTGCAGCTTTCATAACAGCTTGGGGTAGGTACACTACGATAACTTCGGCGCAACGAGTATATGATAGGTTTATTTATGCTGATACTGACAGTTTGCACCTTGAGGGTACGGAGTTTCCTGATGGTCTTGACATTGACGATGTTAAACTTGGCGCGTGGAAAGTAGAAAGCGAGTTTACAAGAGCGAGATTCCTACACCAAAAGTGTTACATAGAGGAAATAGACGGTGAGTTCAAAATAACCTGTGCAGGAATGCCAAAAGGCTGTTATCCCTATGTGACTTGGGAAAATTTTCATCCCGGTGCAAGCTATCAAGGCAAGCTCAAACCTCAGCACGTTGACGGTGGAATAGTTCTTGTTGACACTCCAATGACAATTAGAGAAAAGAAATAACCCCGGCTTTGGAAGTCGGGGCTATTTTGTTATTTGAAATAAATGTTAGAAATAACAAGCTGAGGAGCACCATAAATAAACTGATTAGAGCCTACGCAAATATAGTTTGCGGTATTAACTCGGCTAATATCCATAATATATTTGCCTGCTCCGGTGAGTTCAAGCTTGATAGGAGGATTAACAATATGCGTGTCGTCAAGCTTTTCGGTGATGTTGGTCTGTTGTGCTCCGTAACCGATAACGCCGCTGCCGGATTCAACTTCTACTACAAGCTGCTTGTAGGGAGTAAAGTCATAAGGGCGAAGCGAGCCAGTAGCAAGGGTATCACCGATATTTACATAGCCACCAATTTGTTTTTCTTCTCTTATTTGTTCGCCGGATGGCACATATATAGTCACCCAATGGAGAGTATAAGGGGAAAGCCTTAATCTTCGGGCAGCTATCGGGGAGAAAGAAAGCCCATAGTTTTTACCCTCCTTGCTTCCCTCATAAAATTCAGCGCCACCAGCTTTGTAAATCCAACGGCTAATTTTAGAGAGAGATTCAACAAGTCTGCGCCGAGCAATCATCATTTTGTTCACGCTGCAACACCCCAGTTCTTAAAGAGCATATATCCCTTGAAGCAAGAGAACTCCCATACTTCGTTAGCTGCTGCCTGAGCAATATCGTCACCGTCAATTCCGCTAAATCCAGTGAGAGTAGGAACAATAGGAACATTGGGGAATTTAATATAACCGTGATTTTCAGCAGTTTTTGCAGCGTCACATACAAGAGTAAGGGCAGTAAATTCCTTAATGGTGTACTCAGTATTATGAGCGAGAATAGCGTCAACAACACCCGTGAGAGTTACTTCCTTAGTTTTGCCCTCACAGTATTCTTTGAGATAACTGAGAGGAACTGCGTCACTATCGTCAGTAGGTTCATCTACATTACGGAGTTTAGCTTTAATATTTGTGGACTGAATACCACCTGAAAGTCTGATAACAGTTTCACCGCTTACAGGAACAATGCCTGTTCCGTTATTAAATCTAACAGCGCCTACTAAGTTAATTGTGTTTCCGTCCATAGTAAGTGTACCGCTCATTTTATCGCCAGTTTTCTTTACGAAACCTGCGTCTTTGGCATAGTCTGCGCTTTTGAGGTAGGTATCGGTGACGAAGAAACCTGCTGCATTATTTTTATCTGCGTAAGAGCCATACAGCGGAATATCTCCGCTGTCTTTACCGCTTTTAACGGAGATACGCGGTCTCCCGCCAACTGAGTAATTAACATCAAATCCGAGTATTTCCTCTGTTGTGCTATCTTTGAAGAATACTTGAGTATCGTTAATGTATGAATCTTTATCACTCGCAAGATAAACGCCATTGTTAGAAATAAAATCAATAGTCCAGTTGTAATTGCCTGTCGGCTCATTAGTTCCGTCAAGTCTGAGGTACTTAGTATCAGCAGCAGTTTCAGTAAGACCGCCCTGAGTTGCTTCAATTACAGCGGCAGCAATCTTGTCATCAACATACTTTTTCTGCGTGTAATCGTTGTTGTTGGTAGGAGCGGTGTAAGTCTGTCCACGGAGAGTCTGCATAGTTGCGACAATTACACCCGCAGCAGAATTGGTAAAGCCAGTGCCATTATTGAACAGCATTTTATTAACACCACTAAGAGCATTGTTGCCCATAATAATGTCACCGCTCATAGTGCCACCCCTGAGCGGGAGATATTTGCCCGAACCGAGAGAAGCCGTAATCGCGTCATCTACATACTTTTTGTTTGCGCCCTGCAACGGCTGAGTAGGAGTAGGAAGCCAACACTCAGTTTTAACATCAAGGTCAGAAACAGTAGCGTCACCGGAAACCCTCACATTTTCAAGTTTAGTAGTGCCAGTTCCAATACCGTCTACCTTTTCAATGTAGGGGAGCTTTACAGTTCCGTTCTCCATTTCGGTAAGCGTCTGCTGAATCTTAGCAATGGTATTCTGCATACCATTAACAATGCCAATAAGATTCTGAACAGTCTGCTGTAAGGTGTTAATAGTCTGTTTAACCTGACCAAGGTCAGCTTCAACAGTATCAACTCTTTCAACAAGCGCATTGTATTTAGTTTCTACATCAGTAAGCCGTACATTGAAAGCTTTAAGCTGCTGCAAGAATTTAGTAAGTTGAGCGTCAATTCTGTTAATTTCAGCTTCGGTATAGTTTTTAAGGTTCAGAATAGAAAGCTGATTCAGGAGGGCAGTATATCTCAACTGCCCATAATTCTGAATAAGTTCTGCAAGCTGTCTGTCGTAATCATTTTTGTAATGAGCTTTGCGAGTGATATACCAAAACGCTTTAGCTTTTACCTGATTGGGCAGAGTAGAGGGAACAAAAGCATTTTCGCCTTTGTCAAGAAGCATTGCATTATCACCAGTAGAAAGCACTACTGCAATATCGCAGCCATAACCCTTGAGAATATCGGCGCAAGCTTTAGAGGAAAGTCCTCTGTTGGTAAGACCCTGCTTTACCTGATTTGCGTCAGAACCTGCGCTTACAAAGAACACTTCTTTAGTAACAGTATTCTGACCCATAGCTACAATAGGCGCAACTGCTGCTGCAACTTCGTCTTTAACTTCGCCATCGACAATAATTCTGCCAACGCAAGTCATAGAGTTTTCAACGCCATCGTTAAGAAGCTGGCTCTGATTGATAGCGTTAGAGTAAACTCTCATAGTGCCATTGCGGGTAAAAGCTACACAGTAGCCATCACCACTTTCAACAGAGGGGAGCGGAGCGCCCTTGTAGAAGCAATTGCCAACCCACCCATCATCACCAACTTCACAAGAAGCGATAACCTGAGCGCATTCAATCATAGAAGCGTCATCAATAGGCTGTTCAAGTTTGCTGTTGGTGGTGTTGTCGTAAGCGAGTTTAAGCTGCATTCTGATAGGTTCGCCAAATCTGTCTACAACTTTTTTGCGAGTTACACAATAAGTGTTACCCTCATCTGCATAATACCCCTGCTCAGTGCTGACTTCACAATCGCCATAATAAGCGCCGTTTGCTTCGGCAGCGTGTTCAAGATTTCTAAGAGCCTGATAAGAATTTGCCATTACATCGTTGTAAGTTGCGATACAGGTATTTACCCTATCGGCCAAACCGTTCATTGCTTCGTACAAATCCATTCCCTGACAAACAGAGGGTGCAGTGGGAACATTAGGCATAGGCTTAGGCATAGGCGGGGGACAGGGCTGCGGCTGAAAAGGCGGAGGGTACGGTGCTCCACAAGGCGGAGGCGGAGGAGGGCAGCACGGTTTAGGCGGACAAGGCGCATTGCAAAAAGCTGGTACATTAGGAATGTGCTCATCATAGCAATCTTTGAAATGAATCATTATTTAATACACCCCCATAAATAAAGTATTGAGTTCTTCCACAATCATCATATCAATGTTGAGGAATGTTTTTCTGTATTTGACTAAAAGTTCAGAGGGATTGAATCCTCTCCTACCTTTAGTTTCAGCACTTTCTTTGTTTTGTTCTGTCTGTTGCTTGTTTCCAAGTTCAAGCGCAGAAACATTAGAATCAGCGGTTACTCGGCTTTCGCCGTCTGTTTTGCTGTCACTTTTAGTATCTGTATTAACAGTGCCAGTGCGAGTAGTAACCGTATTGCCGGTAGTATCTTCATCATAAATTGTTTTATCTGTTGTATCGGTAGTTGTATCTTTTTGTCCAGTTGTATCACGAGTTCCCTTTCCATTAACGAATGTTTCTGTCGTTGCGTATTTTGCATTAACAATGTTACCATCCTGATTTATGGTGTTACCGAGCTGAGTTTGAGGGTCATCGCAAAATACGGTAGTTTGGCTATTGGTAGTATTTTCGTGTTCACTATAATCTTGGTCTTCAACGCTATGAATGGAGCGGTCAGTATTGGCGTCTTTAGTGCCTTTAGTGTCCGTCACATCTTTGAGGTTGTTAGTAACAAGATTATTGCCCTCAGCGTGCCCTGTATCAGAGTACACATTTTTGCTGTCAGCGTTTCTTGCTTCGGCGCTCTGTTTACCGTTCTGCTCTGCCATAGCTCTTTCGTGTTCTCGCTGTTCTTCAAAATAATCAGTGGCGAGAGGGTCAAACTTAATCATTTCAGAAATATAGAGCTGATTATAATACGGCATAATCTCGCGCATTTTCCTACGCAGATAAAAGTTGAATCTATCAGGTGTTTCTGCTCCAATCTCGCGGAAATAGTAATGCTCTATAATCTTATCATTAAGTTCTTTTCTGTGGCATTCATCAAAAATAGGGTAATCATCAAGTGCAAAGTGAAAACCCCTGTCAATAAGGGAGCGAATTTCAATAGTATATTTAGCCACCAAAACTACCCCCTTTTTGAACTTTCCTGTCTACTTCATCTTCATAATCTTCCGTAGTGGTAGTCACGCCATCAAGAGTAATAGGAGCAGTATTCTGTCTATAATCTACGCTAATATTAGTTCCGAACATAGCGTTAATTTCATCTGCTGCCTGTCTGCGAGCGTTAAGACCAGTATAGCGTTGAGCGTAAACAGACCCAAGGTTAGCTGAAATCTCGCCTGAAAGTAAACGCTCTTTTTTACTGATTGTATTTTCAATACCAAGAACTGAAAGACATTCAGACCAAATTTCCTTTTTGAGTTCATAAAGCGGAGTAAAAACCTGCGGTGCGTCTGTTTTATACACACCTATATTCTTGAGGTCGAAGTCTTTGTCAGCTACAATTACAGGGGCATTTCCCGCAAACTGCTCATAGGCATTCTTTAAGGTAAGGCGCATTTCTTCGCTGCCATAAAGAAGAACAGGCGTTTTCTGAGCTTGAACATTTACTTCAATAGTTCTGTCTATATCGGCTAATCGCCTTGCATAAATATCAGCTATATAAGCAGTAGGAATACGCAAGTAGTTATTATAGATAAGAACGCTGTCATTCTCGTTGAGCTGCTTTTGATAACCGTTCACACCATAAGCTCTACGCTGAGTAGGGATTTGATACATATTGAATTGCCCTGCAACAGCTACGGTAAGACAAAGATTGCCGAGTTCCTCGTCATTAAAGTAAACCATTTCACCTTTAGAAAAAAGTCCAATCTCAAGAAAGCGTTCGTCAACCGTATCAGGCAAATTGCTCCATTCATAAGCGTTACACGCTATTTCCATAATACGATTGAACCAGTATTCATAAGTAATATTGTTCAGGAAATTAGCCACCTTTGCGCCTGCTTTTTTCTCAGGCACTCTGCGATAGCTAAATCCATCAACTAACATCATCTGTTACCACCTCTTTCATATCTCTATTGGAAAGAGAGTAATTACCCACATCTGCGGTATGCCAAAATCTAACACCCCTGTTATACATAGCTTTAATATTTGCCATATCTTGAACAGGCATAGAGCCATTGATAATAACATTGTCAGTTTTTACATAGTTCCAACTTTCGCGGGAATCTTCGTTAGGAACTTTAACAGCGTTAGTAGCATAGCCATACATATCGAAAAATTGGTCTAATTTAACCGCTTCTTCAAGGGACGGACAAATATGATAGAACCGTATTTTGGCATTTTCTTTAGCTATGACAAACTCTTTTGCTTCATCAGGCTTGCCGCTCATATTCACCGAAGAACTCATAATATTGCTTAAAGGCATATAGGGCAAATGTAAATTCTTAGATGAATCTTGGCTCTGTTGAGTTTTATTCGCCATATCAGAATTATATACAGCTTCTGCCTCTTCAATCTGCTTTCTGACGGCAGGGTTCATATTTTCTTTATTTAATTGAGAAGCATATATCATCCAACTAACCCTCCTCCTAAAGCAGTTAAACCTACTTTCAAAGCATAATCAAGAGTGCGTTTAAGCGCTTCAATAGCTCCATTGCCCGCTACTGATGTTGCCGGAAAGCCTGCAATTATAAAGCCATTATTCCAGTTTTCCTCCCCGATACCAACCTCATAGCCGATTGGACAAACCTGAACAGCAGGGGGGTAAGTATATTTCCACCTAATTCTAAATTGTGGAGCAGACGGTGTAAATACAGGTTTTTCATTTGAAAGACCCCAAATACCGAATTTCTCATAAGCGTATGACACAGTATTTGAGCACATATCCGTAACTTTAAGATAACAAAAAGGATAACTAAAGCACTTTTTATATTTTGGCGTATAATTCAAAATATTAGCAGGAACAGCAGATTCAAAGGTTTCTTCTTTCATATCATTAGGCTTGAAACCGGAACCCTCTATTTGACCACTATTAGAATAACAATCAAACGGCAAAGATTGAACCGCAACAATTTTATTCTCATTTCCTGCTGTAAAATACGCTTGAATCTGAGCTTTAAGATATCCTGCACTTGCGCCGGGAATAACTGTTGCTGTAGTATAAATATTATTAACATAAAATCCAGTCACTTGATTACCATCTGAATTAGACAAAATCCAAGCAACAGCATTTTTTTCCCCATCCCCATAATTAAAAGTGTCTTCTTTATTAACGAACGATTCGTTAATAGAAATTGGTTCAGGTTGGCTATTCGCAAATAACTGGTCGTCCTCCGGATGTTCTCTTAATATCATCGAAGGCTTCACCGTATAATCAAACTGATATGTCTGGTAGCTGTCAATTTCATATTCAATCTCGGTAGTATCAGGACTGATATAGTTCATTCTACGAATAAACGCATAAAACCATTTTGAACCAAAGGCTTTATTTTGAAACATAATATAGTTGCAATCGTAAACATTATCAGCAACAGTAGGCACTCGGCAAGTCAGCGGGCTTCGCGGGGAAGCCACGCTGTTGTTTACACGCTGATAACTACAATTCGAGAAAGTATATTTTGCAAGCCCTGAAAAATATGCTGCTTGCGCACCCGCACTTCCGAATTTAACTACATCACTATATGTATCATCACAAGGCGCACCCTTGAGAATTTTAATTACTGTCAGCGCTTGATTTGCCATAATCAGTTCACCGTAAGATTATAAACATAGGTGGTCTTGCTGTCAACTTCACCGCCAATGTTAAAGTAAACATTGATAGCAAACTTATCCGTAGCTTTTGCACCAGTCATAGCGGGTGCTACATCAGCCATCCAGTAAAGAACGTTGTTGTGCATTACAGGAGTAAGCGCTACATCTGCTTCAACTTCTGCATTATTCTTAGTTACTCTAATAACAGGTGGTTTAGCGCCTACACCCTGAACAGCAATCTTACCGACAGTAGCAATATTTGCAGCGGTTACGGTAGCGGGATAAGCTGCCCAAGTAGAAGTGAATGCGCCGGGAGCAGTATAAGTAGTGGTAGTATCTGTGGTGAAAAGAATTGCATTGGCAAAGAGGGAAGTAGAATAAGTTCTCCAAACGTGGTAGAAATAGTTCCAATACATACCCTCGCCGTTGTAGTTCTCGGTAAAGTTGGTGAGGTTATCGAAAACCATAAACCAGTCTTTATCTACAAGAGCTGCGCAAGCTCCAGTAAGAGTACCGAAGTTATCCACAAGAACGCGCTGTCCCATAAACTGTGCTTTGTCCATATTGAAAGCAGAAGCAAGAACATCAACATCCATTGCAGCGTCAAGTCCTGCGTCAATGATAAGCACCTGTTCAGATTTAGGAGTATGAGTGGTTACGCCGTATGCGTTATAGGCATTGGACATAAACTCAAGCTTGTTGGAAATGCTCTTAAACTGTTTAACAATCTTTTTAAGAGGAACTTCCGGTTCGTCAACATCCCATTCAGGAATACGCACAAGCTTCATCTGTCCTTTATTTGCAGCGTCAACAATAAGCTGTTTCATATAGACATATTCATCTACTTCGCTGCCAGTGTAAAGGGAATCAACAATCTTTGCAATAAGGTCATTTACACCCTCTACGGAAAGAAAAGCCTGACGAAGCTGCTCGTTGGAGATAGTAGTCTTATAGAAGTTCTGAACATTGAGCTTATGGAAGATAGCAGCAACATCAGGAATTTCACGCTTGAATACTTCTTTTTCTGCAACAGCAGGGTCGAACTGGTGGGCTTTTGCAATCTGAACAAATACTTCTTCGACAGTTTCGCCATACTCAAGCGTACCTTTCTTGAACATTTTGAGAGGATTGGTATAGGATTTAGAGGTAATGATAACTCTTGCAATCCTATTTACAAGAGCACTAAGGAACTCATTCTGCGTAGGCTGATAAGACAGCATAGCATTGCCAATTTCCTTAATGTTGTCTTTAGTTGCTTCGGGGATTCTTTCCTGATAAGAAACGGAAGCATTTGCTCTAATAGCATTCAATACATCAATAGCAGACGCATTAAACACCGGAGTTGCCGGAATAGTAGGCATTAAATCATCTCCTTGTTAGTGAATATCTCTCTGTTTGAACAGAGATTCAAATGTAAGATTTTCAGAATCTTTTTCTATATCTTTTTTCTGTTCCTCTTTTGTTTCGGGAATAGAACTAAAGAACCGTTCACGGTATTGCTTTTGCAAGTTACCGTATTTTTCGCTGAACCTCTTGCCGTCCGTGTCGTACACATCACTTTCGGTAAACTGCGGTTCAGTTCTGTCCTGCTGAATATCGTTCAGCAAATTCATCACTTCTTCGTTATCGCCGCTCAGTTCGCTAATGCGGTGAATGTGAGAAGTAAATTCCTCTGTAGTTAGTGGCATTGTTAGGCTCCTTTCTATTCTAATTTTATAACCTCTACAAAATTGCTATGAAAATTTTCCCATTCCCTCTCCGAAGCTACAGAAGTGTGCCTCGCAAAGTGCAAACTGACCTCATTCGCTTTTATCTTAAATAATGTGTATCTTGCACCACAGGCTGTTGTAATAGCAGCATAATAGGTGTATTTATATTCTTTTCTCATAGGATAGAAACTACCCTCTTTTGATAAATGACCTTGCCACATTAAGAATTTGGAATATTCAAAAAAATTTTCTTGAAAAGCTAAAGAATCTTCCGAAATTGTATAAGAAATATAAAAATAAGGATAACATTGAAAGGGAGAAGCAAATGTAAAATAGGTGCCGCCAACTGTTTTGCCATCAAAAAATGGCGGTAATGCTACCTTAATATACAAAACAGCGCCTTTATTAAGAATAAATTTTTGATTCCAACTTTCTAATCGCATAGAATCGCCATTTTTATTATAAGAAAGCGACAATAAAATAGCTGCC
>ERZ1026894.1277-NODE-1277-length-15267-cov-8.186695_pt1 | contig 15267 bp, 14 predicted proteins | sample MGYA00380177_ERZ1026894 | MGnify/ENA primary metagenome ERZ1026894 (study PRJEB33269, sample SAMEA4719813) | human gut metagenome | biome: human-associated habitat; feature: organic feature; material: feces | place: Cameroon | collected 2013-10 ... | reverse complement strand
AAGACTGCCCCCCCAGAGGACGAACTTAGGCATTTTTATTTTCATCAATCCCCAAATCAATACTTTGGCATATAGAAGGGCGAACAAAAACCAAGCAGGACCATTACCTCCTGTCATGTTATACAATGAAAAAGGATTCTCGCCCCAACTTCTATCTTTTACATAACCTAAGAGCTTTCCGTAAGTAGTTGCTATTAATATCCAAATGATAGCTGGTAAAATCAGTGTCCTTAAAGACTTTGGAAACCATTGACCAATATTTCTTTCTGCACGATCATAGAATCCGCTCATAAAGAAGAATACTGGTACAGCAATAAATGACAGGGGATACCCCATTACCCCAAAGACTTCTGTATGAATACTAATAATCAGCAAGATACCAATACCTTTGGCAACATCAACATAAGTATCTCTATTTTTAATCATTTTCTAAAGTTTAACTATTTAATCTGTATTGTACTAATATCAAACATAAAAAATAGGAATAAAATTGATTTTTTGCAAGAAACGCTCTTTACCACCAGAATTCCAATTATTCCAATCTTTTATTTTTTCTTCTTCACTAAATGATACCCAAGGAGTATCTACAATTTCTATTTGAAAGCCTTCTAACATTTCTTTTAATTCCTCAGGAGTCTTTTCGCAAGATGTCCTTTTTGTCCAAAGATCAAAAGCCAACTTGGAACATTTATCAAAACGACATATCTCTTTTGCCTTTCCACAAAGAGTATCTGTCGGAAAAAGAAGTTTTCCTTTAGCCAAATTATTATAAATCATTTTAGAAACATAACCATCATGCTTAAAGAATAACTTCTTTACTCGGGGTTCAAGATTTAAATCCTCATTATCATTTAGCGTATAAGCATATCCACTTTGAGATCCAGGTCGATTAAAAAAGCTCATACCTAACGGACGGCTATTTGTATCCAAATTCGGTATCATTACATCGTAATAATACAACACGCCATATTTGTCTTCTAATTTAACATTCTCATTTGGAATATATGGAGTATAAGATTCCGTTTTAGAATCATACGATGTAACGGCAAAGAATGCAGCAGTACTTAAATCATTGGAAAAATCAAAGACTCTTGTCGGTATTCCATAATGTTGAGCCAATCCTTCAAAATCAACATGAAACCATACATTCCCGACACTTTCCACATTGACATACGAACATCCCAAAAAATTAATAACTGGATGAGTGTAGAGCAAAGTTTCAAACTCAGCAAAATGTAATTGAGCGAGCAACTGTTTTCTCTCATCAGCAAGTCTATCATACGATGAAAGGCAAGTTTGATAATAATGTTGTTGCCCACGAAACCTCATATTCGTAGTTAATCCTTGTGGATTTAAAACTACAATATTACTCCTCTCTTTTATAGCACAAGCATGATACAATCCTTTATGCATGTTTCCCAAAAAGAAAGCCTCATTTCCAATAGTATTCATAGAGAAATCTAACAAAATAGAATCTAAAATATCTAACATTGTTGGGTATTTCTCTATATTGTCTACGGTAGGAGGTGTACTAAACTGAGAATTTTTCCAATCAAACATCATATTGTCAGCGGTCTATAAACTTTCAAAAATCTTCCCACTATTCTTCAACAATTCAGAAACTTCATTATGACAGCCTATAGACGAGAAAATACTTGCTCTAAGACTATCTGCTATAGCACAATCTATCGGCATCTTATTATCATGGGCAAAAGTACTGGCGTTCAACAAATATTCTAATGCTATACCAACATTACCCTTTAATTTCCAAATGGTACCCAACTTCAAGAGCGCCCAGAATGTTTCCCTTGGTTTTCCTAATTTTTGTGCAAGAGTGCGCATTTCCGCATATGCTTCAATTGCTTCATCGTATTTTTTAATATCAAAATAATACTTGCCTAAAAATTCTCTGCCTTGCATAAGATAGAATTCATTATTTCTATTTATGCTTTCATCGACCAAAGATACACCTTCATTATAACCTAATTCCGATTTCTCTTTTCTCATGTAGTAATTTGCTTTATGCAACATTGCTTTGAGAAATGAATCATCAGTCAGATTTAATGAGATTATTTCATCTAAAAAGTCTAATTCTTCTTTTATAGACATTTTTTCAGAAACGGCAGCGAGGACAAATAATGTCTGGATTCTTACATCATCTATTAATTGCTTACTTAATAGTTCCTTACCCTTTATTAGTACAGCGTTTCCATGATTCACTTCAATATTTTCCAATAACAAAGAATTTGCCAAATGGTAAAAATCATATATTTCTTTCCAAATATTATTTTCCATAAAATCAAATTATCTATTTAAAAACATCTCTGTCAGTAAAGGGTTTCATATCGTTTTATCACCCTGCATGGGTTTCCTGCAGCCACACAATCGGGAGGAATATTCTTTGTCACTACGCTACCAGCACCGATGATGCTTCTTGCACCGATCGTGACACCTTTGAGGATGATGCTGTGAGCACCCACCCAGACATCGTCCTCAATCACTATCGGTGCAGACTTCGTGCCTTCGTTGGAAGTGCGACGAGCCATATAATCCATTGGATGTGCATCGGTATCTGTTATCAGGACGCACGCTCCAATCTTTACATTATCGCCAACTACGACGCTGTCGTGAACCCAGATACGTGTGCTACTCATACCTACATTATTACCAATGATAAACTCTGCCCCTGGCTCTACATAAATGGCACCTTGCAGATTGCTCGTCATCGGGTTCACGGCATCACCAGAAGAGAAGTAGAAGTTATCTCCTATTGAAATCCTTGCCCCCCCAAGTAGCCACGAAACTTTGCCAGGAATCTGAAGATTTCTACCAAACACAACGCCATGCGCTTTTAATGTCATGCGGTTAATACGAGGATACAGCTTGACGCGAAGGGTTGTAGGGAGGTTGAGGAGTTTTATGAGAAATTGTTTCAGCATTATTTACAATCTATATATAAGAGTCTTCTGACAAAAGACTTGAATTGGTTGTATAAAGACTTCATAGACCTCTTATGGTTCGAGGGCAAGAAATAGTTCTTGAATATTTGATATACACGTTCGTCCTCTCTTACTTCAATGTCTTTAAGCACAATCGGAGTCTGCGTATTGTGGGCATTGAAAGAGCGCTTCAGGTCGGCACCGCAATGCGTTCCTGTACCATCAAGACCGTCGTTTGCTGCTACAGATCGTCCTGGGTATAGCGAGAGCTTGTCTTTAAGGAACAACGAAGCATAGTATCTCAGGTACCATGAGTCGACAAGACCCACTTTCTGACAATAAAGATTGCCATAGTTACCGACTCCGCCACCTACGTCAAACTTCTTCACCTTAAATCGCAAGCCTTTAAGCAAAGGCCTGGGGTCGGTTTCAAGCAAATCCCATGCGCGCTTCCATGTGGCCCAGCCCCAACACTGGAAATATTTCAAAAAGAAGGTCTCTGGCAGTGTTTCTTTTATCGGCGGTACAAAACCGGTGATTGTTCCTATTCTATCATCGTCCTTATACTTCTCCAAACCGTCGTTCATGAACTTCAGGAAATAAGGAGACAATATGAGGTCGTCTTCTACTACAATCACTCTGCCGTACTTGCTGATGACGTCTGTGATGCCGGCAATCAAGCTGTTTGCCAAGCCCCAGTTCTTCTCACGTTCAACGATGGTGACAGACTTGAAGCCTGTGACTGTATGTATATACTTGCGATTGTCCTCAACCCCTTTTATCGCCTTCTCGTTCTTTGCTCCGTCGGAGAAGATAAAGAGGTCGGAATCTTTTGCTTCAGCGTTCTGAAGCAAAGACTCTACCGCTCTCTGTGTATGATCAGCACGATTGTATGTGAAAAGTGCTATTGGTGCGTATGTCATTTCTTATAGTTTTTAGGCAATGGATTTTTCAACATCTTTGAAGGAATCTTTGTCAAGTCCAAGAACTTGCCGATTTCCATTCTCGCCTCGGGTGTTAGTGAGTCGCCATTAAATCCGCTTGGGGTGAATGTCATTTCGCCGATATACGGTCTGCCATTTACATCATAGAAGTCCAAACGAACAAAAGGGAAGTCTTTTGTCAAGACACGACAGATGTCATACATCGTAGAAAGCGACTTCGGACATTCGAATTCTTTTCCTTTATGGTCTGTTGCTAAATAATGGTCCAAGAGTTTCCAATCCGTGCTATACCAAGCATCAATGCAATGATGGGTTTTAGAATCGCGGTCATAGCAGATGTTTACAAGGAACGGTTCGCCCAAGAAACAGAATATCTTATAATCTACGATTGTCTTCGAACAAGAGCATGTGTTTTCCAACAATTCTTCCGCTACAATACGTGGGCTTATCTTAAGATAGTGAGGTTCTGCCGACTCGTAGCCATAAGGAGTATGCAGATACTTGTTCATTCTCTCTCGGATGTCACTCTCGCCAATCTTGTCCTTGTCTTTTACAACAATAACTTCGCCGCTTCCGTGGTTAGTCTTCAACACAAACGACTTTGGCAACAAAGCGAAGTCGATCTTTGCAGCATCATCCCAAACTCCATAGAGCTTCGGCAGGTTCTCGCCAAATCCTTTTTCTTCTATATACTTGCGAACCCGATACTTGTCTGCCAATTCTGCCCAACGGCTTGTGTCGCTGTTGAACTGAAGCCAACGTCCCTTCTCTGAATATTCCTGAGGATTATCCCAATTGATTTTACGTCCAATAAAATCCTCATATATACGACTCGCCTGATACATAGGGTGTGTCTTTATATAACGATAGTACGCCTTTTGATAAAGCACGTGAACCCACTTTGGAAATATGCGGTCACGTAAAAAAGTTTTTACACTCATATCCTTTCCTTTTAAGTTGTTCTAAAGATAAATGTATATATTATAATAGAACATTAATGATTAATGTTTTTTATTTTAAGCGCTAAATAGTGTAGAGCCTCAATGCACCATTTGCCTGTTGTCTCGTCTTCATCATCCAGCAGCTGGTTGTACTCAACCAAATCGGTAGAGACCACCTTGTTGGTAGCAAAAATACTATCAACGAATGTGTAGAACTGACCGTTGTTAAGACCGTCTTCTACTTTGGTGCCTGTGCCACAGATGATAGACGGATCTATGCCGTCAATATCAATACTCAGATGCACCTTGTAGATGTTTTGTGCTTCAAGAGTTTTTATAACCTCACTCATAACGACAGCCATACCCATTTCTCTAACCATATCCGCCGTATAAATATACAGGTTGTACTCTTTGGCAAACTCTACTTCTCCTGGGTCGAGATCACGTGCTCCAATCCAGAAGAAATTCTGAGTAGGAATACGCTTTGTCGCAACCTGAGACAAGGCTGACTTGCACCAACCCATCAGAGCAGCACAAGGCATACCATGAAGATTTCCACTCGGCGATGTTTCTTCCGTATTGAAATCGCCGTAAGCATCAAACCATATTACGCCTATATTGTCGCAAGCAAGCGCAGCACCTGCTCCGCTGCCCAATCCTAAAGAATGGTCGCCACCAATAACAAGCGGAAAATAGCCTTGACTAATGACAGAATCTACCTTGTCGCGCAACTGAGTAGTCATATCAACAACAGTGTCGAGATACTTCACTTCAGGATTGGCAGAGTATTTCTGTTCAGCTATGATTGACGACTGAACATTACCAAGGTCATAACAACCGGCAATGTTATGCAACATCTTTACAATTCCTTTATTTCGGAAATAGTCGGGAGCTTGCTCCACACCTTTTCTATCTGCACCAAGAGCAATAGGCACTCCTATAAACGCTATTTGCATAATTGTTAATTATTTATGTCCAGTTAATACTGAAACAGGTTTCTTTGTACGTACTAATCTTCCGAGTTTAGCTTTTGCTCTCAAATAATAATACGTGAGTTTCATAAATTTATCAATTAAACAATGCATGAGTTTACTCTCACGATAAGCTCTCCCAAGAATAGTGTTGAAAGGAGATAGCAAGAACTCAAGATCGTTTCTACCAACAACCATCGATGGCGAATTAAACGTATTCTTGCAATCTTTAATCAAAGAAGCAACCTCAGGAGTTATAGATTTGTTTTGTTTTACCTGTTGATAAACATACTTGCTTGTAAATGGAGAATAGCTCAAGTCTAGGAAGAAATCGTCCTTCATATGCCAAAAATGCAGGATCTTTGCCTCGTGGAAGTATTGAATACTTAAGGCTACTTGACAATTGAAAGTATCGGGCAAGCACTCGATCACGTATCCATAATCATGATCAACCTTTAGCAAGGGACGCTGGTCTGAACTTGCATTTTTCTGAAATGTCGCCACTTTCCATTCTTCATTCCACTTCTTGAAAAACTCTCTTGTAAATTCATTATCACGAACCAACATACACCCCGAATTAAACCAGTATGGTGCATCAGACACGTCGGTATCATAGATACGTTTTATCTCGTTCGTAATAAATTTATATGTGATATGGTTCTTGAATGGTCCATGCATCTCTGGAACCATACCGATGTTCTTAATAGGTAAGGAATCGACCTCATCCAACGGCTTACAGATAACCGTATCTGTGTCTATTGTAAGGAAATCGCCGTCGATTATATTTCTTATTGTTGTTTTTAATGTTCTTGAGCGTAATCTTCCATTATACTCGTTAGGTAAAGGAACGATTATCACCTCAGAAATCATTGCCTTTAATCCTGGGCGGTCATCGATTCTATGTGAAGTCGGTTCGTCTGTTACGACCATAACTTTGTCTTTGGGATGGAATTGTCTTAATGAAAACAATGATACCCAAAACTCTTCTAAGAAATAGTCTTGTTCAGAACTTATAAGTACATAAACAATAGGTGTCTTCATTTTTTTACTATGTTATTTAGTTCGTAAATTCTTGATAAAACCCAACGATGAGGTTCACATCTTACACAATTGATAAAATGAGAGTTGTCTGTTGTAAGCACTTTTCCCAATAGTTTCCGTTTTATGTAGCCTAAACTATGTTTTATTGAAAACTTGCTGTATCCGCTCATTTCTAAAAGCATATCATAGTATGACTGCATAGACAAACAATGATTATTAACAGCTTCTACATAAGCAGATTCGTTAGAAAACAACTTATTGCTTTCAGCAATTATAGAATCTATACAAGAGTCATTAGCAAATTCAACAGTTCTTTCATTTCTATCAAAGCATAACGGATACATTCGTAAGTGTACCTCCCCATTATCGAATAACAGAGATGCCATTAAACCAACATTCCATAAAGGCTTGTCACATTCTTCATCAAAATAAAAATTACCTAAACTATATGCTATTGGCTTATTATTATACACCTCCCATGGTTGTGGCACATGTGGATGACCACCAATAACAGCATCCGCTCCCATATCTACAAAATGACGATAAAGAGTTTTTAACTCTGGAAGGGGTAGAGTGAAATATTCTAAGCCTGCATGCGGTAGCACAACAAGATAATCACATTGCTGTTTAGATCCAACAATCAATTTATCAACACACGGATGCCCCATCCATGCAGCACCTTTCTTGCTATCACAAAAATCGGTATCATCAAGAACACCAAACTCATATTGAGTTATTGCCAAGAAGCCGATTTTCGTTCCTCTTATCTCTAATGTCTTTATCTTGTAAGCCTCGTGCCAAAGACCAGCTCCAACAATACAATCTTCATTTAGACAATCGATTGTAGCATCAAGAGCTTGCTCTCCATAATCCATAGAATGGTTGTTAGCAAGAGAGAACAACGTAAAGCCATGTTCTTTTAAGAACACGGGAGCAACTGGATCTTGGGAAATATTAGGACCACTTTTACATATAGGTACAGATTTGTTTGTATTTATCGGACCTTCAAAATTTACGACATTTAAATCTGCATGTTCTAACTTTTCGTTAAGCGCATCACAAAACTCAAGTCCATTCAATTTCGGACTGAAGAAATCGCCAACAATGTTTATATTTAACATATATCGATTATATATTTAAAACATTGTAGTTCGCGCTTTCTTTTTATTAGAATACTATTTAGACTTATAACCTAAGAACTTCACTTTTACTCTTTCAAGTAAATAAAGAATATGTATAAACCAGTCTGTTATTCTTTTAACAGTAGAACTTTCCAAGTATTTTCTTCCAAGAATATTGAAAAAGGATGAATACAACAAATAAATTTGTTTTTTTCCAACAATCATACTTGGTGAACGAAAGCTAGACTTACAATGTAATATTGTGTATGCAATGTCGTCTGAAATTCCGTTATTCGTTCTTATTGCTTTATATATTTCTTTATTACAAAATGGAGAATAATCGACATCTGATGTAAATCGAGATCTCATATGCCAAAAGTGAACAATTTTTGCATCAAAAAAGTATTGGATAGTCATGGCAACCTGACTATTATATATATCAGGCAAGCATTCTATAATATATCCAAACTCTTTATCTGTTTTTAGCAATGCACGTTGATCTGAAGATTCATTTTTTTGTATAGCTGAATATTCCCAATTTTCTTGCCACTTCGTAAAGAACTTTCTTGTCATTTCATTGTCCTTTACTAACATACAGCCAGAATTGAACCAATATGGTGAGTCAGAAACATCTATTCCAAAAATACGCTTTACATCTTGACAAGTACTATCGAAATACACATGCTCATTAAAATGTCCGTGTAATTCAGGAACCATTGCTAAATTTGTAACATTTAAATTGTCCACAGACTCCAAAGAGTCACAAATTATAGTGTCGGTATCTATAAAAAGAAAGTCACCATCTACAAAATTTCTAATGTTTGTTTTTATTACTCTTGAACGTAATTCATTTGAATAATTACCTGGTACTTGAACTACTTTCAATTCATTTATCATCTTAAACAAAGCGGGACGTCGTTTTATACGAGCCGCTGTTTCAACATCAGACAATACTACAACCTCACAAACGGGGGGGGTAAATTGCCTTAGAGAATATAAAGAAGCCCACAATTCTTCTAAGAAGAAATCATTATGTGTGCTTACAGCTACATAAACAATTTTTGTTTTCATAACTAATTACAATAAGTTTTATACCAATTTATATAATTATATACAGCCCAAAATCTTCTTGCATCCATATCCTTGCCATCCATAAAGGCATCTCGCAAAGCTATGTACTTATGTGAATCCAATTCGGGCAAAAGTTTTTGCACATTTTCTTCTGTAACAACATCAAGCAACTTTTCTTTTAAAGAGCCTCTGAACCAATCATTTGTTGGAGGCATGAAACCTTGCTTTTCTCTATCAAGCAATTTTCTTGGTACAATATCATATAAGATACTTTTGAGAATACTCTTTAGTTTTAAGTCTGGTGTATACATATATTCAAGTGGAATCAAACGAGAATATTCTGCAACACGATAATCCATAATCGGATTGCGCAACTCCAAACTACAACGCATTGTAGCTCTATCTACTTTTTGGTTGACAGCATTCATAAAGAATTTCATGTCATAATCAGAATAAGCCAAAATGCCTCTTTCCTTTTTAAAAATCTCACGATCAGGAAGTTGCTTTGCTAAAAGTAGACGGTCAAACTTCTCTGCACCGCCAAAGTCATATACAAATATACCTTCACTCCTGAAAACATCGGCATAATCTCGTAGAGTCGCAAAAACCATATCTGCATGTCCCTTTTTCCATAAAAAATAAGGAGATGCAAGTTTCCTCAACCAATAAGGCTTATGATATTGTTGTAAGCGAGCCTTTATATACTCATATTTCTCATAGCCAAAGAACAACTCATCACCGCCATCACCGCCTAACACCACAGTAACATCTTCTTTTGCCTTTTGAGCAACCAATGAAGATGGAATCATAGACGGATCACAGAATGGTTCGTCAAAATAATTGATGTAGTCATCAAAAATTTGCTGCTGGTCAGAACCAACACACATACAAACTTTTATAGGAATACCTAAGGATTCTGCCACAGCTTGAGCATATTTGCTTTCATCATATCTTGGATTATCGAATCCAATCGTGTAAGCACAAATGTTCTTGTTTATTTTCGAAACAATTGCAGATGTCAATGAAGAGTCTATTCCACCTGATAAGAAAATGCCTACAGGTACATCTGCACGCAAACGCATACGAACTGAATCGAAAAGGAGTTCTTTAACTGTTTCCTTTGCTTCATCAAAACTCTTTGGAGCTGTAAATCCACAAGTATTATCAAAGATATTCCAATAATTGTTTATTTTAAGTTTTCTGCTATCCAAATGGTAGACGAATTGTTCGCCAGCACGCAACTTCTTTACACCTCCAAATATACAATAGGGATCTGGAATGTAACCTTGCAGTACATAGAATTTACGAGCCAATTCATCAATTTGCATGTCATTACCATACTTGATGACCTTAATTTGCGAAGCGAATTCAAAGCCCTCATTAGTATGCCAATAATAAAATGGCTTTTTTCCAAGACGATCCCTTGCACCAGTTAGAATATTCTTGTCTTTGTCATAGATGACGTATGCAAACATACCATTTAGGTAGTTGACACAATCCTTTCCAAATTTCTCATACATCGCACAGATTACCTCTGTGTCGCTGGTGGTACGCAAAGTAACATCCGAAAGATATTGCTCCGTAAGTTCTTTATAGTTATACACTTCTCCATTGAAAACAATACTAATGGAGTTATTATATACAAATGGTTGGTTGGATCTGGCATCCAAATCAAGAATGGATAAACGAACATGTCCAAGTGTCAGTTTTATATCGGGATAGGCGTCAAATTCTTTTATGCCCGTATAATTTGGACCTCGGAAATTCATTAATTCCAATTTGTGTTCTACAACGCTACGCTCATAACGTCGCGTCGTTCCGAATATTCCACACATATTATTTTAATCTGAGTTTAAACCAATTCTTTAATATAGTTAAGTTAGGTCGCATTCGTTTCATATAGCCACGTTTCCTAAACCGACAATAATACTTAATCATTTTAGTAAAGGACAGTCTTGGCATATGATACTGTTCAATTCCAAAAGCAAAATCATCGTATGGATATAGTTGATGAAAGTTTTGCTTGTACCAATCCAAGAACATCAAATTAGCTAAAACACCCTTTTCTGTATTCTTTGAATAATTCTTTGCACATGATAGGTTTTCATTCGAGATGCGAAAAGTAAACAGTATTTCTTTTGTTGTTGCAATTCCATTTTTACTCAAATAGATTGCTGCAGCACTATCACTAAAAGCTGCGGTTGGAAAATCTGGGAAGCCGTTCATTTTTTTCAAAGCGTTAGTTTTGAAAACATAGTTAGCTAAACAGAGCACCATATTTTTAACACCAAAATACTGCAAAAAATCGGACTGGTTCTGTATTTCAGGAATTGAATCATCTGCCAAAACCAGTTTTCCATTCTCCACACGTTTTGCTTTTGCCCGCAGAATATCAACCTTAGGATATTTCTCAACAAGCACATCTATCTCTTCCAAGAATTTTGGCTCATAGACATCGTCATCGCTTGCCATAATCATGTATTCCGTATCGCACATAGCAACCAGAAGATTCCAATGAGAGACAAGACTCTTGCCACCCATGTTCTTCTCATTACGGCGAAAAGCGAAACGCTGATCATCGCCACAGACCTTGTCATAGATTGGTTTGAGATTTTCGGGTGAGCAATCGTCGGAAACCAACACTTTGAAGTCGGTATACGTTTGATTCTTGATGCTCTCCAAGGCTTCCTCTAAAAAGGATGCCTTATATGAGGGCACAAGAAACGTGTATTTTGTTTTGTTCATAATTCAATATATGTGTTTATGCCTTATTTCGAAAAGATGTTTCGTATCCATTTCAATGGCGACAACAAAACATGTCCCAATTTATACGTTGGCGATTTGAGTAAGGCAAGATAAGAACCTTTATAATGCAACAATTCATTATGCCATTCGATCATATCTCCCAAGAAGGGTGTGTAAACATCCAAGTGATTCAACACCAACTGGCGATTAGTCTCTGAAAGACGTTTGATTGTACCATCAATCATTGAGACTCCGTGTTTTCTATAATAGAATTGAACATCAGGGATACGATATACTTTGTCGTTTGGCGACAAGAGCGAAAGCCAGAAATCCCAATCTTCATGACCATGTTTCATGTTGGGATTATAACCGGTTGTCTTATCATAATCGGAGCGACGATATACACAAGCAGGGAAAAAGACATTTTGCCACAATATCGTCTGGTAGCTATAATCTGGCAATTTTCTAAACCCATTTATATCGCCAAAGAAATGGCATAGACAGTAAACAAGCTTTGTGTCAGAGTGGGTCTCCAAATAATTGACAGCATATTCCAAATACTTCTCTCCTATTTTGTCATCAGAATCAAGAGGTAGAATATACTTGCCATGAGAGTTTCTTATACCTACATTGCGAGCATTTGCCAAACCACCATTAGGGATGTCTACGACCAAGAAGCGATTGTCTTTCTGCTCGTATTCCTTAGCTATAGAAAGCGTCTCGTCTTGAGACCCATCATTCACGATCACACATTCCCACTCTTTAAGGGTGGAATTGATGACGCTGTCAAGAGCGTCGCGCATGTACTTTGCCTGATTATAGCAAGGTACGATTATAGAAATAATTGGGGGCATAATACATTAAGGATGATAAGTTAATTTATAATCTGGATTCTTAGAGATTTTGTTCAATACAGATTCAACAGAAACTTTAGATTTGTACATACAAGGACATGTTGTTTTAAGCATGCGTAAACATTCTTTAAACCATTTGTATCTATATCGTTTATTTGCTATCGGATATATTGGATGTAGATAATCGTCCAAATTACTAGAAAGTAATCGTTCCCACTCCATAGCAATTTGGCTCTCAGAAAAGTTATTTTTTATATAAGATAATATATCTTCGTACTCCTTAGGAGAATTATTAAGTAACAAACTTACAATGTTATCTTCAAGTTGCTTTCTGTTATGTGATATTATCCCATTATATATCGTATCATAATATCCAGGAGCTTCCATTGCTGTTACAGAGCATCCCATAGCTTGCATTTCAACAGCACAAATACAAAAAGTTTCCGACCTTCCAGTCGGGTTTGGCACACCAACTTTAGCTTTTAATAATATATCATTCTTTTCCTCTCCAAGTGATCCCATAAAATGTACAGATTCGAACACCTTTTTATCGCTTGTAAGATAAGGCATAAAAACATCTTCATAGGATTCCTCTGCTATTCCATATTTGCCTAACTTCGTTTTGTCACCATATACCTTACCACTACCAATAACATATAGTTGTGCATCAGGAACACGTCTCAAAACCCTTGGCCACATTTCTGCTAACACATGGAATGTCTTTAAAGGTACCAAACTACCCATATAAACAACTATATGACTTCTATTTTTATTGGGAGATTGTTTTGCTTGTAAAATTCTTCTTTCATCCAAGTGTACACAATTAAAGATGTAATCAGACTTTAAGAAGCTAATATCATCACGCATCAAATCGTTTGTCTCTTTACCGACATATACGATTCTTCCTAAGTTTGGATTTTTGCACATAATATGCAATTCACGTGTAAAGGCAAAACAATGACACCAAGGTATGAGTTTTAACTTCGGTGACAGACCTTGAAAAGGATTTTTATACCAACTGATTCTTTTATGATCGAAAACAAACCGTTCAAAGCCATCCTTGGAAGCATGTTGTGCTGCAGATTCCATATCACCTATAGCTATTACTTCCATTGCAGAATGGAAAATTCCTTTTTTTGAAGTATATAATCTTACTTGAATTCCATTATTGCGTATTGTCAGCAAATATGAAATAAGAAGTATCATGTACTCAGACCCCCCAATACCAGGATTACCCCCTAGTATGTCACTAAAGTCACGATTGCTATTGAAGTCTTCATTATTAAGAAAAAAAGCTACCTTTAGCATATTGATTTTAAATATTTTAAGGATTCAATACGTAGTTTATCTAACTCGCTTTCTACTTTTGTATAATCTATTTTCTTATTCAACAAATCAAGTATCCCCTCATATTCTATCTTGTCTAAATCCACAAGCCTATCCATTAAGCCCAAATTACCTAATAAACTTTCAAATCGAGCAGAACCTCTTTCTGAATTATTCAGGCAGATGAAAGGCTTGTTGAATATTATAGAAAAAACAGTACCATGAAAAGAATCTGTTATCACAAACTGAGAATTGGCTATATTAGCAAGCCATTGATAAACAGTTGGCATACGCATTGATTTGTGCATTAATTGCAGCTTGAAACGAACTGTTTGTGCGTAATTATCTATTCTTTCTGTTCTCACTGATATTTTTAACCTATTGATAAGTGATTCTTTTTTAAAAGAAGTATCTAATAAATAGGTACAGAAATACGGCATAGCTGGTTTCTTTATATGGCGAAAGAGTTCCTTATATTTATCAACAGATAATAATAAGGTCGGGTCTAGATGTTGATTAGCTGTCATACCAAATTCATCTTTACAAATTCTTATGCCAGAAGACTCTCTAACAGAAATAGCTTTATATTGTGAAAGTAAATCACGTATAATTAACTTTTCAGATGTGTCCGTACAAAAGCTATCTTTTCCAAAACTAGCTGCATAGGAATATTTTGGAATGCTGGAATCCACCCAATCTAGAAAGAAATAATGCTGCATATATTTTATCGTGTCAACATTCCAAATTTGATCACTACCAGCAATCACAGCATCCAAACTATTAGAAATATTTTTTAAATCATCAGCAGAAAGTATTGGTTTGGACATTCTCAACTCTTTTCTTACGAAATCATCAAATGGATAATTAATCAGTGTTTTTTTCAAGAATTGAGGGAATGAATAATGAAAGTTCCATACCAAATGACCATAGTCCCCCCATCCTCTATTAATAGCAATGACTTCATGCCCAAGACCTTGGAGTATTTCTTGCAATGCATACCCTTGGAGTATTGCACCATAATTTCTACTATAATAAGAAACTAATCCGATTTTCATAATTCATAATATTTTATCTAAATAACAAATGTTTCAGCATGGACATTTTTGATGTACACAAACATATGCTAACAGCCTTGTTAAACTTCATATGATTCAACAATTTGAAAAACCATCTTTGGTTGGGGTGTATAGGTGTACTTTTAGATAATCCTTCATTGAATCTCATTGATTCATTTATGTTTATCTCCTGAGATTTTAATGACTAAAGTTTCGCAAGTGAATAAATATCAACTTGCTTGTTTATAAATATACATAT
>ERZ1026894.1276-NODE-1276-length-15274-cov-4.406794_pt1 | contig 15274 bp, 22 predicted proteins | sample MGYA00380177_ERZ1026894 | MGnify/ENA primary metagenome ERZ1026894 (study PRJEB33269, sample SAMEA4719813) | human gut metagenome | biome: human-associated habitat; feature: organic feature; material: feces | place: Cameroon | collected 2013-10 ... | reverse complement strand
GGGTTGATTTCTTTGAAAAACGGGAGTATAATATAAACAGAGGTTAAGGAAACCTCGAAAGGAGATTTATTATGAATAACGCGAAAATCATGCACGTCATCAACCACAACATCTGTCGTCTTAACAGCGGAGTCGACGAAAAGACAGCAAATCAGCTTCTTAAAATCAACTTCGTTCTGTATTCCATCGCTGATTATCATCTCTACAACGATGAACTCGACCAGATGTTAGATCGCCTCTTGAACAACGACATTTGGTATTTCTTCGAGTTATAATCGCGATATAACAGAGAAACATAGCAGCAGCGTATATAAACGTTGCTGCTTTGTTTTTCGCGCGTTATATCGCAAAATTTTCGCGTTATACGCTGTTTCTTTCGTAGTAACGAAGTAATCTAACCGCATCACGTAAATGTTCAGTCGCAGCTTGATTATTCTCGCGTTCAACAGTCTTCCACAACTCCGACTCGCTGTTAGCGAGAGCGTACTTCTTAACCGAAGGTTGCAACCCTACGAGCTGCCGCAACCTTCTGTCGTTACACGGAGGAACGATCTTCTCTTTGTTTAACATGAACCAGACTTTGATTACTCCGATTACTTCACAAGGATAGAAGGTGCTCCAGATAAGCTTTTGAGCTTTTCCGGGATACATTTGAAACGTCTCAAAAACTACTACGTCAGGATCCTTCTCAGTCAAAAGATCCCATACATCCTTATGACATTCTCCGATCGTTCCACCGATCAACTTACCTTCATCATTACGAAACACCCAGCCTGTACTATTCCCCGGATCTAATGCAAGCACTGACACGCTCAAATACCTCCTTTATGTCTTTCGCTTTTTTCTGCTGAATACCTTCGACATGTTGATCGATCGAATTTCGAGCGTGCAGAATCCAGATATTAGTCATACCTTTGTCTAACCATACATCTGTGGGCCGATCTACGCGCTGCTCCGCCTGTTCGTTCAACCCAGGGGTATAATCGCGATCCAGAAATACGACGTTGCGACACACATGCTGCAACCCATCAACCCCTGTGCCCAGAGCACCAATAGTTCCGAGCATCGCGCGTACCTCGCTTTGTTGAACAAAGGAGTCCTTAGACGCGGCGCGCTCCTTTCCGGACATTTCGCCGATATAAAGAGAACTTTTGATCTTCTTTTTTGTAAGATACTCGCGCAGGGCTTTAATGGTCTCCGCGTACTTGCTGTACACAACGACCTTCTCGCCCTCGTTATCCTCTAACCAATCCCTCAACCATTCGAATTTGGGATTGACTTTGCACGTGGGGAACTTGCAGCAGTTTGTAGTTACTTGCTGCTGTTTGATGATCTGATCCATTGCGTTCTTAACTGTAACGCCCTGTTCTTCCAGTTCGTCGAGAGCAAGATTAACAATGCTCTGGTAAAGCCTCTTTTGCGCAACTTCCATCGGAATTTCTATCGGGATAATGTTCTTTCCTGCGGTCAACTTCTGGTTCTCGCCGCCCACAGAAATTATCGAAAGTACACGAGCCAACAGCTCGCGCGCGCTTTCAGATTGTGTCAACCCTGCAGGCTTTTTTCCGAAATGATCTTCTTCGATCTCACAGAATCTGTCAGTAAAAGCCCAGTAGCTACTCCCGCTCAGGCGTTCGTCCAGGAAGTTAAGTTGCGACCAGAGGTCGTCGGGTTTGCCTAAAATAGGTGTCCCGGTCAGCGCGAGCCTGCGCTGCGAGGGAAGCTGTTTAACAGCCAGCGTAATCTGCGCACTTGGATTTTTGATACGGTGCGACTCGTCACAAATAATGGCATCCCACGACCACTGTTTACACTTATACCAAACCTGCGGGTAGACAAGATCTTTTCTCTTGCTCCCCTTTGGTGCAACATTACGCGCTGTAAGCTGTTCATAATTAGTGATATAAATCACTCTCTCTGCCCTCTGAGGCCCCTCCCCCCATACAGCAATGTATGGTTCAACTTCAGGCCACCACTCGATGAATTGATCTCTCCACTGCGTCACTACAGACTTAGGACACAATACAAGAATGCGTTTCAACCCTTTAAGGCGACACCATTCGATACTTTCAAAGGTTTTACCATACCCAGGGTTATTGCGATTTAACGCGCATTTATAGCTTAAAATCTGCGCTATATCGCGCTTTTGATAATCGCGAGCTCTTATATTGATGCTCGTGTTTCCTTCGCTTATATCGCGAAAAAACGCGCTTATATCAAGCGATAACAGCAGTCGATTGAAGATGTTATCTTCAAGTAAAAGATTTGACCCAGAGGTTTTACAGTTGACGGCTGTTCTTCGTAACTGCATCTTTTCGGGATTGGTGAGATCACTCACCAGAATCTTGTTGCTCAAAAACTTCGTCTGCATCTTCCAAATCACCCCAACTTCTACCAATTTCTGCATCCGCTCTGAAGGGTAAATTCAGCGGAGGGTTGACCAAATACTTTTTAGGTAAATCAGCCATTGTCTGCGTTCCTATTTCTACGACACGTTTCAGGGCTTCGGGCTCATCGATACACTCGATAATAATGGAGTCATGCACGGTGTTCACAATGCGCGCGTCGATACCTTCTTGAAGGAGCTGATCGTGAATGTTGCACACGCTGAGCATTGTAAGATCCGACGCGATAGAACTGATAGGAAAGTTGACGGCCTCGTTTTCAATGTGGTTTCTGTTATCCATTGTAATGATATAATGTCTCTGTCGACCGAAAACCGTAGTGTACGGCTCGCCGGCTTGATAGGGGGATCGCCGCATCGCGTCAACATACTTCTTCGCACCCGGGGCGGCTTTATACCAGTCTCGGATTGTCTGTGTTGCCTGAGGGATGGTCATATGCATCTTACTCGCCATCGATCCCGGTCCGCGTCCATAAGGAATACCGAAGTTAATGGTCTTTGCGGCAACCCTTTGCTCTTTCGTAAAGTCAGGTCCAAAGATCTTTTCGGCCATAGCATCGTGCAGATCCTTACCCTCCTGGTATGTCTTTACCAGATGATCGTCTTGCGACAAGTAAGCGAGTACACGTAGCTCAGCCTGACTGTAGTCAAGTTGCACCAGCTTATACCCTGCGGGGGCGATGAACAGGTTTTTGATCAACTTCATTCGGGGAATATTCTGCATGTTTGGCTCTGAGCAACTTAAACGACCGGTTTCAGTGCCGTGTAAATTGAAGGTGCAGCGAACGCGTTTGTCACAATTCATAACCTTCTGAATACCCATTACATAAGTATCCATGTACTTGTTATATTTGCGCAACTCGGTGATTGCTTTGATAAAGGGAATATCAGGAAACTCCTCACTGAGTTTATCCAGAGCCTCTTTATTCGTGGACTCCAGCTTCCTACCTGTGACAGTTTCAAGCATCCACTTGAGCTGCTTAGGTGACTTGTGACTAAAAGTTTTAGGACAAGTTTTCGCATCGGTATCCTTACCGTAAGCAACGGGGTTCCACGTACGTTTAGCTTCTTGTTGAACATGACGTTCTGCCTCGAGAATATAGTCATCGAGCTTATCCTGAAGTTCATAGAGATAATCTTCGTCAACCAAGCACCCCTGTACCTCGATGTCTTTGAACACGTTGGATGCTTTTACGAGACGCGCGTAGATCCATCGCGATCCCGGACGCATCAGGCACCCGAAAGTTTTGTACAGCTGAAAAGTTGCGCAACAATCTCGGTACAAGTAGGGAATCAAAATGTCTTGCGGGATCATGTCATACTTAAAATCCGTGAGTTTCACTTTATGTTGCGCACACCATTTTTTCTTGTAGTTCTGAAGTTCGTCGTCCCACTTCGGTGCCTGTAAATAAAGCTCCGCGAGATCCTTTAAGCCGTGTGTACCCTTGCGTTCGTTGATACCTACGTAATGTTGCAACATCGTATCATCGTCAACCCTGGCGTCGAGATCCTCAAGGTATTTAAGGCGCGCGGTATCGAACTTTCCGTTGTGCCAGATAAAGGTAATGTCTCCGCGATCGAACAGTCTCTGAAGTTGTTTTTTGACCTCAGGCGTAAAGCACGTGATAACGGAAGCACAGTAATCATCGTAGGCGAAACCGATCAGCAACAGCTTGTTACCGTCATACCCTGTGTCTCGTGTCTCTATATCGCACGCAAGAAATTTGTGACTTTTCAAACGTTCGATCTCGGCGATACATTCTTCCTCTGTAGTGAAAGTATGTCCTTCAACCCTGTCGTCATTCCAGAGGCTTGCAGCGCCCTTGTATGTTTCAAAATTGTGCAATGCCTCGATCAGTTTGTCCATCAAGTTGAAGTTGCCGCGGAGGACGTGCTCCGAGGGTATGTAGAGCACGCCGTTCGCGATCTTGAAGAAGCGTTCAAAGTTCATAGTTGTTGCAACCTTACAACTTTCGGGGAGTTGCGGGCAGATAGCATCTACTATCTTGATACCTGTCATAACAGATGTTCTCCTTTAAGTGTTTCCAGAATTTTCTCATACTCGGCCATGTGCGGTGTCAGATCATCGTGAATCAAGTCGATGGTGTGATCCTCTACGCGTGTTTCCCAGGTACGTTTTCCGCTCATGGCGTTAAGAGCAGGAATACAGGTGTCAGCACTGCGAATACATTCAGGATGTACATACTCGCGAAATTCCGACAGATTATACCAGCAGCCCAGCAGGTGAATCGCTTTAGGCGATCCCTGCCACAGGTACTCGAAACCAGGACGACCGTGAAGATGAATCTTTGCCGCAACTTTAGGGATTCCTATGCAGTGAATGTCTTTGAGAGACTCCAGCATGCGGAAACAGTACTCGAACTGCGAAGGTGTTTCTCCTTGACACACCGCCATGAGACGATACTTGTGTAGCAACCCTAATCGATCCAGACCTTCAAGAGAATCATACACTGAGCTCAGCGTAGCGTGTGCATCCAAAAAAACATCTGGAAGAATAATCTCGTCAGCTTCACACTGCTCGGCCGCCTCCAAAAGACGATCCAAGCTAACTGCGCCGCCGAGCTCGATCAGACTATTATCCAGGATCCGGTAGCACGGATGATCGATCTCTTTGCGCGCAGGATAACAGTTCATCAGATGTGTCAACATCATGGCGTATTCGCCATCAAATGTTCTTTCGATGTTTTGTACAGGGACAATGCTCGCGAGCTTCATTTCAAACTCCTTTCACGCAACTGGATCTCCCTTTCGAGATACCACTTTGCTTTTCTCAGGTCCTGCAGCGCTTTTGCGTCAGCAGTCATACCTTTCGATTTCTTATGGCCGCAACGCGACACGTACTTTACCACGTTACCGAGGTTGAACCCGAGGTCCTTCGCCTCGATAAAGTCAATTGTTTCAACTCCTCCACCGGTGTAATGATCCGGGTGATTTACAACGTCTGCCATGTCTTAGCCCTCCTCTTTTACTGCGTACATATCAGGATATCTCTTGAGCAACTTATCGCGGTTTCGCGTGATGATCTCGTCAAGCGTTACACCGTATTGGGTTGCCAGATTTGCGACATACCACATAACGTCGCCGAGCTCTTCAATGGTATGATTGTTGTCAATGTCACGCCCGTGGAAGTACTTCTTCTTGATGTCGTCAACCACTTCTCCGGCTTCGCCTGCCAAGCCAAGTGCAAACCCTACGGCGGGTTCGCGTTCCAGGGTTGCGGGCAATACGCCGCGCGAGCAAAATTCTTGATATTCGGACAGTTTCATAGCTTTACTCCTTTTCTATTTATATTATACTACAGATCAACTTAAAAGTCAACCCGTTTTACGGAAAAATAAATCACCGGGTTGAGTCTGTAATGTTGACGCAACCCGGCGTTGTTTAGTTCTTAAGGGACTCTTCGTACTTGCCGGCTTTACGTGCGACCAACGACGTAAGAGGTGCAATACAACTCTCATACAAGGTCTTGCAAATCGCCTGTGCGGGGATCGCGATCGCAATCTGTTTCCAGGTCATGAATTCAAATCCGAGGAAAAGCTTAGGCAGAATGTTCATCCCAAGAGGAATGTAAATCAAGCTGTCGCACAGCTCACCCGCGAGCGAACTCAGAATCGCACGGTAAACAAATCCCTTGTCGCCCTGCTTCTCCTTCAGGCGGCGGAAGACCTTATCATTCATAAGATCCCCTACCATGTAAGCACACAGCGAGGCTGCGAGTGCCCACGGCGTAGTACCCAGCACATTCTTCATGCTCTCGGAGATAGTAGGATCAACTCCGGGAATGGCGATCGCAATGGCGAAAATACCTACCATAAACAGATTCGCACCGAACGCGATCCAGGCAGTGAGTCTTGACCATTTATACCCATATACCTCACTGAACACGTCAGAGAGAATATAGGTGATAGGGAAGACAATCACTGCGCACGGCAGCACGGCGAACCCGATGCTGAATACCTTACACGCGATAATGTTGCTCACCAACATCGCGACGGTGTTGACGACAACGAGCAGAAGAAACAACGGCGAAACTTTTTCGAACTTTTTCATAATATTTACTCCTTAGTTTTTTATAGTTGGTTATTGCATACAACTTTGCTGCGCGATTATGCGCGGCGTTCTCGGATCAAAGCGATTGTATCTTCTTTCGCTTTGAACGAGCTGCTCGAGGTACCTTTGATTGCACCCGCGAGTAAAAGTTCCTTGTACAGTTCATCCATCAGCCACTTGTCGATATCGAGCAGTTCTCTGCAAAGCTTCTTGCTTACCATACCGCTCGACAAAACGATTTCCAGCTGGGGGTACTTGTCAAGGATCTTTTCTACCTTTTTTCTATCAAAAAGGTTCAGTTCCATTTTCCTACCTCCATTTGTCTTGCAATATCGATTAGAATTTTATCGGATTGATAAGCCCCGTTAAAGCCTATCTTCATAAGTCCTCGTGTCAGCAACTCCGATATAATCTTTGAAGCTTCGGTTCGATCAACACCGAGGATTTCCTGTACCTGATTCCCCTTGAAACGTTGCGCACTCAGTAATACTCTAATCGCAGGGTATTGGGTTACCAATCCCTTGATAAAGTCAATGTTGCGCATCTTTTCGCGGGCCGCGCGTTTATTCTCTTCGATGAAACTCTTGTAGTCCATCGTAGGCTTGTTCAGCGTGTCTTCCAAAAATTCTCGTGCGAATTGTACGTGTTGGGGTTGCACGATTAGACGCTTTCCTATGATAGATCCGCAGAGAGTTGCAAACGCGCAAGAGAGTCGCAGAAGTTTTTCGTGCACGGCGACCCCTACGACAAGAGGGCCACCATCATAGGCGTCAGCCAGTTCCTTGACCACTTTCGTGACCTCCGCTTGTGTCTCCTTAGAGATCACTACGTCTTCTCGATCAACAGTCCAGGAAAAGCTAAACAGCCCTTTGTACTTTGTTTCGTCAACAAACTCCTGACGCAACCCATGAAGCTCACCCACATCTTCACGTGCCGCAGACAATACAAGGTCATAACGAGCTTGGTCCTCAACCACCGGGATGTACTCAACGAACGCACCATACCCTTTCCAGTAAAAATCTTCGATATTCTTACCGGAGCGAGGGTTGCTCAACCAAATCAGTCGAGTGCGTGCTCTTGCTTCGCCCTTCGCGATCTTATTGATAGTCACTGCACCGCTCGAACGTGTTGCTGACAATTCTTTGATGTCCTCAACCTCAAGGCCGGAAGCCTCGTCGATCACCAGGAGACCCTTATCATTCATCGGGATAGCACCCCATGTAATGATCCAAGAATCTCCATTACGTTGCACACCACCAATGACGCCTGTCCGCTTTGCGTTTTCACCGTTGATATAGCTTCCCATTTGAAGCTTCTTCACAAAGCGTTGAGCCATCTGTGATTTACCAGTACGAGTGTCACCGATCACCATTGTGTCGAGCCATCCTTTAATGATGCCGCCCTTCCACGGTATTTCAGTTACACTTGCGTACGTAAGCAAGAGAGCTCCGAACAGATCCGGTCTACCCTCAATGCCTATAGCTGACTCCCATTTACGGTAGTGAAGCTCGATGAGCTCTTTAGCGGTCGTACAATGCTGCGCACAGGCTTTGAAGTAATCAATCACAGGTTGACTACACTCGCCCACAGCAGTAGTTACAGGCTCTGCTTGTTTGATGACATAATAGTTCTGTTGCGTGCGCGGATCCGTGACTCTGCACGCCTGGAAATTGTATTTCACAGTCGGGATAAGCCGTGTCTCCTCGTACAGATAAATACCATATCGAGGCTCATAGGTTGCGTCATCCATACCGTCTGTAAAACTCGCGGATTCCTGAAACATGAGCTGCTGCACGTTTACATACGACGCAGGTTCACTTCCAATAGATTTGCAGCTGAAGAGCTTCTTTAAGTACCTATCCTGGACGTCATCAGAACTGTTGACGAACTGGAGTATCTGCCGGGGATCAATGTCGATCTCCTCGGCCGTCTTTGCTACGCCTACGCGACAAGGTCGTGTACACGAAGCGTTCATACATCTGACCTTTAACCTGTTTGGTATCGTGTAAGTCTTAGGGTCAACCCCTATGACGCACATGTTTTCCAAAGTTACCCAGGTGTTGAGATTCTCCACGTATTCGCTCTTGCTCAACGAGGTCTTCTCGTCAGACATATCTTGAATGGGTTTAGGTGCTAACGCTTCTTCGGTATACTGCTCAAGTTCTGTGTTATGATACTCTGCCCAGTAATCGGTAAAATCCTTGCAAGGTAATTTGATCACCTTCAGCTCTTTTGCGACACCTGATAGTGCTTTAATATACTGAGCGGTCAACCGTACGCCCGCGGGGTCATTATCCCCCATTAGGTATACCACCTTGCCAGCGAACAAAGCTTCTTCGTGGGCTGGCATATTGCTCCCGCCTGTACCTGTTACACAGTTAAGACCTTGAGAAATTGCGACGAGACAATCCTTTTCTCCTTCAACAATGTACACAACCTCTTTATCAGGTGTGAGATTATCGTAAGGAAAAAATCGCGCCTCGTTGCACCCTCTAATGCCTATTACTTTCGCATTAGTACTTCCGTCGATGCGTCTATGAGGGGGTAAATATTTGCGCACGTTGATCAAATGTCCCGTGGGTGAATAAATCGGGATTGTGATCCGTGTGTCATCATACCCCAGTTTGTATTTGGCGATCACTTCATCAGTGATACCAAACTCGTGTAGCGCTTTTATCTCAGCAGGTTTTTCTTGCAATTTTTTGACACAAGCGTCGACATACTCCTCGGAAGGGAATGGAAAGGTTTTACGTTGCTCCCACTGTTTATAGGCAGCTACCGCGGTGTCGCGACCTACACCAAAGTAACGCTCGATGAACTCAACGTATCTCCCGCCCACTCCACATCCGTGGCAATACCATTCATCCGTTTCTGTGTTCACAGTAAAGGATGCGTTTGTGTCGTTATGCATCGGACAGCGCGCGTACGATTGTTCGCCAGATACTTTTTCAAACTGTACAAACTGATCGTAAAACGCCATAGTCAATTACCTGCTGATCAAGCTGCGAACACTTTTTTGATCCGATTCACCTTAGAATCGTTGTAGTCGTCCTGGACGATCTTCGCTTTGAAGACAAGGCCGACAAGGTCATCCGTGTCGACGTCGACCGAACCGTTGCACTCGATACCTGCTGCGGAAAGCAACTCTTTGAGCTTCCACAGGCAGTTCTCCTGCAGTACGTAGTTTTCGAAGATTGCCGTTTTCGTTTCCTCTTCGCGGAAGCGAACGAGCAGCATAGGCTTGCCGGAAACAGAAGTTTTCTCCTCCACGGACTCAATGGTAACGTTGTACATACCCTCATCAAGGATAGTACCACCCTGAACGTTGCTGAAATCGAGATTCATGTTTGCCATAATATTTACTCCTTTGTATTTTTGTTATCGAGGGTCGCCTCGTTAACTTCTTCATAATCGCTGCCACCCAAAAACTCCTCGGGCTGCAGCTTCAATTTACCTGCTTCCTTCAACAGGTTGAAAAAGACCTCTGTTGCCTCTTCTCTCCAGGCTTGAATTTGCGGAAGAGAGGAACGGGATTCCCTGGAAAAATTATCCAGCGAGGCCTTGAAATCCTCAAGGGTTGCGTCATGGTCAAAGGCACTCTGAGCGAAGACATTCGCGTACAGAATGACACAAGTAGTACTGCCAGGGATATTGACTTTGATGCTTCTCATACTTGTACCTCCTATTACGCGAAGATTTGCGACGCGATAGGGTTCTTCAGATCCGCGCCTTTACCGAGACGAGTTTTTGCGGGCCATCCTTGTTTCGGAAGAGTAGTTGCACACCAGTTACCTTGAATGTCGTTATACGTGTGTACGACGATTTCAAAGTAAGCGGGAAGCTCCTTGACGAGCTTACCGTGAATAGCAGGTCCTTTGACCGTGCTTCCTGTGATTTCATCCTTGACAATGGATTCCTGCATTGTGAATATGATGTTGAGACCACCCTTGCTGATTTCCTTGAATGCCTCAACAGCCAGCTTGTTAAGGTCAGTCATCATACCCCAATGTTGAATCTGAATATTTTTGCGGTAGTCGAGCTTTTCTCCCTCGCCGCCACCGAGACCCTGTGTGCTGCGCAACTTCTGCATCATGATCCACTGCACCTCAGTCCAGGTATCGATCACTACCCAATCAAACTTACGGTCAATTGTTTTGCCGATCGCCTTCGACCAGGTTGACGGATCATTCGCCTCACAAAGCTTGCGCAACCCCTCCAGGTCCGCAAACTTCTCAAACGAGACAATCTCGATGTTCGGCCAGTACTGCTTCAATTCCGCTGCGCGTTGAACCGTGCGTCGCCCTTTATCGGAGTCAACGATCAATACGTGACCAAGCTCGCCCAGGGTTGCAACAAGGTGTGTTTTACCTGTTCCGGATGCCCCGTAGATCAGGGCGAAGACACCTTCGAGCGGTTCATTCTCGAAATCGATTGCTTCCATAGAATACCTCCTTATTTAATTATTAGTGTCAACGACAGGGGTTGCACCTGTATTTCGCGACGGGAGGTGCGCGACGTTTACTATTAACTTACATTGACATAACGCGATACCCTGATGGAATGGAAAGGAGGACAGGATATCGCGGGAGTACGTATCGGACTTTGATACTCCGTTTAAGCTCTCGTCACTGCGCTGGGTACGCAGCTATCGTTCTGTTGCTCACATCGTAGTCGCTCACAACAGGGTTGACGACCCAATCCGTGCTTTGGTAACTCCGGCGAGATTTGCACTCGCTCTGGGGTCATAGATACAGGATTTTCACCTGCCGAGCTTACCATGCTGCCGCTTACGCGGAGCTCGCGTGTCATGAGACGAAAGGAGGACGTTCACGACGCCCCTGGTGTGTACGGCGGGATTCGAACCCACAACTTGCTATCCTTGTTTTAAGGCCGGCCGCTGCTTTTCCGATTAAGCTACGTACACATTTAGAGGCGGCGTCGATCAGACGCTCTTTAAGCTTGAAGCACCTCTTTTCTATTTATATTATACCACATCTCTCGAAGAAAATCAAGAGGGTTTTTGAAAACTTTTCTTTTTCGGACGTTACTCGTCTTGCGGGTAACTCTCACCGACAAAGTACAAGTCCTCAAGAGCATATGTACGTACAATATAACCGTTCGTCCCTGTGTTGACCTGAACGATATCGCCGAGAATACTGAAGGAGTTCCACTTAAGGTAGCCAATGCCTTTCAGCGCGAGTTTTGCCGTGTTTATAGGCATTAAATCGCCGTTCTCACAAAGCCAAGAGTCCATCTCCGGATTTACAGCGAACCTATATCCCTCGCCTGTAATTTCGCGAAAATAGCCATAGCTCGTAAACGGGATCCCCTGCTGCCAAGCAGGCCACCAAAGCTTACATTTCTTCAGCGGGATTTGTTGCTCCATTATTCGGTTGCATCATTGTGCTGCGAGGGCTTCTCTTCCAGGTGATCCCGCTCACGCACGATGTATTCTCCTTCGAATTCTTTGAGCAACTCCTCCTTGTTAATATCGGCGTAGCCGTAATGCATACACAGATCAGCGTAGTCGCACATCTGACATTTCATGAATCCAGGGTCAGGGTTGCACACATCGGGGGCGTCAGCAATGTTGCTCACCGTCTGCATAAACGCGAGCATAAAGTTGCGCAGATCGGACTCTGTGTACTCGCAAACGCTTCGGTGGTAATCGAACTTTGTTTGCAACTTTTTGACCTGGTTGAGGAAGATGGGGCCGGTGGAGGTAACTTCCGTGTATTTTCCGGCTCTGTGGTAGTCTTCCAAGATGCGCTGCAATGCCCACGAATAAACTCTGGGTTGCTCATCCAGGAGATCATAGACCTCGGGGCGGAAATTTTTAGCTGTCTTGTGTTCAAATCCGACGAGCTTTCCTGTCTCTTTATCAATACAGATCATATCGATCGAGCCGCAGATACAGATCGCTTCGTGAAGATCCCCGTTTTCGTCAACCCCCAGCCAGTTGCCGTCGTCGCCTTCAACAAAATGTACGATGGGATACATGTTATCGCCAACGGCCCCGATCGGGTAGTTGAACGATTTTTCGATGTCGACTACCACGTAGCGTTCCTTATCCTGCTGATAAGGTCCGTTATAGTAGCCTCGAGCCATGTTGTCCATTACCTTCCATTGTACGCTGTCTTTGACGTTCTCGTTGATCCAGTTGAGGATCTTCTCGAGCGGCTCCCCCATGTACATCTTGCCGAGTACTTCGTGAAATTTCGTACCAAACTCAAGGTTGGGGTTCGGAATGGTTGACCGGAGATGGAAGCGATTACGCGAGCTGAACTCGTGTTTTCTTTTACATTCCCTGTAGGTTTTGACCTCAGAAACATCAATCTTCATTGTTGACCTCCTTCTCCGTGGTTCTCTCGCGCAACCATGCGTTGATCATTTGAGAGACGACGCGGGCTTTAGCGGGCGGTGCATCTTTGAGCAGAGTATCCATCAGATCGATCAGCGCGGCGAACATCGACGTCATCTCTTCTACGTTCGCGTGAGTGTAAGCCAGCTGGTGCAGGTTCTCCCCTTCGAGCAGAATACCGATGAAATTGTTGGTGTCAAAGTTGACCAAGATATCGCCCGAGTTGTTTTCCATTTTTACGTGGTACTTATACATGTTTCCTTGTGCCTCCATTTTAGAATTAAATTTGAATACTTTTAGATTTACGCCTTTGTTGAACGGATCGAATCTTGTTGCGACCCGATCCGTTCTTTAATTACTCGGCGTCGGCGACAGCCTCAGTCTCGGCAGTGGTTGCGACGGAGGCGTTGGTGAGCTGCTGATTGAAGGTACGGTTACCCAGGCAGGTCAGCTCAGGGGAGTTCTCGGCCTGCAGCACCACGTGAGTCTCAGTCAGGTACACAACAATGAAAGCACCGTCGCATTTCTTGAGGTACAAGACGTCGCCCACAGCGACCTCTTTGCGACGCGCGGGGATCTGCTTGTCACCCACAGTAATGGTTGCACGACCAGAACCTTCGCGGGGCTGCCGTCTACGATCGGCGGAAGCAAGCTCAGCGTCGTGAGCGATCGCCGCGTCGTAAACTTCCTGCATGTTGGCGAACTTGTCGCCTTCCTTGCCGATACGCTTCTCGATGAATTTGTTGATCGCTGCCCAGTTGTAGACGCGAGCGTCGTACACTTCGCCTGCGATCGGCTGCTTTGCTACGCTGTAGATTCTCTGAGGCGGAACCTCGAAGATATCAGCGATTGCTTTGAGGGAGGGCTGCTGTTTACCTTCCATCGCGTCCATAAAAGTGATGTTGTTCTCTTCCATTGTAATAGTCTCCTTTGTTTATTTTTATTTAAGAACTCTCGTTCTTTTCTACTTATATTATAACGTGTTTCTCAGGGAAAAGCAAGCCGACTAATTGAAAAAGTTTTAGGTTTTTGAATGTTAGGTGGTTACCTCAGCAACCCGTCTCGTGCGAAACGAAAGTAAACAGCAATAACCTGATTGTCAGACATTCTGTCAACTTTCGCGCCCCAAGTTGACCGAGCTATGGGGGTTTGGGTATACTTAGGGACGTTCTTCAAATGGTCTCTCATATCAGTGATACTCACCATTTCTTCCTCCTGTCAATTAAAGACGATGTCATAAACAAAAGCGCGAGAAATGTTGCTTTACGCTGTGTTTTGCGAGCCTCGCGATTGTGCTCCAGATTATTGTGGTAGCGATTCAGCTCCTTACGGATCTTCTTCTCCTCTTTCGTCAAGCGTATTTTCGACATGTGCAAGTTCTCCTTTCAACCATGCTATTTCACCATCAGGATGATATTCCTGACAATGTTCCAAAATGTATTCCAACGTTTGTTGCGCTCCTTTGAGTACCCAGCGGCGTTCAACTGCGAGCTCATGACGTACCTTCTCTGCGTTGGTCAAATAAGGCCGCGGAGCATGTCCTGCTCGCTTTCGATCGTATCTCGCTTGAGCTGTATTAGGTCTCTTAGCGATCGCAGCGTCTAACTCGCGAATAGCTTGACCATATTGCAGCTCTATTTGTTCAAGTAAGAGCATCTCTGTAATCCTCCGGCTTAATGATTCCGCCGCGTGAAAGCGCGGTAATATAATTTGTAATGCGTACTTCAACCATACGCATTTCATGCTCTGAGACGAGCATATCTTGCTTAAAACGCAAGTAAGCGGTCAACGTCTTATATTTGTCTTCGGTCGACATTCCGCGCATAGAAGCGCGTATTTGCTGCCATTGAGCGTTGTTGACCGCTTCTTTTACTTCTTCCGGAGAAACATGTCCAAAGTACAGCGATTTCCAGTTCATCTCGTAAAACTCACTTTCGAAAATCTGTCGATGTCTTTCTGACATTCGGCGAGTCTAAAAGGGAAAAACTCGTTAACCATCCAGTCTCTGTATTCCTCAAACGACTTTCCTGCCCAATAAGACGTATTCCAGGATGCGACGATTAAATCGGACAGCAAGCCTTTTTCTGCGGCTTCCTCTTCGGTAACGGTTTTCCACATCTCAAGACGTTCGCTGTAAAGCTCGATCGACTTCAGCGTCTTACGCATGAGCTTCTGACCGTAGGTAGTCAGGTTACCGCTCTTACAAACGTTCTCAAAGCAGTCAATGCCGTAATGCAGCTGTACGCCGCCAGCGTATTTCACCGTCCAGACGTTGGTTATATACTGACCGCATTTATCGCAAGTACAGCCCGCGGTCCTCTCGACATGGTCAAACCTAATACTTTTAATCTGCGACACGGTTAAGTCCTCCTTCTCTCTTATGATTATATTATACCCCATCTTGAATCAAAAGTCAACGGGGTTTTGAAAGATTTTTT
>ERZ1026894.1268-NODE-1268-length-15319-cov-22.626900_pt1 | contig 15319 bp, 10 predicted proteins | sample MGYA00380177_ERZ1026894 | MGnify/ENA primary metagenome ERZ1026894 (study PRJEB33269, sample SAMEA4719813) | human gut metagenome | biome: human-associated habitat; feature: organic feature; material: feces | place: Cameroon | collected 2013-10 ... | reverse complement strand
GGCTATGCCCCAAAGGACGAAATAGATTACGATATTATAGATCATGATATTTCTTTATATTGGTTACTATCTATAAATACGTGAACTCTCTGAGGAAAATGCCGCATCATCTGCCGGCCATTTCCCCAGAGAGATATTTATATTCGAAAATTAACCCAGAACTTCGATTGCCTTGCGAAGACGACGCAATGTCTCCTCCTTACCAAGGAAGGCAGAGATGTCGAACATGCCAGGACCCTTACCCTCACCAACGAGAGTCAAGCGGAAGGCGTTCATCACGTCGCCGAGCTTATAGCCCTTGTCCTCTACCCACTTCAATACGATTGGCTCCTGACCCTCGATAGAGAAATCCTCAATGCCCTCGAGTACCTCAGCGAGTTCGGTCATCTGCTGTGCAGAATACTCCTTCCAGCGCTTCTTGGCGGTCTTGGCATCATACTCTGTAGGAGGAATGAAGAAGAATGAGCACAATGGCCACAACTCATAGACGAAGTTCACACGGTCCTTCATCATGTGTACCACCTGCTTTACTCTATCCAAAGTCTCCTCTACACCATTGTTGGCAACAATTGGTGCAAAGAGGTTGGCAATCTCATCATCACTCTTCTTGAGAATGTACTCGTGGTTGAACCAGATACCTTTCTTGAAGTCGAACTTGGCGCCAGCCTTAGAGCAGCGGGAGATATCGAATGCCTTCACCAACTCGTCGAGAGAGAAGATTTCCTGCTCTGTACCTGGGTTCCAGCCGAGGAGCGCCAGGAAGTTGACCACTGCCTCTGGGAAGTAGCCACTCTCACGATAACCGGAAGAAACCTCACCCGTCTTAGGGTCGTGCCACTCCAATGGGAATACAGGGAAACCAAGGCGGTCGCCATCACGCTTAGAGAGCTTACCCTTACCCTCTGGCTTGAGGAGCAAAGGCAGGTGGGCGAAGCGAGGCATGGTGTCCTCCCATCCGAATGCCTGATAAAGAAGAACGTGCAATGGAGCACTAGGCAACCACTCCTCACCACGGATTACGTGAGAGATTTCCATCAGGTGGTCGTCTACGATGTTGGCCAAGTGATAGGTTGGCAATTCGTCTGCGCTCTTATAGAGAACCTTGTCGTCCAGGATGTCGCTCATCACCTTCACGTCGCCACGAATCATATCGTTGACGTGGATTTCCTGTCCTGGCTCAATCTTGAAGCGAACGGTGTACTGCTTGCCATCGGCTATCAGCTGATCCACCTCCTCCTTAGAGAGAGTCAGGGAGTTGCGCATCTGCATACGGGTATGAGCATCATACTGGAAGTTCTGAATTTCGGCACGCTTAGCCTCCAACTCCTCAGGAGTATCGAAAGCGATGTAAGCCTTGCCATTGTCCAAAAGCTGCTGCACATACTTCTTATAGATGTCGCGACGCTCGCTCTGGCGGTAAGGACCATGCTCACCACCGAAGCTCACACCCTCGTCAAACTGGATGCCCAGCCACTTGAAGGATTCCAGGATGTATTCCTCGGCTCCAGGAACGAAACGATGAGAGTCAGTATCCTCGATACGGAACACGAGTTCACCACCATGCTGGCGGGCAAACAAATAATTATAAAGGGCAGTACGAACACCACCGATATGCAATGCACCCGTTGGACTTGGGGCAAAACGCACTCTTACTTTTCTATCTGTCATGTCTTATTTTATAGCTAATTTTAAATTTTTCTGCAAATTTACATCTTTTTTTGCGATTATAATAGTTTTTTTTCGTATTTTCGCACTGTGAATGGGAATTAATCGTAGAAAAGTGGCTTTTTTGCTCAAAACAGAGGAAAATGAGCAGCTATTTCGCCCCATATCAGAAGTTAGACAACAAGAGTATTCACGACTAAACAAAGCGATACAATATGAGCATATTTAACAATCCGGAGGAGAACTTCTGGCGCAACTTCATCACCAAGGTCGTCCTCATCCTCTTCACCGTTTCCATCATTGTATGGTTCCTGCCACGCAATGAGGGCAGACAGTTCCGCTACGATGTAGGCAAACCGTGGATGTATGGTTCTGTCATTGCCACCTTCGACTTCCCTATCTACAAGACTGACGAGTCGATCAAGCACGAACAGGATTCGCTGCTCAAGCAGTTCCAACCTTACTATACGGTGAACACCACCGTGGGTGACGAACAGGTTAAGCGATTCCTCCACGACTTCAGCCAGGGCATCCCGGGATTGCCGAAGGAATTTGTGGGGCTTGTTGCCCAGCAGCTGCATCATGTTTACCAGACGGGAATCGTAAGTACCCCCGAGTACAATCGCATCTACAAGGATTCCACAAGCATGATCCGCATCATCAGCGGCAAGAACGTAAAGAGCGTACCCATCGGTACGTTCTACTCTACCATTGCTGCATACGAACGCATTTTCTTCAACCAGCAGATTGCCGAACAGCGACAGATTCTATCACGCTGCAACCTGAACGACTACGTGGAGCCTAACCTGATATACGACAAGGAACGCTCGGAGACGGAGAAGACCGATTTGCTGAGCAGCATTCCGCTGGCAAGCGGTATGGTGATGAGCGGTCAGAAAATCATCGACCGTGGTGAAGTCATCACCCCTTCCAACTATCGGGTGCTCACATCCTTTGAAAAAGAGACGAAGCGCCGCAGTTCCACCGAGGATGAACTTACCACCACCATCATCGGCCAGGTACTTTTTATCTTCCTCCTCGTCATCATGTTCACCAGCTATCTCACGCTGTTCCGCAAGGATTACTTCGACAAGCCTCGCAGCATCACCATGCTCTATGCGATGATTACGCTGTTCCCTATCTTCGTGTCACTCATCATGAAGCACAATTTCTTCAGCGTCTACATCATCCCATTCGCCATGGCCCCTATCTTTGTGCGCGTGTTCATGGATTCCCGAACGGCATTCATCACCCATGTCACGATGATCCTCATCTGTGCGGCTGCGGTGAAATACCAGTACGAGTTTATCATCGTACAGCTGGCATCAGGTCTGGTGGCCATCTACAGCCTGCGTGAACTTTCCAAGCGTTCGCAGATATTCATCACAGCCCTGCTGGTCACCCTGAGCAGCGGCATAGTCTATCTCGCACTCCAGCTGATGCAGGACAACCAGGTGTTCAACATCGACCGCAGCATGTACACCTATTTCACCGTGAATGGCATCTTCCTGCTGCTGTCCTATCCGCTCATGTATATCATCGAGAAGACATTCGGATTCACCTCTAATGTCACCCTCTTCGAGCTGTCTAACACCAACAAGGGATTGCTCCGCAACCTGAGCGAGATTGCACCGGGCACCTTCCAGCATTCCATCACGGTGGGTAACCTGGCAGCAGAGATTGCCAACCGCATCGGTGCCAACAGTCTGCTGGTACGTACGGGCGCACTCTATCACGACATCGGAAAGATGACCAACCCAGTGTTCTTCACGGAGAACCAGGCGGGCGTGAATCCCCACGACCAGTTGAGCGACCTGGAGAGTGCCCAGATCATCATCAGCCACGTAACCGAGGGTCTGAAGATGGCAGAAAAGGTGGGACTTCCGGGCATCATCAAGGATTTCATCACCACCCATCACGGCACAGGCCTGACCAAGTATTTCTATGTAAATTATTGCAATGAGCACCCTACTGAGGTGGTGGACAAATCACTATTCCAGTATCCGGGACAGAACCCATTCACCCGCGAACAGGCCATTCTGATGATGGCTGATACCGTGGAAGCAGCTTCCCGCTCGCTCAATGAATACACAGAAGAGAGCATCAGCAACCTGGTAAACAAACTCATCGACGGACAGGTGGCAGAGGGCTTCTTCAAGGAATGTCCTATCACCTTCCGCGACATCGCCCTCGCCAAGCTTGTATTGACAGAGCGACTCAAGGCCATCTATCATACCCGCATCTCTTACCCTCACATGAATACGAAGGCTGAGAAAAATGCAAAGAGTGACACTCCTGAACAGGAGGAAGCTCAAAACGAGGAAAAAATGATAGAAAAGGCGGAAAGCTAAGCACTTACGCCTTGCCTTTTTACATCTTAAAAACTCCTTTTTCTTGCACAATCTTGTAGAACTGTGCAAGAAAAAGGAGTTTTTGCGTTAATATATTTTAAATAAACTCCCGTTTTAATAGAGAAATAGAACATTATAATTACCTTTGCGGACGTTTTTATTTAATATTATTAAAATGAAGAAAGTAAAATTAGTTAGTTTAGCCATTGCGATGGCTTGTGCAGCCCCTTCTTTTGCAGGTGGTTTGCTCACTAACACCAACCAGCATGTTGCATTCAACAGAATGATGAGCCGTGAGGCATCTATCGGTATTGACGGCGTTTACTACAATCCTGCCGGCGTTGTATTCATGGGTGAAGGAAAGCATCTCGCCATCAACTGGCAGTTGGCTTACCAGACACGTAGCATTGAAAATGATTATCCTTTGTTCACCAACAACGTGAACAATCCTACTACTCCACGCGAGTTCAAGGGTAAGGCGTTTGCGCCTGTCATCCCTTCTTTCCAGTATGCCTATAATAAAGGCAGATGGTCTCTTCAGGCTGGCTTCGCCCTCACAGGTGGAGGTGGAAAGTGTACCTTCGATGATGGATTGGGCTCTTTCGAGAAGATTGTAGCCGAAACTGCTATCGCTGCATGCCAGTTGGCTGGTGCAGTGGATCAGGTAGCTTCACAGTATGGTGTACCAGCCGTATTCACCAGCGACAAGAATTTTGGTAAGGAAGGCAAGTATAGCTACAACAGTTATATGCACGGTCGCCAGTACTACTATGGTCTCTCTTTAGGTGCAGCCTATAAGTTCAGCGACAACTTCAGCGCATTCGCAGGTGTACGTGGTGTCTATGCATCTACCAACTACTACGGATATGTAGAAGATATCAAGGTAGGCAACATGCCTCTCTATAAAGTGCTCGACCCTACAAAGGAAACAGCTGCCAACATTGAGTTGAGCTGTGACCAGAGCGGTGTGGGCTTCACTCCTATCATTGGTGTGGATTTCAAGACTGGCAAGTGGAACTTCGCAGCTAAATACGAGTTCAAGACTCGCATTCGCCTGAAGAATAAGTCAGTAAACCAGGTGCCTAGTATCGGTAACCTTCCTGCCAACCTCCGCAATGCTTACATCGCAGGCGGTGTACCTGAGCAGGCTGCTGATGCTATCTTGAATAACGCTACCATCCAGGGAGCAATGGGTCAGTTGAAGACCCAGTTCGACACCAAGCTCGACGAGGCTATCGGCGAATATGCAGATGGCAAGAAGATTGCTGGCGATATTCCTGCTTACCTGGCTCTCGGTGTAGGCTATAGCCCTGTAAACACAGTAAGAGTAAACGTAGGTTTCCACTGGTTCGACGACAAGCACGCTACTTCATACAACAACCGCCAGGAGAAGCTGGATCGTGGTACCCTGGAGTACAACGCAGGTGTTGAGGTGGATGTTAACAAGAAGATTACCTTGAGTACCGGTTGGCAGAATACCAACTATGGTATCAGCGATGACTACATGGACGACAAGTCTTTCGTTGTTAGTTCCAACTCTGTAGCAGTAGGTGGTGTTTACCACATCAACAAGAAGATGGATTTGAACGTGGCTTACTTCCACACATTCTATCAGCATAAGAAGACCTCAGAGAATGTTCAGCTCAGTGCAAACCAGAGCATCAACTACGCCTCTGATTACACCCGTAACAACAACGTGTTTGCGGTGGGTCTCGACATCAACTTCTAAAGAAGAGGTTGAAAAAGTAGAATTAGACTTATGTTTCCTGAACATAATAGATAAGATCATAACTACAAACATGCAAAAAGGCTATCCCTTTCCTTCGATTGGGATAGCCATTTTTTTATTTTGTAGCCGCAATCATCTGTCAGATTATTGCGGATCCACATCATAATATATCTGCAAGGCACCATACCTTGGATCCTTCAGCATCATTGTCTGGGCATACTTCAGATACTCCCTCACCTTCCTGTAATCGATGCCGTTCTCCAGTTTGAGAACAATCTTACGGATGTTCATGTTCTTCACCCTAGCCACAGCCGGCTTATCCGGTCCGAGCACTCTTTCGCCAAACCAGCTTCTCAACGTCTTGCCGAATTCCAGACTTGCCTGCTGGCAAATCTTCTCGTTCTTATGTTTCAGGAACACGTTGATAAGATGGAAGAACGGTGGATAATGAAACATTCTTCTCTCTTCGAGGATGCCCTTGAAGAGAGCTTCGTAATCATTGTGCACCACCTGACTGATGATAGGAAGCGTCGGATTCTTGGTTTGCAGAATCACGAGTCCCCGCTTGCCCTTTCTTCCGGCTCTTCCGCTCACCTGCGCCATCATCATAAAGGCATGCTCGTAGGCTCTGAAGTCTGGATAGTTCAACATCGAGTCGGCATTCAGAATACCCACTACCCTCACTTTATCAAAGTCAAGACCCTTGGAAATCATCTGCGTACCTATCAGAAGATTGGTCTTTCCCGAAGAAAAATCGCTGATCAGTCGCTCGTAGGCATTGCGCGTACGGGTGGTATCCAGGTCCATGCGGGCGATACGTGCCTCGGGGAAAATCTCGGCTATCTGGTCTTCTATGCGTTCTGTTCCGATGCCTCGTCCCATCAGTTCCGTACTACCGCAGTTAGGACACACCGTAGGCACGGGATAGGTGAATCCGCAGTAATGGCAGGTCAGCAGGTTGATGCTCTTATGCAGGGTGAGCGAAACATCACAGTTCTTGCATTTCGGAACCCATCCGCACACCTTGCACTCTATCATCGGTGCAAATCCCCTTCGGTTTTGGAAGAGAATGGCTTGCTCACCATTCTTCAAAGCCTCCCTCACCGCAGCCAGCAACTGTGGCGAATAAGCCCCCGTCATCATCTTTCTATGGCGAAGGTCCTTCACATCCACCACCTGAATCTCCGGCAACTGGATGTCCTTGAATCTCGTCTTCAGTTCCACCAGTCCATACTTGCCCTGCTGCGCATTGTAGTAACTTTCCATAGATGGCGTAGCCGTTCCCAGCAGCACCTTTGCCTCGGGATACATGCCAGCAAGTACGATGGCGGCGCTTCGGGCATGATAGCGTGGCGCCGGATCCTGCTGCTTAAAGGAGTTCTCGTGCTCCTCGTCGATGATGACGAGTCCCAGTTTCTGGAAAGGCAGAAAGACGGCACTTCTCGCTCCCAGGATTACATCATAAGGATGCCCCGAAAGCTGCTTCTGCCAGATTTCCACACGCTCTGCATCGCTGTATTTAGAATGGAAGATGCCGAGGCGGTCGCCAAACACCTTGTGCAGTCGCTCCATAATCTGAACGGTGAGGGCGATTTCTGGCAGCAGATAAAGCACCTGCTTATGTTCCTCGATGGCTTTCCGGATAAGATGGATGTAGATTTCGGTCTTTCCACTCGATGTCACACCATGCAGAAGCACCACGTTCTTGTTCATCATCTTCAGGAGTATCTGATTGTAGGCATCCTGCTGGGCTTCGGAAAGGGGTTTGATGAGTTCGAAATGCGATTCGCCCGATGTGTTCAGTCTGCCCACCTCCAGTTCATAGGTAAAGAGGATGCCCCGGTCGATGAGCGCCTTGACCACTGCTGCCGTGCATCGTGCCTCGTTCATCAACTCCTCCTTGGTCACCTTCTTGATGCCCTCTCTTGGCGTATCACCCTCCAGACTATCCCAATGGGAAAGGGCAAGGAAGGTGGTAAGTGCCTTCGACTGCTTCAAGGCACGCTGCACCAGATTGAGCGCCACATGCAGCGCCTGCTCGTTGCGGTAACCGCTGGCCAGCTCCACATAGAGTTCCATCTTGGGCTTGAATTTCTCTGTAGATTTCATGCCCGATGGCATGGCGGCACCAAACACATCGCCCAGGGGAGCCATGTAGTATTCGCTGATCCATTGCCAGAGACGCATCTGCTGGGGAAGGAGCGACGGATATTCGTCGAGCACCGCCTCGATGGGCTTGCAGGTGAATTCCGGCTTTTCCGAATGCACATCAACAACCATCGCGATATACTTCTTGCTCTTGCCCAATGGAACAAGCACGCGCATGTTGGGCACAACCTTCTCTTCCATCCCTTCGGGGATAGAATAGGTAAAGGTTCCGTCGAGCGGAAGGGGCAATATCACATCTACGTATCTCATGTTATAACGTTCTCCTTTTCTTTTTACTATCTAAAGTTTTGCAAAGATAGCAAAAAAAAAGCAGATACCCAACTAGGGATACCTGCTTTTATATATTTTAATGTATAAACTTGTGAAGTATACTGTCTAACTTCTCATTAGAACCAGTAACCCAAGGCAATCTGCCAAGAGTTGTTGCGGCTCTTGTCCTTACCTGCATTGGTAAGTGCCTCGGCAGCCTTGACAAGGCTGGCATCAGCCGACTTGCCACAAGCGATGTTGTAGTTGGCAGAAATCTGGAGATGGCTCAACAAAGTAACACCAGCACCTACGTTTACGCTGAAGTTTGACTTCTTCAATGAATAGCTGCTTGCCTCATTCCACTTGAAGTTCTTGTCACCTACATTGATACCCCACTGTGGACCAGCAAATACAAAGGCATTTGCCAAACTGCTCAAGCCGAAGCCATAACGCACGTTCACAGGGATATTGATAGACTGCTGCTTCACGTTTACCTTACCCAGCTCACCATCAGTACCGCTATACTTAACGTCAGCCTCCTTCTGGTCGTACAAGGCTGCTGCATCGAAGCTCAAGCCCACGATAGGCACGGTGAACTTAACCATAGGACCAACAAAGAAACCGGTCTTGTTGGAAGCATCGAATACATCCTCGCTAAACGACATGCTTGTCACATTCAAACCGCCCTTCAAACCGAACTTTACCTGGGCGTTAGCGCTAGTAGCAAACATCATCGCCGCTACCAAAAATACAAGAGATAAAATCTTCTTCATCTTTTCTACCTTTTAAAATTAAAATTCTATTTTCTATTATTACACACGTTGTAATTCATTTTCTAATGTCTCTGGCGGCGCACGGTTACTCGTGCCGAACCGCTGGATGCTGAAGAAGAACTGCTGTTGCTGCGCTTCTCCCTTACCTTAGTCTGCTTGCTGGAAGATGAACTGCCGGATGAACCGCCACGGCGATTGCTCTTCTTCTCCTTCTTCACCTTGCCCTTTACGTTCTTATCCGCCTTGGCAATACTGTCGAGCGAATCCTTCTTCTCCAGGTTTCCCCAGAGATTCTTCTCAAAGGTAGCCAGTTCGCCCTCAATTCGCTTCTGCTCCTTTACCAAAGCCGAATCGGAGTGGCAATACTGCGCCAAAGTCTGTCCCAACATGTTGTTGGTCTTGTAGATTTTTCCTTTATACTGATTTCTCACAAAGTAATCATCCACACTCATCACCGCCGCATTGTTCAGATTGCTGGTCATAATCTGCTGCTTGGCAAGATAAGGAGCCAGGTCGTCATAACGCACCCAGAAAAGCGGATACTTGGTTCCGCCATCACCGAAATCATCATCACGGGTCATGATAGGACAGAGTGCCAGCACCTTGGTATGGAAGGTGGAAGTACGCTGGTCAAAATAGGTTGACTCCTTGATGTAGTAAGCCTTCACTTCCCTGGAAGGAATATCGCTGTTGTCGAGCGAGATTCTTCCGTTAGCCTTCTTTTCATAATAGATATGATAGTTGTCCAGGAAAGACTTCGGGTCTACCCTGTCTGCTGCCGTAAAACTCTCGTTACCATCCAGACGATATTGGAACACCGCCACCTTACCGGTCATCATCAATCTGAAGATGTTGGTAAAGAGGTTCATCTGGTTGCCCATAGGCTCCACAGGATAATACAGTCCGGCATTGGCATTATCGGTAAGACTCAGCTCACGATAGATGTCTCTTCTCCATACCACGTCCTCCTCCATAGGAGCAGCAGTAGGGAAAGAGATTTGTGCACGGGTGGTAATATTGCCGGCATTCGATTTCTTTGCAGCCGCCTCCTTTGCCGCCTGCTTACGACGTGCCTGTGGTTGTGCCACGATGCCCTGCACCATTCCCAAGAGCATGAATATGAACAATATCTTTTTCATTATTTTGAACTTTGAAATTTGAACTTTGAACTTTATGATTAGCAAAGCATTTGAGTTCTTCACTCTTCATTCTTCACTCTTCACTTATTTCACGATTACTTCCATCGCTGTAGGCAGATTTCTCGTGATACCATCCGGACCCACAGCCTTGATATGCGAAATATAGAAACGGCGACTGCGAGAAAGCTTTCTGAACTCGTTTCTCTGACGGTCGGAGAAGTTGGAGCCTGCTGATGCCAATGGGATGGCGTTACCCATGTTGTCGAAGAAGACGGTCTCGAAACTCAACACCTTGAAAGGTATATCCAGCAATCCGTCGTCGATGGCTGCATGGATGCCTGTAGCGCCCATCAGGGATGCCTTCGCCAAACCGCCGCCACGGAAACGGGTGGTTCCCAATGCCAGGTAAGCCGTTGGATCTGGCAACTTTCTTACATGGAATACGAATGGAGGCATCGTGCGGGTCTGTCCCTTGTCGCGCGCCGTTACACGGATGGTTACATCCTTGCCCACAGCCGCTGGGGTTGCCACGAAATGGCCGTTGCCCTTCGATACGAACGAACCGCCAGTCATCGATGCAGAGATGGCATTGGCTGGAACGCCCGGCACACTGATACTGATAGGATTCTGAAAACCTGCATAGAGCACGTTCATCAGGTCTGCCGCCACTGTTGCCGTATTAGGTGCCGGAATCACGCTATATTTCTGGATAAAGTTGCGCTTCATTACATCGCCCTTGGCATTGTTCATCAGAATGTAGCCGGAGAACTGATGTTCTCCCACTCCACCTGCTGTGAAACTATACTGCCCACGGGCACTGTTCACTCTCATGCCGTTCACATAGATTTCCGGTTGCTGGGTAGTATCCACGGCAGCCATCACGATGTTGGCATTGAATCTTTCGCCCGGATAAAGCGTAGTCTTCTCAGGAATCACGAAGGCATCGAGTTTGTTCACACGGATATCCTTCATGTCGATATTCGCCACCAGGTTGTGCAGCACTTCTCCCTCAGCATAACGCACATCGCTCTGAATCTTCGAGAGTATGGTCACGGCAGCAGCCACTGGCATGTTCTCAAACATGTATTCCTGCCAGTTCTTACCCAGATATTTCTCGCCCTTAGGCACCTGGGTAGAGAAGTTGCTGGCTATGATTTTCTTCTGATGCTCATCTGTCACCAGTTCCAGGATGCGATCGCGGTAGCGATTCAGCTCCCTATAGAGTTTCTTTCCCTTGCCCGTACCCGGTGCAAGCATCACGATGCCGGCAGCCTCCAGGTTTTCCTTGTTCTTGATATTGCTCACGTCGCCATCCTTGCCGTCAGCCTCCTTTACGATAGCAACCTTCAGTTCCTGTGCAAAGTTATAGAGCGCATCACTCATGTCCTTTACCTGCTTAGCCTTCTCGAACCATTCCCTCACCTTGGTAGGGTTTTGCTTCATCTGGTTGGCGAAGTCGCTATAGATTGCATTGTTCTCTGCGGAAGAGTTGGCTGTGGTTCGATTCAGACTGTCTTCCACAATAGAGAATCCGTCGAGCACCTCCGTAGAGACGTTCAACGCAAGCATAGCCATCAGGACGACGTACATCAGGTTAATCATCTTCTGGCGTGGTGAAACGGGTCTTTTCTTTATAGCCATTTATATTAATTTGCTAAATTCAATACTTTTCTTTACTCTTCACTCTTTACCTGAGGAGCTGCGGCACGCATGTTTACGGTCATTGCCTCTATCATACGTGCGTAAATCTTGTTCAACTGCTCAATCTGCTGAGCCATCTTGCGGCTCTGCTCGTTGATCTGGTCGATGGTACCAATCTGCTGGCTGGCACCCTTCAACTGCATCTCGTAAACCTTGCTGATACCTGTGAGCGTACGGTTCAGGTTCTCCATCTCCTCGCTGTCACGGGTCAGACGGGTACTCTGCTCGTTCACCTTCTCAAGTGTTTCAACAAGCTTCTTCAATTCCTCAACATAGTTATTCTGGGCATCAGCCATCTCTGGGGTAACACCCTGCTGACCAGAAACCCAGGCAGTATTGCCGCCGGCTACAGAACCGCCAGCTACAGTAGCACCTGCCATGGCTGCACCATTCTCCGAGAATCCTGCTCCTGGAGCTACGGCTGCAGCAACGCTCTCGTCTATCTGTTCTGCGCCTTCACCATTCTCGTTTTCTGCAGAAGAAGATGCTGAAGATGCACCAGTACCACCAACAAAGCTTCCGCCACCGATAATGATGGTCTGACCGCCAGAAACAGGAGTTCCAGAATCAGGAGCTACAGAAGATGAACCAGCTACAGTTGCAGAACCGGATGCAGCAGATGCCGCTGCTCCTTCATTCTCCCCATAAGTAACCTTTCCAGTCTCCAAGTACTCCTCAGTAACATGAGTAGGAATATCTCTACCATCGGCTGTCTTGTCAAAAGGACGGTCGAAGGCTGAAAGGAAGAACACAATCGCCTCAGTACCCATACCGGCAAACAACATGAAATTGGCTCCCGGCAAGTGGGTCAACTTAAAGAGGGCACCCAGGATAACGATAGATGCACCCCAGCTATAAGCATAGTTCAGAAAGGTCTGTCCAGGCACACTGTCCATCCATTTCTGCAGATGATATACGATGTTAAACTTACTATATTCGCCCATTTTTATTATCTCCTATTCTTGTTCTTTGATGGTTTCTGTTTTGCACTCGATGTGGTGGCAAGACTGCGCACACAGCGGAATCCGATATACGAACGTGGCTGGTTCTGATATTCCCAGGAGCGCCATGCCGAACGGATGAACGATTCCGGATCTTTCCAGGAACCGCCTCTTACGCTCTTCTTCTTCAAGCGGTAAGGATCTTCCTTCGCTGCATTGTATTTCAACTCAGGGTTCAGGTCGTTCATGGCATCCACACCTGCCTCGGTATAGATGGTACTGGTCCATTCTGCCACGTTACCTGCCATATCATAAAGTCCGTTTGAGTTTGGCGAGTAGATGCCCACCTTACTGGTTATCAGATTACCGTCCTTGGTATAGTTACCGCGGTCTGGCTTGAAGTTGGCATAGAAGCATCCGTCTCCGTTCTTCACGTCCTGGTTCTCCCAAGGGAACTCGTTCTGGTTCTTGCCTCTTGCCGCATACTCCCATTCTGCCTCGGTAGGCAGGCGATAACGCTGCACGAATCGGGCTTCAGGACCCAGTCCTTTCAGCAGATAGTCGGTACGCCATGCGCAGAAAGCATTTGCCTGCTCCCAAGTAACACCCACCACAGGATAATCATTGTATGCCGGATTACTGAAATAGCTTCTCAGATAAGTTTCGTTGTCTGAGTTGCGGAAGTCGTTCACCCAGCAGGTGGTGTCTGGATATACATTCACGATGTAGGTATTGAGGAAATCCCATGGTCCGCTCAAGGGGCGGTTGATGGTTTCGCTGATGATTCGTCCCTCATCATCCACATAGGCAGTATCCTTAGAAATCATCACCACCTCGTTGGCATTCACCTGCTCATCGGTATTCAGGTTTCGCTCTTGCGGATTCAGACGGTTTCTGCGGAGTGCCGCAGCGGTATAATCGTAAATCTCGTATTTGTAGTTCAGCTGTCGCCAGTCAATCAGCTTTTCGCCAGTCACAGGATTGGAAGTATAGAGACTTTCCATCGCTCTCTTCTCATCCTCGTTTGGTTTTCTAGGCAACTGCTTCTTCCAGTTAATCTGTGGAGTCACAGGGTCGCCGTTCTTATCCTCGGTAATCATGTAAGTCTCGTCGCCGCCATAGGCTGGGTCGGCAAGACGGGTACGGAGGATGGAATCACGCACGTAGGCGATAAACTGCTTGTATTCTGAGTTGGTGATTTCCGTATCATCCATCCAGAAGCCATCCACGGAAACATCCTTGCGAGGCGTCTTCTGTCCCCACAAAGAATCCTGGGTTTCCAGACCCATCTTCAGGAATCCTCGGTTCACCTTCACCATGCCGTATGGGGCAGGTTCGGCGAAACTTCTTCCGCCAACTCCGACCACCTCACCGCCTCTGCCAGCCATCGAGCTAGACTTGGCGCCGAAACAACCGCTGAGGGTCAGGAGAGCCACCAGCGAGCTGAGGAGCATTATACTTTTCTTCATATTACGGTTCATATTCTTGATCTTCTTCTTAGAGTATTCTTACACTTTGATGTTTGTTTCTACCTTTCTTTACCAGGTTCAGGTCCATCTGGTATCCGATGTAAAGCTCATGGCTTCCGTTGCCAAAGCTCAGCTTCGAGGTGTACCATTCATAACTGTAACCCAGAATGACGCCATGGAAGGAACCGCCCACCAGGAAAGTTACGGAATTGTCAGGACTGTAGGTCAAGCCGCCATAGAGCAGACGCTTGTCATATTGGTAAACCAATCGCCCGGTAACATCGCCTCGCCATGCCGTTCCGTCATACTTCACGAGGGCAGTCGACTTTATTGTTAAAAACGGATTTCTGAGCTTAATATTGTATCCACCAGTCAAATAATACGTTGCGTCAATCTTAAGCTCGTTGGTTTCTCCCAGCTCGATGGTTGGTGAGGTAAGATGCTGTGCAGAAAGTCCCACATACCAGTTGCCGTGCAGATAGTAGAGTCCGGCTCCCGCATCAAATCCGCTACCCTTTACTTCAGATGTAGCAAGTGCAGGGTCGCCCGATTCTCCGGCATCCACTTTGCTACCGTCGAAACTCTCGCTGAGGAATCCGGCTTGCAGACCCACGCTCATCGTTCCTCCGAAAAGTTTGGTCTTGTAGGCATACTGCAGGTTGAGTCGCTGATGGGTGAAGAGTCCAATCTGGTCGTTCATCATCGTAGCACCCACGCCGTGATAATTCTTCAGCGCATAGAATGGCAGGTCGGCTGCCAGATACATGGTTCTAGGATTATGTTCGAATCCGGCCATATCCAATGCGTAAGCAGCCGTTACGTTGAGTTTTGCCTGCTTACCCACTGCCGCAGGATTGTAGGATGGTTCCATGTCGAAATAATGACTGAAGGAAGGATCATACTGTGCTCTGGAAACGAGCACTCCTGTCAGCAAAAAAACTAATATGATGATTCGTCTAAACACAATGTAATAACGTAAAAGAGGGCGAAATATTATAAATCGCCGGGATTATTATATATTAATAAGGTATAGTAAGAAGAGAGACGCCTGAAATATGAAAAAGGCTGCCCCCTGGTAAGAGAACAGCCCTATCATCGACTTTTAATATTCGTCGTCATTCCAGAGGAATATT
>ERZ1026894.1258-NODE-1258-length-15394-cov-4.855466_pt1 | contig 15394 bp, 12 predicted proteins | sample MGYA00380177_ERZ1026894 | MGnify/ENA primary metagenome ERZ1026894 (study PRJEB33269, sample SAMEA4719813) | human gut metagenome | biome: human-associated habitat; feature: organic feature; material: feces | place: Cameroon | collected 2013-10 ... | reverse complement strand
CGCCGTTCCCCCTTAAAAGGGAACCCACGGCGTCCGCTCCGCGTGGGGACACACTGACGCGATTGACTTCGTAGCAATCGCTAGTTCGTTGCAAGCAACGAACGGCATACGGGGCGTTTGCAATACAAATCGGCTGAAAGCCGTGCCACCGTCCTTTGTGCGCCGGCTACGCAACAACATGGCGCAGTCGGACGGTACAACCGTCAAGCTCGGCGCTCGCTACGGTCGTCGCCTTGCGACTCCAATTCCGTCTTCGAATAGTCGGCAACAATCTCACTGTCCTTAGGACAATATCGAATTTTCGTTTGTGTCGTCAAAGACCAATGCCTTGCCAAAAAGAGGCAATGTTCCGACTCGGGCAAGATTGAGCCTGCTCTTGATTTTGCAATTTTCACAGACGAGAATATATCCGTCATTCGTTTTGTAAGAGTGTCTTACTTCGACTTGTCGCGCGCCTTGCACGTCATAACAATCGCTATGCCAGCCAACGTAAACGCTCTTGCCGATGTAGGACTGCACCACTCTGTTTGTCAGATGCGAAAGGTCTATCTCGAAGCCGTCCTCGGTGGTTGCGACAAGTGTGCCGTTTACGCTTTGAAGTTTTGCTTTTTCAAAAGCATAATCCTCGTCAAACGCCTGCGCCGCCCAGATATTCGACGGATTTTCGCATATCTGTTCGTATGTGCCTATTTGCTTGATTTGACGATAATGCGTCACGACGATTCTATCCGCAATCGAAATTGCCTCGTCCTTGTCGCGCGTTGCAAAAATCACGCATTTACCCTCTTTTGCAAAGTCCTGCAAGACGGGAGCAACCTCGCTCCAAATGGTTTTTGCGTCCTCTTTGTCAAGTCCTCTCGTGATGTCATCGACGAGCGCGACCTTGAAATCGCGCAAGAAAAGTCTTGCGATTGCAAGGCGTTTTTTGTCTGCCAAATCGAGTTTTTTCGCCTTGAAATAAAGCGACGCGGTTATACCGACGATATCCGCCGCATGCTTGACGATCTCGTCTGTTTTGTCCTTGTCAACCCCTCTGATTTTGAGAGGATATGCAAGATTGTAATAACAAGAACGGTTTTCAAACAACGCCAGATCATCGAAAATCATCACAACGTCGTCGGGCTTTTTCGCAAGCGGTTCACCGTCGAAAAGCACTTTCCCCTCGCATTCCGTCACGCCCGCAACGACTTTCAAAAACGTGGTTTTGCCGCTCGACTCGTCACCGAGCAGAGCGACGATTTCACCGTCTTTTATTGTCATATCCGTCGGAGCAAAAACCCTTGCTCCGTACAGATACTGTTTGCTGACACCATCGAGCTTTATCATTTCAGATGATGTATTTATTCAATTTCTTGGGCGCGTTTTCGAGTTCTTCTTTCTTCTTTTCGTAGCCCTTTCTGTCAAACATGGCAAAGGTTGCGTTTTTGCCCTCTTCGACGCCCGGTTGATTGAATGTGTCGATGTTGAGCATCTTGCCGCAGTAGGCGGTTTCGAGTTGGAAGAACATCAGAAGTTGACCGATTGTATTTGCGTTTACTTCGTCAAGCATAATCGTGCGATTCATATGTTTGGAGCGAGTAAGCGCATATTCGGTGGCTTCTCTTTCGGTGTTGATAAGCTCGCCCATTGTGTGTCCGCAAAGGAAGTTTACGTCCGCAAATTCCTCCGCGCCGTTTGCGATAACCACGTCTCCTCTGTACTTCTTAACGCCGATGAAAGTCACGACTTTGTCGAACGGGCCTTCGGTGTAAAGTTGCACTTGCGAGTGTTGGTCAGTCACGCCGAGCGACTTGACGGGGGTTTGTCCCTTGTGAACGACGTTGCCGTCAAAATCAACCGCCTTGCCAAGGCTTTCGCCCCAAAGTTGACAATACCAGTCCGCCATAAGTTTGAGACTGTCCGCATAAGGCATCATAACCGAGATATTTTTGCCCTTTTGCTCCATTGCGATATATTGGAGCGTTGCCGCCATAAGAGCGGGGTTTTTGTAGGGGTCGGAAGAATTGCACGCCTTGTCCATATCCGCCGCACCTCTCAAAAGCGAGATTATGTCGATGCCCAGCACCGCCGCCGGAAGAAGTCCCACGGGGCAAAGCTCGCTGAAACGTCCGCCTACGCCGTCGGGGATATAGTAGGTTTTGAAGCCCTCTTTCTTTGCAAGTTTGATGAGGTTACCCTTGCTCTGAGATGTCGTTGCGATTATATGTTTTGCCCAATCCTTGCCGCATTTCTTTTTGAGAATGTCGGTGATGATAAGGTATTGGCTCATCGTTTCGGAGGTTGCGCCGCTCTTGGTGATGACGTTGAACACCGTTTTTTCGACGTCGATAACATCCAAAAGAGCAAGCATACGCTCGGGGTCTACGTTGTCCTCTACATAAAACTTTACGCCGCGTTTCTTGGCGTCAAGCTCATTGTATCTGAAATGGCAAAGCGCATTGAACACCGCCATAGGGCCGAGCGCGCTGCCGCCGATGCCGAGCACGACAAAGTTGTCATAATGCGCTCTCACTTCCGCCGCCGTGTAGATGATGTCGCGCACAATATCCTCTTGATTGTAAGGAAGTTCCGCCCAGCCCATCCAGCCCGTGCCGCGATTCTGTTCAAAATACGCATAACTGTATTTCGCTTTGTCAAGCACGGATTCTATCTCTTTTTCGGTGATGCCTTGCTCGCCGATGGAAGATTCCATCATATTGTTGAAATCAAACTTGATTTGCATATCTTTTATGCCTCCAAAATGTTTTTAAGGTATTCCACCGATTCCTTGACCTCGTCAAAAGAATCGTAATTTCCCGCATATTGTTCGATGATGAGCGGTCCGTCATAACCGACGTCTTTGAGCCTTGCCACAAGTTCTCTGAAAGGGAAATCTCCCTTGCCTACCATAGCGATTTTGCCGTCTTTGACGTCGCTCACATGCACGTTTGTAACGCTGCTTCCCATAACGTCCAGATACTCCCGCCAGTCATAGCCCGATTGCCTTGCTTGCTTTATGTCCAGAACGGTGCCTATATTCTGCGCATACGGTTTCATCTGCCTGAAAAACTCGGGTGAATCGAAAGTCGCCCAATGCACGTTTTCAAGACAGAGTTTTATGCCGTATTCGCTTGCGATTGCGCCCAATTTGCTCATACGCTCGCCGACGAATTTCGGATCGATGTACACGCTTTGTTTGAGCCTCGCCTGCGCGTGAAACGTGTACGCTCTTGCGCCGATGGTTTTGCCGACGTTGAGTACCATGCGAAATATTTTTTCCGCATCCTCGTACGTCCTCGGCACTTTGTTGAAAAGTTGCGGTTCAAACTGAGTGTTGAGCGAATGAACCGAGTATACGTCAAAGTCGCCTTTGCGCTCGGCAAGGAGTTTCGCAAAAGCGTCCGAATATTCATAAAAAGTGGTGAGGAACACTTCGCAAGTGTCCCCCCCACAGCGTTGAATGACCGAGAACGAATCCTCGGTCAATACTTTTGAAAAAAATGTTGCTGTCGAAATGCCGACTTTCATTTATTCTTCTTCGCCCTCTACAACGACTTCTTCTTCGTAAACGTTGGGCGAGCCTTTTTTGTCCTTGCCCCAAATGTCTTTTTGCTTTCTCATCTGTCCGAGCAATCTCGGAATAACCTCGTCGAGGTTGTCAAACGGAGAGCCGCTCATTGCGCTTGCACGATAGGTCAGCCCTTTGCTCGTGACGACCATATCCGTGGTGTAGTCGCCGTTTTCATAGGTGACGGTAAACTTCACTTCAACGTTGTCGTCATCGAAACGTCTGTCGAGCTTTGCGCACTTTTTCTCGGTGATTGCCTTGAGTGAATCACTAGGATTGTAATTCTTGCCGAATATTTCGATTCTCATAAAGTAACCTCCTAAGTTCTTTATATATGCATTATAACAAACAATGCTTATTATTTCAAGGGGTTAAATTATATTTAATTTTCCTTTTCGAAAACAAGTCGATTGTCTTTGAAATCGATATTTATTTTGTCGCCCGCAACAATCTCCGATCGTATAAGTTTTTCACTCAACTTGTCCTCTACAAGACGTTGGAGCGTTCTGCGCAAAGGTCTTGCGCCGTAGTCCGCGTCATAACCCTCGCTCACGATATAATCCTTTGCGCTTTGTGTGATATGCGCCGAAATTTCACGCGATTCGAGGCGTTTTTCAAGGGACGCAAACATCAGATCCGCAATCTTGAACAAACTTTCTTTGTCGAGTTTTTTGAACACCACGATTTCGTCTATACGATTGATAATCTCGGGTTTCATTGCGCCTTTTAGAGCTTGAATGTGGCTTTGGCGCACTCTATCGTTTTCGTTGTCCGACGCTTTTTCGCTTGCAAATCCGAGCGTTCTATGCACGGTTGCCGCCTCTTTTGCACCTATATTCGATGTGAGAATAACCACCGTGTTTTTGAAACTTACCGTGCGTCCGTGGCTGTCGGTGAGTATACCGTCTTCGAGAATTTGCAAAAGAATGTTGAATATATCGGGATGACCTTTTTCGATTTCATCGAAAAGCACCACCGAATATGGTTTTCTGCGCACTTTTTCGGTGAGCTGTCCGCCCTCCTCGAAGCCGACAAGTCCCGGTGCAGAGCCGATAAGGCGGGACACGCTGTCCTTTTCCATATATTCGCTCATATCCACGCGAATAAGCAAATCTTCGTCGCCGAAAAGCGCGCTTGCAAGTGCCTTTGCAAGTTCGGTTTTGCCAACGCCCGTCGGGCCGAGAAAAATGAACGAACCTATCGGGCGTTTGGGATCTTTTAACCCCGCTCTTGCCCTTTTCACCGCCTTTGCAACGGCAGCGCAAGCCTCGTCTTGTCCGATGACTCTCGATTGCAGTACTTTTTCGAGATTGACGAGTTTTTCGCTCTCGCCCTCGGTTATGCGCTTTACGGGTATACCCGTCCAGTTGCCCACAACCTCTGCGATTTCGTCCTCGCCTATCGACAAATCGGTGTTTTTGCACTTCTCTTTCCACTCGATTTCCGCTTTTTCTTTTTGCTCGATATAGTCGTCGCGAAGTGCTTTGTATTTTCCGCAAAGCTCAAAATTTTCTCTGCGTTTCGCCTCGCTCAAATCGAGGTCGGCTTGCTTGATTTTGTTTTCCAAATCTCTGATTTCGCTCGGAGTGGTAAATGAAAAAATCTTCTTTCTCGACGCCGCCTCGTCTATGAGGTCTATTGCCTTGTCGGGCAAAAATCTGTCCGCAACGTATCTGTCCGAGAGGATTGCCGCCGACGAAATCGCCTCATCGGTGATTGTCACGCCGTGGTGCGCTTCGTATTTTGGCTTCAATCCCTGCAAAATCTCTATTGTGTCGCTCACGCTCGGTTCTTCCACCAAAACAGGTTGAAAACGGCGTTCTAACGCGCTGTCTTGCTCAAATTGCTTGCGATATTCTTCAAGCGTCGTCGCACCTATCGTCTGCAATTCTCCCCTTGCGAGCATAGGTTTCAAAATGTTGGCTATATCGAGTCCGCCCTCGCTCGAACCCGCTTTCAGAATGGTGTGAATCTCGTCTATAAACAACAGCACGTTGCCTCTTTGTTTTATACCATTGAGCGTTGCTTTGAGTCTTTCTTCAAAATCGCCTCTGTATCTCGTGCCTGCAACAAGGGACGTAAGGTCGAGAGAGAAAACGATTTTTCCTCGGAGCGCGTCGGGGACGTCGCCTGCGATAATACGCTGGGCAAGTCCGTCTATAACCGCACTCTTGCCGACGCCAGGCTCACCGATAAGCACGGGATTGTTTTTCGTCCTGCGACAAAGCACCTGAATGACTCTTTCTGTTTCCTTGCCTCTGCCTATGACGGGATCGAGTTTTCCGTCGCGTGCTTTTTTGGTCAAGTCCGTACCGAACTTCGACAAATCGAAATCCTCGTCTTTTTTGAGTGAATTTTCGTAATAATTCTCGCTGTTGTTTGCGGTTTTTCCATTGTTTTCAAATGCGCCGTTTATTGCGTTTACACCGTTTTTGAGCGCATTTTGCTCGCTTTCTCCGAAGAAGTCGGACACATAACCGCTCAAAACGTCGTTTATGCTCTCCTCATCGCCGTTTGCAAGGCACATCGTCGCCTTTTGGCCGCCGCTCGAAACGATTGCACTGTACGTCAGACGTTGCAAATACTCGGGATCAACCCCTTTAGAACGCAGAATTTCGCTTGCAACCGAGGACGTTTCGTCCAGAATCGTGTACAAAATATGTTCGGTGCCTACAACCTGCGAACCAAGGCGAATTGCAACTTCTTTTGCGTTTTGCACCGCTCTCGACGCTCTTGCGGACATCTCCACGTTCGGACGTGTGGGCATCGGCGAAAAAACGCGTATCACGTCATCTTCGTACACACCCATGCCGTTGAGAAGCCTTTGCGACGCCGAGCCGTCCACGTCTAAAAGTCCGAATAAAATATGCTCGGTACACACAAGTCCGCCCGTGCGGGTGGCAAGTTCGCCGGCTCTTTGAAGCACAAGTCGCGCATTTGACGAGTAGGTTATCATTTTTCCTCCGACAGAAGTTCTCTCACGATTTTGGCACGCGTCTTGTCACGGTCTTCATCGCTGCTTCCGTTTGTAATTATTTTTAGTGACGAGGACGAACATGCCCATATCATTTCGTCCGTTACGGTTGTGGATTTTATAGGTAAAATCCCGAGAATTATGCCGATTTTTACGTCGACAAGCAGTTTCATAAGTTCCTGCGCCGTAAGGGCGTATGCGCCTTTCAGCACGGCGTAGCTTCTGGATATTCCGTCCAGAAGTTCGGTTTGTCTTTCCTTGACAAGTTTTTCAAGCGCAACGCGCTCGCAGTAGCACATGCGAGCAACGGCTTGTTCCACATGCGATATAATTTCTCCTTCGCCGACTCCCAAAGTGCGAGAATTGGAGATTTGATACATATCGTATGCCGCATCGCTTCCCTCTCCGTACACTCCCCTGACGGTCAATCCGAACTCGCTTTTGAAAGTTTTGAGCGCGTCCTCGATTGCTCCCGCCCTTTTGAGCGCAGGCAGAAACAGCATGCAAGACGCTCTCATTCCCGTGCCGAGATTTGTCGGACAAGCCGTCAAAAAACCGAGTTGAGCGTCGTATGCCACAGGCAACGTGTGCAGCAGTCTTTCGTCATAAACGCGCAACCTTTCGTATGCGCCTTTGAGATTGAAGCCCTCCTCAACGCATTGTTCTCGGATATGGTCTTCTTCGTTTATCATCACGGATATTCCGAATTTCTTGTCGCCCTCGACGATAACCGCGCCGTTTTTAGTGTTGTTGGCAAGCGCAAGCGATATCAAATGCCTTTCTATAAGTGCCTTTTTTTGCTCCTTGCCGAGTTTGTTCATCGGCAAAAGCCTCGCCTCGAACACCCCGTTTGCCGCCTTATATGCGCCGTTGATGAGGTCAACCACCCTCTCGTCCGTAACTTTTATATTGCGGGGAAATTCAAGCCCCGTAACGTTTCTTGCAAGGCGAATACGAGATGATACGACGTTGTTTTTGACAAGCTCGTTTATCGTACAATCCTTTGCGGGCTTCAAAAGCTCGTTTTTGGAGATATGTTCCAACCTCTCGCCTTCCTCGCTTTTTAGCTCCATAACGGTGCGCACGTTGTTTTGCGGTGCGTGAGCGTGCAAAAGTTCGGCGTTTACCCCCTGCGCTTTGCTTGCGCCCTCAAGCGCGATTTTGCGCATTTGAGAATAACAGTTTGGGCAACCGAACAAAAAACTTTTTTGAAAATCCTCAACCATATACCCGCAATACTTACATTCTTTCGTGCGACGTGAAAGACGAAAATCCGCCTCTTCATGCGGACTTTTGCCGCTCTTCAAAGCCCTCTCGTAGCAACTTTGACAATATGCGTACTCCACGGGATTGTTGTCCACAACCACGCTTTCAAAAAGAGTCGCTTCTCTTACGCCGCATATGTCGCAAATTCTTCCGTTCACCGTTTATAATTCTTTTGTTATATTTCTCAAATACTCTTTGAATTCGCAGTCGAGATCCTTGTCTCGCAAAGCGTACTCGACGGTTGCTTCGAGATAACCTTCTTTGTTGCCGATGTCATAGCGGCGCGCACAAAACTCGTATGCGCAAACGTCTTTTTCTTTTGCCAGAATGTTGATCGAATCCGTCAAATAAGCCTCGCCGTACATGAACGGAGTGCGCTCTATCGCCTCGAATATCGACGGCGCAAGTACAAACCTGCCAAGCGAAACCAATGCGCTCGGCAGCTCTGCTTGCGGTTTTTCTATTATCCCTTCGATGAGGGTTGTTTTTTCGTCAATCGGAGCCTTCGTTATCATAACGCCGCAACGCCTTGCGACTTCTTCGCTTGTGCGCTGACATCCCACAATAGACGCGCCGTTTGTTGCGTAATAAGCGTCGATAAGCTGTTTCGTAACGGGTTTTTCACCGTCCTCGACGTACATCACGTCATCTCCGAAAAGCACGGCAAACGGTTCGCCGTCAACAAAATCTTTGCAAAGTTTTATTGCATTTGCGTTGCCGTCCATGTTTTTTTGCACGACAAACGACACTTTTGCGCCCACTTTTGCATTTGCAATCTCAAAGGCTTGTTTTTCACCCTGCGACAAAAGATGTTCGTTGAGCCTGACGTTTGGCTCGAAAAGGCGTTTTATACTCTCTTTTTGCGGCGAGATTACAATCATAATCTCTTCGATGCCGCTTCTGACCGCCTCATCGACTATGTAACAGAGCGCGGGCGTATCCACAATGGGCAACAATTCTTTGGGCAAAACTTTTGTGACGGGCAAAAATCTCGTTCCGAATCCCGCACAAGGTATGATTGCTTTTCTGACTTGCATACGAACCCCCTTTCAGCGTCGGATTTGTAAAAATCACAAATGCGACAATGCTTTGCGATGCGACGTTTTCGCCTCATCGATTGCCGTAAAATTATATTCGGAAGCCGCAGGACGATATTCGTTTTTTCAAAACAATATCTTGCGACTTCCTTAATCGGCGCCACAAATCATTTCAAAGAAATGAATTTCACTTTTCAAAGCCGTGCGGATGAGTCGAGTGCCACTTCCACGCAGACGAAACGATACTTTCGAGACTGTCGTATCTGGGCTTCCAGCCGAGTTCGCACTTGATCTTGTCGCTTGACGCCACAAGTGTTGCCGGATCGCCGGGACGACGACCTTCGATTGCTTTGTTTATATGGCGACCGGTCACTTTCTCGGTCACGTCGATAACCTCTTTGACGCTGAACCCGTTGCCGTTGCCGAGGTTGTAATAGGTGGATTTTCCGCCGTGTTTGAGATAATCGAGCGCAAGAATATGAGCGTCGGCAAGGTCTGTGATGTGAATATAATCCCTGACGCATGTTCCGTCGGGTGTGGGATAGTCGTCGCCGAAAATGCCGATGTGATCCCTCGTGCCGTTTGCAACTTGCAAAATGATGGGGATGAGGTGAGATTCGGGATTGTGAGCCTCTCCTATCTCCCCGCTCTTGTGTGCGCCTGCGGCGTTGAAGTAGCGCAAAGCGACGTATTTAAGCCCGTATGCCTTGTCGTAGTCCTGCATAAACTGCTCCATCATGAGTTTTGTTTGACCGTATACGCTTGTCGGATGTTGAGGGCTTTCCTCCGTGATAAGCCCGTCGCCGCAATCGCCGTAAGTCGCCGCCGAGGACGAAAACACCAGATATTTGACGTTTTCGGCAATCATGGCGTCCAAAAGCGCAAGCGTGCCCGCAACGTTGTTGTGATAATACTTGGCAGGATTGACCATACTCTCTCCCACAAGGGAATACGCCGCAAAGTGAATGACCGAATCTATGCCGTATTCTCTGAACGTTTTTCGCAACAGTTCGACATCAAAGATGTCGCCCTTGACGAAAGGTACGTCTGACGGAACGGATTCGATATGTCCCGTGACGAGATTGTCGTAAACCACGACGTCCATGTTTCTTTCTTTGAGTTCTCTTACGCAATGGGAGCCGATGTAGCCTGCTCCGCCCGTAACCAAAATCATATATCACTCCTCGCACGTCCTCGCACGTCGGGCGCGCTGATTTTATTCTATGAAATATTATAAACTAGAACCGCTTGTTTTGCAAGGCAAAATTGTGTATAATCAGATTGTGGGAAAAACAATTTTGCATTGCGACCTAAACAACTTCTACGCATCGGTGGAACAAAAACTGCATCCCGAATACGACGGGATGCCTCTTGCCGTGTGCGGAAACCCCGAGGCCAGACACGGAATCGTGCTTGCAAAAAACCAACTCGCAAAAAAAGCGGGCGTGCAAACGGGCGAAACGCTGTGGTCGGCAAGGCAAAAATGTCCCGATATTATCTTTGTTCCGCCGCATTTTGACGAATACGTCAAACACTCCAAACAAGTTTTTGAAATCTACACGCAATTTACCGACCGTGTGGAAAGTTTCGGCATAGACGAGTGCTGGCTTGACGTGACAGGCTCCGAAAAACTGTTCGGCGACGGCGTGACAATCGCAAACAAACTCCGTGAGCTTGTCAAACAAAAAACTGGACTCACCATTTCCGTTGGCGTATCTTTCACAAAAACTCTGGCAAAACTCGGCAGCGACCTCAAAAAACCCGACGCAACCACCTTGCTCGACAAAGAACATTATATGGACGTCATCGGGGATATGTCGCCCTCAGAGATGATTATGATCGGCAAGCACACATCGGAAAAACTGACAAAACTAAATATTCGCACCATCAGGCAGCTTGCAAATGCGGATCGTGACGTTTTGCGTCACATTTTCGGTATCGTTGCCGACAATATGGTCAATGCCGCGCAAGGCGTTGAAACGGATGAAGTCAAACACTACTATGACGTTCGCATCCCCAAAAGCGTTTCAAACGGAACGACAACTCCGAGAGATATAAAAAATCTGAATGAGGCAAAAATCGTCATTTACGCTCTTTCGGATATGGTGGCGTTGCGTCTTAGAAGTTACAACCTTGTGGCAAACGGCATCGGACTGTCCATAAAAAACCCCGCGCTTCAATGGACTTCCAAGCAAATTCCGATTTCGCCTGCAAGCGCAAATTCGGGCGCAATCGCAAAAGCCGCAATAGCCTTGCTTGAAAAAATGCACAACTGGGGCGAACCGCTAAGAGCAATCACGGTTGCCGCAATTCGCCTCGAAGATAAGGACGGCATACAAATCAGCTTTTTCGACGAGACGGACAACAAAGCCGACAAACTTGAAAAAACAATCGACGAAATAAGAGCAAAATACGGATACCATTCGGTGCAAAGAGGAATTCTTCTTGAAAACGACCTTACGGGCAATCTGCACGAGGACGACGATTTCAGACCTTTCCACCAATCGAAAACAACTTGATTCGATATTTTTTTATTTGTATACAAAATCAAATCGAAAGCGCAACATCAAACACGATAAACAACACATATCGTGTTTTTATTTTTGTTTTTTATGCATTTTCAGCCGATTAAACACATTTTTCGCCTCAATTCCTATACTTTGAAATACGTATCGTGTTGTATAAATGTATAACACGTTACGTGTATTTTTTCGATTTTGGCTATTTTGGAGGCAAGTTCGGTTTTCTGTTTTACAATCAAAACGATTTACTTTATAATTTACGATAGATGATAATCGGGAATGTAAGAAGAAACCGGCAATAGCCTTCGGAGTATCGCTCCTCGCGCACGTACGGGCGTGCAAAAACAATCAGTATGACACCGGTCCAAATCGCAACGGCAGTTTTATCTCTCATCGCCGGTATAGGCATATTCCTTATTGCCTGCACGATGATGAGTTCAAATCTCGAATCTGTCAGTTCAAACAAACTCAAACAACTTTTTGCAAGAACATCAAAAAGCAAACTCGTCGGAGTAGGCATAGGTGCCGTCGCAACGGCGGCAATTCAATCGTCGGGCGCAACCACGGTTATGGTCATCGGTTTCGTCAATGCGGGCATTATGTCGCTCATGCAAGCCGCAACCATTATCTACGGCGCAAACATCGGCACGACAATTACAGGTCAGATTACCGCACTCGGTATGTTCGACAACGCAATCTCGACAGGTATAGTGTTTGCAACGTTTGCGGGTATCGGCGCATTTATAATGGCTTTTGCCAAAAAAGACATCGTAAAAAAAGTCGGCGGTATTTTGGCGGGCTTCGGCATGCTGTTTGTCGGTCTTGACATGATGAGCGCGTCGATGGAAACTTTTGCGGCTCTGGATTCCGTCAAAAATTTCCTTGCGTCGATAACCAATCCTATTTTGCTTGTTCTTATAGGCACAATTCTTACCGCAATAATTCAAAGTTCCTCGGTGATGACGTCCGTTGCGATAACCATGGTTTTTACCGGGCTTATAAATCTCGACCAAGGCATTTATCTTACAATGGGTTCCAATATCGGATCGTGCGTGGTTGCGATTATTGCAGGACTTACTTCCAGCACCAACGCAAAACGCACCGCGCTTATTCACCTGTTTTTCAACGTCACCGGCGTGATCATCTTTATGATTGTCGCAATGATGATGCGCGAAATCTCAAAAGCCGTCAATCCTGCAAAAGTCATTACGTTCGGATACCTTTTCGGCAAGATGTTCCCGGGAGTTCCGCAAACTCAGCTTGCCATGTTCCACACGATTTTCAACGTTATCACCGTTGTCCTCATGTTGCCGTTTACAAATCTGTCCGTAAAATTCGTCTGCAAAATACTGCCCGACAAAAAGAAAGCGGAAGAACAGCCGAAGGAGCATTTGTACTACATCGACGAGCATATGCTCTCAACTCCGCCTATCGCCGTTCAACAAACCAAAAACGAAATCGTAAACATGGCAGAAATCGCACTTCACAACTTTGACCTTGCATGCGATATCATTTGCACTCTCGATTATTCCGAAATAGAACAATTCCGAGCAAACGAAAACGAACTCAACTTCCTCAACAAAGAAATTCCGAGATTTGTGGTTGCGCTTTCAAAACTCGAAATGAACGACGCCGACCACAACTATCTTGCAACAACTTTCCACACCGTAACCGACCTCGAACGCGTGGGCGACTATGCGGAAAACATCATCGAATACGCCGACAAACTCAAAGAATCCGACCAGACGTTCTCGGAAATCGCAATCAATGAAGTCAGACACCTTCAAAGCCGCATAAACGATTTGTTCCAAAAGGTGATGAAAGCCTATGTCAACTGCGACACATCGTCGTTTGAGGAGGCAAATATCATCGAAGACGAGATAGACGACATCACAGAAGCGATGGGCACAAATCACATCGCCAGAATGAAAACAGGCGATTGTACGCCCGATGTAGGCGCACAATTCCTTTCTCTCGCGTCAAATTCCGAACGTGTTGCGGACCACTTTATAAATGTCGCCAAGTCAATCAACGGAGTAAAAAGGAAAAAGGACTAAAACATGAAACTTGCAATTGCCACAAACAATGCGCACAAACTTGAAGAAATCCGAGCCATTCTCGGCAACTCGTTTGACGAGCTTTTGTCGCTCAAAGACCTCGGTATAGATGTTGACGTCGAAGAAACCGGCACGACTCTCGAAGAAAACTCGCTCCTCAAAGCCCGCACAATATGCAATATCTGCGGCATGCCGACTCTTGCAGACGACACAGGTCTTATGGTGGATGCGCTTGACGGCGCACCCGGCGTATATTCTGCTCGCTATGCAGGCGAGGCGCACGACGACAAAGCCAATCGCTTATTGCTGCTTAAAAATCTGAACGGTGTTGAAAATCGCCGCGCGCACTTTGCAACCGTAATCACCATTTGTTATCCGAACGGCGACTTTATCACCTCAAACGGACGCGTTGAAGGCTCGATTTTGCACGAAGAACGCGGAAGCGAAGGTTTCGGATACGATTCTCTTTTTTACAGTGACGAGCTGAAAAAAACTTTTGCCGAAGCATCTCAACAAGAAAAAAATTCAGTCAGCCACAGAGGCAGAGCATTGACGGCAATGCTTGAAAAATTAAACTCTCAAAAGTGAAATCATGAACACTATTGTCGCTTTTTCGGACAGCCATAATATGCCCCTTCCGCGCCGCCTTGTTGACGTTGCAAACGAGAGCAAATACGTTTTCTTTCTCGGCGACGGTATAAGCTCAATTGGCGATATTTTGTGTCACAAGGGCTTTCACGGCGTCAAAGGAAATTGCGATTCCTATGTTTTTCAAGACGAAGAAGTCGTCGAAATCGACGGCGTAAAAATCCTGCTTACGCACGGCGACAAATACCACGTCAAGCGCGGACTTTTGGAACTCGATCTGCGCGCACGCGAACTCGGCTGCACACTCGTTTTCTACGGGCATACGCACTTTGCAAAGATTGACGAGAGTGATGGTATAACATTTATTTGTCCCGGTTCTGTATTTTCACCATACTTAAGTGCGCCTTCTTATGCTTACGTCGTCGTTCATGACGGAAAATTTACCGCCAAAATCGTAAATCTAACCTAAATTCGTTGACATCAAATCGTCAATGTGATAATATTGTCAAGCATTGAATTGCAGATTGCTCTTCCAAGGCGCGATTTGAGTCCGTGCGGGTGTAGTTCAATGGTAGAATGTCAGCCTTCCAAGCTGATTGCGTGGGTCCGATTCCCATCACCCGCTCCATTACCGTCTTTGACGGGCGAACGCTTGACGTTCGCAACTCGAATCGCTCATCTTCGACTTCTGCAAATGCAATGAGCCTGTAGCTCAGCAGGATAGAGCAACGGCCTTCTAAGCCGTGTGTCGGGAGTTCGAATCTCTTCAGGCTCGCCATTATGGTGGATATAGCGCAGTTGGTTAGCGTGCCAGGTTGTGGCCCTGGAGGTCGTGGGTTCGAATCCCACTATTCACCCCACATCAACTACAATCGCTCTATATAGAGCTTGCATAACTCGAAATCGACGTTCTCGTCGGATTCGAACGGGCAGAACATCAAACAATCCTGTGAATTGTTTGACTGCCCCGGCGTGATAGTGTAGCCCTTCCTCTGCCGTACGGACACCATTTGTGTGACTGTGCCGTGCGAAATTGCTCGCATTGGGCAAACGGCGCGAATCTCACTATCCACCGCACTTGGTTATCAAACCTTACGATAGGTCGATATATTAATCTGTCAATTGCAAAAAAGTTTTGCAGTTGCCAAAAAAGTGCAGAATATTTGTTGCAAAAAGTTTGTTTTGGTGATAAGATAGACTGCGTTGTAGGGGTATCGCCAAGCGGTAAGGCACCAGATTTTGATTCTGGCATTCGTTGGTTCAAATCCAGCTACCCCTGCCAATGACTCACTAGCTCAGCCGGTAGAGCACCGCACTTTTAATGCGATGGTCCGGAGTTCGAATCTCCGGTGGGTCACCAAATGACAATAATACGAACTCAAATAATGGGTTCGTATTATTCT
>ERZ1026894.1254-NODE-1254-length-15412-cov-3.699876_pt1 | contig 15412 bp, 9 predicted proteins | sample MGYA00380177_ERZ1026894 | MGnify/ENA primary metagenome ERZ1026894 (study PRJEB33269, sample SAMEA4719813) | human gut metagenome | biome: human-associated habitat; feature: organic feature; material: feces | place: Cameroon | collected 2013-10 ... | reverse complement strand
GTTTGTAACGGGAGTAAATGTCTGAGGCGATATATCCCAATGGATGACCGACATGAAGTCCGGCTCCGGATGGATATGGGAACATATCCAACACATAATACTTGGGCTTGTCGTTAATATCCACCTTGTAAACTTTGTTGGCGATCCAATATTCACGCCATTTCTTCTCAATTTCTCTGAAATTGTATTCCATATTTTGGTGATTTCTTTTATGATTTCCTTTACTTTAAAGTCCGCAAAGTTAGTCATTTATTTCAAAGCAAATACCCTTTTAAGATAAAGTTTCTCCCTTATTCTTTTATTGCTTGGATTTGCTCTTCGGATAAGATGTTTTTACCTTTAAAAAAAGTAACCGTTGTTTTAAAAAAAACATTTGATGTTTTTGAAAAAACATTGGACGTTTTTTGAAAAACATTTGACGTTTTTGAAAAAACAACGGTATGTTTTTTGGAGCGGGTTGGTGTATAATATAATCAGCTGAAACTAAAGTAGTTTGCTCAATCTATTTGTCCAAAGTTCATATCCCTTGTCATTGAAATGCATCCTGTCTTCGGAGAAGCAATCCAAATCCAAAGTCCCGTCCTCTTTGTATAACAGCGAAGCCAAATCTATGTATTCAAGGTAAGGAGTGTTGTCGGCATGCTCTTTCATCTTTTCATTGAACAGATTCTTGTTGCTCCGGATATCTTTCCCCAAAAGGAAATCCATTTGTGTCGGTTTCTGTGAGATGAAAATGATTCTGCATTCCGGGAAATCGTTATGGATTTTGTCCAATAATCCCACATGCTTGTTGAATGCGGATTCGGCAGAATCACCATTCTCAATGTCGATGTCATCATACATCACTACGGTTGAAGGGGAGTATTTTCCTATCACATCGTCATAATAATAGAGAATGTCTTGTATGCTCGCTCCTCCGAATCCTCTGTTCATCACTTTGAGCTGGGGGAAACATTTGGCAGTCTTCCAAAGGTTGGCGGTTGAGCTGCCTATGAACAACACGGGATGCTCCAATATTGTGTTTTCCGCATCATAATCGACAAACCTGTTTATTTCATTCGCAAAGACAGAGCAGTCATGTTTCCTCTCTTTACGCAAGGCTTCTTGAACGTCCAGGTAAAGTCTCAGGGTGTCGTTTTCTCTGTATGAATACTCTCTGAGCGTGTCTACTCTTTGCATCCAATATTTCATCGACTCGCCGTAGAGCGCATCTGCATCCACATTCTTCAAGTTGGCTTGTGCCTTGCATAAATAATCATAGTAGCTGCCGCCCTGATTGGAACAGGAGATGGACAGTACTAAAACAAGCAATGAGCAAAGGGCTTTTAGTTTTTGGGTATAAACCATTGTGTTCTTAATTTAGTTGTTGAATTAATGATGATAAAACGAAAGACTCCCGCCTCAGTCTGTGGATGAAAAAACACCGGCAACTGGGGCGAGAGCCATTCTATATGAATGTACTGATTACTTTAAGTCGTTCAGCAATGTCTCGACAGCCACTTTCAACTGGGTGTCTTCGCCTTTGACAACTGTCTCCGGGCTGTTGGCAATCTTGATATCCGGCTCCAGTTCGGAGTTCTCCAAATAGTTGCCATTTTCCATGCGGTAGCCGATGATTGGAATACCAAAAATCATGCTCGGGTCTTGCAAAGTTTCCCAAGAAACGGTGGTCATTGTGCCCGGAACCGGCATGCCGACCAATTTACCCATCTTCTTGTATTTATAAACCCAAGGCGTACCGTGTGCGTTACTATAGTTGGCTTCGCACTGCAACATGATGGATGCTTTGTTCCAACGGCGGCTCGGCATGTCGCAAGATTCACGGCCGCGGATGACTTGGGTCAAGTATTTCTTGCCGCTGAACAGGATTTCAATATCCTCATGCAGACGGCCACCTCCGTTGAAACGTGTATCAATCACAATTCCTTCGCAATTGTTGTATTTGCCCAAGATGTCTGAATAAACGGTGCGGAAGCTATCGTCGCCCATGGAGCGGATATGGACATAGCCCAAACGGCCATTTGACCACTTCTTGACATCTTCTGCACGCTGTTTCACCCAGCGGTCATACAGCAAATTGTTCATTGCCCCGGCTGAGATTGGCATCACGACTTCATCCCAACGGCTGTTGGTCGCAGGGTCATAGATGGAAACCAAAGTCTTCTTCTTCGCTTTCTTGTTCAGCAAGGCTGCATAATCCATTGTAGAAGGAATCGCTTCGCCATCAATCTTTTCGATGATGTGGCCTGCTCTCACCTTTGATTGTGCATGGTCGAACGGACCTTTTTCAACCACTTCGGAGATGCGCAATCCATCTTTGCCGTTATATTGCCAGTCGAAAAGCAGGCCGAGGTTGGCAGTAACGTCCCCTGAAGCAGGCGCATAATAACGTCCACCTGTGTGTGACACGTTCAGTTCGCCCAAATATTCAGAAAGCACCTCTTGGAAGTCGAAGTTGTTGTTCACATGAGGCAAGAACTTGCGATAAGCAGCTGTCATGGCTTCCCAATCCACTCCGTGCATGTTGAGGTTGTAGAAACGCATCTTCTCCTGTTTGTATACATGAGAGAACATGTAATCGCGCTCTGCTGCCAAATCCATGCGCATCTCAGCTTGGTAAGTAATCGGAGTCAGCTTTTCGCCTTCCATCTTCTGCATAGAACGTCCGCCCAAAAGGAAGAGCGTCTTGCCCCCTTTGTCGAGTGAAAGATTAGCCCAAGCCGAATTGGTCTTATGGAGCAGTTTGGTTTCATGTTTGCGCAAATCCATCTTCCAAAGGTCGAACTTGTCTTCGAAGGCAGAGAGGTAATAAAGAGTTTCACCATCTTTTGACAAGATAGCGTCGCCCAAGTTGGAAGAGTTCGGTGTCAAGCGCACGATGCGGTCTTCGATACCTGCCAATTCCACTTTGATAGGTTTGACTTCTTCTTTCTTAGCTTCCTCTTTGTCCTTCTTGTCTTTGTCAGCGTCCTTAGCTTTCTTCTGCTCTTTCTCCAAATCCTTTTGCAATTCGTAATCCTCCTTGCTGAGGTTGAACTTGTCGTAAGCATCTTGATTGACGAAAGCCAACATCACGTCGTTCTGTGAACCCCAAGAAGCATGCGCACGCATTCCATAACGCTCCGTTGTGAACAAGATAGCATTGCCATCGAGAACCCAACGGGGTGAGCGACTAGTGTAACCGCTATTGGTCAAGTTGGTAACCTTTCCGCCATTGGCGCTCACCAAACCTATATCTGTATACGGGTCATGCTTGTTCCCAATAATGCAAAGGGCGAACCATTTGCCATCAGGTGCCCACTCGTAGGTAAATTCACCTTCTGTGTCATACCAAGTGGAGTCGTCTGTTACTTGGCGAACCTGTTTGGTTTCCAAGTTTACCACCTTCAACACGGTACGGTTCTCAATGAAAGCCAACTCTTTGCCATCAGGTGAGAATTTCGGTACTGTGCGTTCCACGGTAGAACTCGGCAATAACACTTCCTCTTTGATGACTGTAGCGTTGGAGAAATTGGCATCTTCCTTGCGGGCAATCTTCGCCAAGAAGATTTGCCAGTTGCCGGAACGCTCGCTTGCATAAGCCAATGTGCGTCCGTCCGGGGAGAAGCTCAACCAGTTTTCGGCAGCCGCTGTATGCGTAATCTGTTTGGTTGTCGCATAATCAGTTGAAGTAACAAACACTTCGCCACGTATAACGAAAGCCACCTGCTTCCCGTCAGGCGATGTGATAGCGGAAGTCGCTCCCGACGTGAAGCGCAAATCTTTGATTTGGTCGCTGTCGTCGTGAGTCAAGCTGATGTTCACCTTCGCAGGTTTGCCGTTCGGCTGCTGCGTATAGATTTCGCCATCGTATGTGTAGCAAAGAGTCTGGTTTTTTGCTTGTGAAAGGAAGCGGACAGGATGCGTCTTGAAGCTGGTCACTGCCTTCACGCTTTGCGGTGAGTTGAGAGGGAAGCTATAAACATTGATAGACTTCGTGTCACGCTCGCTCAAGAAATAGACAGTCTCGCCGTCAGGGGCAAACACCGCATTGCGGTCTTCACCCGGGCGGTCAGTCAAGTTCGTATGTTTTCCTGTCGCTGTATCGTACATCCAAATATCACGGGTCACGCTGGAAGTGTGGTGTTTACGCCACTCATCTTCTGTGCCTTTACGGTCTTGGTAAAGGAAGCGTTTGCCGCTCTTGTCGAAATTGACCATTTCTGCAGGCGTGCCTAATACTTGGCGTACTCGTCCACCCGCAGCCGGAACCGCATAAAGCTCCGTCATCGCACCGGAAGGGAACAAGGCACTGCTGGCAGGGTCTTGCAGGGAAGCACTGAAAAGCACCTCTTTGCCGTCGGGCGTGAAGGCAGATGGAATCTCGTTGGCAGAGTTATAGGTCAACCGTTTTGCCGTACCGCCTTCGGCTGGCATCACGTAAAGATCAAAGTTGCCATTGCGGTTGCTGGCAAAGGCAATCATCTTGCCATCGGGCGACCAGATAGGAGTGGATTCGTAACTCGGTGTCGTTGTCAATTGGCGAGCCTCGCCACCGCCCACAGGCACCTTGTAGATATCGCCCTTATAACAAAAAGCAATCTCTTCACCTGAAGGAGAAATCTGCACATCGCGCAGCCACAATGGAGTGACAGCCGACCCTGTAGCCGCAAAGCCTAAAACGATACAAGTCAATAAGTGTTTCATCATAGATTATAGATATTATAGATGTTTTGAAAAATTGCTGCTAAGTTATGGAAAAAAGTCAAATTAATAAGAACTTCTTCCGGACTTTTGAACCATATTAGCGATGCGCCTATTGAGGAAATCACATTTCATCAATTCTTCAATAGTCAAGTGCATACGATATCGCCAATAATGGTGGGAATCTGCCGGCACATTGATTCGTTCGGCATCCGCATCCGGATAACGCACGTTCTCATCAATGGAAAGCCAATCCTGGAAAGAGAGGATGCAGAGCATCGAATTACTTAACAGGTGGTTCACAACAATGGTATCGCAAATCCATCCCGGAGCTTCCTTCGGGCATTTTCCCCAACCTCGCAAAACCTGTTCATAATAACGTTGTGTCAGGTTCGGGTCTTCATGCCACCAGCCTCGCAAAGTGGACATGTCGTGTGTCGATATGGAGCAAACCGAAAGATAAGGATAGCGTTCCGGGTTGGCGAATGTCTCTCCGTACTGTTTAGGCATTCGTTCAATCTCCAAACTGAGGATGCGTAATTCGTCCATCACGCCTTTGACACATCCCGGAATCATTCCCAAATCTTCCCCGCAAGCCAACATCCGTGTCGAGTCAATCACTTCAGGGAGCTTTTTCAACGCTTCGCTTCTCCAGAAGTCGTCTTGGCGGTGATAATAATAATCTTCATACAATGCCTGGATGGCTTTCTGCTCGGAAGCTCTCAAACTGTGGAATGCCGGCGAGTCTTGTACAGCGATGCGCGGATGGAAAAGGGAGTCGTTTTGATGGTCAACCACGAACAGCACGTTATTGACCAAGGCAAATAATCCCTCTTTTATCCGGATGCTTTCCGGGTCGTTCTTCCCATCGAAATAGGCTTCAATCTTCCGTTGCGTGTTGAATGCCGGAAGTAAGCAGAATTCGTGGGGAGTGATTTTGCATAAATAGGTCTGCTTCACCGATTCCGCCAATTCCCCGAAAAGGTCGCTTATGATGCTTTGGGAAATATAGGGCTTGGTGAAAGTATCTTTCCTGAAATGCAATCCATATCGCTCAATCTCTTCAACGCTCAATCCCAAAGAGGGGACAAACTGTCCCAACAGTCCTTCCACGGAATGGGAAGGGATTTCCCAAATACGGAAGAATCCTAAGATATGGTCGATGCGGTAAGCGTCAAAATATTCAGACATCTTGCGCATACGATGCTTCCACCATTTGTAGTTGTCCTTAGCCATCTCTTCCCAATTGTAAGTTGGGAAGCCCCAGTTTTGCCCTTTGGCGGAGAATGGATCGGGCGGGGCTCCGGCTTGGCTGTTCAAGTTGAAGTAATGCGGTTCGGTCCACGCTTCCACGCTGTTCGGGCTGATGCCGATTGGAATGTCGCCTTTCAACAAGACACCTTTCTTGCGGGCATAGTCGCTGGCAGCCAATAATTGGACATGCAGGATGAACTGCAAGCAGCAATAGTAATCAATCGCATCTTTCACCTTTTCCTCTGATTGGTAGAGCTGGCTGATTTTCTCTTTGCTGTATGAAGCATATTCTTTCCATTGGGCAAAAACGGGAGTTCCGTTCAAATCCCTCAAATAGCTGAATGCTGCATAAGGAAGCAGCCACTCCTCGTTCGCTTGGCAGAAGTTTTGATACTCTTTCAAGCCCAATATCCGTTTCTTCTCCTGGTCGAACAGCTCGTGCAAGTATTTTTGTTTCAATTGGCCGGTTGCCTCATAATCTATTTTAGGGAGACGGTTGAGTTTCTTCCGTTCCGTTTCATAGGCTTGCATCTTCTTTTTGTCCTTCAGCGGATAGAGGGCACTGATGTCAATATACATCGGATGGAAAGCAAAGATGGAGATGCTGTTATAAGGATAAGAATCGGTCCAAGTGTGTGTGATGGTCGTGTCGTTGATAGGCAGGATTTGGATTACTTTCTGTTTGGTCAGGACTGCCCAGTCCACGAATTTCTTCAAATCCCCGAAATCTCCCACGCCCCAGCTCGATTCGGAACGCAACGAAAAGACAGGGATTGCCACTCCGGCAGCTTTCCATTGTGGCAGATCGAAATGTGCCGTGTCGTCTTGCAGGACATATAAATCGCCCTGCTGCAAAGACAAGCTCTCGATGCGGCGGTTTTCTCCCGTTATCCAGGCGTCTCCTTGGCTTAGGGCTGTGTTCCATGCTTGGAATTTGTATTCAAACGGGGCTTGGATGCGGGAAGCATCCAATAATACATACCATTCGTTGGGACCGCATTGGCGCATGACCATCGGCTTTTCCCAATTTCCCAACGAGGGCTGGTTGCCGTTGATTGCCAATTTCCAGTCGGGTTGGGGCAATCGGGGGCAACGGACCTTTATCAAGATGGCTTGGGAATATAGCACTCCCGCTCCTTGGTTGTATTCCGGTTTCTCTTTCCCGGAGAATGCGGAAGAGTAGAGGCAGGAATCCTCCGGCCGTTCTCTCCATGCGTCATCCAAGATGATGCGGGAATATCCTCTGTTCAGTCTCAAGTTCCTTTTGACTCCGTCCCACTCTTTGCGTATATATTGTTCCCCTTTCCGGATAACGTACCGGTAGGAGAGAGGATTCGGAGTCGGTGCAAGGGTTAATGTTCCGCTCCACTTCTTGCCGTCTTGCGTATGCAGAGGGAGGAATTGCCCGTCTGAGAAAAGGATGCAAACATCTTCTCCCCAGTTCGTGCCATATTGTATCCGAAAAATAACTTCCATAATTTCTTTTATTTTGTTCTGCTGCTTGCAGATGGTTTTTTACTCTAATTAGAATACTCGTACTTCGTCCATAAAGAACCACGCTTTGTTCCCTACACCGGGATGCCAAGGCGGACAGATGTTGATTCCGTCCACGTCCACTTTGACATAACGTGCTTTTATGCCTTCGGGCTTGTCGCTCCTTACTTGGCTAAACTTCACTTCGATGGAACGGTCTTCTGCGATTTCCGTTGTGCCGAAGGTCGTGTATTGTTCGTTGTCTGCCGATGTGGAATAGCTGACCTTTTTAGGAAGGAACACCCATTGCCCAAGTTGGTGTAAGAAATCGGTTTCAATCGTATGGATATCTGCCTCTTTGCCTAAATCAATGATGAATGAAGCACTCTTTCCTTCCCAACCGACCCAGCTTTCCGTGAATGAGGTTCCGCCATACAAACCGTCGGTCAATCTCTCTGCGCCTTGTGCGGCATAATTGCCGGTCGGTTCTTCTATCCAAATGATGGTTCCCTCTTCCGCCAAGTTCTTTTCTGCCTTCGGCAAGAAGCGTTTCTCATATAAGTTGCAATAGTCCAATGGCGTGTTGAGGCGTTCATTCCAAGAAGTCACGCCAAAGTAGTTGACACGTTCCTTGAAAAGGGCTAAGTCCTTTTTTACCTTCTCCAAATTGGCTCCTTTCGTGGCACGTGACATTTCCAACTCTGTAAACTGCAAGGAAAGGCGTTCGGTGCGGACACGATCCAACAACTCCGGATTGCCGGCAACTGCCTCTTCCGCTTTGTCGAATAATTCATTGTATCGCTTCAGGCAGTTGGCGTTGAACATCCCGTCTTTGTGTGAAACTGGAGAGTCGAATATCCATAACGGTTGCCAGCTTGCCAAAAGTCCTCCTTCTAACAACTTCTCATATTGGTAAAGATAGGGAGCAGCTGCTCCATAATATCCGTTCATGAAGTGTTTCATCAACTCATCCACATCCAAGTCCACGTTCCACAACAGTTTGCTGACGATGTAAGCGCGCATTTCCGTGAATGTCCCGAACTTCGACCCGGCGATTTGGGAGAAGTGCATGGTCGCATGGTGGTCCTTGAACAATTTCATGTTCTTTTGGAGGATGGGAAAGTTGGGGAATGGCGAGAGGTAACAGTCGAAGTCGATGCCGTAATCCCAAACAAAGATGTTATTGCTAATCTTTGACCATCCTTCCATCGCCTCCATGAACTCTTGCCCCGAAGCATTGTCGGTCAAAGGAACTTCCCGGCGGCAGTCGATGTCGCATAACATGATGTTCACGTTCGGAAGCGGCTTGACATGCTTGGGCGGATGCATGGTGAACAGATAAGCCAAGGTCGAGAACTCTTTGTCCGGGAAGCGGGTCGCCAACTTGTTCAGGAAATGAATCAGGCTGCCGCTGGGTGTTCCTCCCTCTTGTTCGTCCAATGCTTTGCACTCCGGACAAGTACAATAGGAGTGATGCCCGTCATTCTGGCTGATGGAAATCATCTTCATGCCCGGATTGGCCTTGAAGATGGAATCTACCCGGTGGGCGACAATCTCAAACAATTCCGGATTGGTCATGCACCATTGGCTGGCTGAGCCCGGGCGGCGTTCCCCATTGATATAGGAATAGTATTCCGGATGGCTTTCCCCGAATTCGGAAGCCGGGAGGATTTTGTCGAATGTGTGTACCCACAAGTTGCCGGCAAACACCTCTTTCGGCTCTTCCAATCGGAACCACATCTTGTAGACCGGGTCTTCTTGGATGGCGTAGCTCTGTGTTTGTCTATAACGGAAAGAGGGATTCTCGAATCGGTTTATTTCCGGAATGACAATGTCCTTTCTTTTCTGGAAGTTATAAACATGGGAAGTATAGCACTCGACGCCAAGATAATCTTCCAACAGGGTGACAACTCCGTAAATAGCACCTTTGTCACCTCCGCTGCTTATCTCCAATGTTTGATTCTCCGTCCTGAGGCGGAATCCATCTTCCGTCAAGCCGGAGGTGTCGCCTTTCCCAATCAGGATGTCTCCTTTCTTGCCTTGTGCCGATTCAAGGATAGGCAGGGAAGCTCCGCTGATTCGCTCGATGAAATCTTGTAGCAACAGGGCGGCTTGATGGTTGGCAGAATCGGGATTCGCCACCAAGATGCGGGAAACAGGCTTGCCGTTCTTCACCCACGCCATTTGGGCGTAGGCGTCTGACAAGGTTAATAATACGGATGCGGCAAAGATGCCGAAGTATTTCCATTTGTGTCTCATGTCTCTCTTTAATTTAGTTGTTTTTATCATTTGTTTCTTCTTATATGCACTGCAATATTACTAAATTTGTACGACTCAGACAAATAAAGTTATGCAATACATCGACATCCATACGCATAAATTCTCAGACGGAAGTGCAAACGCTTCTTCTGATATTATCTGCTATAACGAGATATGCGGAAAAGGCCTTCAAGTCCCGTTAAAATGCTGTTCAATTGGCATTCATCCTTGGTATATTTATGGTGACGGGAAGGAACAATTGAGGCAGCTTTGGGAAAGAGCCGCCCGTGAGGAGGTGCGTATGATTGGCGAAGCGGGATTGGATAAATTGGCAGAGGCTCCACTTCCGCTGCAGATGACGTTGTTCGAGGAGCAGGTCGCCTGTTCCGAAGAGTTGCAAAAACCATTGGTCGTCCATTGTGTGAAGGCTTGGCAGGAGCTTGTCGAGATACATCGCCGAATGCGTCCATCCGAACCTTGGTTGGTGCATGGATTCCGGGGAAAAGAGGCTTTGGCGAGGCAGTTGCTGAGGGAAGGTTTTTACCTTTCCTTCGGGGAACATTTCCAAACGGGAGCTGTCCTTGCCGCATGGAAAGAGCGTTTGTTCGCTGAAACGGATGACTCCTCTTTGGACATTATGGCGGTTTACCAACGCATATCGCAAGCATTGGATTGTCCTTTGCCCCTTCTTCAAGATCAAATAGCAAGAAATTTTGCGGTACTCATGGACAAAAAACATTGAAATTCCACTTTTTTTCTTATCTTCGTAGCGGAAAAACAGCGAACAATTAATCGCTTGGTGAGGTTATTAGTAATAAACGAACGTATTTATGGAAGGAACAGAATTATTCTTATTAGTTGGATCGGTTATTTTGATTTTTAGTGTATTGGCGGGAAAGGCTGGGTTTCGTTTCGGATTGCCGTCTTTGTTGTTATTCCTTGGTGTGGGAATGTTGTTTGGCAGTGACGGATTAGGAATACAGTTCAACAGCCCCCAAATAGCACAGTTTATCGGTACATTGGCTCTAAGTATCATTCTGTTCTCCGGTGGTATGGACACGAAGATTGCCGAAATCAAACCCATTGCCTCGCAAGGTGTTGTCCTTGCCACTTTCGGCGTTTTGGCGACTACCTTTGTGACGGGCGGCTTTATCTACTTAATCTGCCATTTATCCAATCACTTCTCTTCTTTGAGCTTCCCGGAATCCCTGTTGTTGGCTGCGGTCATGTCGTCAACCGACTCAGCTTCCGTCTTTTCGATATTACGAAGCAAGAATGTTTACCTGAAGGAGAACCTGCGCCCGACGTTGGAGTTGGAGAGTGGTAGTAATGACCCGATGGCATATTTGTTGACGATTATCTTGATTACTTTCATCCAGTCAGGAGGAATGAGCATTCCGCAGGCGATTCTGATGTTGGTGCTTCAGTTGGTGATAGGTGCGCTCGGCGGTTATCTTTTAGGAAAGATGACGGTTTGGGTGGTGAACAAAATCAATATCTCCAACGGGTCGCTTTATCCCATCTTGATATTGGCGTTCTCATTCTTCATCTTCTCGGTCGTGACTTTGTGCAAAGGGAATGGTTATTTGGCAGTTTATATTGCCGGTTTGGTGTTTGGTAATTCCCGCATCGTGCATAAGCGAAGCATCGCTACCTTCTTTGATGGTTTCACTTGGCTTTGGCAAATCGTGATGTTCCTCACGTTGGGTCTCTTGGTCAATCCTCACGAATTGCTCCCAGTTACTCATATTGGCTTGGGAATCGGTATCTTTATGATTCTTGTGGCTCGTCCGGTTAGCGTGTTCTTGTCACTGCTTCCTTATAAGAACTTCTCCTTCCGTGCGAAGTTATATATCTCTTGGGTGGGCTTGCGTGGCGCAGTGCCGATTATCTTTGCCACTTATCCTTTGATTGCCGGCATCGAACATGCCCATCTCTTCTTTAATATTGTCTTTTTCATCACCATCCTTTCCCTGATTATTCAAGGAACGACCGTCACTTATGCGGCTCAGAAGCTGGGATTGGTGGACAAACCGGAGGCGCAAGATGCGTTCGGTATCGACTTGGGAGATGATATCCGTAGTGCGATGAGTGAGATTGATGTCACCCAGAATGTGTTGGCGCATGGAAATTGCTTGATGGAATTGGATTTGCCGGATCACACGTTGGTCGTAATGGTGAAGCGGAACGCTCGTTATTTCATTCCGAAGGGAAATACTCTCTTGAAGGAAAACGATAAGCTTTTGGTTATCTCCGATGACGACAAAGCTTTGCTCTCTTCTTATGAGAAATTGGGCATTAAGGAATATACGTTGAAGAAGAATTAATCGTTGTGGCGACAAATTAATAAAAGGAAAGGTAACGAGCTTTTCCCAAAAAGCATACTACCTTTTTCCAAAAAGCTTACTACCTTTTTGAAAAGAGGTAGGATTGTAGCGATGGGACAGCGTACGTTAAAACAGGGTTTAAATGGTGTTTAAACGCCGTTTAAACCCTGTTTTAATGACAACTCATGACAGTTTACTTCTCAACTTTCATACTGAAGCCGCCGCCCGGAGCCAAATGGATTTGGAACTTCTCATTCAGGGTAACGGTTTCTTTCTTGTAGTCACTTGCTTTGCGGTCGGCATTGACACCATCTTTGAACAAGACCGCCTTCTTTCCGGCTACTTTCAATGGAGTCAAATCGACTGTCAAGTCGCGTGCTGTCCAATTGGTCAATCCGCCGATGTACCAAGTATCACCGTGGCGGCGGGCAGTCACGATATATTCACCAATCTTTCCGTCCAAGATGATGGATTCTTCCCAAACGGTCGGGATGTTGGCGATATAATCCAATGATTCCGGCTCACGCATATAGTTTGTCGGTGCGTCACACAACATATTGATAGGCGATTCCAATACGACATACAGTGCCAATTGGTGGCAACGTGTGCCTTGGCTCATCGGTTCGCTGTTGCTTGGATAGTAGTTACGTTGGCTTGCATTGCGCATCGCTCCTTGTGTATAATCCATCGGACCGGCAACTTGGCGGATGAATGGAATCATCGCATCGTACTGCATTTGGTCAACTGTGTTCGGAGACCACTTCATGTTTTCCAAACCATGGACGCCTTCGAAGTTGATTACATTCGGATAAGTGCGGTTCATTCCGGAAGGTTTGTACATTCCGTGGAGGTCAAGCATCATTTTATACTTCGCACAAGTCGCTGCTGCACGATTGTTGAAGTCAACCATCTCTTGGTCGTCACGATCCATGAAGTCCACTTTGAATCCCTTCACGCCCATTTCGGAGTAATATTTGCATATATTGTCCATGTCACGGTTAAACGCATGATAGCCAGCCCAAAGGATGATGCCTACTCCTTTGCCTTTTGCATAATCAACCAACTCCTTCATGTGGATTTCCGGTACGATTTGCATCATGTCGGCTTTCTTGTTTACAGCCCAGCCTTCGTCCAAGATGACATATTCAATGCCGTGTTTGGATGCGAAGTCGATATAGAACTTATAGGTTGCATCGTTTACTCCTGTGCGGAAGTCAACTCCTTCCAAATTCCAATCGTTCCACCAGTCCCAAGCCACTTTGCCCGGTTTGATCCAAGAGATGTCGGTCAAACGTGACGGATCAGCCAAGCGGTATGTGATATCGGAGTTGGCCAATTCAGCGTCGGAGTTGGTAATGACTGCCAAACGCCAAGGGAAGTTTCTCGGTCCGTTTACTTTGGCAATGTAATCTTCCCGTTCCGTTACAATGAATTGCAGCATATTATGTCCGCCTTGTTCCGATTTCTTCGGATAGCGTGCCATGATGCCTGTCAATTCGTTCGGGTTCTCTTTGTTGGTCAGGAACATGCCCGGGTAGCTTTCCAAGTTTACTTCGGAGATGAGGACACGGGTGCCGTTGTCGGTCGTGGCGACTGCCGGGAGAATCATCAACCTGCCTTTGTTCTGTTGGGACAATTTCGTAGTAACGTATGTATTCTCAAAGGAGTTCATGTATTGGGAATCGAAATCCCCGTCTTTGCCTCGGTTGGAATAGGCAATCATGGTGTTTACGTCCGAAGAGAACTTGTAAGCAACTTCCTCTTTCTGGACGGTGAACGGTTGCTTTCGGTCATTCACGAAACGATAAGCAATACCGTCGTTGTAGGCACGGAATTGCACTTTCCATTGTTTCTTGAAGGAGAGTGTCAGCTGGTTGTAGTTGTCAACCACTTCACTTCTCTTGTAGAACGGGGAATGAATGGTGGTGTTGGAGCTTTCCCGGCTGCTCTTTGCCAATTTGGCATTGTCTCCCCAAACTTCTCCGTTGCTCAAAGTCATGGAAAGGGGAGAAGGTGCCAATACTTCTTTGCCATCCAAACTTACTTGGTAGGTTAGTTTCTCTCCAATCTCGACTGTCGCTTGGATGCGGCCGTCCGGAGAGGTCAATTGCATTTGCTTTTGTGCCCACGTTGCCAACGAGAGACCCAAACAGCAACTTAACAACAATACTTTTCTCATGTGGAATAAATTTTAATTAACAATTTGGTATAGTCGATAAGGGATTTCCTTAAAACGGCTGAAAGTTAGGGAAAATATTTGAAAGAACAACCATTGTTTGGGTGATATATTCATGCTATTGTCAATCGGTAGCCTATTCGTCTTGCCACTCTTCAACGGTTGCTTCGACCGTCGGACTTTTCCGGATAAGTTTGCCATCGGCATCATAACCGCCGCCGAAGTATATTCTGTAAACGTAGCGATAGCCCGGTTGCCAGCCCTCTTTATGGTTGTTGCTGTCTATATGAATGGTGTTGAACGGAAGATATACGGTTTCGTATTCCGTTTCGGAACCAAACAGATACTTCCCATCGTCAATCAGCTTCATGGATATCTCCAAGTAGGTTTCATGGTTTTTATCCGCCTCTGCGATAGAGACCGGTTGGGTTGGTGTGGTTGACCAGGCGTTTGAAATTTGAGGTAGCACAAACAGAGGTTTGCTTATATTGGACAAACGAACAGGGTCGGAACCTTTATCGTGTATTAGGATTATTAAAAATCGGTGAAGCTTTAACCTCCATGCTGCTTGCCGCCACATTAAAACCAATGGCATTCCGGGCAGCGGTTTCGATGTTCGCCATTTCCTCGTCTGAGGAACAGCTAACCCATATAAGAGCGGTCGTGGCAACTACTCCTAATAATCCTTTTTTCATTGATTAAATAATCTATTAATGGTTGTTTTGATAATTTGGAACAAATATGTTCATGTAGATATGAGGTTAAACCGGATAGCCGTCCTTTAAAACAGCTATCCGGTTTTCTATAAGATGAGTCCTTCTCTTCTATGAAGGATTATTATAGCTGAACATTGTATCCTGAAGCAGCTACCCAATCTTCAACAGACGGTTCAAATGTGATAGGAGTCAAGATGGGGTTACCTTGATCATCATATCCACCGCCGAAATTCAGAGTGTAGATGTAGCGTTTGCCCGGTTCCCAACCTGTAGCATTATTAGTATCGACGTTAGTGAAAGGTACATATATCTTTTTGTATTCATTTTCAGAACCAATCACATATTGTCCGTTTTGAGTTAATTTCATACTTATCTCAAGATAAGACTGGTGGCTGTTATTTGCATTATCTTTTGTAACAGCAGATGTTGGAGTTGTTGACCAAGGAGTCAGAACTTGAGGAATTACCAATATTGGTTCATCTTTTTTTGATAGGTCTATAGCTTCTGTGTCATTAACCTGGACA
>ERZ1026894.1253-NODE-1253-length-15436-cov-16.281061_pt1 | contig 15436 bp, 7 predicted proteins | sample MGYA00380177_ERZ1026894 | MGnify/ENA primary metagenome ERZ1026894 (study PRJEB33269, sample SAMEA4719813) | human gut metagenome | biome: human-associated habitat; feature: organic feature; material: feces | place: Cameroon | collected 2013-10 ... | reverse complement strand
ATAAAAGTGGGATGATAATCCCACGATATGCGAATATTGGGTAGGATTGTGGGAGCGCGTAGCGCGGAGCAATCCGTAGGCATCAAAGTCGGGGGCTTTTGCCCCCGACATCATATAGATTTATGATAAAGGTTCTCTATCCGAAAGTCAATGAAGGAAGTGTGAGGGGATTCTAAAAAAAGAATTAAATCACCCGGAAAATCCAGGCATATCTTGCAAGTTTTCCACGGATGATATATCATAATAGAAGACGATTGTCAGGAGAAGCAGAATCCGGACAGGCGTAAACAGAGATTTCCCGAAGGAACGGAAGAACGGCGCGGAAAATCCCTGCTACAAAATAAAGGAAGAGAAAAGGAAACGAAAAATGAGTGATTCTTACGTAGAATGTCTGGTAAAAGCAAAACAGCCCGCGTGGGCTAAAATCTTAAAAGTATTACTTGTCACCCTGACAGTGTTAAGCTGCCTGGTAATGTTTGTGTTTATCATTTTCCTGCCGATCGCTCTTGTCGCAGGTGTGGGAGCTTATTTTCTGAATATGTTCACGGATCTGGAGTATGAATATCTCTATCTGGATAAGGAGCTGTCTGTGGACAAGATCATGGCAAAGAGTAAGAGAAAGCGTGTAGCTACTTACAGCCTGGACCGTATGGAAGTATTTGCACCGGTCTATTCCTATCATCTGGACGGCTTCAAGAACCGTCAGGTGAAGGAGAAGGATTACAGCATCGGCGAGGTACTTCAGCCGGACGGTCGTTATGCCATGTATTATGAAGGTGGCGAGAAGATCATTTTAAGCCCCAACGAGGAACTGGTTAAGGTGCTCAAGAGTGTGGCACCCCGTAAGGTATTCAGCGAATAATGATCAGTGAGTGATTCATGAACAAAGGGATTCCGGTGAATAGAATGCATCGGAATCCTTTTGCAATGATTGTGCGGTAAAGTAACTTGAAATGCCAGTTTGGCATTTCAAGTTATAGAGGAGATGGAATGGCGGATCAAAAAGCAAACGAAATGGAACCAGTGGAAACACAAGTAGTTGAAATCATGCCACCAGACATTGAAAATCTGATTTATGTGATAAGAAACAAACAAGTTATGGTGGATAGTGATCTGGCAATGCTTTATCAGGTAGAAACAAAAGCTTTAAATCGTGCAGTAAAAAGAAATATAAAACGATTTCCAGAAGATTTTTGTTTTCAGCTTACAACAGAAGAAGCAGAATCTTTGAGGTGCCAATCTGGCACCTCAAAAATACAAGAGCCAGAAAAAAAGGATGGACGAGGCGGCAGACGTACATTACCGTATGTATTTACAGAGCAGGGAATATCCATGCTGGCCAGTGTATTGCATAGCGAGGTGGCAGTCAACGTAAGTATAGGTATTATGCGTGCATTTGTAGAAATGCGACGGTTTATAGCCAACAATGCACTTCTGTTTGAAAGGATTAGTAACGTTGAGTTAAAACAACTGGAATATCAGAAAAAGACAGATGAAAAACTGGAGCAGATTTTTGAGTACATATCAGATCATGAGGAGTCTAATCAAAAGATATTTTTTGATGGTCAGATATATGATGCGTTCAGTTTACTAATAGGACTAATTCAGAAAGCAGAGACAGAAATTGTTCTGGTAGATGGATATGTGGATGTAGGAACATTAAATATTTTGTCAAAGAAGAAAGAAAATGTGGCGGTGACAGTTTATACACTGCAACGGACAAAATTATCTCAAACAGATGTAGATAACTTTAATGCGCAGTATCCTAAACTGGATGTAAAGTACACAAGAGTATTTCATGATCGTTTTTTAATTCTTGATAAAACGAAAGCATATCATGTGGGTGCGTCTTTGAAGGATGCAGGTAAAAAATGCTTTGGAATTAATCTGATTGAAGATGCAGGTATTGTAAGGGATATTTTACAGAGATTAGAATTAGAAACAGAAGAATAGAAAATAATTAGCACTCACCAGTTGACAGTCATAGAAAACTTTGCTAAACTCATGGAAATGTTATAAGCACAGCAAATACTTATTATAAGCACAGCTTATATTGCTAAAACAAATCATTCACAAATCTTATTAAATGAACACAGGAGGAGAGAAAATGGGACAGATTATTGGTGAAGGCATTACCTTTGATGACGTACTGCTCGTACCGTCTTATTCTCAGGTAGTCCCCAATCAGGTGGATTTGACCACATGGCTGACAAAGAAGATCAAACTGAACATTCCGATGATGAGCGCAGGAATGGACACTGTTACCGAACATCGCATGGCCATCGCCATGGCAAGACAGGGTGGTATCGGTATCATCCATAAGAACATGTCTATCGAAGCACAGGCAGAAGAGGTAGATAAGGTAAAGCGTTCCGAGAATGGTGTCATCACCGATCCTTTCTCTCTGTCTCCCGAGCATACTCTGGCAGACGCAGATGCGCTGATGGCGAAGTTCCGTATCTCCGGTGTACCTATCACCGAGGGCAGAAAATTAGTCGGCATCATCACCAACCGTGATCTGAAGTTTGAGACCGATTTTACCAAGAAGATCAAAGAGTCCATGACCAGCGAAGGTCTGATCACCGCTCCCGAAGGCATCACCTTGGAAGAGGCGAAGAAGATCCTGGCAAAGGCAAGAAAAGAAAAGCTCCCCATCGTGGACAAGGACTTTAACTTAAAGGGTCTGATCACCATCAAAGATATTGAGAAGACCATCAAATATCCTCTGGCAGCCAAGGATTCCCAGGGCAGACTGCTCTGCGGTGCCGGCGTAGGCATTACCGCTAACGTACTGGATCGTGTGGCAGCTTTGGTAGCAGCCAAGGTTGATGTCATCGTACTGGATTCCGCACACGGTCATTCCCAGAACGTATTGAACTGCCTGAAGATGATCAAGGAAAAATATCCCGATCTGCAGGTCATCGCAGGTAACGTAGCTACCGGCGATGCAACCCGTGCACTGATCGAGGCAGGTGCAGATGCTGTTAAGGTAGGTATCGGACCCGGTTCCATCTGTACTACCCGTGTGGTTGCAGGTATCGGTGTTCCTCAGGTATCCGCTATCATGGACTGTTACAGTGTGGCAAAGGAATATGGTATTCCCATCATCGCTGATGGCGGTATCAAATATTCCGGAGATATTACCAAGGCGATCGCAGCCGGCGGTAACGTATGTATGATGGGTTCCATGTTCGCAGGATGTGAGGAGAGCCCGGGAGAATACGAGCTGTTCCAGGGCAGAAAGTACAAGGTATACCGTGGCATGGGCTCTATCGCAGCTATGGAGAACGGCAGTAAGGATCGTTACTTCCAGGAGAATGCGAAGAAACTGGTACCCGAAGGTGTCGAGGGACGTGTAGCTTACAAGGGCAGTGTAGAAGATACCGTATTCCAGTTACTCGGCGGTCTCCGTTCCGGTATGGGCTACTGCGGTGCACAGGATATCGAGACTCTGAAGGAGACCGGCAGATTTGTGAAGATCTCCGCTGCATCCCTGAAGGAGAGCCATCCTCATGATATCCATATCACCAAGGAAGCTCCGAATTACAGCGTGGATGATAAATAAGTTGTAAGAAAATAAAATATAGAACCAGGAGAAACGCACCCTCGTCGGTGCGTTTTTCTTTGCGGAAGAAACTCGTTTACAAAACGGGAATCTCGGGTGACTATTGAACGAAAAATTTCCCCTACGGTCGATTCATGTCATTTTTGGGTCGATTCATGCAAAAAATGGTTCTGCCGAGAGAAAGTGTGGTACGTTATCTTTAAGATAATGGGTATCACTATGCCCGTCGGAAAGAGGTAGAACACTATGAAAAAACGAGTATTGAGCATGTTACTGGCATTTATTCTCTGCTTCTCCACACTGCCCATGACGGCATTCGCACAGGAAACTGATGCGGTGGTAGAGCAGGAGGAACAGCAGGAAGCAGACTCTGCGGAAGAGCAGGAAGAACAGCAGGAAGCAGACTCTGCGGAACAGCAGGGAGCAGACTCTGCGGAAGGGCAGGAGAAACAGCAGGAAGCAACCCCTGTGACAGAGCAGAAGGAAGCAGAAGCAGCGGCGGCACCGGGGGAAGAGACTTCGTCCGATAAGAGCACCACTGCGGGCGAAGCCCCTGATACTGTGAACCCCTCAGCTGAAAGTGTCAGCGATAGTGATGCCGGCACGCAGGACACCGGGGCAGACGATGAGAAGAAGGCAGCAGTGCAGAAGGTGCAGGCGCTCATCGATGCTCTGCCTGAGACAGTGACGGAAGAAAATGCGGAAAGAGTCAGCGAGCAGCTGGAAGCTATCGATGAGGCTATGGCGGAGCTGACCGAGGAACAGCGTGAAGAGCTGAATATGACACGGCTTTATGCCATTTCTAAAGCGCTGAATACACCGATGACGGTACCAATGACGGTGGCGGAAGGTCAGCATATTCACCCCGTCTGCGGCGCAATATGCACAGACGAAAATGGACATAGTAACGTAACATGGACGGCAACGTCTAGCCTGACCAGTGACATGGCTGCAGGCAACTACTATCTGACTACTGACGTGACACTCGATGCCACATGGACACCGGCGAACGGCACTGCACTTGACCTCAACGGCCACAGCATCACGGTCAACGCAGATGCCGATGCGATTACCGTTCCTGCCGGCAGCAGCTTTACGCTGACTGACTGCAACAGCAGTGGCGGCGAGCATTATTTTACGAAAAATACAGAAAAGAACAATCTATGGGAGCCTGTTGAGACGGGCGGAGACATCACGGTTACCGGTGGCGTTATTACACACAACAGTGGTAAGAATGGTTCCGGCATAGTTATGCAAGCTAGACAAAATAATGGTACTTTCACCATGTACGGCGGTACTATCTGCGGCAACTACAGCATTACGTCGGGCGCAGGCGTAAGATCTACCTACGGCAAGATTATCATGTCCGGCGGTGCCATCAGCGGCAATGTTGCGGATCATAAATCCAGTGGCGGCGGTGTGTATCTGAATGGCAAAGGGGGCTCTTTCGACATGTCCGGCAATGCGAAGATTACCGATAATGCGACAACCCAATTTGGCGGCGGTGTAAATGTAACAGGTGGCGCCAGTGGCAAAGTTAGTTTTACCATGTCCGGCGATGCACAGATTACCGGCAACATGTGTTTTGGCAGTACTTGCGGTGGCGCCGGCGTTTATGCCTCGGGTGGCGAGTTTACCATGAATGATAATGCAGCCATCAGTGACAATCATTCGCAGAGTGAGAGAGGTTACGGCGGTGGTGTGTTTGTGTCTAAAACTGCTACATTCACTATGAATGGCAATGCGACTATCAGCGGAAACTCAGCCTATATTGATTCGACGGATAACTACAGAAAAAACTCTGGTGGTGGCGTGCAGGTATATGGTGGTACTTTCATCATGAACGGTGGAAGTATCAGAGATAATATGGCAGAGAATGGAGCCGGTGTGTATGTGGGGTACAGTGACTCTACCGCCGGTACTTTCAAAATGAACGGAGGTACTATTGCCTATAACAAGGTTACCGAAGGAAATGGTGGTGGCGTGTATGTGCTTGGCAACTTTGAAATTGCCAACGGCGCTCAGGTCTTGAACAATTCACGCCAAGACACTTCCGGTCAAGACACCTCGGACAATGTCTATCTGACAACCGGCAAGAAGCTTCAGATTAATGGAAAGCTCACCGGCGGCGTGCACAGCATTGGCGTGTCTGCGGCGGATACACCTGCCGAGGGCAACCCTGTGACGATTGCTACGGCTGCAACGGGGTATACCCTGACCGAAGAAGATGCGGATTGCTTTACCGGTGACGCAGATGGTATCTATCCGGTTCTTGCGAACAACGAGATGCAGTTATCCACGACCGCACCCCACAGACACTGCGTTTGCGGCAAGGAACACCATGATGTCGGCGACCACACGACCGATTCACAGATGACTTTCACAAAGTTGTGGATGGATAATGGCATACTGAAAATAGGCGATACTGAGCTGAAGGCAACGGCAACTAATGACAACGGATACTTTTATTCGGGTGACATGTGCTACGAACTGCCTGCCGGCAACTATTATTTGGGCAGCTCCATCACACTGAATTATCCCATTTACATAGCCTCACATTATGCCACAGCCCCAGCGTCGAAGGATGTGAAACTCTGCCTGAATGGCAAAACCATCACGGCAAATGGGGATTTTAGCGCTATCGTTTGCAGCAGTGTTCTGAGCAAGACAACTTTCACACTGACCGACTGTCAGCAGACGGCTGGTACAATCACACACGCTGTGGATAAGACCGGTAGCGGTGTGCTTCTGTATTCCTCTTCATGGGCCGAGTCCAATAGCAATGGCACACGGTTCAATATGTATGGTGGCAGCATTACCGGCAATACAGCTGGATATGGTGGTGGCGTAAATATAGAAAGAGCAAAAGGCTATGGTGGAATTTTTAATCTGTACGGTGGAGTTATCTCCGGCAACAAGGCTAACGGCGCTGGCGGTGGTGTGAGTACAAGCGGTCAGTATTCAGCTTTCACCATGTACGACGGCGAGATTACAAACAATACTGCCGGTACGGATGGCGGCGGAGTGAGTTCTGCCAGTGCCAAATTCATCATGAACGGCGGCAGCATTACTGGAAATACCGCAGCTACGGGTGGCGGCGTGAGCGTGGGCTGCTATGGCTCAACCGATTTCACCATGAATGGCGGCAAAATCAAAAACAATATAGCAACCACTAACGGCGGTGGCGTATATATGGTGGGTAAATTGCGCTCTTACACTTTCACTTTGAACGGCACACCAGACATTAGCGAGAATACGAAAGATGGTGTTGCAAACAATGTCTATTTGTCCAACGGCGCCGTCATTACTGTCGGAAATTTGGGCGCTAACGTTCAAATCCCTGTGACATTGGAAAAGATGCCCACCAAAGGATTCTATGTGAAGTTTGCCAAGGCAGGCGCGGGTTTTGGACTGAATGATAATATTGCTCGCCAGTTCATTATCGAAAATGATGGCAGCGACAAATGCGACAAGTGGATTATCGAAAATGATCCGGATGAGCTGTGGCTGTATGTGAAGGGGGAAGATCTACATCGGCATGCCATCTGCGGCGAGCCTTGCAATCATGAACCGAACCATAGCAAAGTGTTGTGGACACCTTTGACTTATAATGCAGACACGCAGCAGCTGATGTATGGTTCACTGCCTGTTCCAAGTGCGATTAAAGAGATCAGCGCCGCTGATGACCAAGGGAATCCGACGAAGGCATATTACACAACCTATAAGCTCCCGGCAGGTAATTATTATCTGGCGGATACCATCGAAATGAAAGGTGGTTCGGTTCCATACAACGGGAATACGGTTACAAGCAAGGGCGGCGTGATTGAGATTGAAACTGACGTGAACCTCTGCCTGAACGGAAAGTGGCTTGTAACATCGGCACCATATGTCGGGGTGATCGCCATTGAAGAGGCGGGTGCACTGACGTTGAGCGACTGCACAGGTCATGGGAAGATTCGTTCCTACAACAATGCTGATGCCGGTGTGCGGATTGCTGGGGACACGTCCCGGCCCAGTAAATTTACCATGTACGATGGCGCGATTATGCGCACTGCAACCGGTGTACTTATGGGCAATAACAGTATCTTCAATATGTACGGCGGCACAATCTCCGAAAATGCGACCGGTGTACTTATGGGCGAAAGCAGTAGCTTCAATATGTACGATGGTGCAATCACCAAAAATGAAATGGGTGTGAGTGTTCCTCAGACGAGTAAATTCACGATCGGCGGATCAGCGGATATTACAGACAATGGCAACCAAAATGTTTTCCTAAACGATAAAGCATTGATTACCATTGATTCCAGCCTGAAAAATAGCGCAAGTATTGGTGTGACCACTCAAACAAATCCCACCGACGAAAAACCGATTCAGATTGCCACCGGAGCGACCGGTTGGGTGCTTTATACAGAAATCTTTAAGCCCGACGGGACCAACCAGGGCTATGTCGTTACAGTGGATGAACAAAATGGCAAACTGTACCTCAATTCACACATACATAACTGGCTATACACTGTGAGCGCAAACCGACAGACCATTATCGCTGATTGCAACGTAACCGGCTGTCCCAATCCTAAGGGCGGTTGGGTGATCATCGACAAGCCTGAGCATGAGGTCTACGGCGATGGCAAATCAGCAGAGGCGACGTTAAATGAGTTTAATTGGCAAGCGGATGCTGTAACTGTGAGCAACATTAAATACGAACAGCCTGGTAAGATTCTCAGTGGGGCTCCCACCGATGCCGGTACTTATTGGGCTTCGATTACGATAGGGGATAAAACAGCTGGTGTACAATACACTATTAATAGTAAGAAAGTTACAGATCCGACCATTGAGGTTGCGGATGCCGGAACATATGATGGCAAAGCCAAGACTCCGTCTGTGACTGTAAAGGATGGAGGCACGGTGATTTCTTCCAACGAGTATAGTGTTTCTTATGAGAATAACACGAATGCTGGTACCGCTACTGTAAAAATTACGGATGTAGCCGGTGGAAACTATGATGTCAGCGGAAGCAAGACATTTACCATTAATAAAGGTGCTTATAACGGTACTGTCGAAAAAAAGGTAACTATTATAAAGAAACGTGGCACCGCGCAGACTGGTACTTTGACGGCGGCAGACTTTTTCCCGGAGGGAGCGGTACCCGAAGGCGCTGTGATTTCCAATGTTAATGATAGTTTCGACAGTGATGTGATGAATCCGTTGACATTAGATCAAGATGCTGGAAAAATTTCCTATATCACTGCGGCGAACATTACCTCCACGACCGACCAGACATGTAAAGTTATCATTTCTTCCACAAACTACGAGAATATTGAGGCAACCCTGACCTTCCATCCTACGGACAAGATGACGGTTACAATCGACGGTCTGACCTATACGAACAAGACTTATGACGGCGGTGCGATTCAGCCTACCGGTACATTGCTGGTTACCGGCGGCAACGTTCCTGCAAACGAACTGGAAGTGCTGTATGAGGGTACAGGCAATACGACTTACAACGGCCCCACTGCACCCAAGGATGCCGGTACTTACAAGGCAATCTATAAAGTAGCAGACAGCAATGAAACTTATACCGGCAGCGTAGAGTACGCCTTCACCATTTTTCCGAAGGCTGTTACCACGGACATGATTGGTACCATCGCTTCACAGGAATATACCGGCGAGGTCATCACACCGACACCGGAAGTGAAGGACGGCAGCATTAAGCTGACTTCTGGTAGAGACTTTGACTTCAGCTATGACGAGAATACCAATGCCGGCAAGAATACAGCAATCTTGATCATCACTGGAAAAGGCAACTACACGGGAACAGCGGACAAGACATTTACAATCGAAAGGAAGGATATCGCGGGCGCAGTCATTGAACTGGAACAGAGCGAGCTCCCCTATAACGGTTCAACACAGACAGTGAAGATCCAATCCGTGACTGTCAGCGGAAGGACTTTGACTTCCGGGGATTATAGCATCATAAATGGCAGTGACATGTTTATGAGTGCAAAAGATTCCATCCCTCTGATGATCGAAGGTAAGGGTAACTATACCGGAACGGCTACTACGACATGGAAGATTGCGAAAGTTGATCCCAGACTGGATAACTTTGTTGTGACCCCCGATTTTTCCACAGCGCAGACCTATGATGGTACTCCGAAGGCTGTGACTGTTCAGACCAAAGATGCAATCGGCATGGGTGCGGTAAAGGTGTACTACGAAGGCAGCTACGGTACTACCTATACCAGAAGTGAAACAGCACCCACCAACGCCGGAAGCTATAAGGTGATCCTGGCTGTGGCAGAAGGCACGAACTATAGGGCAAAGGAGATCCAAGCAGGTATACTGACCATTGATAAGGCGGATCTTACAGTAGAAGATGTTACAGAATTCTTCGAGTACACGAAGACCGGCGCACAGACCATCAATATAGCGAACCTTGTGCCGGGCGCAAGAAGCTATGCACTTGGTACGGCTGCCGGTGACCTCGGGGTTCTCTCGGAAGCTATTAGCATAGATGCAACAACAGGTCTTATGAAGTTTACGTTGTCTGCACTGACGAAAGGCAATGTGGATAATAAGGTGACTGTACCTGTGACCATTACCTCGGAGAACTATGAAGATGTTACCGTCAATGTGATCATCTACATTTCACCGGAATACCGGATTATCGATGGCGCAAACAGTTCCTGGACACAGAACACGGACGGTACTGTCGTGATCCGCGGAAACGGCGAATTTAACAGGTTCCATGCTGTAAAGGTAGATGGAAAAGTGATCGATCCTGCTAACTACGACGCAAAAGAAGGATCTACCATTATCACCCTGAAGGCAGAATACCTTAAGACATTAGCTACAGGCAGTCATACCTTTGCTATCGTCTGGAACAATGGTATCGCAGGTACTAACTTCACGGTTGCAGCCAATACCTCCGGCAATAACAGTGGTAATAACAGCAACAATAATGACAGCCATCATGGCAGCGATAACAGCGGCAACAATGACAGCGGTAATACGGCAGGTGCGGCTGCCAATACCGCCGTCGCTTCGGCGCAGGAACTGGACAAGGTTCCGGCGACCGGAGATCCCTTCGGTATCTGGCTGACGCTCTTTGCGATATCCCTGACCGGACTCGCTGGAATGCTGGCAAGAAGAAAGAAGAACTAAGAAAAACTAAGTAATACAGAAGCCCCACCGCAGGGATAAAACTCTGCGGCGGGGCTTTTTGTGCATTTTGCGGCACACGTTTCTCTATGGGAATATAGCTTATAGTGGTAAAGGTAGAAAAAGCAATAAACATGTAGAAAAATGTTAAAAACACAAAAACATTCATGCAATATAATGTAAAAATAACATTAAAAACATTTGATTTTTACACGAATTTGGATTATGCTATACTCAGAAGCTTTATGGAGGACGAAGGATGTATAGAAAGATTATGGACTTCTTAGAAACATGGAAAGAAAGTGAACATCGCAAACCCCTTATTTTGCAAGGGGCAAGACAGGTGGGAAAAACCTACTCCATTTTAGAGTTCGGACGAACCCACTATGAGAATGTGGCATATTTCAATTTTGAAACAGATCCTAAATTGAATGAAACTTTTGAAGAAAACATCAGTCCTGATTATCTGATCCCCATTTTGTCTCATATTGCGGGTCAGACCATCGTAAAAGAAAAAACGCTGATTGTATTTGATGAGGTGCAGCTTTGCGAAAGGGCTCTGACTTCTCTGAAATATTTTAACGAGAGCGCTCCGGACTATCATATCATTGTTGCGGGCAGCCTGTTAGGTGTGGCTGTCAACAGAGAAAAGTTCTCATTCCCTGTGGGCAAGGTGGATATGAAAACCCTGTATCCCATGGATATGGAGGAATTTATGATCGCTATGGGTGAGGGAGATCTTGTGAAGCAGATCAAAAGGTGCTTTGCAACAGATCAGCCGATGCCGGCGGCACTCCACGATGCGGCTATGCAGCTTTACCGGCAGTATCTTGTGGTAGGCGGGATGCCGGAGTGTGTGATGCAGTTTGCCCAGACAAGGGACTATATCCTGATCCGCCATATACAGGATACCATTCTTGCAAGTTATCTCAACGACATGAGTAAGTATAATAATCTGAATGAAATCAAGAAGACCAGGCTAGCCTATGACAATATTACCGTTCAGCTTTCGAAGAAAAATACGCGTTTTCAGTATAAGTTGATGAAAAAAGGAGGGCGGGCGTCTGAATTTGAGAATGCAATAGAATGGCTTTGCCTGTCCGGAATCGTATCACAGGTCTATAAGGTAGAGCAGATTAAAAAGCCTTTGGAAAATTATCGTGATATTGACGCTTTCAAGATATATGTTTCGGATGTGGGGCTGCTTTGTGCCAAGAAGGATCTGGCGGCCAATGATATTCTGTATATGGTTGAGGAATTGAACGATTTTAAGGGCGGTATGACGGAGAATTATGTCAATGTACAGCTCTCCATCAATGGTTACAATACTTACTATTGGGAGTCTGAGCGTGGTGCGGAGATAGATTTTGTTATTCAGCGTGACGGGCAGCTGATCCCGATTGAAGTGAAATCTGCCGACAATACCAGAGCAAAGAGTTTAAAGGTCTACATGGATACCTATAAGCCTGCATATGCCATCAAACTCTCTGCAAAAAACTTCGCATTTGAAGATAACAAAAAGATAGTACCGCTCTATGCAGCGTTTTGCATCTGAATACGACAGGTGAAGTAAAAATAATTTTTATTCTGTTCTTTTGGCGGATAGTATTTTCTGGGGGGTGCAACCCGTCCTCTACGGTCGATTCATGACATATTTGGGTCGATTCATAGTATTTGCAATAATTGACAAAATGAACTGAATTTTTCAAGCAATTTAATAAATATAGCAAAAAATGTAAAATAATAGCTTGTATCAATTTCGGGATGCATGGTAGAATATAAATATTCGAGAAAGAATTTCTGGATATTTTACAGAGAAACAGGGGAGCAAAAAAGTGGCTGAGATTGCATTACGTGAATTGATAGACGAAAAGCGCCTGCAGCATCTGCAGAACGAGTTCTGCAAAGTGACGGGAGTGATGGCTGTCTGCGTGGACAAGGAAGGCAGAGCCATAACAGAGCCCTACATCGATAAGTCTCTGATACGACCGGATGGGGAAGATCCGATCGTAGGGGAGTATCGAAGAAAAGCGGCGCAGGCGTTGGACAGAGTACAGGAAGGATCCCTTGAGGAACAGGTGGTGGAAGAGCTGCCGGACGGTGGACATGTGGCAGCTGTTGCCGTCAGAGTGGAGAACACCATCATTCTATACTGGCAGGTATATGATCTGAAGAAGCTTGACACCATATCTTTTTACCAGATCCTGGATCTGCTGCGGGATACCAGTGCGGATATTTACAGAGACCGTATGTCCTGCTTCAGCGCGGAAGCCGAGAGCAGAAGGAGCAGATATGCGGAGGAAGAGATGAGCCGTAATCTCCATACCATAGAGGCTACTACGGAGATCGTTCAGCTCTTAGACAGTGATGAACAGATTGAACTGACCATGAACCGATGGCTGAAGATCCTGGCACAGCACATTCAGGTAGACAGCGCAGAGATTTTTCAGCTGCAGGCAGACATGGATACGATGAATGTCGTCTGTGAATGGCTGGCACCGGGACAGATCTCTTATTTTGACAAGACCAGCGGGATCTTTGTGAATTCTTTTCTCCATACAGAGAAGCCACTGGTGGTATCTACGGACAGCATGGGTAAGACGGACTCTGAGGAAATTGAAAAGATAGGCATGAAAGCCGTGATGATTTTTCCTATCCTGAAGCAGGAGAGCGGCAATATGCTGCTGTCTCTGAACCATAGGCGGCAGGCACATGTATGGAGCATGTCGGAGATCAAGTTCACCTCGGACGCGGTGAAGATCTTACAGAGTATCCTGACCAGGCGGATCCAGAAAAATTCCCTGGCAGGTTCCTATGCAGCACTGGAAGAGATTCTGGACAATGTGGGCTGTGCCATCTACGTGACGGATCAGAACACGGGCAGGATGCTGTTCGCCAACCAGATATTGAAGAATACGTTTGCCAAGGAGCTGATGGACCATAATTTTGATGCTCTGTTACAGTCCAGCGTCCGCAAGGACAAGAACCGTACCGTGAGTGTTGTGTACCATGCCGAGAAGGAGACCTGGTATGATCTGCTGTGCAAGGAGATCGCCTGGGTAGACGGTAAAAAAGCCAACCTGTACTCCCTGTATGACATTACGGATAAAAAGCTGTACCAACGCCGGATCGAGCAGCAGGCGTACACAGATTTCCTGACGGGACTGTATAACCGTATGTGCTGTGAGAGGGATCTGGCGAGACAGATCGATCAGGCGAAGAAGACCGGCGGAACCGGTGCTCTGCTGTACCTGGATCTGGATGATTTCAAGCATATTAATGATGGACTTGGTCACCAGTACGGTGATGTGCTGTTGAAATCCATCTCCCATGCATTAAAACGGATTAACGGTATTGAGAACACCTGCTATCGTATGGGCGGCGATGAATTCGTTATTGTGATCCCTCCGGAAAGCTATCCCCGGTTTGGAAATATCGTGGAAGATATTAAGAAGATCTTCAACAAGCCCTGGTTTTTGAAGGATGCAGATTATTACTGTACTATGAGTATGGGTATCGTCACCTTCCCGGATGCCGGAGATTCCGTGACGGATCTGATCAAAAAAGCGGATATTGCCATGTATGAGGCGAAAAAGACCGGTAAAAACCGTGTAGAAACGTATCGGGAAGGCAATGATTCTGTATCGGGACGCCGTCTGGACATGGAGAAGAACATGCGTGACGCCACGGTGGAAGGCTACCGGGAGTTCGAGGTCTATTACCAGCCGATCATCGATATTCAGGGTGGAAAGGATGTCTGCGCCGGTGCGGAGGCACTGATCCGCTGGAACAGCGCGAAGCTGGGATTTATATCACCGGCGGAATTTATTCCCCTGGCAGAGTATCTGGGACTGATCAATCCCATCGGCAATTATGTGCTGACGGAGGCCTGCACCCGCTGCAAGCACTGGAACGATACCGGATATCCGGATTATAAAGTAAATGTCAACCTCTCCGTGGTACAGCTCTTACAGCCGGACATCGTGGAGACGGTGGAAAAGGCATTACAGGACACCGGTCTGTCTCCGAAGAATCTGACATTGGAGGTAACAGAGAGCCTTGCCATTAACGATATGGAGCGTATGAAGGAGATTCTGAACCGGATCAAGGCACTGGGCGTCTCTCTGGCACTGGATGATTTCGGTACCGGTTACTCTTCCCTGAATCATATCCGTGAGATCCCCATCGATGTCATCAAGGTAGACCAGAGCTTCGTCAAGGATCTGGCGGGAGATGCCTACTCCCAGTCCTTTATCAAGATGGTGGCAGAGCTGGCGCAGACCATCGGTGTCAGCATCTGCGTGGAAGGTATCGAGACCCCGGAGCAGTTCAAGGTACTGCAGGGCATGAAGGTCAAATACATTCAGGGATATTATTTTGACCGTCCTTTGGAGAGGCATGCATTTGAGGCGAAATATGTGAAGTAACAGTTCAGCCATAGAATAGCAAATGCGACGATCGGGTGCTTGCACACGGAGCGGCACTTTTGCTATTCTATGAGCGGAGCGCCCAAAACATGAATAAAAGATGAGCTGCATAGCAGCGACGGCTGCGCAGCAGACGCTTTTATGAAGGCTTTGGGGCAGAACTGTTACGGAAGTAACAAAATTATCAAAATCCCTCTTGTCAAGTATCGGGCAACCATGCTACTATTGATTTAGCTACACGACTGGCGGAACGCAGCCTGCTGCAGTGGAGATACCCACAGGGAGT
>ERZ1026894.1249-NODE-1249-length-15464-cov-3.737686_pt1 | contig 15464 bp, 28 predicted proteins | sample MGYA00380177_ERZ1026894 | MGnify/ENA primary metagenome ERZ1026894 (study PRJEB33269, sample SAMEA4719813) | human gut metagenome | biome: human-associated habitat; feature: organic feature; material: feces | place: Cameroon | collected 2013-10 ... | reverse complement strand
GAATAAGTGAAAGAGAAACATAGTGGGACCTTCGCATCCGACGAACCTGAAAAAGTTTTGCCACTTGTTTGTGGGTTATTGAAAAGAAGGCGTTTTTCTTTTCGATTATCTATTTTTAATTTTCTGGGGTGGTGGTGGGGAAACTAAAAAAAATCTCCCCCTTGGAAATTAGAAAAAATCTCCCCTTAGATAAGGAAAAAATTCCCTATGAAAAGGGAGATAGATTCTCACTGAGTAAGAATCTTAACTTATAGCCACTGAGTAACTATAAGTGCCAAGAAGTCTAACCCACCCTCCCTACCAAGACTTCACTTAACAGACACGGATTGAACCAATGTCTTCATAACGAACGATTTTATATTCTTCACGATTATTGTCACGAAGATGAATTTCCTGAAGCCGTTCGTTCCAAGTTACATAATCGCAAAACATATCAGAACCGTCTTTAAGAAAAACCTGAGTCACAGGGTGTCCCCTCCTTATTTCTTTCCAAAAATATTTTTGTTGTTCACAGAGATGTTTATATTCATATTTCTCATCCCTTCTACGGTATTCCTCGTAATACTTTTTAGCCATAGCTAAAGAGTCAATAGATTTGCCATCTTTGTATTTTCTGGAATACAACATTGAGTCTGTGTCCATTTTAGCAATTCCAATGAATGTGAGAATTGTAATAGGAATCACAATAAACCAAAACAAAGGAACTCCTGCAAACAGACGAATCAAAATTGCGATGGGAAGACCAATTGCAAAATAAGCCAAAGTATCACAACCTTTCTTTAATTTTGATTATACTTAGGTATTGATGGAAACCTTTCCTCCTCTCTTTTCTTTAGTCACCTGAGCATAATCCATTTCATAGCACCAAATAGAGCCATTATCATACAAAGGCTTGATAACGACACTATCAGGATTCTGTAAATTATCTCTGACATAATTTACTTCCTTCATGGAGAAGAAATAACGAGTAGTTTCATCCTTACGCTTACGCATACAAAGCTTGTTGAAATGACAGATACACTCTGCAAAGTAAGAGTCGAGCATTTCAGACATGACTTCGGCAAAGATGGCAGCAGTAGAGACAGTAGTGTTGTTGTTAAGATTGTTTTTCATGACCATAAATCCTTTCTAAAATAAATTGAGTTGAAGTTGATTTATAAGAAGGGGAAATTTCTCTCCCCAATCTTATTTAGCTCTACCAATGAGCCACAGAATTGCAATTGCAATCTCGAAGCAAAGCAACACACCTTCGATGGTTATACGCTTCACCTCCTTTCATTAGATTTTAAGGAATCTACATGGACATCACCTCCTTTCAATCTTCGTCCTCATAATCTAATGCCTCTAATTCTTCATCAGACAACTTCCAGTTATCAGGAAAATTATCCCAAAAGGTATAATTCCTATACTTATCAAGAAGTCCGATTTTCTGAAGCTCTTTAGCTTCTATGTCTGTATTACGTTCATAATACGTGAATGTGGTATAATCTACTTTTGCTTTTAAGAAATCACCTTTCCTTTCAGCTTCGCAATAAGAAGCATAATACTTTTCTTTCATCTCCTTATTATACTTCCAATGCCACATTTTTTGTTCGTGTTCTTTTTTAGTTCTGTTGATAATACTCCATAATAAGACATCATCCTCACGATACTTATGAAGAGAATTCCAAAGCGCTCTTTGCTGAGGAGTTAAATCATCTTCAAGATGACCTCGTTTAACTCTCTGTTTTCGTTCAAACTCTGCTTGACGTTTTTGTTCTTCTTCTTTGTTTTCGTGGATTGCTCCACCAATTGCAAAGATAACAGGAATTACGAGAAGAAAAACAATAATAGTAGATAAAGCGCTTCCGAACAAACCCTTGTTGAAAATTGCCGTACTTAACAGACCCATGAAGAATGCAAACAAAGCATACAACATTATATCACCTCCTTTCTTATTATAACATTAATGCTGCTTAAACACAACAGTTTTCACCTTCTTATTCCAACATTTCTGGCAAACTGTACAAGTGACAGTCTTATCATGCTGATTAGGACAAGTAGAATAATTCTTGGGAAACTCAGGATTCTTAGACTTATCCTTGAAATCAACATAAGCCACAGGAAGATTATACGGATTAGGAACAACCCAATCCTTATCCCATGCCGAGAAGATGATATTCAAATTCTTGGGAAGCTTTTCATTTTCAGAAAGCCACTCATTCACGATGAAATACTTCTTCGTAAATGCCATGAATTTGATTTTAGGATTCTTCAAAGCAATGTTGACCATGCCATCAAAGAAATCATAATCAGGAATATCACCACAATCGAAGAAACGACACATACTGAGACCAGAGTGCTTGAGTTTGAAGTCAACCTGACTCCAGAAATCTTCGTGGTCACTATTATAAATACGAAGATTACGAAGATACGATGCTTGAACAACAGTCAAGGTCTGTGTACCTTTCATACAATAGCAACCTCCTTTCTTGCAAGGCGCATCTTCACGGCAACAACAAGTTGGAACTGCTAAATCAATGACTCCCATACCAGTCTTGGAATTCTTGGTAGTCATGTGAATCTCATTCGTTTTCATAGAGAGATGCTGAATGTATTCCTCACGAGACATGGTGAATTCCTTCTTGTTGTTAACAGACTTAGCCATAATTAAAACTTCCTTTCAAAAATAAATTTGTTGTTTAATGTGTTTAGGGATTATATATTAGCAGTACTCATGGGTAGTTTTCTCTTCATCCATAGCACTGATTGCTTTGGTGGTGAGACAGAAAAGGTCTTCACTTGTAAAAGTATGAACTTGATTCTGAGCTTTATTCTTAGCATCATCAAAGCTTCTTGCCTCAACGACAACTTCGAGAGTGCCTTTGACCTCAAGATTAACTTCATAATGCTGAAGCTTAGAAGATTGCTGAAGCTCTGTTGCATAATACTCTTTGAGTGTTCTGATAGCTGAAGCATAGCTAGATTTAAAAGCAAGACCAGACCAAAGAGTGATGTTTGTCTTGAGGTCAACAATCCAATAGACAGGAGGACGTTCAAGTTCCTCTTTCATTTCAGACTGTTCCTTGAGATATTTTAAGAAATCTCGAAGATACTCATACATGTAGGCTTCCTTGATATGTTTTCCATCATAACGAGAGGTGGGAAGAGAAATGTTATCATAATACTCAGGTTCACCATAAGCAATCATAATAACGGGCTTATTGATATGGTCTCCGCAGAAATAAGTTAACATTATGCACACGTCCTTTCTAACTGTTTGATGATGCCAGCTAAATTGTCTACAACTCTCTGGAATGGATGGAAATAGGATTCTACCCAATGCAGACGATTTTTCTTATTGTCACGAATACAAGTAATTTTAAGAGATTCTGTTTCTTCAATCCATGTAACATGAATACCATAAGAATCTCTTGGAAGCGTATCATCTCGTTCACCGACAAAGTTATACTGATAGGGTATAAACTCAATAAGATAACGATGGTTGATATTAGCTTCAGGACACCAAATTTTCATGTCACCGTAGATAGATTCGACAGTTCTTACAAGTTTCATGATTATACTCCTTTCAAATTTAAACGATGTAAGATTTATATTTTTCATTCGTAAGCACTTTCTTTTTAATCACATCCTTATAATTCATGATATAAGATTCGAGAGGTCTATTCCACTGCCAACAATCTTTACGAGTTTCTTGACCGATATAAGATTTCGTTCCTTCGTAACAAGTAATAAAGAAAGGTCTATACTGATTACGAAGCATTTGAGAGATACGTTTCACCTCCGTCCAATCACAGATTACATTAAGAACATTGGAACAAATAAATACATCTGCGCTAGGAAAGCCGTAACCCTCATCAGGATAATTTCTATATCCTTCAGGATACCAATACGGGTCATACCCAATGTATTTGATATTCTTACACTTAAGGAAATCTCCGATAACTTCAGGATAACGACCACACCCCCAATCATAAACAATCAAAGGAGTTCCGAAAGTTTGATAATGGCTAAAGGCATTTTTACACCAAACTTTGTCATATTTCAACTGACTCCAATCAATGTGATTGTAGACACGAGGAAGTTTGGAGCTGTTGACGGATGTGAACTTAGAAGTGATAGGCTGATTTTTCATATTTGTACTCCTTTTAAATTTAAAAAGTTTAGTTACTGTTTGAATATGAGTGGAGAGACTTCGTAACAATCTACTCGACTCACTTCATAAAGCTCATCAATGTAAATGCCCGCTTCCATGATAACTTTACAAGCGTTTAATTCTCCCTTTGTCAAACAATCTTTATTAAAGAGATTATTTTCAGTAGGCATAGAAGCAATATAACACAGAGCCAGTTTTGGAAAGAATTCGTACTTGTGAACCTTGAAGCCGACTTTACCTTCCTTTACTAAAGAATTGAAGATATCAGCATCCATACAAACTGCGGATGGCATATTTTCACAACTCCAATCTGGAACACAGATATCTTCCCAAGAATTAATGATATCTCCTTTCTTATTACAATAGAAAATAATTTCTAAAACGCAAGTAGTGTTGAAAGGCTGAGGAAGACAAGCATTTTGAATTTGTGCCTGTCCATTACAACGTTCAATGCAATATTCAATAGCACTATCATCATCGTCATCATCAATGCCTTCATCTTCCTTAATTAATTCCTTATCATAAAAGAAGATTTTCTTGCCATTAGCACAAAGCCAAGGATGAACAATAGGGGTAGATTTCTCCACCCCGTATTCTCCATTGATGATAGGCTCGATAGCAGATTCAACGCAACCATGATATAAAGTATAAGACATGTTCAAAACTCCTTTCAAATTAAACAGATAAATTAAATGTTAAACATCAATAACAACAGTTTCTTCAACGACAAGGAAATCACCAACAAGTTTGCAATGATAAGTGGTATATTCCTTGCCAGCAATTGCTTCAGCAGGAATAACATCGCTTTCATAATGCAGATATTCAAGGATTTCCTGTTCTTCACCGTTTTCAATCATGGCATCCAGATTAAGATATTCTTCTTCACTCTGGATTGCATAGATATGAAGCTGAGACTTGGAATCAGCGGTATCAGAAAGCCAGCTATAAAGAGTGGAAGAAATGTATTTCATAATTAAACTCCTTTCAAATTAAAACAAATAATTTGTTTGATTTATTTACCAGCAGAATTTGTTCGAATGCAGAACATTTTCAGCATAGTTTTTAGCAGCCTTGAGGGAAGAGAATGCTTTGATAAATGTGTAAACAACTACACCATCAATAACACTTCTTTTACTTAACTCCCAACCTTTACGGGAGAAAATAGGACGAGAGATATAATATCTCTCATTCTTGGACATATAGAAATTTTCTCCTTTTGTACCAGTTACAGGACTCCAAACCATTGTAACACTTCCTTTCTTATAATACACGCAACGAATGCTGATTACAATAGCCACATTTCCAATTAGAAGGGTTATGCCGAATACCCTGAACTACAGAACATTTGCGCTGATAAATCTTCACCACCTTTTTACAGCAATCGCAATAGATTTGATATTTGCCATTAGCTACAAGTTGCTGTTTGAGATAATTGTTGTAGTTCACATCAAAGCTACATCTTTGAATATGCGTGCCATAAACAGCGTTGTATTTTGTAATAGCTCTATACCATCCACTTGAATGTTCATGACTTAACCCATTGGTAACACAGTGAGCTACTTCATGAATAATTGTACCTCGTACATTGTCATCGTCTCCAATCTCAAAATATTTCTTGTTGAAATTAAGAATGAAATAACGCTTACCATCAATTGAGCGTTTAGGACAGCACTGACCAAGCCGATTTTTAGCTCTTGTGTTCCATTCTGCAATGATTTTTGTTTCGGACAATTCCGTGAATCCAAGATGAATCAGATTCATTCTTGCCAGTTCGATGTAATTCTTAACAGTTTCAATGTTGGTATACTGAGACATAATTCTTAAATCCTTTCTTTTAATAAATATTGTTGTTAGTGTTCCAGAGCTTCTTGGTCTTTGATGTCCTGCATAGTAGTTTCGACTGTGTTACCACATTCCCATGAATAGAGAAGCTGACTACATTCAGGACAAATGTAATCAAATTCATCATCAAAGGTGAGATTTACCTCAACCCCACAATCAGGACAACACTTACCTGTACCATTAATAATTCGTAACATATTATTCACCTCCTTTTGATTAATCCATGTGTCCATAGTCCCAATAGATTTCAGTACAGCCAGCCATAATTAAATATTTCTTGATGGTTTCAACCCACTGTTCCCAACTCCATTCCCCCTGCTTATCAGAACGAGGAATCATCTTGTATTTCTGACCTTCATACTTGAAAATCATGCCATAACCCATCGCACAGCATCCTTTGTCTTCAGACATATGACACAAATCTTCCCAAACCTGAGCAACAACTTTGAGAACGGGAACTTTTTCGTTATCATAATCTTCAGGACAGAAGAGAGGAATAGGATAGTTCTTATGTTCTTCGGTATCATCAGTTTCATAATCACTCCAATTATTACATGGAGCGAAATAGAAGAACCAAGACGTAGCACACTCAATGTACATTCCATACTTCAGAGCAAACTTGTCAAGCCATTCAGGAGCACCTGAATACATATAATCACACAAAGTTCCCTCAGAAGAGAAACTGATGATATTGGTAGAAGGAGCATACTCACAATACTTAGTAGGATGGAAACCCTCTCCTTCATCAACCCAAGTATTCAGAGGGACAAATTTCTTCTCATCCTTATCCCACAGATTTCGGATATAACGAGTGCGTCTGTTATTGTAATAGATACAAACATCATCAAGGCACTCATGCTCTTCGAGCAAAGATTTGAATTCCAAAACGATGTTGGCGATATCAGACTTGTTGTAATCATACTTCTTAGACATAACAGTTTTTCCTTTCTTAAATCAAATGTTTATTTGTAGTGATGATTGTGGATATATTTAGGGTAGAATTACCACCCATAAACATTACGAACCTGTTTACCAATAGCAAGGGTATACTTGGTGATATCCTTAGAGGTTGCCTTACCACGATACAGTTTCCAGCAGAAATTGTCAAGCTGGTCAGAAGTGATTTCAGGCTTCACTTCACGATAAAGGATGTAGTGAGTTCCGTCATGATGGGTCTGACGAGAACGAAGATTATTGTGAGAATCAACCCACCATTCGGCATACTCACAGCCAGACTTAATGTTAAGGCAAGCTTTGATATTGTACTCATCAAGGAGATTGTAGCCCATTCTACGACCATTCCAAAGGCCGACATCGGCAATCTCGATAATACGTCCAGTGGGAATATTGAGATTGCATCTTTCGTCATCAAGGTACAAATCATTTACCTCAACCATTTCTTCGTAGAATTTATATTCGTCCCAATTAGAATAGTCAACTCCGCACTCATCAAGCCTTTCTTTGATGTCATCAATCCAATCTTCGAGATTAAGGTTGTAGTTGCTCCAAACGATGTGCTTGTTAGTTTTAGTAGACATATCAAAATTCCTTTCTTAAAATACTTGACAAGAATGAATTTGTGTGTTACAATACACATAGAGTTAAGAGACCCGTAACCTCTCAACCCTATGTGTATTTATTTTGTGTTTAATTTAGTATTTAAACTTCCATGAAGCCAGTGAGGACTATCACAGAATAATAAATACCAAACAAGTAATTGATATATTTGATTTTCTACATGGTCTTTCATCTCCTTTCTTCCTTAAGACAAGGGTTTCATTTATATGAACAGCTTACGGGGCTGGAGTTTTAGATAGGAACAGGGTCACTCCTGTTCCTTTTCTTTTTCTTCGTAAGGCTTAAGAGGGACACGATTGCGAGTAGAATATTCACCAGTATCGTTATCCATGAGGAATTCGTTTTCACATTCATCACAGAAGAATTTGGTTTCAGTTCTGAAATCATCAACTCCTGTTACTCCCCAATTGCCGCAGAAAGGACAACGAGGTTCACGATACTGACCAAAGTGAATATCTTCCTGATACTCTTCAGACTGAGGCTCACTCCAAACCTTGACAGAGAAAGTATTCCCAGATTTATCATCAGGGTCAATCTCTGCCATACAGATATCCTGTTCGACATCCTGACCATCACGAACGAAAACGATGTTTACGCCATGATATCCCTCTTCAGGGTCGCAATAGATTCTAAACTGACCATTAGGAGTATCGACAGATGCGTAGGGATAACTGTTGTTCTTAGCAGAGTGGAGAATAATTTCGTTGAGATTCTTGTTGTTGTTCATAGTAATTTCCTTTCTTTGTTGTGTTTTAGTTTGTTGTTGTTTACTGACCGACTTTTGCAAATTCATCGTAACGTTCAAGGATTTTATTAGTTCTTGTGTTTTCAAACTCAATACGACGCTGAATTTCTTTCATGAGAGCAGAACGGAACTTGTTGTAAATATCGTACTCATCCCATTTAGAAAGCCAACCATCCTTGTCCTCAAGTTCACTTTTAGGACAATATTCCTCTACAGGAGATAAAGTTGTGTTTACCATCATTTCTCCACGATAGCCATATCTAATCAGATATTCTTGGGCAGGATTATACCATTCAAGGGCAATCACACAGGTACCACCATCATCATCTCTTGTATAATAAGCTTTCATAAATTGACCAATAGTTCCTTTGACATTAAATTCTTCACAAGTTTTGCAAAGTTCAAGAAGTTGGTTTGCAATGACAACCCATTTAGCACGACCAATAGCTTCAATTTTAGGAATAGTCACTTTTTCAACAGATTCACGAGTTTCTTGGGCTTTTTTAAGCTTTTCGATAAGCTCCATCATCTCAATGTCCTGCTTTTCGCCACAAGTGACAGTGACAGTCATGTTATCATAAGTTTTCGTATTAGTCATAATGTTTACCTTTCTCCCCGTATAGCCGTTAGGTCAGCTTAAATGTGTTGTTTGTTGATATTTTTTGATTTATTGAATGTTAGTCACGAGGAGTAACACGAACTTTGAGCTTGTTTTTCTCAGCGTATTCACAAATAGCTTTGTATTCGTTTTCAGTAATGCTACGATTGGAAGCCCCTCTTGCCTGAACAATAGTATTGTTTTCAACTTCGATAGTAACCAAGGGTTTGTCGGTATCTTTGGTCTTACGAAGGAAAACAATCAAACAATTTCTCCTGATTATTTTGTTCAGGTAGCTATACACACAATGATTCAATGCAGAACCTTCGTGCTTGACATCATCTGCATTCTTAGGACGAATAATACTGTATGTTTTATCTTCCGTGACAAAGGACTTGAAATCTTTGTAGGCATTTTCGAACATCTCAGCCTGTTCCTCAGTAAGCTTAACTTCATAGTTACGAGAAGTGATATCATGAGTCTGCTTAAGGTAAGAACTGTAAAGGGTGGGCTTGATGTCCATGGAAATACACATGTCAATATAGTCACGAAGTTCTGTCATGAAAGAATTCAAAGTCTTAAAGCCCTGATTGACTGTTTCTTCACAAACATAATCCATGAACTTGCCAAAGGTATAAAACTGATAGAATTTGGAATTTCTGTAAGAATTATTATTTCTAAGATAAGCCTGTAAAGTGTTAGAAAAGACTTTCCCACCATATCCGCCAATTTGAACATGGTTGAATTCAAATTCTTCGTCCCAATACTTTGCTTTTTCAATGATGTCAAACCATTCTTGATTGGTGTAATGACAGAAATCTTCCAGAGTCATGTTGTCATTATTACCATAGTAATAATTTTTACTGTCAACTCTAAAAGCGGAATCGACAATGTTTTGCAAAGTCATCCAATCATCAAGAATATTTCTGTCATTGGCTTCTTTGTACTCTGCTTTAGTAAGATGAATAAGCTTGTAAACAGGTTCAGCAGTTTCAACGTTACGATAAAGCAGAGCATCCTGAATAGATTTAGGAGCGGTACGGAAGATGATTTCGGTGGATTTGTTTCTTCTTAATGCGTTTCTTAAATCTTTGAAATTGTATTTAGCCCCGATATTCTCAACAGGGATATCCCAAATTTGAGAGATGAAATAGGTAGCACTATCACCCATTCCAGCTTCATAAACAGGAGCATCACCATCACTGACAGGCTTTGCATCAGGCTCAAGGATGGGAATTAACTGTTCACTATCCATGATAAAGTTGCAAGAAGAGTTATTGGTAGCAATTCTATATCTGTAATGACGAGATACGATAGCACCAAGCGGGAAGCAATAGCCAACATTGACCCAAAAATCACCACCTTTCAAATTAACTTCTTTGATGATAAAAGTGTTAGGTTCAAGATAATCACGACTGGTAGAAGCACCAGTAAACAAATCAAAAAACAACTCAATATCAGAACGATTCGAGCTATAATGAACAATGATTTTCTTTCCAAGAGGAGTAAAATCACTGTTGTAACGATTATTCTGAACCTTAGTCATTTCGACTCTTGCTTCTTCGAGTTGGTCAGTGAGGTGCTTGATACGAGCGTTGATTTCCTTTTCTTTAGCGGAGGCTTCGTAGTTCTTAAAGAAACTTTCATAATCATGAGTGGTAGACTTGTAGAAGTTAGCGATAGCAGTGTTAGACATAATCAATTTTCCTTTCTTAATTCAAATGTTTGATATGGTTTATAGTGACTATATATTAAAGGGAGGAGGGATTAACCCTCCATCACCTTTTTGCAGAAAGCTTTGTACTTCTGGCTGTTGAGTACCCCAAGAATTTTTTCTTTTGCTTCAAGATTGGCCTTATAGTAGTCAGAGTTATAACCAAAATGTCTCTGATAAATCATATCAGGATTTTTCTCCAGTAATGCCTCAAGAGGACAATAAAGGCTTACGGTAACTTCTTCACCCTTGTACTTATAAGGCATTTTGATATAGATATCACTGGAATTAGAACCACAAGTAGGAGTATAAGCGTCAAACTTGTATTTCTTCAGATAAGGGTAAGCCATGAGGATTGCTTCTTTGAAAGCTGTTCTAAGATAGACCTTCTGATAGTCAAGAGGAACAATGTACTGGTAAGCATCTTCGTAATGGTCTCTTGTCCAATCATTCCATGCTTCTGTAAAACGGAAATTCTTTTTAACTTCGGGAAGGCATTCGTAATGAGATGCATAGTAAGAATTTTTATTAGATGTGGGGATATACTTGATACCACAGATATCTTTCATCTTGATTTTCTCATTTACAAGCCAAAGAAGAACAGGAGTGGGGAAGCATTTTTCCCACACATCCCATTCTTTAATATACTTCTTAGCTCTTTCGTAGCCAACAAATTCCTCGTTGAGATAAGTACCCTGATACGGAGCATAAATGCAAGACATAATCATAATTCCTTTCTTTTCAATAGATGTGTTATTGTTTATGTTTGATGTTTATATTTGAGTAGAGTTATTTCTCCACATCAAAGGTAACATGAGCACCAGCGATTCTGGCGTGACTTGGAAACTTATAAAGCTCTGTAATCAAATCTGTATCTCCGGGCTTAAAATGAGGCATAAACGCAAAGTAAAACACTTTGCTATCAAGAGTTTTGCCTTTTTCATCAAAACGAGTAATGATGAACATGAAGTAATCTTTATTACGCTCTAAGTCTGTAGAGATTCCTTCGAAGGTGATAGTAAAATTACCAATAGTCATGATTCATAATTCCTTTCTTTTTTAATAAGTTGGATTGGCTTTAGAAAGTTCCCATGCTTCTTTCTTCAACAGCGCATGGGCTTCTTCATAAGCAGTAAAGAATTCTTGGTCAGTTTTATAATCATCCATGCTATGAACAAGTTCTCTGATATAGTCATCCATAAAGGGAATGGATGCTTCAAAATTAACCAAAGCACCACTGAGATTTTCTACTAAAGTAATCATAGTTTTTTACTTCCTTTCAAAATGTTTTAATTTAAGGGAGAGAGATATTTCACTCTCTCCCATGTTAATGTTGAACGATTGAGATTAGACAGAAGGCTTACCAAGCCACTCGATGTTATCTGCCTTGATAGTCATGCAACCAGTCTCATTAGAAGACGTGAAGTAACTATCAGGAACAAAACCAGTCTTACGAAGGTCTTCCTTGGAAATAGGCTTACCATTGAGATAGTGCTGAACCTTGGGCTTATTAGGAGTATCATACACACGAAGATACTCATTGTACTCACCCTTCTTGTTAGTGTGACAGATGATACGATTGCTACCATCCTTCCACTGACCCCAAGGAAGCTTAGAAACGGTATCAATAGGGACATTCTTCTCAGCAGCCTTTGCGATTGCCTTCTTAGTGTTCTTATAGCTGACACCGATACGATAAGTACCGATAACACGCTTGAGGACAGAGACACCAGCTTTACGACCAAGTGCAGAGAGAGTCACGTCAGAAACGTAAGCCATCTTGAAAAACTGACCAGCGGGGATAGAGTTGACCTTGAGGTTGAAATAAGTGTTATTCATGATATTTCCTTTCTGCCCGTAAACCCGATAGCACAGGATAATAAATTAGTTTATTGGAAATTGATGTGGATTAATGTTTAGTGAAGAGTGGGAAGATTGATTTCGATGACCTTACCATCCCAGTTATCATGACAGACAGTAGTACACCATGCAGAATCATAGTTGTAATCATTTTCATCATCGAGAAGACCCTCATTCTGCAAGGCTTCAACAACATCTCGAAGTTCATCTATATCATGAATTTCAAGCTCCCACTTGCTTTTATCAATAAGATGACAGTTTTCAAAGAATAGCTCGAACAAACGAATCTGAGCCTTTTCTACGGTATCAAAGAACTCAGGTCCACCAATTTCACGCTCGCAGCAATCAATGACCATATACTTTCTCATAATTTCTACTTCCTTTCTTTAATTAGCATTCAGTCTTTTCAATGGTCATGTCGAAATGTTCCTGGCCACGCTCTTCAGCTTCATCAATTTTTTCATTGATGTACTGAATAAATTCTTCACGAGACTCGCAGAAAATAGCAGTGCCATCTTCTTCACCAAGGCAGAAAGATAAGATTTTGTTTTTCATGTTTTATTCTCCTTTAATCACATTTACAAGCAGATGATAAATCATTTCATCTGCATCTTCCTTGTCCTGCATCATAACAGTTACTTCGTCAAAAGCAACATCGTTAATCACTCTGAATGTGGCTCTATCCTTATTCTGGATAATTGTAATCATTAGTTTTCGCCTCCTTCAAAATAATATTCAGAACAATGAAAAACTTTTTCAAACTCGTTCTTGATATTCATGAGTTTATATCCATATTTTCTCTGCTGTTCCGCAAGGGCTTCATAATAAAGAGATTCTTCCTGTGTGTTGGCTCCCAATGCCCATACATGCTTATTACGAGCATCTTTAAAATGCTCAGCAATTGCATCATTGAGAGCATGATAGAGAGCTAGAACTTCATCGAGAGAATCAAACTCAATGATAGCTTTCCAACTATCAGGATTGACCTTCTTTATCATTTCCTCATTACTATTGGTAACAGGCTTGTAAGCAATAGTGTTCATGGTTAAATTCCCTTCTTTAATATGATTGTTTGTAAATGTTATGTAAGTGTGGATTACGGAGTCGCAATCCACACAACAGCAATGTAATCATCAGATGTTTCCTTAGTCCCATTATTATCCATAGTGAGAATATAAGGAGCATCTTCATATACAGCCATATCAGTCTCAAGAGTGTAGATACCATCGAAACCCACATCCTGTGTAGCATTGAGTACTTTAAACCTATATGTGTTGTTGTCAGGGTCAGAATCAACCAACTCTGCATATACAGGATAAGTATTTGCTTCAAAAGCTACATCAGGTAGATTTGTGTCTGGCTGTGTCAGTACAGGAGATTTGTTGTTCTCAATCTCCCAAAGCTGAGAGTTGAGCTTATCAATTTGAGCCTGATATTCCTTGATAGAATCACCAAGAGCAATTACTTGCTCGCTTCTTCCCATATACAGGAAGCACATAACCAAAGCGATGATGAGGATAAGCAGATTAAGTTTTTTCATTTTCTTTCTCCTTTCGATTAAGCGGCAATACGATTCCAAACAGAGTTCAGAATAGGCATAGTGTTAACAGCAACAGCCGTAAACGCTCCTGTGGTGGTAGACTTGGAAGACTTACGCATCTGAGTAGGATGACTCTCAAAGTCAGAAATAGCATTTAGAGCCTTCCAAACTGTGTTGTTGAAGTTCTGAAGGTCATCCTGATTGTAAGCGGTCATAAGTTTCTCAATCATAGCCAGATTACGAATCTGAAGAATCTCAGAATCCTCAGTCTTGACAGGGAAAAGCTCACGAGCAAGAGCTTCAAAAGCTTCCTTAGAATAAGGAGTGACTGCAAGCTTTTCAGCCTCAACCTTAAGGCGTTCAAGGTAATTGGTATTCTGAAGCAGAATGGTCTTAGCCTGTTCCAACTTGGCTTGCATAGAATTACTGTGACGAATACTGACACGATTCTCAGCACCTTTGGTTGCACGAGCAATGCAGTTAGAACAGAAGATACGGATACTGATAAACATTGCCTGAATTGCTTTAGAACCATCATGACTATTAAGGAACATCATGGTGGGCAGGAATTCATCATCCAGAATCTTCATAGGCTCAGTAGACATGGTAATGAAGCTCTTAGCTCCATTAGGTCCATAGCTACCAGCAGTTTCAAACTTAGCACCTCCCAAAGCAAGAGAATCAAGGAAGTCAAAAGCCTCACGATTCTGGAGGATATTGTAGTTCTTACCGACAATACCCAGAGGAGCATTGGTATCAGTACGAATAGTTGCAAACTGGTCAGGGATGATAAACGGAGTATCAACCAGAATCTTCTGACCATTCCAATCCTGCTCAACCTTGTTCACAAACTGGACAGGACGTTTTTCAACGGAGTAGTCAAGACCACTGAGCTTGAGAGCAGACTCAAGAGAGTGAACATTCTCAAGAGTGATACCCATATCTTCATAGTACTTCTTACGAGGAGTATTCTCAACAGCTTCCAGAACAGCATTGACCTTATCGGTATTATAAGAGGCGAGACCCATAGTAAATTCCTTTCCGAGCTTTAAGCTCTAAACAAAATGTTTTTTAATGTGTTATTGTGTTGATTGATTTAAGATGAGATTATTATAAATCTCAAATCCGTATTTGTCAAGTATTTAAACTAAATAAAGTAAATTATTTAGTAAGAATACTTCCAAAGAATGTCAAAGAGTTCTTTGACAAGCTTATCAGCTTTATCATGGTCTGCGGTAGGCATACCGTCATCAGAGTCAAGGTCTTTCTTTAACTGGATTAGGAGGTCAAGATAACTGAGATTAGAAGTGTTAGTTTTCATTTTGTTTCCTTTCTGTACTAAAAGTACTTGACAAGATTGAGTTTATGTGTTAATATATACACAGATGATAGAAAGAATCCTATACTTCTTAACTATCATCTGTGTAGTTT
>ERZ1026894.1245-NODE-1245-length-15486-cov-3.825546_pt1 | contig 15486 bp, 10 predicted proteins | sample MGYA00380177_ERZ1026894 | MGnify/ENA primary metagenome ERZ1026894 (study PRJEB33269, sample SAMEA4719813) | human gut metagenome | biome: human-associated habitat; feature: organic feature; material: feces | place: Cameroon | collected 2013-10 ... | reverse complement strand
AAAGCGGTACGGCGGCATCGGCTGCAGCTTCAAGGTTACCTTGGTGATAATGCCCAAGGTACCCTCACTGCCGATAACTAATTGCTCCATGCAGTAGCCTGTGCTGCACTTTTTCAGACGGCTGCCAACCTCAACGATTTCACCGGTCGGAGTAACCATCTCCAGGCTGTACACCTGATTACGGGTAACACCATAGCGCACTGCCTTGTTACCGCCGGCGTTTGTTGCCAGGTTGCCGCCAATCAGGCAGCTTTCGGCACTGCAGGGGTCACCTGCGTAAAGGTATCCTGCTTCATTAGCCATTTTCTGAATATCAACTGTACGCACGCCGGCTTCGGCGATAAGATACATAGCTTCGGTATTCATTTCGATAATTTTATTCAAGCGCTCCATTAAAAGCACAATGCCGCCGCAGACAGCAATCGCACCGTCGGCAAGGCTGGTGCCGCCGCCGCGGACAGTCAAGGGCACGTTGTATTTGTTGCACAGCTTCACAACTGCAGCAATCTCTTCGGCATTGGCAGGACGCACAACAGCCTCAGGCACACGGAAACGGCGCGGATCATATTCCTCGTCCGTCTTGTATTGCTCCAGCTTCTCAGCTTCGGTAAAGACATTGGCGTCACCTACTACGGCGCGCACATCCGCTAAAAACGGTTCTGATACGGAATTATACTCTTTCATCATATTCCCTCATTTCTAAATTACATATAGACATCTGTGCGAAAGACAGCAGATGTTACTTATCTAGCTTTATATTATAGTACAAATCGCGCTGTTTGTCTGTAAATTATGTATGAGAAATCCAGTAAGAAATCTTTTGTTGCACAGAAAATAGATTTCGCTATATATTGTATACTTCCCCGCACCCATTGCCAAGCAATATAAAAAAGGTTAAGATATAGATAATGAAGCTGCCTTTGCTGCGCCTTAACGCAAGGGCAAAATAATTTTACAGCTATAGGAGAGAGGTCTTATGCAAGCTTTATTTGATGCAGTTAACGCAATCTGCGCCAAAATCCAGATTGTTTCCAACTGGTTCTGGGATTTCCCCTATAATCTCGACTGGTACGGTTCTATCCCCATCCTGGGAAATTTTAGTCTGGCAATTATTTTATTGGTCGGAACAGGTATTTACTTCACCTTCCGACTGCACTTTGTACAGGTGCACAACTTTATCTTCGCCGTGAAGGTGCTGATGCAGCGCAACCATACGCGCAACGGTATTTCCTCACTCACAGCCTTTTTGCTTTCCACCGCTATGCGTGTCGGCCCCGGCAATATCTTGGGCGTAACCGGCGCAATTTCCATCGGCGGCCCTGGCGCATTGTTCTGGATGTGGGTTTCCGCCTTCTTCGGCATGGCAACGTCCTTTGCAGAATCCACGCTTTCACAGATTTTCAAGGAAAAGCGCGACAATGAATATGTCGGCGGCCTGCCCTTTTACGCACGCAAATTGTTGAACGATTCCGCCGCTGCCGGCGTTGCGCTCAGCATGCTATATATCGTTTATGCGCTGCTGTGCTTCCCCGCACAGGGCTTCAACACTATTTCCGCTGTGGGTGCCATCGCCAGCAAAATCTCCGGCGTGAACATCCCCACCAATTCCTCGCTCTATTGGATTTCCTTTGCGGTACTTATTGTTACCACCGCTGTTATCAGCTTCGGCGGCATTAAAAAGGTAACGAAGGTTACTGACCGCATCGTTCCCGTTATGGCAGTTATTTATGTGCTCACTGTCATAGCTTTGACCGTCGGCAACATCGACCGCATTCCGCTGTTCTTCAGCTCCGTTTTCACGCAGGCCTTTGCTCCTGATGCCGTTTTCGGCGGCGCCTTCGGTCTGGCGCTCAGCCAAGGTATTAAGCGCGGCCTGATGTCCAACGAAGCAGGCCAGGGTACCATCACCATGCCGGCAGCGGCAGCAGAGGTTTCTCATCCCTGTGAGCAGGGCTGTGTGCAGGCTTTAGGCGTATTCCTTGATACCATCGTTATCTGCACCCTGACAGGCTTTGTCGTTATCATGGGCAGCATGTGGCTCACAGCTGATGCCAATGCCTGGTTTGAGATGGGCAAGCTCGATAAATTCTTAGCCTCCTGCGGTGCTCTGACCGGTGGCAACGAAACGCTTTACAGCGTTGTTACGCTGCTCGTAAGCGTTTGCTTCGGCCTGTTTGCCTTCACCTGCCTCTTGGGCTTTATGTCCTTCACCGAAATGTGCGCTAACCGCATTTCAAGCAAGGCAACCTTCATCAACTCAATTCGCGTACTGTGCCTCATCGTTATTTCCTTCGGCGTTATCACCAACATCGCCGGCATGGATTTAGGCGCACTCTGGGATTTGAGCGACTTCGCCAACATTCTCATGGTATACTGCAACTTACCGCTGCAATATATCGGCTTTAAATATGTACTGCGTGCCTGGAAGCATTTCGAAAAGAACGACGGTACTCCTTTCACCTCCGAAATCGCCGGCCTGCAGCTGCCTGTTTGGGATGCTTTGGCCAAGGAACACAAAAACAAATATCATCACTAAAAAATTAAGCGTGGCCGCTACTCGCAGCCACGCTGTTTTTATGCTCTATTCACCTTTCAGCAGACGCAGGAATTCAGCCTCATCAATAACCGTTACGCCTAACTGCTGTGCCTTTTCCAGCTTACTGCCAGCCTCCGCACCCGCAATGACGTAATCCGTCTTTTTGCTGACGCTGCCGCTTACCTTAGCACCCACGTCCTGCGCCATCGTCTTTGCCTCGGCGCGTCCCAGTGTAGGCATAGTGCCCGTAAAGACAAGCGTTTTGCCGAAGAAGGGATTATCCTCCTGACTGGCAGGCGGTGTAAAGGTCATCGTCAGCCCTGCTGCCGCCAAGCGCTCCACCAGGTCAATATTCGCCGGCACGTTCAGCCAAGTAACGGCGCTTTCCGCAATTTTATCACCGATATCACGAATCTGCGCCAGCTCCTCCGGCTGTGCCTGCTGCAGCTTTTCCATGCTGCCGAATTCCGTTGCCAGAATGCGTGCTACTTTGGCACCCACATGACGGATACCCAAAGCAAAGAGCAGCTTGTCCAGCTCGTTCTTCTTGCTCTCGGCCAAGGCTGCAAGCAGGTTATCAGCAGACTTTTCACCCATACGCTCCAGCTTCAGCAAATCCTCCTTGCGCAGGCTGTACAAATCCGCAGCATCGCGCACCAGACCTGCATCAAGCAGTGCATTGATAACGGAAGGACCGCAGCCGTCGATATTCATCGCATCACGGCTGACAAAGTGAATGAGGCCCTCGCGTCCGAGCGCAGGACAATGCGGATTGGTGCAGCGGATAGCTGCCTCCTCGCCCTGACGCTCCACACGCCAGCCGCATTCCGGGCAAACATTGGGGATTTCCACCTCTTTTTCGTCACCGGTACGCTTTTCAACAACTACCCGCAGCACCTCGGGGATAATTTCACCGGCCTTGTTGATGAGAACCCTGTCACCGATGCGGATATCCTTGGCACGGATAAAGTCCTCGTTATGCAAGGTAGCACGGCTAATAACACTGCCGCTTAATTTCACCGGTGTCAGCACTGCCGTCGGTGTCAGTACGCCTGTGCGTCCTACACGCCAGTCGATATCCTCCAGCGTAGTTTCCGCCTGCTCCGGCGGATATTTATAGGCCGTGGCCCAGCGCGGATCCTTGCCTGTCGCACCCAGAATACGCTGCTGATAAACATCGTTGACCTTGATAACAGCGCCATCGGTATCATAGGGCAGTCCTTGACGTAGCTCGTTGAAATCGCCTATATATTTAATCGCCTCGTCGATATTTTCGACAACCTTATAATTTTCGCTCACCTTAAAGCCGTAGCGCGCCAGCAAAGCCAGCGATTCGCTGTGCTTAGGCTGCGCACCCTCGCCTACCAGATAGTAGGCAAAAAAGCTCAGGCTACGGCTTGCCGTTACCTGCGGGTCCAGCTGGCGCAGACTGCCTGCCGCCGCATTACGCGGATTGGCAAACTCGCTCTCGCCGCGCTCCGCGCGTTGCTCGTTTAAACGCATAAAAGCCTGCCTTGGCATGTAGACCTCACCGCGCACGTCAAGAAGCTCCGGCACTGCTTCACCCTCAGGCACCTTCAGCGTCAGCGGAATGCTGCGGATTGTGCGCACGTTGGCCGTAACATTTTCGCCCACTACGCCGTCACCGCGGGTAGCGGCGCGAACCAGCTTACCGTTTTCGTAAATCAGACTGCAGGCCAGGCCGTCAATCTTCGGCTCCATAACGTATTCCACCTTGCTGCCTGCAGGCAGACCGCTGCGAACACGTTCATCAAAAGCACGCAGCTCCTCGGCGGAAAACACGTTGCCCAGGCTCAGCAGCGGCTCCAGATGGCGCACCTCGGTAAACTGCGAGGATGCACGGCCGCCGACACGCTGCGTAGGCGAATCGGCCGGAATGCTGTCGGGATAACGCGCCTCCAGCTCACGCAGGCGCACCATCATGCGGTCATATTCGGCGTCCGTAATCTCCGGCGCATCTAATACATAATATAAATATTCGTTATGACGGATTTCGCGGCGCAGCTTTTCGGCCTCAGCCAAATCCGCTGCGCGCTCATCAGCAAATAAATCCATTTCTGCCATTGCTTTATCCTCCAAGATTTTTATCTGAAAAACGGCTTACAGCTTTTCCAGCTTAGCATACTTTGTCAGCAGGCTGCGGATACCACCGCCGGCAAAAGCAACTGTAACCTCCTGTCCATCATCGGCATCCTTGGCAGTAACAATCGTGCCTGCGCCCCACTTTTTATGCATAACCTTATCACCGACACGGAAGCTGCAACCGGCCGCCGCACTGCTTTCCTTCGGGAAGAAGCTGGCCTTACTTACATCAAACCAGCTTGCAGCCTCTCTTGCACTCGTCTTATGCACCTGCTGCGTCATCGCCGGACGCTGCGGTGCCTGACGTTTAATCACATGCACCAGATTACGCGGCACCTCCTGCAGAAAGCGGGACGGTGTATAATACTGCGTGCGGCCGTAGATAGTGCGTGTTCTGGCGTTGCTCAGGAACAAATGCTTTTCCGCACGCGTAATGCCTACATAGCACAGGCGGCGTTCCTCTTCAATCTCATCATCGTTCATCAATGTGCGGGAATGCGGGAAGATGCCCTCCTCCATACCTACCAAAAAGACATTGGGGAATTCCAGGCCCTTGGCAGAATGCAGCGTCATCAGTGTAACTGCATCCTCACCCAGCTCAGCATCATCAATATCGGCAACCAGCGCTACGTCGGCCAGGAAGTTTTCCAGCGTCGGTTCTTCGCCGTTGCGCTCGCATTTGACAGCAAAGTCCTCGGTTACGCTCAGCATTTCCTTCAGGTTCTCCACACGGCTTTCGTCCTGCGGGTCCTTGCTGCTTTGCAGCTCCTCCAGATAACCGGTTTTCAGCAGCACATCATCTAGAAGCTGTTTTACCGGCACATCAGCAGCCTCGCCCATCAGCTCAAAAAGCAGCTCGCTCAGCTCGTCCAGCTTACCGGCAAAACGGCTGGCAAGTCCCGGAACATCAGCTGCATTAGTCACTACCTCAAACAGCGTCTGGCCAGTAGCATTAGCATGCTCCTGCAGACGTGCCAGCGTAGCATCACCGATACCGCGGCGCGGAACATTGATAATACGCAGCAGGCTCAGGCTGTCACTGGGGTTGAAAATCAATCGCAGATAAGCCAGCGCATCCTTGATTTCCTTGCGTTCATAGAATTTCGTACCACCGACCATCGTATAGGCGATACCGCTTTTAATCAGCATTTCCTCGAACACACGTGACTGCGCATTGGTGCGGTACAGCACTGCCATATCGCCCAGCTTGGCGCTTTCGTTGAGCTGCAGCTTCTGCATATTTTCAATCACATAGCGTGCTTCATCTCTTTCATCATTCGCCTGATAGTAAACGATTTCCGAACCATTGCCGTTGGCAGTCCAAAGATTTTTCGGCTTGCGTCCGCTATTGTTATCAATAACGGCATTAGCAGCGTCCAGAATAACCTGCGTACTACGGTAGTTCTGCTCCAGCTTCACCAGCTTGGCATCGGGGTAATCCTTTTCAAAATCGAGGATATTCTGGATGTCGGCGCCACGCCAGCCGTAAATGCTCTGGTCGGCATCGCCTACTACGCAGATGTTTCTGTGGCCTGCAGCCAACAGCTTCGTCAGCAGGTACTGCGCATGGTTAGTATCCTGATATTCGTCAACCATCAAATAATCAAACTTGCGCTGGTATTTTTCTCTTACCGCAGGATTTTCCTGCAGCAGACGCAGCGCCAGCAGCAGCAAATCATCAAAGTCTACGGCATTGTTGGCCTGCAGCTTTTTCTGATAAGCATCATAAATTTTTGCCACTTGCTGCTCATAATAGCCGGAGGCCTCACGGGCGTAGGCATCAGGCAGCAGCAAAGCATTTTTCGCATTGCTGATATTGCTGATAATCGCCGGCAGCGGGAAACGCTTTTCATCAAGGTTCATTTCCTTCAGCACCTGCTTAATCAGGTTTTTGCTGTCGCTCGTATCATAAATAGCAAAATTATTGGCATAACCATCGAGATTTTCCAGCTCGTAGCGCAAAAGACGCGCACAGAAGGCATGGAAGGTAAACAGCCACACATCTCTGGCAGCAGCGCCTGCCATACGGTCTACACGCTCGCGCATTTCCGCGGCGGCTTTATTAGTAAAGGTAATCGCCAAAATGCGATAGGGACGTACGCCCTGCTGCAGCAGGTGGGCAATGCGGCAGGTAAGCACCTTGGTCTTACCGCTGCCTGCGCCTGCCAGAATCAGCATCGGTCCGTTGATAGTCTGTACTGCATCAAGCTGCTGTTTATTGAGTCCTTGCATTGTATCGGTCATCAGTCGTTAGCCTCCATAATATTTCACGGATGCACCTGCATCCTCTGCTTGGGTAAAAATATTTTTGACTTAAATATTATATCACAAAACGCGACTCTTAGCAGAAGAAAAGCAGCCGCTTTTTGCCTAGAGCTATGCTAGGAAAAGCAGCTGCATTGTGTTAAAATAAGGCTATGTAATACAAAAGGAGATTATACAGATGACTAAGAAAAGCACCTTCGTTCCCGCCAAGGATTTGAGCAAGCTGTGGCGGGCTATTATAGAATTCGACATGCTCCAGCCCGGCGACCGCATCCTCGTCGGCCTCAGCGGCGGCAAGGACAGCATGCTTCTGACAGCCATGCTGGCGGAAATCAAAAAATATTCGCCTATTCCCTTTGACCTTGCCTGCTACACCGTCAACGGCATGTTTGCACCCAACTTTCCCAAGGCGGAGCTGGAGGCCTTCTGCGCGCAGTTCGGCCTTACACACTACAGTGACGATGTTGACGTGATGGCGGCACACGCAAAAAAGGGCGGCAGCCCCTGCTTCACCTGTGCCTACTTCCGCCGCGCCGCTACCAACCGCCGCGCGCAGGAGCTTGGCTTCAACAAGGTGGCATTGGCGCACCACAATGACGATGCCGTAGAAACCTTCTTCATGAATCTGGTGACCAGCGGACAGCTGCGCACCTTTTTGCCCGTAACGCCGCTGTCACGCTCCGGCATCACGGTACTGCGCCCGCTGCTCTACTACCGCGAGCAGGAAATACGCGAGCTGGTGGCAAAGCTGAACCTGAAGCCTATAAAAAATCCTTGTCCTTATGACGGTCACACCATGCGTCAGGACATCAAGGAGCATATCGCCGCGCTCAACGCGCAGTATCCGGAAATCTACGAGCATCTGGCGGCAGCCATGCGTGACAGCGACAGGCAGGAGCTGTGGCCGCCCAAGCCCGGTAAGGAGCTGCTGCAGAAATTCCACACCTTCTGGGGACGTGGTCAAAAGCAGGCTGAGCAATGAAAACAAAGGTCTATCTTTACATCATCACTGCTGCTCCATGCAGATGGTTGCCCTGCGTTCGCTGGCAGCGGCAATCTGCGTCACGCTGCCGCTGCTGCGCTCAGGACATGCCGCCCTGCGCATCAGACTGCGTGACCTCTGGCTTTTCGTAGGCACCGGCATCTGCAGCCTGGTATTCTTCAACTACTGCTACTTCAACGCCATGCAGCAGACAAGCTTGGCAGTGGCAGCGCTACTGCTTTACACCGCGCCTGTCTTTGTTATGCTTATGTCACTGCTGTGCTTCGGCGAAGCCTTCACGCGCACCAAGGCACTCGCTCTGCTGCTCACCTTCAGCGGCTGCGCCTGTGTCACCGGTGTCTTCGGCAGCAGCCTTACGCTTACGCTCAGCGGCCTGCTCTACGGTCTGGGCAGCGGCTTCGGCTACGCACTGTACAGCATCTTCGGCAAGTACGCCGTGCGCAGGTATTCGTCATTTACCATAACCGCCTACACCTTTTATCTGGCACTCGCAGCTTCATGGCCATTGGCAGATTTTGATTATCAATGTCTTGCAGCCATTGACCTGCCGTCCATCGTCAGCGTTTTAGGGCTGGGCCTGCTCTGCGCCGTACTTCCTTATCTGCTCTACACCAAGGGACTGGAGCAGATTGAAGCAGGACAAGCCTCCATCCTCGCGACGATTGAGCCCTTTGTGGCTGCCGCCGTCGGTGTCATCTTCTTTGCGGAAGCACTGACGCCGGTGAAAATCATCGGTATGGGACTGATATTTGCGGCGATTGCCGTGTTGAATATCAAGAGAGCATAGAAAAACACTAACAATATAAAAAATAAAAAGCAATTTGCCTCTGCCAAATCGCAGTTACAAATTGCTTTTTGTTTTATACAGCCAACTACCTCTGCAGCACCTCTACCTTACAGCGGTGCTGCTTTGTTTTCTTGGAATAGCCTATACCGACAGCCAAAATCCGTCCTTTATAACGCTTGCTGCCATCTCCCAGAGTTCCGGCAAACTTAAGCGCATACTGTCTGCGTTTAATCTGCTCAATCGCTTCCTCAGGCGTATGGTCCACCTTCAGCTCTAATATAAGACAATCATCGTTTTCCTGATAGGGATAGAAGATAAAGTCAACATAGCCTGTCCCGGCCTTATCCTCCCTCTGGACATTATATCTGTCACGTGCTGCCAGATATATGAGATTAACAATAGCAGCCAGCTCGGTTTCATTGTTATACGCCAAGCGGTGTTTCCGTATTGTGCGCAAAGTCCAGAATCCTGCTCATTGTAGCGGTATCGCCTTTCAGCGTAGCCTGCAACATCGCTTCCGATTTTACCGCCAGCTGATGTACGTAGCCCAAGGAATCCTTATTCAAAAGCAGCTCATTAAATTTATCCATCAATTCTTTGTTAGGGATGAACACTTTGCCATTTTCATATGTCAGCAGGCCATAAACAACCATCGCTGAAAAATCTGCTGCTTTGTATTAAGCTCCAGCAGCATAGCCGCATATTCCTGTATTTTCAAGGGTATGCGTTCACCGGCAGCCATCAGCGCCAAATCATCACGCACCGCCGTCACATTGTTACGGATATAGTAAAACAATTCATCATAGGGTCCGGAGCTGGTCCAATAATTATAAAGCTGGTTATTCTGCAAAGCCATAACAACAGAGCGCGGATTATACAGCAAATTGCCGGCAGCAGTGTGATAGCCGTCATACCATATTTTTAAGCCTTCACGTGTAACCTGCGGTTGAGCCGTCAAAGCCTGATACTTTGCAAACAGCACACCTACTTCCGCATCATTAAAGCCAAAAACATCACTATATAATGACATAGTAGCCATATTATATTACGCAAAGGTATTTAATTCCGAGCCGCTGGTATATTTTGATATCGGCAGCACACCCGTCATATACGCCAGCTGGACATAGACTCTGTCCTTAAGCAAATCCTTTAAGAACAGCAGGTATTTTTTTCTGTCATCTTCGGAAATAAAGGCAGCATGAAAGATTGCATCCCATTCGTCAAAAATGAAAATAAACCTTTCGCCCGTCGCTGCAGTAATTCTTTCCAAATCCTCAGCTACGCCGCCTGCCGCACGATAATCAACATCGGGATACGCCTTATGCAGATCGTTCTTCAATGCATCAGCAATATTATCTATATAGCTTTTGTAATCATTACTGCTGATTCTGCTGAAATCAATATAAATAACATTGTATTGATTAATATGCTGCATAGCCTCGGCATCACGGCCTATGGTTAACTGTGCAAAAAGCTTTGCCGTAGCGGCACTTTTAGTCAAAAATGCTCCCAGCATATTGGCCATAACGGTTTTGCCAAAGCGGCGCGGGCGCGTAATACATACATACTTGCCATTGGTACCTATACGCTGCAGCATTTGGCCTATAAAGGCTGTTTTATCAACAAAATATGTACTTTTAGCCATCTCCTCGTATAACACTGCCGGAGAGAGAGTATTTAACAATAATCCCATATGATTCTCCCCCTTGCTTTTGCGCATAGTCTATATCACTGATTATAACATACATTTTCACAAGTGTTGTTTATTCCTTACAGCGTCAGCCTCATACCCCTTTTCCTGCAAGGACACCTGCTCCCGCAGCCAGCAGTCCCAAAAGCAGGCTGCCGCCGCTATAAGCTGCCGCGGCGGCGATATTGCCTTCCGTCAGCAGCATCAGGCTTTCATAGCCAAACGAGGAAAAGGTTGTGAAGCCACCCAACAGGCCCACACACAAGAACAGGCGCCAGGCCGCAGGCAGCAGACCGCGCTCCACAATCAGCGTCATCAAAAGGCCCATGCAAAAGCAGCCTATAATATTAATGGCAAAGGTTCCCCAGGGAAGGGCGCTGCCGCTCGCTCTGCTGATAAAATTACCCAGCAGATAACGGCACACTGCACCCAGAGCACCGCCGACTGCTACGCTTAGTATCTCCATCATGCGCTCTCCAGCTCCTCAATATATTGCAGCGTGCGCTGCCATTCATGCTTCACCGTAACCAGCTTTTCCTGCAGCTGCGCCACGGTATATTCCTCACTGCGCAACAAACTCACAATATCGGCAAACTGCGCCTGCAGGCCGGTCAGTCCCAGCGTTGCGCACACACCCTTCAGGTTGTGCGCATAGCGCAGCACATCCTGCCAATTTTCTGCAGCAGCAGCCTCCTCCAGCAGTCTGTAATCATCGGTTGTCAGCAGCTTGCGCAAAAAGCGCACATACATAGCTTCACTTTCCATAAAGCGCTCCTCCAGCGCCTCCTGAATATCAATCGCCACATACTGCGGCAGTTCCTGTAAATGCACAGCATCGCACCCCTTTCTGCTTTTAATGCTGCAGGTACGCACTCATCATCTGCGCCAGCAGCTTCATCTGTACGGGCTTCACCATAAAATCGTTCATACCGGCAGCCTTCGCCCGTTCCACATCACTGCTATCGCTGTTGCCGGTCAGCGCCAAAATCGGCACTGTGTGCGCGTCATCACGCTGCAGCGCTCTGATGGCCTTGGCTGCCTCGCAGCCGTCCATTTCCGGCATCTGCATATCCATCAGCACCATACTGATACTGCCCTCCTCCGAAGCCTCAAACAGCTCCACAGCCTCCTTGCCGTCGCAGGCAGGCAATACCTCCAGACCGTTCATCGTCAGCAGCTCGCTGATTATCTCCATGTTGATACTGTTATCCTCTGCTACTAAAATTCTGCAGCCCGCAAAATCCTCCAGCTTCGGCATTTCATCCTGTGGCTTGCTTTCCACCTTTTTCACGATGTTGAACGGCAGCGAAATAATTACGCAGGTGCCTTCATCAACACGACTGCTGATGTGAATGCTGCCATCCATACGCTCCACCAGGCTTTTGACAATCGTCATGCCTAAGCCGGTGCCGGTAACGCGCGGCACACCGAAACGGCTGTCGCGTTCAAACGGTTTGTAAATTTTCTCCAGGAATTTGGCTGACATACCACAGCCGGTATCCTTAATAACAAAGGTATAATGCACGCGGTTGCGCTCATTACCCGGCTCACGACGCGCCAGAAAGCTGATTTTGCCATGCGCCTTGGTATATTTAATCGCATTCGACAAAATATTATTCAAAATCTGCTGCAAGCCCTGCAAATCGCCGCTCACCATTTCATCTTCTTGCAGCATCAGCTGAGAGTCAAAGAACTTCTGCTCCAGCTCGGCCTGCGCCGCAAAAATATCGCTGGTATCCTGCACTACCTTGGCAATCATAAAGGTTTCCTGCACATGCTCCACCTTGCCGTTGTCCAGGCGCGCCATTTCCAGGATATCGTTAATCAAGGTCAGCAGCTGCTGCCCTGCGGCACGTATTTTGCGGATATATTCTTTCACCTGCACGCAATCATCCTTGTGCAGCTCTGCCAGCTCCGCCATGCCGATAATGCCGTTGAGAGGCGCACGCATATCGTGCGACAGTGCAGAGAAGAACATGTTTCTGGACTTGGCATTTTCGCGTGCTACCTGCAGCGCCTGCTCCGTCACCTGAATATGCTCCAGCTCCTTCTGCTTTTCGGCGTCTACCTCACGGAAGAAGAAAACCGCTTCGTCCTTATTCAGCAAATCATCGCGCATCAGGCGGACATTCAGCCATCTGTATTCCTTACCGAAGCGATACCGGAACTCACCGCCGAAGTCATTGATATGACGCTCCACCAGATCCTTGATATGCTCACGCGCAAAGCTGGTCGCAAATTCTTCGGTAGCCTCCGGCTCCACATTCTTTATCAGCTCCTGCAGCAGCTCATCATAATCGCCCTCAGGCTCCTGAGGTCCTGGCGGGGTACTTTTCAGCATATAATAGCGTCCTGTAATATAATTAACTCTGAACACAGCCAGGAATGATTTGCTCATAACGCGGATAACCTCGTTAATGCTCTGCAGCTCCCTGTTCAGCAAATGCTCGCGCAGTGCCAAACCGGCAGCCAGCAGCAGAAAAACAGCCAGCGTCAGGCTGAACCATTGCATCAAATCCTTATAATCACCCATCAGGAAATCATATGGAATCGTTACAATAGATATCCAGCCCTTTTCCGAAACCGTGTAGTAAACACCGCGCTTATTGCCTTCATAGTCGGTAATATAAGATACATCACTGTCAGAATCACGGATTTCCTTAAAGATTTTATCTACATAAGGTTGCTCTTCTTCTATCGACAGATTGCGGTCATTGATGGTAAACATAATATTACCGGACGGATCGCAAAGGTAGTAATAGCTGTCCTTCGGCAGCTTATTGTCACTCAGCAGGCCATTCAGACGCTCCGGATAAAGATTCATCGCCAGTACATTGTTATCGCTAAAGCGCACGGCCATCGTCAGCAGGCGCTCATTATTCTTGCCGTATTGATATAAATTAGTATAGGCTACGCCGCTTTTATTGCTCAGCGCTGCCTGATACCATTTCAGCGAAGCAACATCTGTCGGCTGTCCCTCCAATCGCTTGCCAATAAGATGCCCGTGTACTACAGCGCACATATCAAAGCGGCCTACATCCGCATTTTTTTCCATATAATCGGTAAAATGCGTCAACGCCTCCTCCAGCTCTGCATCCGTCATATCGGGCTTCATTTCCAGCATATGTGCAAGGTTCTGCGCGGCACTGCGCAGCAGAATTTCCTGAGCTTTTATGCGTCCTGTTTCCCTTGTGGCAAAGCGGGCTGCCAACTGCTGTCCCATAATATGCGAATTATCCAATATTTTTTCGCGCACAATATACAGGCTCACCAAGGAAACAAGCAGGAAGAAGGCGAAGATGCCTATGCTGTATAGAGATACCTTTATTCTGTTCCTAAAAAATTTAAAGTCCATAAGCCCTCCATTGAGCCACTGTCAATAAACATGTGCATATTTCATGTATACATATTTTATTATATAACACCAGGCACATCTCTACAAGTGCACACGTCAAAAAGCCGCCTGCGGATATAGGAGTTTCCTCTGCAGGCGGCTGAATAGATTTTAACGTATAAATATGCTTGTTGTGTTACTATTGTTAACTAAAATATTGCATTAGGCAACGGCGAGGACAAAGTTAGAAAGTGGTTAGACTTCTGATTTTGTTAGTGAAGAAAGAGTTATTTTCTTATACAAAATTCTCTGCACCCAACTAAAACCAAAAAGCTGCCTGCAAAAGGATTTTTCTCCTCCGCAGGCAGCTGATTTTTTTGCAATGTGTAATTATGCCTGCTCCGCTCTGGCATCAATAGCAGCAGCTTCTTCATCCGTCATATATTCCGGCTTAATATCACGTCCCATATGATTCAGCATCTTTCTGTCACTGCGAATGGTAGCGCAGGCCACAGTCGTCAGCATATTGCCGGTGATAGTAGCGGATGAGCCAGCCTTAAACGCTGTTTCACCGTCATTGGTCAGCAACGCACGGCCAGCACCCAGGCGAATATTGGCCAAAGGATTGATATAACGGAAAAAGGCCACAGTACGCAGGATATCAGCCTCGCTCAGACGCGGCAGATGCTCCAGCGGCGTACCGGGAATCGGCATCAGCGCATTCAGCGGAATAGAATCAATGCCAAGCTCTGCAAGGCTGATAGCCATATCAAGACGGTCCTCCCAAGTTTCGCCCATGCCGATAATACCACCGGAGCAGGCGCACATGCCCTCCTCCTTAACCATCTTCAGCGTGTTGATTTTCATATCGTAGGTATGCGTAGTGCAGATATTGGGGAAGTTGCGCTTAGATGTTTCAATGTTATGATGATAGCTGGTGACACCGGCCTCATGCAGACGGTGCAGCTGCTCACGGGAAAGGAAGCCCATGGAAGCGCACAGATCAATCTTCAAATCGCGGTGCATAGTTTCATACGCATGAATCGCCTTGTCAAATTCCTCACCGGTCAGCGCCTTGCCTGCGGTTACAATGGAAAAGCGGTGCACGCCCTCCTCCTGGTTCAGGCGTGCCAGCTTCACGATATCCTCCTCCGGCAGGAAGCTGTAAACCTCGCACTCGGTATGGTTATGCGCGGACTGCGCACAGAATTTGCAGTTTTCCGGACAGCGGCCGCTGCGCCCGTTGATAATGGAGCACAAATCCACGCGCTCGCCGACAAAATGCTTACGGATTTTATCTGCACCTTCACATAAGGCCTGCAAATCGCAGGTCAGAAAGGCCTTTAAATCGTCCTGACGTGTCAATCTTCTGCCATCAATAATTTCTTGTGCTAATGCTTGCGGGTTCATATTCTCTTCTCCTTTTGTAACCTATTTAATCGGTAGGCTTATGCTGTAAAAAAATAAGTGGTACGTTAACCTTGACGTTTTTAACGTTCACCATCTGTTAACCAAAATTATAGCACAGGATAACCTTGAGTGCAAGAAAAGAATCAGCAAACTTTTGCCGCTAAAAAATCTGAGGTGCTGGCTACCGGCAAAGCAACAAACAAAAGGCCGCAGCCCAGCGCCTGTCGGCGCCAAGCTGCAGCCTGCAATTTTTAATTATCTTCGGCACCACTGCCAGATGCGGTATTCCAGCCAGGCGCAGAACACACCGCTGAAATCCAGCAGCACATCCTTCACTCTGCTGGCACGTCCCGGCGAA
>ERZ1026894.1241-NODE-1241-length-15503-cov-3.705787_pt1 | contig 15503 bp, 11 predicted proteins | sample MGYA00380177_ERZ1026894 | MGnify/ENA primary metagenome ERZ1026894 (study PRJEB33269, sample SAMEA4719813) | human gut metagenome | biome: human-associated habitat; feature: organic feature; material: feces | place: Cameroon | collected 2013-10 ... | reverse complement strand
CTTCATCTGTCATTGCTATAATCCCGCTGACATTGGCCCCAAGAGCAAGCGAGAGCCCCTGCTCAGTCTGCTCGATGACCACGAGGATGCCACTGTGCTCATCGGGCCAGAGGGCGACTTCAGCGTGGAGGAGGTGCGTTTGGCCGAGAGTCTGGGCTGGCGCAGTGTGACTCTGGGCACGAGCCGTCTGCGCACCGAGACTGCTGCGCTGGTGGCTGTGCACCTGATGCAGCTGACACACCAGCTGCCCGAACAGGCCGACAGCTGGGCTGCCGAGTCAGATATATAATATAAGGTATATAGGAGGAACGATGAGTAAGAAGGCTAAGTATGGGATGCTGGGTGCGGTGATTCTGGCTATGGTGGTTGCCGCAGCGGTTTGCTTTTTCTCTTTCAGAGGAGGGCGTTACGTGAGTTCTCTGCCTGCCGATATGCAGGCAGTGGCACGAGTGGATGCAAGGACTTTGCAGAAGAAGATTGCCTTGCCCATTGCCAAACAACAGCAAAGCGAGTTGGAGCATAGCGGCATCGACTTTACCCATCCACTCTATGCCTTTGTAGATGGGCATGACAGTCCGGGTGTGCTCCTTCCCTTGCGCAGTGCCGGGGATTTCAAGGCATATCTACAGGGCATGGGCATCGAGGTGCAGAAGCAGCGCGGCTACAGTTGGGCGCAGAGCGGACAGTGGTTGATGGCCTTTTCGGATGACCGTTGCCTGGTGCGTGGACCGCTCTCGGAGCAGGAGATGGGGCCGATGCGTGGGCAGATGGTAAGCCTAATGAAGCAGAGCGGAAAGCCCGACAATCCGCTGTTGCAGCATATCGACGATTCAAAGGCTCCCGTGTGCGCCTCGTTCTCTGTGGGGCTGGTACAGCATCTGTTAGTGCGCTTCGTACCTGATGCATCGGCGGTGTTCCATGGCGAGCAGACGGGTACAGTGGGTATGGATGTTGATTTCAAGGACAAGAGGATTGCGGCTGATGTCACCTTGTATGGCACTGGTGTGGGGGAAGGGAAGTCCTTCCTGGTTCCGTTGGACGAGCCGGCCACGCTTCCAGAGTCGGCCGATGGAGCGTGTGTACTGACAATGGGCGTGAATGGGGAGGCGCTGCTTACCCTGTTGCGTAGTTATCCTGTGGTCCGTACGGCATTGTTGGCCCTCAACTTCACCTTTGACCTCGACCAGATGATCAGGGCTATACAAGGCGATGTAAACCTGTCTGTCGTGAATGACGGCAGTGAAAATCCGCAGATTGCATTGGCTGCGCGTTTCAAGGATACGCATTTCAGACAGAGCCTCGGTGAATTGACACAATATTTCTACCCTATATCAGATGGTGGTGTAGAGGTGCTTGATGACAGTACCTTCTGCGTGGGTTTGTCTGGTGACTACCTTTATGCGGGCTTGCGAGGCAATCGGCTGGCTGCTTGTACCGACCAGACATTCGGAAAAAGCGTCGTTAGGGATATGGAGGAAGGCCACTTCGTCAGCAAAAAGGACGCAGTGGGGAGTCTCGTATATATGCAACTTGACTTGGCCGCAGTGTTGAGGCATCCCAGAGCACATACGTTTTTGGCACGTTACGGAGTGGATTCGGACAGTGTTGTCGGGCGGTATGATAAGTTGGTGCTGCGTGTGAAGGCTGATGAGAAAGCTGCGACAACGGAGTGATGAAAGGAGAAAGGATCGTGTACACAATGGACAAGATAACATTGGACAATGCCCTGCCGCAGATTTTCCACGGCAGAGACATGAGTGCCAGTGACGTGTGGCAGAGGTCGCTCACGCTGGAGCGGGGCGGCATCTACCTGATTGAGGCGGCCAGCGGAACGGGCAAGACCAGTCTGTGCAGCTATCTGATAGGCTATCGCGACGACTATGAAGGCCGCATCCTATTTGATAATACCGACATCCGCAGCCTCTCGGTGGGGCAGTGGGTGCAGGCCAGACGCACGGGTTTGAGCCATCTCTTTCAGGAGCTCAGGCTCTTTCCAGAGCTTACGGCATGGGAAAACATCCAGATCAAAAACGGCCTCACCCATTGGCGTACTGCGCGGCAGGTGGACGAATGGTTTGATGCTTTTGGTATAGCTGAGAAGCGTAACGAACTGGTTGGACGCATGAGTTTCGGCCAGCAGCAGCGTGTGGCCATGATTCGTGCGCTGGTGCAACCCTTCAGTTTCTTGCTTGCCGACGAGCCCATAAGCCATCTTGATGATGCCAACAGCCGCGCGATGGCCCAGGTGCTGCTGGCTGAGATACGTTCGCAAGGCGCAGGCCTTGTGGTTACCAGCGTGGGAAAGCATATGGATTTACCCTATTCCAAAACCTTTAGATTATGAGTCTCGTCTGGAAGTTATTGCGCCGACACATCAGCCCCTTGCAGTTGGGAGGCTTCTTTGCCGCCAATCTGTTGGGCATGCTCATTCTTTTGCTTGGGCTGCAGTTCTATGTGGATGTGCGTCCGCTGCTCAGTGGACAGGACGGCGTACTCAAGTCCGATTACCTGATCGTAAGCAAGCATGTGTCGGCTGCTGCTGCTCTGGGCAGTGGTGAAGGGCAGTCCTTCACTGCGCAGGAGATGGATGACATCCGCCGGCAGCCTTTTTGCCGCTCGGTGGGAGCCTTTACCGCCAGCCTTTACACCGTGCAGTGCCGCATGGGCATCAGCGGTGTGGCCAGCTTCGGAACGGACATGTTCTTCGAGAGCGTGCCTGATCAGTATGTAGATGCACACCTGAGCAAGTGGTCGTTTGACGCGGCGCATCCTCAGGTGCCTATTGTTCTGCCGCGCTCTTATCTGGCTATCTACAACTTCGGCTTCGCGCAGAGTCAGCAATTGCCTAAGATTTCAGAGGGTGTCGCAGGCATGATTGACCTGCAGGTCACGCTCTCGGGCAATGGCTTGAGAGAGCAATACCCAGCCCGTGTAGTGGGTTTCAGTTCGCGCCTCAACACAATCCTTGTGCCCCAGGACTTCATTCGCTGGAGCAACGAGCGCTTTGCCCCCAATAGCGACAATAAGCCTACAAGACTTATCGTAGAAGTGGGCAATCCTGCCGACGATGCCATCGTCTCCTATATGGAGCAACATGGCTACGAGCTCGAAGACGATAAGCTGGAGAGCGGACGCGCTACGTATTTCCTCAAGGTGGCGGCTGCGGTGGTCATGGGAGTGGGATTGCTCATCTGTGTCCTCTCGCTCTATATCCTCATGCTTAGTGTCTATCTGCTTGTGCAGAAGAACACCGAGAAGTTGCGCAACCTCATGCTCATCGGCTACAGCCCATCTGCTGTGGCCCGTCCATACCAATATCTCACCCTTGCCATCAACGTGGCTGTGCTTCTCATTGCACTGCTCCTGCTTGCGCTGCTTCGTCATGCCTATATGGAGCGGCTCTGGCTCATGTTCCCCACTATGGAGGACGCAGGCATGGGACGCACGCTGGTGGCAGGCGCAGTGCTCTTGCTGGTGGTGGGCGTGCTCAATGTGGTGGCTGTGCGCCGCCGTGTGACAGCCATCTGGCGCCGTAGGGTGTAGGTCAGGAGAGCGCTTGTGCCCTTTCCGTGGCAATATGAATGACAGTATTCAAACAGAAACAATATAAGAATGGAACAACTGCTTCAATTATATAGGGACTATGCGGGGTGCGACGCAGTGTCGTGCAAGCCTCTTTCCGGTTCGGGAAGCAACCGCAAGTATTACCGTCTGCGTGACCAGTCGGGCAACACCGTGGTGGGTGTCGTGGGTACAAGTCGTGACGAGAACCATGCTTTCTGCTATCTGGCACAGCATTTCTCAGAGCGCCGCCTGCCCGTGCCTACGGTGTTGGCAACCAGCCGTGACGGATTGCGCTATCTGCAGACCGACCTGGGCGACCTCACTCTTTTCCAGGCTCTGGAGGGTGGACGTGCCGCTCACGGCCGCTACAATCAGCATGAGCGCGAGCTTCTGAGGCGTACCATGGCGCTCCTGCCTTCCATTCAGATACGCGGAGCGCGTGGCCTGGACTTCTCCCAGTGTTATCCTCAAGAGGGCTTGGATGCCACCAACGTGCTCTTCGACCTCAACTACTTCAAGTATTGCTTCCTCAAGGCAACGGGTCTCGACTTCCATGAGTTGAAGCTGGAAGCCTCTTTCCAGTTGCTTGCCAAGGATATTGTGGCGCTGCCCGGTGCTTCATTCATGTACCGTGATTTCCAGGCGCGCAACGTCATGCTCGATGAGGAAGGGCGCCCCTACTTCATAGACTTCCAGGGTGGAAGGCGCGGTCCGGTGCAGTACGATGTCGCCAGCTTCCTTTGGCAGGCGTCGGCCAACTATCCCGATTCACTCCGCCAGGAGCTTATCGCGGTTTATCTGGAGCATCTCAAACTCTATATGGAGGTCAACGAAAAGGAGTTCCACCGCGGTCTGCGCATCTGTCTGCTGTTCCGCTTGCTCCAGGTATTGGGTGCCTATGGCTTTCGCGGCTACTTCGAGAGGAAGAGCCACTTCCTCAGCAGCATCCCTCCAGCCATGCGCAACCTGCGTCAGTTGCTGGACGAGGACGGCTGTCCCTACCCTTACCTGCACGAGGTACTGAGCCGTATGGTAGAACTTCCCCAGTTCCAGCCCCAGGAGGAGAAGCCTCTGCCGCGTGCCGATGGCTATCGCACTGCTCCTTCTACCCCTTATACAGCCCATCCTCAGGACGGTCCTGCCACCTTCAGTAAGTATGACGGACGTGGTCCCTTGGTGGTCAACGTGTGGAGTTTCTCCTATCGCAAGGGCATTCCGGCCGACCCCAGCGGCAATGGCGGCGGCTATGTGTTCGACTGCCGAAGCACTCACAACCCCGGTCGATACGAGCCTTATAAGAACAAGACCGGATTGGACGAACCCGTCATCCGCTTTCTGGAGGATGACGGAGAGATACTCACCTTCCTCGAGAGCGTGTATAAGTTGGCCGATGCCCACGTCCTGCGCTACATCCAGCGCGGTTTCACCAGTCTGATGTTCAGCTTCGGATGCACGGGCGGCCAGCATCGTAGCGTCTATAGTGCGCAGCACCTGGCCGAGCACATCCATGAGAAGTTTGGCGTGGAGGTGCATGTGCACCATCGTGAGCAAGGCATCGAGCAGACCTTCAGTCCGGTGCGTGCCATGATTTTCGCCGCTGGCTTGGGTACACGACTCAAGCCCCTCACCGACCGCATGCCCAAGGCTCTGGTGCCGGTGGGCGGCAAACCTCTGCTGCAACACCAGTTGGAGAAGTTGCGCGCCTTCGGTTGTAGGGATGTGGTCATCAATGTACACCACTTCGCAGACATGATCGAGCAGTGGGTGAGCGACAATCCCCAGGACATGAGCGTGCGTTTCTCCGACGAGCGAGCCGAGTTGCTCGACACGGGCGGAGGCATCAAGCATGCCCTGCCTCTGCTTATGGGTGCCCGCGAAGGCTTCCTTATTCACAATGTGGATATTCTGAGCAACGTCAACCTCCACCTTTTCGTGCAGGCGGCAGCCAACAATGTGGCCACTCTGCTCGTGTCGGAGCGACCCACCCAGCGCTATCTGCTCTTTGAGGAAGACCTTCGTCTGGTGGGATGGGTCAACATCAGCACCGGTCAGGTGCGGTCTCCTTATCCCGACCTCGACGTTTCCAGCTGCCGCAAACTCGCCTTCGCAGGCATCCACTATATGAAGCCCGCCATCTTCGACTACTTTGACGAGTGGCCGCTAAAGTTCGGCATCATCGACTTCTACCTGAAGATATGCGACCGCGTGCCCATTTACGGCTACGTGCAACCGGGTCTCAGGATTATGGACGTGGGCAAGGCCGATACGCTGGAACTCGCCGACAAGTTTGTAGAGACACTATAGTTGGCCTCTTTCGGGGCCTTCTGAATGGCCAAGAGCAAGCCTGACACGGGCAGGCGGCTGCTTCTGCGCCCCCTTCTTGGAACAGCGGGCTGGCAGCGGCAGGCGCATGTGTGACGAGACTTTCCGCATTGGGCGGAGCATACGAATGAACAGGCACACCAGGGGGAGAAGCCTCGTGCCTGTTCTGCTAATATATAATGAGTGACAATGGAGATAAGCAAATTACAGGATGCGTACGGGCGGCATCCGCTGGTTCGCCGCCTTACACAGGTATTGCAGCGTGATGCTGTGCGTCGTATATGCGTGAGCGGACTGCAGGGCAGTGCCGCGCCCCTGCTTTTCTCTTCGCTTGCAGCCCGCTCGCCACAGTTGTTGGGTGTCCCCTTCCTCTTCGTTCTGAGCGACGAGGAAGAGGCCGCCTATTTCTATCAGGACCTCATGCAGGTGCTGGGCGATGCCAATGTGCTCTTCTTCCCGTCTGGGTTCAAGCGTGCTGTCAAGTATGGTCAGCGCGATGCGGCCAGCATGGTCTTGCGCACCGAAGTGCTGAGCCGCGTGAGTGGGGGCGGACTGCCTCTGTTCGTGGTCACCAGTCCTCAGGCTCTGGCAGAACTGGTGGTTGACCGCAACGCCCTGCAGGGTCAGACCTTGGAGGTGGCTGTGGGGCAGACTTTAGACGTGATGGAGGTGCAGAAGACCCTGCTCCGGCTGGGTTTCTCCCGCGTGGATTATGTCTATGAGCCTGGTCAGTTCTCCCTGCGAGGCAGTCTGCTCGACGTTTATTCCTACTCCAGTGAGTACCCCTTCCGCATTGACTTCTTCGGTGATGAGGTTGACAGCATACGCACCTTCGATGTGCAGGACCAGTTGAGCCTCAAGAAGATGGAACGTGTAAGCATCATCCCCGACTCGGGCAGCGGCGAGGGTGCCACCTTGCAGTCCTTCCTCTCCTTTCTGCCAGCCGACACCTTGCTCATTACGCGCGATGTGGCTTATGTGGCCGACTGTGTGCGCCAGATATGGGCAGAAGGGTTCTCGGCCCAGGCTCTTGTGGTGGAGGCTGCCGAGAAGGATGCCGCCCAAGGTGCAGGAGCAGGCTCCCCGATGCCAGACAGCGAAGCAGAAGCGCCTCTCGTGAGAGAGCGTCTGCTGGCAGAGCCCGATGCCTTCCAGCGCCAACTGGAGCAGTTCCGTACCATCATGCTGGCGGCTTCGGCTCCCCAGAGTGCCGATGTGCAGCTCGAGGCGCACACCACTGCCCAGCCCATCTTCCACAAGAACTTCGAGTTACTGTTCCAGGCCTTCCTTGACTATCAGAAGCGCGACTATGACATATACGTTCTCTCCGACAATCCAAGCCAGACCGACCGCCTGGAGTCCATATTCCACGACCGACAGCTCGGTATTCGCTTCACGCCCGTAGATCGCACCTTGCACGCGGGCTTCGTGGATGATGACCTCCACCTGTGCTGTTTCACCGACCATCAAATATTTGACCGCTTCCATCGATACACCCTGCGCAGCGACCGCACACGCAACGGCAGGGTCGCTCTGACGCTCAAGGAGCTGCAACAGTTCCAGGTGGGCGACTACGTGGTGCACATTGACCACGGTGTGGGACGCTTTGGCGGCTTGCTGCGCATCCCCAATGGTGACACTTGGCAGGAGGTCATCAAGATCATCTATAAGAATGACGATGTGGTCTTTGTCTCTATCCATTCGCTCCACAAGGTGTCTAAGTACCGTGGCAGAGACGGCGAGCCGCCCCGCGTGAGCGCACTGGGCACCGGTGCATGGGAGCGCATGAAGGAGCGCACAAAGGCCCACATCAAGGATATAGCCCGCGACCTCATCAAGCTCTACAGCCGTCGTGAGCACGAGAAAGGCTTTGCCTACAGCCCCGACAGCTACATGCAGCACGAGCTGGAGGCCAGTTTCCTCTATGAGGATACGCCCGACCAGCAGAAGGCCACGCAGGACGTGAAGGCCGACATGGAGCGCTCGCAGCCCATGGACCGCCTCGTGTGTGGCGATGTGGGCTTCGGTAAGACGGAGATAGCAGTGCGTGCGGCCTTCAAGGCATGTGCCGACGGCAAGCAGGTGGCTGTGCTTGTACCCACAACCATACTGGCCTATCAGCATTTCCGCACCTTCTCCAGCCGCCTGAAGGAGCTGCCCGTCAGGGTGGAGTACCTCAGTCGTGCCCGCTCGGCAGCCGACACCAAGGCTGTGCTCACCGACCTGAAGGCGGGCAAGGTGGATATCCTCATAGGTACCCATAAACTCATAGGCAAGAGTGTGCACTTCCGTGACCTGGGGCTGCTAATCATCGACGAGGAGCAGAAGTTCGGCGTGAGCACCAAGGAGAAACTGCGTCAGATGAAGACCAATGTGGATACCCTCACCCTCACCGCCACGCCCATCCCACGCACGCTGCAGTTTAGCCTGATGGGTGCCAGGGACTTGAGCGTCATACAGACAGCGCCGCCCAACCGCCGCCCAATACAGACCCAGGTGTGTACCTTCAGCTCTGAAACCATCGCCGAGGCCATTGGCTTCGAGATGAGTCGCGGCGGACAGGTGCTCTTCATCACTCCGCGCATCAGCCAGCTGCCCGACCTCGAGGCCATGCTGCACCGCTGCGTGCCCGATGCACGGGTGGCTGTGGGACACGGACGAATGCCGAGCGATGCCCTGGAGAAGGTGATGCTCGACTTTGCCAACTACGATTACGATGTGCTCCTCTCTACCACTATCGTGGAGAGCGGACTGGATATCCCCAATGCCAACACTATCATCATCAATGGCGCCCAGTGCTTCGGCCTGAGCGACCTGCACCAGATGCGCGGGCGTGTGGGCCGCTCCTCACGCAAGGCCTTCTGCTATCTGTTGGCACCCCCATTGGGGCTGTTGCCCACCGATGCGCGCCGTCGCCTGCAGGCCATAGAGAATTTCTCGGCCTTGGGCAGCGGCATACAGATAGCCATGCAGGACCTCGACATCCGTGGTGCCGGCAATCTGCTGGGCGCAGAGCAGAGCGGTTTCATTGCCGACCTCGGCTACGAGGCTTATCAGAAGATACTGGCTCAGGCGGTGAGCGAAATCAAGCGAGAGGAGCTGGACGAAGCGCCTGCTCAGGAGCAGAAGCGCCCCACGCAGGTGGCCGACGGCAGCCTCTTTGTGGATGAGTGCGTGCTTGACAGCGACCTGCCCATGAGTTTCAGCGAGACCTATGTACCCACTTCGGCCGAGCGCATGCTGCTCTACCGCGAACTGGACTCCCTGCAGAGTGACCGCGAGGTGGAGGCTTTCTGCCAGCGCATGCGCGACCGCTTTGGCCCTATACCGCCCGAGGGCGAGGAGCTCATCCGCGTTGTGGCGCTCAGGCGACTGGGCTGCTACTTCGGTGCCGAGCGCATCGTGCTCAAAAAGGGGCGCATGAGACTCTATTTCCTCAATGATGCCGACAGCCCCTTCTTCCGCAGTCGTGCCTTCGACCAAATCATCTCCTTCGCCACCACCAATGTGCACCGTTGCCGTCTGCAGGAGGTGGAGGGCCGCCGCAGTCTGCTTGTCTCCGATGTGACCACGGTGCAGCAGGCCGTGCAGATACTCACCCAGATAAGCCAGTGTAGCTGAAGCGTGGCTCTTCCCATCGTGCTTTCCTCTTTTCTTCCGAGCGGAAAGTACCTGTTCACAGCCGTCTCCCGTTTCCGGGTGGCGGCTTTCTTTTTAGTGTCTTGCGGCAGTAGGGCGCTTCATCCTCCTTTCTGCCCCTTTGAGCCCACTGTGGTGCGATGACCGATGCAGCGCGGTGCGAAGGCTGATGCGGCGTGCTGCGTTGGCCGATACAGTGCGCTGCGTTTTTCCAGGCATTAGCCTGCCGGATATCCCCCATGGCGGTTGGCGCTCTGCCTCATTCCTGTCCTTTTGGCAGGACATCATGCTGTCAATTGTCCTTCGTCTTGTTGCCTGGAGCATGGGTATGGCGTATGCTCATCTTTACATTGCTGTCTTTTGTGTTTTGTAGAACTTTCAAATAGAAAGCAGAATACGGTAAAATGCTTTCATAATGAAAGTAAAAGAGGCTGTATGGTGGCGTAAGTCTAACAAAGCAGCATATTAGCTTACAAAAAGTAATGCATTATGTCTGTTTTAATAGCAAATTGCAATACCTTTGCAGTGACAATGATACAAAAAGAAAGCAATAATGAGAAATGGCTATCAAAGTGGACTATTGAAAGGTTTAGTGTTATAAACAGTATAAAGCAAGAGAGAAGATGAAGAAGATTGAAGCAATCATCCGCAAGACGAAGTTCGAGGATGTGAAGGAGGCACTGCTTGCGGCCGACATCGAATGGTTCTCCTATTACGATGTGAGAGGCGAGGGCAAGATGCGACAGGCGCGTATTTATCGCGGCGTGATGTACGACACCAGCAGCATTGAGCGTGTTCTGCTCAATATAGTGGTGCGTGACAAGAATGTGGAGAAGACCATACAGGCTGTGCAGAAGGCTGCTCGCACGGGCGAGATAGGCGATGGGCGCATCTTCGTCATTCCCGTGGAGGATACGGTGAGAATACGCACCGGCGAGCGTGGCGATATAGCGCTCTACAATGCCGAGCAGGAGAAATGAATCCGTCGGAGCCTTTCCCCTCGCGCGCGTATTATATATAATGTATAACAGGGGCGCAGATGACGGGGCGAGACAACGGGAAACAGCGGTGCTCCCATAGGGTATCATGCCCGCATGGAGGAGCGCAGCGGGGTACTGGTAATAAAATGTAAAACCAGAAGCATCTGTATGAATTGCAAGATGCTTCGCCATTAAATTGTTCAGGATTATGAGTGTACAGGAAATAGGATTGTCGCTTGACACTGTGTGGATGCTGCTTGCAGCCATGCTTGTATTCTTTATGCAGCCTGGGTTTGCGCTTTGCGAGGCTGGATTTACGCGAAGCAAGAACACGGCCAACATACTTTTCAAGAACTTTGTTGACTTTATGATAGGCTCCGTGCTGTTCTGGTTCGTGGGTTTCGGACTGATGTTCGGCAGCGATGGAGCGGGCTTTGTGGGTATGCCCAACTTCGGTGACCTGTCCTTCTACCACAGCGAATTGCCCACCGAGGGCTTTCTGATGTTCGAGACGGTGTTCTGTGCCACCAGTGCCACCATCGTGTCGGGTGCCATGGCAGAGCGCACCAAGTTTTCGATGTATTGCGTGTATTCGTTCTTCATCTCCCTTCTCATCTATCCCATAGAGGGCCACTGGACCTGGGGCGGCGGCTGGCTGTGCAATAGCGAGGCCGGTTCGTTCATGTCCGAAACCTTTGGCGCAGCATTCCATGACTTCGCTGGATCGGCCATCGTACACTCGGTGGGTGGCGTGCTCGCGCTGGTGGGAGCCATCTGTCTGGGGCCTCGCCTGGGTAAGTATCGCGGTGGGAAGAGCACTGCCATACCCGGTCACAATCTGATGGCAGCCGCCTTGGGCGTGTTCATCTTGTGGTTCGGATGGTTCGGCTTCAACCCTGGCTCGCAGCTTGCAGCGTCGGGCGAGGTCAACCGCATTGCCATCAGCCATGTATTCCTCACCACCAATCTGGCTGCTGTGTGCGGCGGTCTGGGCACCATGCTGACCTCCTGGATCAAGTATGGCAAACCATCGTTCTCGCTCATGCTCAACGGCATACTGGCCGGTCTGGTGGCCATCACGGCCGGTTGTGACCTGGTGAGTCCTTTGGGCGCAGCCATCATCGGACTGCTGGCAGGCATCCTGCTGGTGTTCAGCATCGAGTTCATCGACACCAAGCTCCACATTGACGACCCTGTGGGAGCCAGCAGCGTGCATGGCGTATGCGGCATCTTCGGTACGCTCATGACGGGTCTCTTTGCCCTCGACGGCGGTGCCTTCTACGGTGGAGGCTTTGGCTTCTTCGCTGCTCAGGCATTTGGCATTCTGGTAATCGACGCTTGGGCTGCCGTGACAGGCATCATCCTCTTCTGGGGCATCAAGAAGATAGCAGGCCTGAGAGTGGATAAGCGCATCGAGGAAGAGGGCCTCGACATATACGAGCACGGCGAGAGCTGTTACAACTGACTGTTGTCTATCAAGTAAGTCACTAAGACTACAACACTGGGCGAGGCGGAAGGGCCGGCGTGGTCAGGCTTTCATACGGGCCGGCCCTCCCCGCCAAACCATACCATTACATGCTATTCACCCCAACTGAACTTAACTATGAAAAGACTAATGAAAATGAATGAGAGGACAGCAAGAGGCTGTAGGATGTGTGCCCTCGCACTGATGATGCCGGCAGTGGCCGGTGGTGTGAGGGCCGAGGAAAAGGTGGATGTCACGCTGGCAACCGACTTTGTGAGCAGTTACTACTGGCGTGGACAGGACTTGGGCGACATTGTGGTGCAGCCCACTTTGGGCATTGGCTGGAAAGGATTGTCGCTCACAGCGTGGGGCAGCGTAGGGCTCTCTGACCATACCGACACCAAGGAGTTTGACCTCACAGCGGCCTACCAGGTGCAGGGGTTCCATGTGGGTGTGACTGATTACTGGTTCAATTCGCCCCGTGAGAAGTACTTCGCCTATCGCAACAACAATACCTCGCACGTCTTTGAGGGCAATGTGGGCTATGACTTCGGCTTCCTGTCGGTCAATTGGTACACCAATTTCGCGGGCAACGATGGGCAGAACAAGGACGGAAAAAGGGCATACTCCTCCTATGTGGAACTGGCTGCTCCCTTCCGCTTGGGTGGCTGCGACTGGACTGCCAGCGTGGGTGCGGTGCCTTATGCCACCACTTTCTATGCCAAGGCCGACGGTTTCTCTGTGACCAATGTGGCCGTCAGGGCGAGCCGTGATGTGAAGTTGACCGAGCGGTTCAGCATTCCTCTCTTTGCCCAGGTATCGGCCAATCCGAGCACGGGAAAGGCGTATTTCCTGGCTGGGTTCACGCTGAAGGCATTCTGACCACAGGTTGCCAGACATTCCCAAGCGCAGAGTCTGGATCGTGTGAGCAAGGCGGAATTTATATCAAGATGGCTTCCGGGCCAGATTGAAGTTGATTTCGCCCCAATAACGAGGGCGGCTCTTGACGGGCAGAAAAGGCTTTCTGGCAAATGGCGAAGCTTTCCTGTCCCGAGGATAAGGGCGGCTCTTGGACAAGAGCAGGAGCATAGGCCGGACTTGTCAGCCATCTGATGGATGCAGGCGGGCGAGCCTGACATCCTCAAGCATGCCAATCCGGTGGATGCGGCACCAAGGTTGTGGGACAAACGCACTGCGCTGCGAAGCACAATGCAGCGCGCTGCGATGGCCGATGCACTGCGCTGCGATGGCCGATGCACCGCGCTGCAGCAAATGGACGTAGATACTGCCATAGGGCGGGCAGCACCCCAGTAGGCTTCGTACAGCTGCTTTCTCGTCTTTGTAGTGTGCTTCCCGTTTGTCCGTCCGATGCAGCCGGCATCTTATCTTATGCCTCTCAGAATGTTTTCCCGGGGCGTAAAGGCTTGGTGGGCGATGGCTCTTGAACGTACAGAAGAAAGGGGAGCGGCGGGGAGCCTTGTGCAGACTTTCCCTCTCCGTTCCCCTTTGGTGATATCCCATGTGTGCCGTGAGGCACTGTTCAGACGCCCCTCAGGGGGTCGTACTGTTGTTTATTGGTTGTGATGGGCACTCGCTTAGTCTGGCTTGGGACAGTCGGACGGGGACGGGTGCCCTATTTTGTGTATCAGAACTCAATGTTGAAGCCTACACCCACCACGCGGTTCTTGCGCCAGTAGTGGTCGCTCTTGAGGACGGCTGCAGTCTGTGTGTGCACGTCACGTGTCTCGTAGAAGCTATGCATGTAACCGAAGTCCATGTTGAAACGCTCGGTGCACTTGAGGCGGATGCCAAAGCCTATGCTGTTGTTCGAATTGGTGAAACTCAGGTCGTTCATGAAGGCGTCACCCTGGCGGTAGCAGGTCTTCTGCCAGCTCACACTGGCGGTCAGGCGGTCGATGATGTCCCATTCGGCACCGGCGTTGAACTCCATGGTGTTCTTGTCCAGCAGGTCCTGCTTGTTGCCGTAGCGCTTTGCCTGCTTGTCGAAATAGTAGTGCCAGCCGGCCTGCAGGCGCACTTCCTTGACGGGGCTGTACTGTGCACCCATGTTGATGATGGCGGGATGGTCCTCACGCACGTGCTTGCCGTCGGCAAACTGGCCCAGAGTGGCGTTCTGCTCAGCCACCTGCTTGGTGTAGTCGTTCATCTCGGTCTTGTTGCCCAGCCACAGTACGGTGGGAGCCTCGGCACGCATGGCCAGGTTCCAGTGCTCGTTGACCTTCCAGTCGATACCGATGATGGGAGCGGCGCCAAAGGCGGTCTGGTCACAGTTGAGGTCCAGAGAAGCACGTGAGAGAGCGGCCTCCACCTGCTCGTCCACCTTGCCCTTCACGCTGTTGAGCACTGCCTGCTGGGTGGGATTAAGGCCGGCCATGGTGGGAGTGACGGTAATGGCATGCACGTCGCTTACCCATCCGTTGTAGTTGTTATTGGCAAAGGTACCCTTCAGTCCCAGTGCTATGGCCACGTTGTCAGTCACCTTGTAGGTGGTTCCCAGCGTGAGACCGAAGCCATACTGACGGCCCTTCATGTAGGCATCCATCTTGTAGCCACCGAAGGCGAGGTCGCCGGCCCGCAGTCCCAGTTCACCGGGCACATTGTTCATTGCCAGTTCGATGCCTGCGTTGACCTGCTGGTATATCTGTGCAGAATAGAGTGCCTCGAAGGTGCCAAGGCCGTTCTTGAACTCACACTTGCCGCCGCCGCCTGCCAGGGCAAAGGCTGCGTTGAAGCTCCAGCGCTCCCAGTTGTAGCTCAGCTGGAAGCTGGGAACCACGGGTGCCTTGGCTTCGCCCTCAAATCTGTGCGACTGCTCTCCGGGAGCGGCTGTATTGTAGGCAAAGAGCGGGAAGGCTGTGGTGATGTTTCTGCTCTGCTTGGCGTTCTGTGCATTGAGCGTGATGTGGAAACCGGGAGCCAGAAAGGCAGTACCTGCAGGGTTGAGATAGAGTCCTGTGATGTCGATGACAGCGTCCTGTGACATCTGTCGCAGGAATGCCGCATTCTGATTCGTGTTGGTGAGCAGTCCTCCTGCGAAGGCCATGCTTGAGAGCCCGAAGGCCAGCACAGCGTTAAACAATCTTTTCATCTTTTTGTCTTCTTTTGTTTTCAAAACGGCTGCAAAGGTAACACTAATATGGTGTGTGTGCAAGAAAATGACCAAGAAATGCGCAAAAGGCTGCATTTGTGTGCAATGCTTGCCGTGCTCCAAGGGAATTGTTAAACGCGCGTGCGTGTACATTATATTATAGTTCAATCTCCGCCCGTGGGTTTTGGATGCACAATCGCAACCTTCTTACGGCCCTTCGGCAGCAGCGTGGCGGTGTGCGGGCCAACGGCCTGCAGGCATGGGGGAAATTCCCTACGCACCTGGGGAAAATTGTCTTATAGGACAATTTAAATTGTCTTATAAGACATTTCAAATTGTCCTATAAGACAATTTTTACGGGGATAGGGGCTGTCTTTTCCTGATTTCACTAGACACTTTTTCTATTCATAAACTGAATCAGTGG
>ERZ1026894.1234-NODE-1234-length-15551-cov-4.927594_pt1 | contig 15551 bp, 13 predicted proteins | sample MGYA00380177_ERZ1026894 | MGnify/ENA primary metagenome ERZ1026894 (study PRJEB33269, sample SAMEA4719813) | human gut metagenome | biome: human-associated habitat; feature: organic feature; material: feces | place: Cameroon | collected 2013-10 ... | reverse complement strand
GTATATCAATGCGATGTGTATACATTTTAGATAAAATTAACCATAATATCGTGCAAGCAATGAGATATTTATATAATTTTGCAACAAAATACTTACAACTATGAAGAAATTAATACTTGCTACTCTTTTGCTGCTTGCAGTTTTCACCACAGCAAGCGCACAGCTTCCTAAGGTAGTCCTTAAGAGCATTGACGGAAAGACAGTGTCTACAGACACACTCCGTAACGACGGTAAGCCCTTCATCATCGACTTCTTCGCTACATGGTGCAAGCCCTGCAACCGCGAGCTCACCGCCATCAGCGAGGTGTACGAGGACTGGCAGAAGGAGACCGGCGTGAAGATCATCGCCGTGTCTATCGACCAGGCACAGAATATTAATAAGGTGAAGCCCCTCGTCGACAACCACGGCTGGCAGTATGAGGTGCTCCTCGACCCCAACAGCGACTTCAAGCGCGCACTCGGCATCCAGACCATTCCCTACGTCATCGTTTGCGACGGCGAGGGCAACATCGTGGCCAAGCACAACGGCTACACTGAGGGTGCAGAGGAAGAACTTATCGAGAAGGTAAGAGAACTCGTTAACAAGTAAAGACAATCAACAACAGAAGGAATAAATGAACAAGACTCTCGCGCTCATGCTCGCTGGCATGATGACGTCGGCTGCGGTCAACGCACAGAAGATAAAGCTCAGCAAAGACTACGACGTCACCATCACAGGTAGCGTTCAGAGCGACATCCTCGTGCCGCAGGAAGACCACAACATCGGTACGGGCACGTACGACGACAAGGTGCTTACCAATACCTACGCCGAAGTGCACGCACTCTCGAAGTATGTGGACGCCGGCGCACGTCTCGAATATCTCGAACATCCGCTCCCAGGTTTTGAAAAGGACTTCAAGGGATGGGGCGTACCGTTCTATTATGTAAAAGGTAAGATAAAGAACGCTGAGCTCACACTCGGTAACTTCTACGAGCAGTTCGGTTCGGGCTTCATCCTCCGCACCTATGAGGAACGCTCACTCGGCATCGACAACTCGCTGCTCGGCGGACGCCTCGTGGTACGTCCCTTCAAGGGCGTGCAGGTGAAGGCTCTCGCAGGTAAGCAGCGCCGTTACTGGGAGCACACATCCCTCGTCTCAGGAGCTGACCTCGAGGTAAGCGTCGACCAGTGGTTCGAGAAGATGCAGCAGAAGGGTACATTCCTTACCCTCGGCGGATCGTGGGTGAACAAGCATGAGAAGGACGACGATGACATCATGGCAGATGTTACGCACAAGCTGCGTCTGCCGGAGAACACCAACGCCTTTGACGTGAGAGCCAACCTTCAGGCAGGCGACTTCAGCGTCCTCGCTGAATATGCACAGAAGACAGAAGACCCCTCGTTCGACAAGAACTTCCCCTACATCTACCGAAAGGGATACGTGGCAATGCTCTCCACATCTTACTCGCGCAGCGGTATGAGCCTCTTGCTCCAGGCTAAGCGCTCGGACAACATGGGCTTCCGCAGCAGACGCACGGAAAACGGTACGGCAGCTTTCATCAACCACCTTCCCGCATTCGCCTTCCAGCAGACATACGCTCTCGCTGCCCTCTATCCCTACGCCACACAGTTCAACGGCGAGTGGGCTTATCAGGCAGAGTTCGGATATAAGTTCAAGCGCCACACAGCGCTCGGCGGCAAGTATGGCACAAGCCTCAAGCTCAACTTCTCGCACGTTCACTCCATCGAGCAGAACAAGAAGAAGGGAGGCGGACCGGGTACGGACGGATACGGATCGGCTTTCTGGAAGTGGGGCGACAAGACATACTATCAGGACCTCAACGTGCAGATTGAGAAGAAGCTGTCGAAGTCGTTCAAGCTCAACCTCATGTACATGAACCAGTTCTACAACAAGACGGTAGTGGAGGGACACGGCGGACTAATCCATTCTGACATCTACATCGCAGAGGGAAAGTATCGCATCAACAACAAGCTGACACTCCGTGGCGAGGCACAGTATCTGCATACTGAGCAGGACCAGGGCGACTGGTACTTCGGACTGCTTGAGCTGTCGTTCCTCCCGCACTTCATGTTCACCATCAGCGACCAGTATAACGGAGCGGAATATTACTACACTCCCACTGGTTCCATCGACGAGGCTAAGGGCACACATAAGGAGCACTACATCAACGGCTCCGTGACCTTCACCGCAGGTGCACACCGTCTGCAGGTGGGCTATGGCAAGACACGCGCAGGATATAACTGCTCGGGTGGCGTATGCCGCTATGTGCCCGCAAGCAAGGGCGTGACAGTATCTTACAACTATAACTTCTGATTATTCTCATCATGAAACTAAAGAACATATTCCTCGGCGTGGCAACAGCCGCTGTGGCAATGGCTGCCGCCTCATGCAGCAACATTGACGAGGGAGACCGACTCATATACGTAAAGCCGGCGGAAGTGGGACGCGCCGTCCTCATTGAGGACTTGACAGGACAGCGTTGCATCAACTGCCCCACGGGTACGGACATTATCAACGGCATCATCCAGACTTACGGCGAGGACAACGTCATCGCCGTGGGCATTCACAGCGGTCCGCTCGGATTCAAAGGCAATGCGAAGAGAGTGGGTCTGATGACCGACACGGGCGACGAGTATTACAAATATTGGGCGAAGGGCACTAATCTCGGTCAGCCGTCCGCTATAATCAATAGAAAGAAAGGCAAAGGCCCTATCGATAACTTAAACAACTGGGCTGCAGAAGTGGGTCTCATCATTTCCGAGAAGGCTAATCTCTCCGTAGACATCGCCAACGCATACGACGCTAAGACGCGTACGCTCACCATAAAGGTGGGAGCCTTCGGCGTTAACGGCACAGTAAGCGGCAAGCTTCAGGTATGGATTGTGGAGGATGGCATCAAGGCTATGCAGTTGATGCCGGACGGAAGCGCCAATCAGGAGTATATCCATAACCACGTATTCCGTGCTGCCGTTAACGGCACATGGGGCGAGGAGGTCACCGTTAAGGAGGGCGAGACCACCACGAAGCAGTATTCTTACGTTCTGCCCGAGACTTGGAATGCCGAAAACATCTCAGTAGTAGCGTTCGTCTATAACGGCTATGGTGTGGAGAATGTGGCAAAGAAGCACATCGTGGAGCACGAGGAAGAAACAGAAAAGTAAACATTACACAATCAGAAAACAAGTAAACAATTATGAAGACAATAAAATCACTCCTGCTCGTAGCAGCAGCAATGTTCACAACAGCATCATACGCTCAGGTGGACCAGACATTCTCTTTCGTTGACAAGGACGGCAAGGAGGTAAAGAGTGGCACAGTAATGACTGTCAACACCATCGAGGAAGATCCAATTTCTGGCGCAGATATGATTCCTACCGGATTGTATGTCAAGAACAACACTAATGAGAGACAAGGTATAGGAGCTTTCTATGACATTAAGAAGATGGAAAACGGCAGTTTCCAGATTTGCTTTCCCATGCTTTGTAGGTCTGGTATTACGGCGACTGGTATGGACCGTACTAATGGTGGTACCATGAATGCAGGTCAGGTGAAGTCGTTAGGAGCAGAATGGTTCCCAGTGGCAGACGGTTTCTGCGAGGTAGAGTTTAAACTCGAGTACTATGTTATCAACAAGGGTATGGGTGGCATGGAGTCGTTAGACCGCGTAGAAGATGAAGATCTTGACAATCCGATGCCTTCCGTTACCGTCAACTTCGTCAAGGGAGCTACAGCCATCAACGGCATCAAGGACGGTCAGAACGTTGAGGTTACAGGCATTTACGACGCCACCGGCAAGCAGATTCAGACCACACAGAAGGGCCTTAACATCGTGAAGCTCTCTAACGGCAAGACCGTAAAGATTGTCAAGTAAAGAGACAACATAAACAGAAAATTTTCACTATTATTCACCAAATAATTCTATTATTATGAACAGAATTTTACTTTCACTTTGCGCGCTCATGCTCAGTGCATCTGCAGCTAACGCGCAGAATCTCCTGTCGTCTTCAGTGCAGGTGAGCAAACGCAACGTGGTGACAGCAAACACAGGCAACATCCAGCTTCGTGACCTTACAGCTCCCGTACAGGTAAAGGCAAATAAGAGCCTTGCTCCTCAGAAGCTTAACGCTAACCAGAAGTCAGTAGGCCTTGACGGATCTGGCTCAATGGTAACCGCTGTCGGTGTCCCTAACATAGTTGCACAAGGCGGAACCGTTAAGGGTGCTTACAATCTTATGGACGCAAGTCTGTTGGCAAGATTTGCAGGTGGTAAGATTGTCGGTATGCGTTATCTTATTGGTGCTGAGCTTGGCTCATCAGCTAAGGTGCAGCTCTATAATTGTGATAAAGAAGGCAAGCCAGAACTCTTCGCTGAGAAGGAAGCTGCTCAGAAGGTTTCTACTTATGACTCAAAGACCAAGAAATACAACGAAGAGTGGAACGAAGTTTACTTCGACAAGGCTCTTAACGTAAGCGATGTCGTAACAGGTCTTTTCGTTGGTTATACATATAAGCAGAAGACGACCACCAGCGGTGGTCAATTCACAGAAGCGTGCTACCCGCTCGCAGCCGGTCAGGGATCTGGCACAGTTGCCGTTTACGGCGACCTTGGTAAGGGTACTGCTTTTTATGGTTTGAACACTGGCGGTCTTGTACTCTGTATTCAGGTTATCGTAGAGAAGGAAGGCGGTTTTGCTGATGACCTCGGTATGGTTGGGGTTGCTACCAATCCTATGCTTAGACCTACGGATAAGCTTCCTTTGCAGTTCTATGTAAAGAACTATGGTTCGAGCGAGTGCAAGGCTGCCTCATTCGATATCACTATCGACAAGAATGTGGTTGCTAATGTGGCTATTCCTGAGGGAGCTACCATCGGTGGTGAGACCACAGGTTTCAATGCAACGCTCAATCTTTCTGAGTTAGATATTGAGAATGGCACACACCTTCTTGGCGTTCAGGTGAAGACTGTTAATGGTGAGGCTGCTTCTGGTTATACCGATGACGACGTCGCTGCTACACAGTTCCGTACCTACACTGAGACTGCTTCTCGTCAGTATAATCTCTTGGAGCACTTCACAAGTAGCACCTGTACTTATTGCCCGTTGGGTTACGACATGCTTCGTGCTCTCCAGAAGCAGCGTGACGACGTAGCTTGGGTGGCTATTCATGGCACTATGGATGAGAATAAGCCTGACCCATACGAAATTGCGGATGCAACAAAAACCATCATGGCTTACTCTATAGGTGGCTACCCGCAGGCAAACCTTAACCGCTTCCCGATCACTAATGACGGTACTCTTGCTGTTACGATTGCTACTGACGATCCTGAAGGCATGGCAAAAAGCATCGGCAACGTCTTCGACCAGATTGACGAGATTGTTCCTTCTCAGGTAAGGCTTGACATCGAGACCAACTTCAATCGTCTGAATGCCATTTCAGACGGAACCCTTAAGATCACCATCAAGGGTACTGGTGTGAAGGGCGCTGGCAAGATTCTTGAGGACGCAGTCCTCGGCCTCTACATCACAGAGAACGGCCTTGTTTCAGGACAGCTGAACCAGGGCAAGTGGATCACTAAGTATAACCACGAGAATGTTCTCCGCGTAATCGGTACTGAAAATCCTTGGGGTGATGCTATCACATGGGACGGCGACAACTTCGAGAAGACATACGAGGTTTCGATTTCTGCTGATTACTTCGAAAACAGTAATAACACTTTCAACGCTGTGGCTTTCGTAAGCCTCCCGTACATGTTCGAGATTGACGGTAAGCGCTACGTTAACGGTGACAAATACAATGTATGGGTTAACCAGTGCCAGTTCCTCCAGATTCCTGAAGGTACAGGTACAGCCATCAAGGGCGTTGAGACTTCTGAGAACGCTACAGTCGTAGCTCGCTACGCTGCTGACGGCTCACAGATTTCTGCTCCGGTTAAGGGCATCAACATCCTCAAGATGTCTGACGGTACAACACGCAAGGTTGTCGTTAAGTAATAAGACGAAAGAATGTAAGCGGCATAGCCGCATAGCATTGACATAACAAAAAGGGTTTCGCGATTTAAGATTGCGAAGCCCTTTTTCCGTGTTCAGACGGGAAGACAGGTTTTTTTGACATGAAGACATGAAGAACATGTTTTGACATGAAGACAAGAAGACATTATGAATAGCTCAGTTTTGAATTGACAGCATAAACATGTCTTCCTGTCTTCCTGTCTGAAAAATCATGTCTTCCTGTCTTCTTGTCAAAAAAACCTGTCTGCATGTCAAAAACTTATCCGCCCCAAAACCCTAAACAACCTTAAAAATCATACTATTAATCAATAAATTGCATAATTAAGAGACGAAATACCACACTATTTGCAGAATTCTGATTAAATTTGCAGCTAAAAACTATAGATTGGGAATATTTTGAGTAGAATGAAAAGCAAGACCATTAACATAGCAGTGCTCCTCGCGGCACTCTTCTCACTCGTTTCGTGCCTCGACACCAACGACGGCGACTATGTATACACCGACGACAGCGCCGTGACGGCTTTCTCTGTGACATCAGCAAAGAAGGCGGTACACGTCAAGGCAAGCAACGGCGCGGACAGCGTCTACACCACATCGGTGAAGCTCAGCGCATATAAGTTTGTCATCGACCAGCAGCGCTGCGTTATCTACAATCCCGACTCGCTGCCCTACGGCGTCGACCCAACCAAGATTCTCGTATCCGCAAACAGCGTCAATTCCGGTTCGCTGGTACTGAAGAGCATGACCAGCGACTCGCTGTCATATCTCAGCACCACAGACTCACTCGACTTCTCTAAACCCAGAGAGCTGCAGGTTTACAGTCTCTCAGGAGCTGCCGTACGTAAGTATGAGGTACGCGTAAACGTACATCAGGAGCCGGCAGACCAGTTCAACTGGACAAAACTTCCTAACCCCACAGCCTTCACTAATGCCACCGGCGTGAAGAGCTTCGTGGTAACCACAGCGTCAGGCACCACACGCCGCTTCCTTCTCGCTTCCGACGGCACGACGACAACAGTCTACAGAGCCGACGGCGACAACGCATGGACAGCCGCCACACCCAACTTCAATCACACTCTCGCTGCCGAAACCTACCGTTCCGCAGCCGTAAAGCACGACACACTCTTCGTTTGTGACAACGGCGTGGTGATGGCTACCACCGACGGCGACACATGGGCACAACAGACAACTGCCGAGGCTGGCGTGGCACGCATAATCGCTGCAAACCCAATCCGCCTCTACGCATACAACAACGAGGGCGCAATGGTCAGCTCCGACGACAGCGGAAAGACATGGAAGGCAGCCGGAATGGACGAGAGCGCTTCGCTCCTTCCCAACGGCGACATAGCATACGCCACACTTCCCCTCGCCACCAACCCCAACGCTTACCGCACATTGCTCATCGGATCAGTGCCCGCAGCAAGCACAACTGCTTTCAGCGTCTGGGGCAAGATTGACGAAGGCACAGCGTACAGCGAGAACCAGCCGTGGATGTTCTACGACCACAACTCGCTTAACCGTCATGAACTGCCCTTAATGCAGAACTTCTCAGCCTTCACGTACGACGGAAAGATAATGATGGTGGGCAACGAAGACCGCGTATACCTGCCTTACTTCTATGGCTCACGCGACGGCGGCATAACATGGGAGGCAGACACGGTGATAACAAGTCCACTCGGATTCTTCGTCACAGGACCTTACACGGTCAGCGTGGACAAGGACAACTTCATCTGGTTTGTCAATGGCAAGACCGGCGAGACATGGCGCGGACGCATCAACCGCCTCGGATGGAAGAAAGAACAATACGAATATTACGAATAAATCATGAAGCAACGCCTTACCTTATCAATGTGCATCCTTGCCGCCGCTTCTGCCCTTAACGCGCAGACCGACGACCAGTATCGCATGGAGATAGGAGCAGGAGTGGGCCTGATGTCGTATCAGGGCGACTTCAACGGCAGCATAATGAAAAACCAGCAGCCGATGGCTTCATTAGTATTGCGAAGGATATGGAGCCCGTACATGGGACTGAAGTTCTCTGGTTCTTACGGCAAGCTGAAGGGAACGTCGAAGGACGTCAAGACGTATTATCCCGAACTGAAGGACAATCCGTATGAGTTCAGCCGTTCGTTAGTGGACGTAAGCGCTGTATACGAATACAACTTCTGGCCCTACGGCACCGGACGCGACTATCGCGGAGCAAAGCGCCTCACACCTTTCGTCTTCGTGGGAGTGGGCGCAACGTTCGCATCCGGAGGCGACGCAGACAACTGCTTCACCGCAAACATGCCCATAGGCTTGGGCGTGAAATACAAGATAGGACCACGACTCAACCTCGGAGTGGAGTGGGCGGAGCACTTCTCGCTCAGCGACAACCTCGACGGAAAGAAAGACCCGTACGGCATAGAGAGCACCGGACTGTTCAAGAACACCGACTGCTACTCCACACTGCAGATAACGCTGACGTACAGCTTCTCGGCGAAATGCAGGACTTGCCACAATGAGGACGAGTGACATTTATTAATTGTTATTTATTAATTATTATTTATAGCTATGACCCAACAACTCGATATGAACCGCATACCACAGCACATTGCCATCATCATGGACGGCAACGGACGCTGGGCGGCAGAGCGGGGAAAACCACGCAGCTTCGGCCATCAGGCTGGAGTGGATGCTGTGAGAAAGATTACGTCGGAATGTACACGTCTCGGCGTGAAATACCTCACACTCTACACCTTCTCCACCGAAAACTGGAACCGACCCGCCACGGAAGTGGCTGCTCTCATGGGACTTGTGCTCACCTCCTTAGAGGACGAGATATTCATGAAGAACAACGTGCGATTCGAGGTTATCGGCGACATCGAAAGACTGCCCGTGGAGGTGCAGCAGAAGCTCAGGCAGACGATGGACAACACCGCTGCCAACACCGCCATGACAATGGTCGTAGCTCTTAGCTATTCGTCACGCTGGGAGATAACGAAGGCGGCGCACGACATCGCCTTGGAGGTGGCGGAAGGAAAGCTGAAGCCCGAGGACATCAGCGAAGAGACGCTCTCCGAGCACATGACCACGGCTTTCATGCCCGACCCCGAGCTGCTCATACGCACCGGTGGCGAAGAGCGCATCAGCAACTACCTGCTGTGGCAGATAGCCTACTCCGAACTTTACTTCACCGAAACCTACTGGCCTGACTTCGATGAGGAAGGACTGCATCGTGCCATCGCTGACTATCAGAGCCGCCAGCGCCGATTCGGAAAGACCGAAGCGCAGGTGGAGGAAGAGGAGAAACAGCAAAAGCCGTAACGACGGCGCATAAGGAACAGCTCCTTATCAGACAAGACACCCGCCACAACATAGAAGATAAAGAACCGAAACCAAGCAAACAAAGATGAATATAAAGAAGGTCTTGACAACTGTATGCGTCATGGCGTGCACAATGGCAGCAATGGCGCAGGACAAGATTCAATATCCCGACATATCGTATGCCGGAACACCACGCTCCGTAACCATCGGAGGCATCGCCGTATCAGGAGCCGATGGCTATGAGGACTATATGCTTACCGGCATCTCAGGACTGTCCGTGGGACAGCAGATTGATCTGCCGGGCGACGAGATAACGGACGCCATCAAGCACTACTGGAAGTACGGACTCTTCTCAGAGGTGTCTATTGCCGTTGACTCGCTCGTACAGGACAAGGCCTACCTGCACATACACCTCCAGATGAGACCGCGTGTCTCCACCATCAACTACGTAGGACTGAAGAAGTCGGAGCGTACGGACATGGAGGAGAAACTCGGACTGCTCAAGGGCGCACAGATTACGCCTAACATGATAGACCGTGCGAAGATTCTCGCAAAGAAATACTTCGACGACAAGGGATTCAAGAACGCCGACATACAGATTGTCCAGCGCGACGACGTATCGCAGAAAAACCAGGTTATCCTCGACGTCATCATCGACAAGAAGGAGAAGATGAAGGTGCGCAAGATATTCATCGAAGGCAACCAGGCTCTTTCTAACAGCAAGATAAAGGGCGGTCTGTTCAAGAAGGGAGCTTTCGCGAAGACGCACGAGGCAGGCACTTTAGGCTCGTTCCTCAAGGCCAAGAAGTTTACGCCGGAACGCTGGAAGGCGGACAAGCAGAAGCTTATAGACAAGTATAACGAGTATGGATATCGTGACGCTATGATCGTGTCCGACTCGGTCTGGAACGTCGACGACAAGCATGTCAGCATCAAGATAAAGGTGGACGAGGGCAAGAAATACTTCATCCGCAACATCACATGGGTGGGCAACACCATCTATTCCTCTGACTATCTCTCACGCGTGCTCGGCATGCAGAAGGGTGACGTCTACAACCAGAAGCTCATGAACAAGCGCCTCTCTGAGGACGAAGACGCTGTGGGCAACAACTACTGGAACAACGGTTACCTCTTCTATTCGCTCCACCCGACGGAGGTGAACATCGTGGGCGACTCCATCGACCTCGAGATGCGTATCTTCGAGGGACCTCAGGCGCACATCAATCACGTACGTATTATGGGTAACGACCGACTCTACGAGAACGTCATCAGACGTGAGCTGCGTACAAAGCCGGGCGACCTCTTCTCTAAGGAGGCTCTCCAGCGTTCTGCACGTGAGATTGCGTCAATGGGACACTTCGACCCAGAGAAGGTCAATCCCGACGTAAAGCCCGATCCGGAGAACGGAACCGTGAACATCAACTGGGAACTTGAGCAGAAGTCGAACGACCAGGTGGAGTTCTCACTCGGTTGGGGTCAGACCGGCGTCATCGGACGAATAGGTCTTAAGCTCAACAACTTCTCTATGCGAAACCTCTTCCGCAAGAACAGTGAGCACAGAGGATTCCTCCCCATCGGTGACGGTGAGGTGCTCTCACTCGGAGCACAGACCAACGGTACGTACTATCAGTCGTACAACATGTCGTACTCAACCAACTGGTTCGGTGGCAAGCGACCCATTCAGTTCTCTGTAGGCGCTTACTTCTCAAAGCAGTCTGACGTATCGAGCAACTACTATAACAACGGCTACTTCAACAACTATTACAACTATATGTATGGTTACGGTAGCAACTACGGATATAATAACTACGAGAATTATTACGATCCGGACAAGTATGTTAAGCTCTTCGGCGTTTCGCTCGGTTGGGGTAAGCAGCTGAGATGGCCTGACGACTACTTCCAGCTGTCGCTCTCACTGCAGTATACCCGCTATATGATGAAGAACTGGGCTTACTTCCTCATGACCAACGGTAACTCAAACAACCTTAACCTCAGCATACAGCTGTCGCGTACGTCTACTGACAACCAGCTGTTCCCGCGCCGCGGTTCTGAGTTTATGGCGTCAGTGACCGTCACACCGCCTTGGTCAGCATTCGACGGAAAGGACTATGAGCACCTCGCTCAGAACCCCAAGTCGCCCAACTACAACAAGGAGCAGCAGGAGAAATACCGCTGGGTGGAGTATCACAAGTGGAAGTTCAAGGCTCGCACATTCACCGCTCTCACAAGCGGACAGAAGTGTCTGGTGCTCATGACTCGCGTAGAGCTTGGCTTGCTCGGCTCTTTCAACAAGTGGAAGAAGTCGCCGTTCGAGACCTACTACATGGGTGGTGACGGTATGACCGGATATTCTACGAACTATGCAGAGGAGACCATCGGTCTTAGAGGCTACGAGAACGGCTCGCTCACCCCGTACGGCGCAGAGGGCTATGCCTACGACCGTATGTCGCTGGAGCTTCGCTATCCGCTCCTCCTCGGCAACACCACCATCTACGGCCTCACATTCGTCGAGGGTGGTAATGCCTGGACAGAGACCAAGAAGTTCAATCCCTTCGACATGAAGCGCTCCGCCGGTGTCGGTGTACGTATCTTCCTCCCGATGGTAGGCTTGATGGGTATCGACTGGGCTTACGGTTTCGACACCGTATACGGAAAGAAGGGCGGCAGCCAGTTCCACTTCATCCTCGGACAGGAATTCTAATGCTAACATAATTTTTTAAAGATATGAGAAAATTAATGTTAATCTGCCTCTTTGCCATCACGGCACTGACGGCAAGCGCACAGAAGTTTGCGCTTCTTGACATGGAGTACATCCTGAAGAACATCCCCGCCTACGAGCGTGCCAACGAGCAGCTCAATCAGGTGTCGAAGAAGTGGCAGGCTGAGGTGGAGGCTCTCAACACAGAGGCTTCCACAATGTATAAGAACTATCAGAACGAGATGGTGTTCCTCTCTGCCGAGCAGAAGAAGGAGCGTCAGGAGACCATCATGAAGAAGGAGAAGGAAGCCAGCGACCTGAAGCGCAAGTATTTCGGTCCGGAAGGCGAGCTCTTCAAGAAGCGCGAGAGTCTGATGTCGCCCATCCAGGAGGAAATCTACACTGCCGTAAAGGAAATCTCCGAGCTTCGTGGTTACTCCTTAGTACTCGACCGAGCCTCCGACGCAGGCATCATCTTCGGTTCGCCAAAGATAGACATCAGCAACGAAGTGCTGCAGAAGTTAGGATATAATTGATAATTATCAAAAAAACAAAATAAAGAGAAAGAATGAAAAAGCTATTTTTAATGCTTATGTTGTTCATGCCATTGGCAACATTCGCACAGAAGTTCGGTCACGTTAACGCACAGGAAATCATGGCTTCTATGCCTGAGTTCATCAAGGCACGTGGTGAGGTAGAGGCTGCAGCAAAGCAGTACGACAACGACATCAAGGCTATGCAGGACGAGCTCCAGCGCAAGGCTCAGGACTATGACAAGAACTCCTCTACAATGAACGAGACCAAGAAGAAGGAGACAGAGGAAAGCCTCCAGCAGATGTATCAGAAGATACAGCAGACTGCTCAGGACAACCAGCAGGCTCTCGGCAAGCTCCAGCAGGAGAAGATCGGTCCGATCACCAACAAGCTCGTTGACGCCATCAAGGCAGTAGGCAAGGCAGGTGGTTATGTCTACATCATGGACGTCACTTCTGGCATCCCCTACATCAGCGACACTCTTAGCAAGGACGTTACCGCAGAGGTAAAGGCCGAGCTCAACAAGACTGCTCCTGCTAAGAAGTAAACAAAAACACACACAACACAGACGAGGCTTGATTCAAGCACTGGCTTCCTGCCTCGCGGAAACGGACAATGAGATGACACACAGTGCAACTCATTGTCCTGTTTTTTTAACCATTCACCCCAACACACTTTTTCTAACCATTCATCCCACAGATTAATATGAAGAAGACACTGCTGTTTATCATCCTCCTTGCCATGCCCTTGCTGGCAAGCGCACAGACAAGATTCGGATACTTCAGTTTCGATGCGATGCTGAAGGAAATGCCGGAGTATGTAAAGGCACAGGCCGACGTGGACAACCTCAGACGTAAATACGACAGTGAGATGAGACGTGCCGAAATGGAGTTCAACTCGAAGTACGAGGAATTCCTTGAGGTGCAGAGCACCCTCGTGCCCACCATCCTCCGCAAGCGTCAGACCGAACTGCAGGACCTCATGGCGAAGAACGTGGAGTTTCGCAAGGACGCCGAACGACTTCTCAAGCAGGCAGAGACCGACGCCATCTCCCCCGTACGCCGCCGTCTCGCAGCAGCAGTAGCAGCTGTGGGAAAGGACCAGGGCTACGCCTTCATCCTGAACACCGACAACGACGCCTGCCCCTACATTAACCCGGAAATGGGAGAAGACGCCACAGAGCTTATCAAGGCTCAGCTAACAAAATAAGGAACCCTAAAAACACAACAGCAATGACATTTCCACAATCGCCAGGCCCCATCGGAGTGTTCGACTCCGGTTACGGCGGACTGACTGTCCTTCACGGCATCCGCCAACTGCTGCCGCAGTATGACTATATGTACCTCGGCGACAACGCCCGTGCGCCCTACGGCTCGCGGTCCTTTGAAGTGGTCTACCAGTTTACGAGACAGGCTGTGATGAAGCTGTTCTCAATGGGTTGCCACCTTGTCATCCTCGGATGTAACACCGCCTCCGCCAAAGCGCTGAGGTCCATCCAGCAGCGCGACCTTCCCCTTCTCGATCCCAACCGTCGCGTCCTCGGCATCATCCGACCCACCGCCGAAACCATCGGCAATCTCACCACATCGCGTCACGTCGGCATACTCGCCACCGAAGGAACCATAAAGAGCCAATCGTACAATCTTGAGATAAAGAAGCTCTTCCCCGACATCACCGTCAGCGGAGTGGCTTGTCCGCTGTGGGCAGCCATCGTGGAGGCAGGCGAAGCCGACTCTCCCGGTGCCGACTACTTCGTGAAGAAGCGCATCGACCAGCTCATGCGTCTCGACCCGCTCATCGACACCGTCATCCTCGGCTGCACACACTATCCGCTTCTGATGTCGTCCGTGGTGAAGAACATCCCCGACGGCGTGCGCATCATGGCGCAGGGCAGCTACGTGGCAGACTCGCTCGCCGACTATCTGCAGCGCCACCCCGAGATGGAACGAAACATCACGAAGGGCGGCAAATGCCGGTATCTCACCACCGAAAGCGAGGAACGATTCAGCGAGACAGCACGAATATTCCTCCATGAGGACATCACAGTGAGCCACGTAGACCTCACCGACTGAAAAATAACGCCATTATATGTCCCTTATATGCAATACTTTCAGTAACTTTGCATTGAGACTATACAAAAGACACCAATAAATTAGGAATAAGAAAAAAACAACAAAAATAACGACATGTCATTAAAATGCGGTATCGTAGGACTCCCTAACGTGGGAAAGTCCACACTCTTCAACTGCCTCTCCAACGCAAAGGCACAGGCAGCCAACTTCCCTTTCTGTACAATCGAGCCTAACGTCGGCGTAATCACAGTGCCCGACGAGCGACTCACACGACTCGCCGAGATAGTTCATCCGGGACGCATCGTTCCCGCCACCTGCGAGATAGTAGACATCGCCGGACTCGTTAAGGGTGCATCCAAGGGCGAGGGTCTCGGCAATAAGTTCCTCGGAAACATCCGTGAGACTGACGCCATCATCCACGTGCTCCGCTGCTTCGACGACGACAACATCGTACGTGAGGGCGGCGCAAGCGTAAACCCCGTAGAGGACAAGGAAGTCATCGACACCGAGCTTCAGCTTAAGGACCTCGAGACCGTAGAGGCTCAGCTCCAGAAGCAGTCGAAGATTGCCTCCATCGGCAACAACAAGGACGCCAAGATAGCAGTGTCTGTGCTCGAGGCTTACAAGGAAGTGCTCGAGCAGGGCAAGAACGCACGCACCGTGGAGTTCGAGACAAAGGAGGAGCTTCGCTATGCTCACGACCTCTTCCTGCTCACCTCAAAGCCCGTGCTCTACGTCTGCAACGTGGACGAGGCTTCTGCAAAGGACGGCAACGAATACACACAGCAGATTGCTGAGATAGCCAAGAGCGAGGGAGCCGAGATGCTCGTCATCGCTGCAAAGACTGAGGAGGACATCGCTTCGCTCGAGACTTACGAAGACAAGCAGATGTTCCTTGAGGAACTCGGACTGGAGGAGAGCGGCGTAAACC
>ERZ1026894.1229-NODE-1229-length-15624-cov-4.414991_pt1 | contig 15624 bp, 10 predicted proteins | sample MGYA00380177_ERZ1026894 | MGnify/ENA primary metagenome ERZ1026894 (study PRJEB33269, sample SAMEA4719813) | human gut metagenome | biome: human-associated habitat; feature: organic feature; material: feces | place: Cameroon | collected 2013-10 ... | reverse complement strand
GTTTAAAGATTTGCGCTTGCCGTGCGGCGCGACGGATTTTTCCACGCCGCGCCGTTTTCCCGCGGCAGATCTCCGGGCAGCTCGATGCGGACAATCTGTCCGGGATTCGGTTCGCGCAGACCAAGCCGGTATTGAACGATTTTATCGCGGATTTTCGGCCAGGAACTGAGCTCCTCCTTGCGGTTTTTAAGGTTGGAAATCTCGCGCTCGAGCTGATAGATTTTAACTTTAGCCCGGGCGATTCCGCGCGCTGCGACTTCCGACTTCTGCGTAAATGAAATACGCAGATTGAACGCGGTGAAAATCAGAGCGAACATCACCAGCACCGGCAAAGCCATGGCGATAAACCAGTTTCCCCGCTCACTTGCCTGAGCATACCGGCGGTTCTCCGCCATCTCTCCCATTGTTTTCACGCTTCTCATTGGCCGACGCTCTCCTCTTCGATTTTTTCCGCCGCTCTGAGTTTCGCGCACGCGGCTCTCGGATTATTTTTCAATTCATTCCCGTCCGCCGCAAGCGGATGACGGGTTACAAGTTTCAGTTTCGGCTTCCATCCGCAGACACAGACGGGCAGCCCCGGCGGGCATTTGCAGGTCTCCGCCATGTCGCGGAAGAAATTCTTCACAATCCGGTCTTCCAGCGAATGAAAGGTGATGACCGCGATTCTTCCGCCCGGATTCAGCAGGGGAAGCGCGGACTTCAGAGCCTGCTCCAGCTCCGCCAATTCGCCGTTGACTTCTATCCTCAATGCCTGAAAACAAAGGGTCGGCACCGGCGGACCTTTGCGTTTGTGACGGGTCAGCACAGAATCGCAGAGCGCGGCAAGTTCCGAGGTGCGGGCGAACGGCTGTTTTTCACGCCAGCGGACAATCGCCTCCGCCAGACGCGCGGCGTCGCGCCCGTCCAGTTCGCCGTAATTGCGGAAAATGTTCCGCAGAGATTCTTCGTCATACTGATTGACCACCCGCGCCGCCGAAAGCGGAGAGCTGCGGTCCATGCGCATATCAAGCGGACCGTCGTTCCGGAATGAAAACCCGCGTCTGGGATCATCAATCTGGGGAGAGGAGACCCCGATGTCCATGAGGATTCCGTCCGCCTTGTCCCACCCGAGCTCTGCCGCGAGTTCCGCAAGTTCGGAGAAACGCCCCTTTTTGAGATGCACGCGCGCTCCGAAGGGAACGAGGTGTTCCCCGGCGCGGCGGAGAGCCTCGTCGTCGCGGTCGATTCCGAGGATTTCGAGTTCCGGATTGCATTCGAGGAGCATTCCGCTGTGACCGCCGCAACCGACCGTGCAGTCGATCAGGCGTTTCAGCGGACGCGGAGCTTCCGAAAGCACGGAAACGGTCTGCTCCGCGAGAACGGGAATGTGTGTGAAGTCGGGTGTGCTCATGAATCCGCCTCCGCGTCAAGCCGGTCGAAGATTTCATAGCAGTCATCTCCGGAATCGCGCATGGCGTTCCAGTTTTCGGGCGGATAGAGCAGAATCATGGAGACGGAGCCGACGAGCGCGACTTTGTCCTTGAGTCCGGCATGGGCGGCGAGCTGGGGCGAAAGCTGAATGCGCCCCTGTTTGTCGCATGCGCATTCCTGCGCGCGTGAGCCGAGACGCGCGAGATTCCGGGCGTCGGAGACGTTTCCGAGGGAGAGTTTTTTGGTTTTATCAAGCACCATTTCGCGGAATGTATCAACTGTCATCATCTGAATTGCATGATCTTTCGCAGGCAGAAGCACGAAGCGGGAGCAGCCTCTCCACGCCGCCGGAATCGCGACGCGGCGCTGCGCATCGAGCGTATGCTCGAATTCACCGAGAAAAAATGCTGGTTCGCTCCCTTTCGACATTCTGGATGCTCCGTATTGCAACTAACTTCACCTAACCGCCCCTATACTCCCCTAAAGATACTCTTTTTTCTTGAAGTTTCAAGAGGCGAATCAAAAAAATCCGGAAAAATTTTCCGGGGACTCGGGAAAGACGCGATGCCGTTCTCCGGGAACCGCGGATTTTTTTTAAAAATTTTTCATTTCCTTATTTACTTCTTGCCATTTCTGCGCTACATTACCCGGCTATGCGCATGCAATTTATGTGAGGTGAGAAAAGATGGCACAGAGTTTCGAGGCAAATCTGATCCAGAGAGGATCCAAGGACGCTTTCAAAAAAGCAAAAAGCATTCTGAGAAACGGAGAACTGCTCTGCTGTCATGAAAGTCAGCCGGGAGTGCTCCGCGCAGTCTGCCGCGATCACAAGGGGAACGTCTCCCGCGTCGAAGTCCACGGCTTCCCCGACGGTCCCTACACGGCGACCTGCTCATGCGATCCCGGCACGAACGGATTCTGCAGTCACGCCATCGCGGCGTGTCTGCATCATGCGAAATACACCATCAAGCCGCAGGAACATCAGGAAGCGGATCATCCGGCTCAATATGCCGGGCTCAAATTCGCCGGACTGCCCGAGCTGCTCCAGCAGGTGCTTGCACCGCCCGACGCAACCGTCGCCATCAACGCGGAATCCGATTTCCCGCACACGCCGAGCAAGTGGGAACGGATCATGTTCACGGTCGTGCTGCACTGGAACAACCGCGACTATGCGGGAAATCTCAACAACATCCGCCAGCTCCATTTCGGGAAAAACCTCGCTGTCTCGCTCCAGCTCAGCCACTTCCCGCAGCAGGACCGTCAGATCATCCGCTACCTTGCCATCAACGCCCAGCAAGACGGAGCCAAGCTTTCCCTCGACGCGGAACAGACCGCGGAATTCTTCCACTGTCTGATCGACTTCCCCCGCTTCTTCCGCCTGAAGGAAAAAGTCGTGGTTCACAAGGAACAGGCGGATCCGGCTCTGCTCATCGAGGACGCCGGACGCGGCTCGCTGCTCCGTTCCGCCCTCATCGTCAAGGGCGTCCCGCTTCCGCTGAAGGATGTGAAAGTCATCGCCGGACGCGCCGGATGCTGGGTCGGAATGCTCGGTGAATACTGGTGGATCTGCGCCCAGGCGGATGTGCTCTGGATCCGCAATTTCCTCCGCACGACCGTTCAGCCCTGCGACCGCAAATCCGCAAAAATTCTCGCGGCCGCCGACTGGCTCCCCGTCAAAATCATCGCAACAGGAGACGTGCAGGTCAATCAGCGCAAATTCAAACCGTTCTTCGACGGGGGGCTGCGCGTCGACGGCGGACTCGAAATCGAAGTTCTGTTCGATTACGGCGGACACCTCTGCAAGGGCGACCAGCAGCGTTTCGCACAGAAAGACGACATCTACTGGCGCCGCGATTCCGAAGGGGAAGCCGCCGTTGTCAACGAACTCCTCAACTTCGGTTTCGAACTCCTCAAAGGCGGCGAAACCGGAACCCCCGAGACGCGGCTTCTGCTCCGCGACCGCGAAGCGATCGGCGTATTCGTCGACGAACTGATTCCGAACTGGATGGGGACCCGGCGCAAATTCGCCCTCTCCTCTTCACTCGCAATGCTCTGCGGCGACGCCTCCGCACTCCGCATTTCCACGGAAGTCGTTGCGGAAACGGAGGAGGGATTCGACCTCAAAGTCACGCTCTCCGGCGCGGGCGTGCCGGTCCGCTGGCGCGATCTGGTCAAGGCGGCGACACGCAACGAACTCTTCCTTTCCGCCGGTGCCGCACTGCTCATCAAGATTCCTCCCCCCCTGCGCCGTCTCGCCGCCTCGGTCGCGGATGTCGCGCACCCCGTCCCCGGTCAGGAACTGCGCAAGGACGACCTTGCCGAAGTTCTCCGCATGATCCGTCCGGCCGCGTATCACTGGGCAAAGATGGCGGACGGCATTCCAGGCGCGGTCCCGACCCGCTTTCTGCGGCTGAAACTGGATTTCGACGAGGCGCTCGACGAAAGTTCCGCGCAGAACCAGATCATCCCCGCCGGCCTCTTCCGCGGCGAACTGCGCAACTATCAGATACAGGGCGTCCGCTGGCTCGCCGCGATGGGAAAACAGGGATGCAATCTCGTGCTCGCCGATGAGATGGGACTCGGAAAGACGATCCAGACTCTCGCGCTTCTCGCCTCCGACGTCGTCGAAAACCTGCCCGCGCTCATCATCTGCCCGACCAGTCTGATTGAAAACTGGGCGCGGGAAAGCGCGAAATTCACGCCGGAGCTGAAGACGCTCGTCATTTCCGGCGGTGACCGCAAACCGCTGTGGGAAAAGGCGATGGCGCATGACATCTGCATCACCTCGTACAGCCTGATCCGCCGCGACACCGAGCATTTCCGCGGGCTCCGTTTCCGCTATGTGATTCTCGATGAAGCCCAGCATATCAAAAACCCGGCAACCGCCAACGCCCAGGCCTGCAAGATGATTGAATCCGCCCACCGCCTGGTCCTGACCGGAACGCCCCTGGAGAACTCGCCGGAAGACCTCTGGTCGATCTTCGATTTCCTGCACCACGGTCTGCTCGGAACGCTGAACTCCTTCCGCAGCCGCTATGTGGTCAATCCCGCCCCCGAAATCCTGCATGAACTCGCCGACCGCATCGCGCCGTACATGCTCCGCCGCAAAAAGGAGGACGTCAGCCGCGAACTGCCCCCGAAACACGAGCAGATACTCTACTGCCAGATGGGCCAGGCTCAGCGAAAATTCTATGAGGAGTTCCGTCTCCGCGGATGCGAAATCCTGCGCAAACTCCGCGAGCCGGCCGAAAAGAAATCACGGATTGAGATGCTCAGCGCCCTGCTGCGTCTGCGTCAGATCTGCTGCGACCCGGCGCTTCTCCCCGCAAACCAGAATCCGGGCGTGACGGAATCGGCAAAAATGGAACTGCTCAAGGAACTCCTGCTCGAATCGGCGGACAGCGGACACAAGGTTCTGCTGTTCAGCCAGTTCACCTCGCTCCTCCGCAAAGTGCGCGAATTGATGGAGGGACAGGCAATCAAATACGAGTATCTCGACGGAACGACAACCGACCGCATGGCGCATGTCGACAACTTCAACAATTCGTCCGACATCCCGGTCTTCCTGCTGAGTCTGAAAGCCGGCGGAGTCGGTCTCAACCTCACTTCGGCGGACACAGTCATCATCTGCGATCCGTGGTGGAACCCGGCGGCGGAAGCGCAGGCGGAAGACCGTTCGCACCGGATCGGCCAGACCCGCGCGGTGAACTGCATCAAACTGATCGTGGAAAATTCCGTGGAAGAGAAGGTTCTGGAACTTCAGAAGATGAAAGCCGGACTCTTTGAAAACCTCGTTGAATCCCCGACCGAAGCGCTGCGCTCCGTTTCAATGGAAGACCTCGAATTCCTCCTCAGCGCACAATGAAAAAAGGAACGGCTTCCGCCGTTCCCGTAAAATCTCAATTCACGTCAAACGTTATTTCTTCTTTGCCGGAGCCGGCTTTTTCGCATCCGGCTTCGCGTTTTTGCTCTTCAACGTCTTCACGGAATACGCGGTGACGGGCGGAGCGGCGGCGTCGAGTTCGCGGAGTTTGCGTTTCAGCTCTTCGAACTCGCGCTTGCTGAGATCTTCATGCAGACGCGCCGCAAGACTGATGTAAGTCACCTCTTTGGACTCAAAGCTCAGCACGGTTCCATCCGCAAGCAGAACGTTGATGAATCCCGGGTGGTTCCCGATACGCTCAACCGCAATCGGCATTCTTCCGTTGACGGGCTTTTTGTATCCGCCGAGAAAAATGTACGGATAACGCTGCTTTGTATTCGCCTGGCAGATGAGATAGTTGATGTGATTGTTGCTCTTCACCAGCTTCTGGAACTCCTCCGGCTTGGCTAAATCCAGGTAATGTCCGCCGTTTTGCAAAGCGTACATCTGATAGGTGGAACCGATTTCATTCAGGTTGCCGACACAGTTTCTGAGATCGATCTTCTCCTGCGAATCCGAGAGAGCGGGTATCAGGAACACAACAATGCCGACCAAAGCCGCGATCACCGGGAGCGCCACAAAGCCGGCAATCGAAAAACCGAAACGCAATCCGGCTTTGTCATCATTCATCGGGACGTCGATGGAATCCGTCGTGCGGGTGAACGCGTCCGCCGCCGCCCAGATGAACAGCAGAACATAGCAGAGAAATCCGATCCAGACATGAGCAAAGACTATCAGCAGTATTGCAAGAATTCCGAAGATGAACCGTATCAACGCTTTAATCTTGTTTCCGGCATAATAGCAATGCACTCCAAGAAAGCCGAAGAAGAAAGCAAGAAGTGCGTAGACGAATCTGTTTTTCTGTTCCATGTCGCAAGATACCCAGTTTTAGTTTCAGTTTAAATGGCATGTTTAAATTATAGCACAAGTACGGGGAAAAGCAATATACGGAATGAAAAATATTTCAGAAGAAAAACAAAAAACGGGAGGGAGGTTCCCTCCCGGGACCGCTGTCAACGGTTCAGCATTTCCCCGTTGTCGAAAAATTCCAGCATGAACTGCCAGCGGAAGACGAAAGTCGGCAGCAGAACTATCGTCCCGACAAACGGAATTGCAAGAAGCATTGCTCCCATGCAGCAGGTCAGGCAGGAAAACACGCCGACGGCAAGCGAGACAAGCATTACGATCACGAACAAGCCGAGCAGATAGCGGACAAACACGCCAGGCTTCGAAAACAGCGCCCGGTTCAACGCCTGAATCGCCTCACTGCCCGAACAGCCGCTGCGGTACATCAGCACCGCGCCGTAATCCTGATACAGACGCAGGTAAATCCATGCAAGAATGCCGAAAAATCCGAAAACGATTCCAGCTCCGATCAAAAGACCGGCGCTGAATGCGCCGCGGTTCTCTCCCAGAGACATTGCGGCGGCGAATCCGATAAAAGCAACAAACGCAAATCCCAGAAAGAGCAGAAAGACAAAGAGCAGGATCTGTGTAAGAAAATAGGAATTCCCCTGCCGGGCAAACCTCGTCCACCGCGCGCCGAACGAATCCGCTTCCACGCCGCGGAGCATCATGTCGAGCGTGACAAACCGCGCGCGGCTGCGCACCCACAGCAGGATCAGTCCGATCACAAGAGAAAACAGAAAAACAACAGAAAGCAAGATCAGCAGAAACATCGCAACCGTCGTGCCGATCGCATCCGCGGCGGATTGCACGCCGGTTGTCAGCCTCCCGGCGACATCTCCGCCGTCGCCGGGATTGAAAGGCATGCTTAAGCTCGCCCCCCCCTCACCCAGCTGAGCAAGCCAGAAACCCAGCGACAGCACCAGCCATGTTGACCAGTTGAACGGCCACAGCCTCTCTTTCATTTTCCGCCATGCGGCGGTAAAACCTTCTCCAATCGACGGAACCATAACTTTCTCCTTTGTTTCAGCGGAAATTTTCCGCAGTGTTTACAAGAATCCGAACCGCCTTGTCTATCTCCGCAAGGTCGATCCGTTCGCGCACCGAATGGGCGCACGCGACATCCCCCGGCCCGAACACGACAGACGGAATCCGGAAACCTCCGGTGTTGCCCGCTTCGGTCGAACAGTAAAGCCCGCGGATCGCAGCGTCCGGTTTAAGTTTCCGCGCCTCATCCACCACCAGGCGGACAAACGGGGCGTTCCCGTCGATTTCAAACGGGGCGGAATACATGATCCGCTCGCTGATTTCATAATCAACGACTCCGTCCAGAGCCGCGCAGACTTCGGCTTTCGCCTGCTCCGGCGTCTCGTGCGGAAGCAGACGGCGGTCTATGAGGAGCTCGCAGAAATCCGGAACGGAATTCGCCTGCGTTCCGCCGTTGATCGTGCCGACGCTCAAGGTCGGAAATTTCAGGATGCGGTGTTGCGGACGCGCGATGAGTTCCTCTGAAAGTTTTTCCAGCGCAAGAACCGCGCGCGCAGCCTTGTAAATCGCATTCTCTCCGGCGGGAACAAGACTCGAGTGAACCGAAACGCCGCGCGTCGCAACACGCCAACGCACAGTTCCCTTGTGCGCGGTGACGACATCCAGACTCGTTCCCTCCATGACAATCGCGGCGTCGGGATTCAGATGTTCCGTCAGAATGGATTCCGCGCCGATGAAGCCGGACTCTTCATCGCTGGTGCAGGCAACCGCAAAGCGGCAGGGCGCGCCGCCGCGCTTTTTCAGTTCCAGGGCGGCAAGCAGGGCGGCAGTGAGCGAACCTTTGTCATCCGTCACGCCAAGCCCGTGATAAAAGCCGTCATCCTCAAGGCGAACCCGAAAGGGATCGGGCATTTCGGGAACCCAGACGGTGTCGATGTGTGCAAAACAGGCAAGAAGCGGCGCTTCGGGATTGCCGCCGTTCGCCGGAAGCTCCCAGATCACGGTCGGACGCCCCGCAACCGTCTCGATGCGACGGGAAGCGATTCCGTTTTCTGCGGCAAGCGCGCAGAGAAAAGCGGCGACGCGCGTCTCTCCCGTCAGATCATCGCGCTGTCTGATGCAGCGCGGATTGACGCTCGGAAGAGCTACAAGTTTTTTCAGCAGGTCAAGAGTATCCACAGAAAATCTCCGTTTCCTGTAAAAATAGCACGGAAAAACGGATTATGCAAGCGGAATCGCCGGAAAAAAACGACGGAATCCGCAAAGAATTCCCGCCGGAAGAGACGCTCCTCTTGTGAAAGGCGTCCATGTCATGGAACTTCAATTCCTCTGTCATCAGGCGGACTTCCCTGACGCACGATATACGGAGCGGCCGTTCAACCCGCCTTTTCTCCTTCCCGTTCCGTTTAAACAGAAAAAATCCCGCAGCCGTTTTCTCAACCGGAATGCGGGATTTTCAAGGCAATCAATGCTTATCGGATTTCAAAATAAACCGTGTTGCCGTCTTTGGCGGTGTCCGCCGTGAAGGTGGCGACGTCGCCTTTCACGCTGACCGGAGCAAGGACTTTTCCGGTAGGGATGCCTTCCAGGGTGAGCGGATAGAGCTTCAGCGCGGCGGCGTTTGCGTTGCGGACGCGCACGGTAAATTTCGAATTGCGCAGAAGAGCCGGAATCCTTCCGAGGCTCTCCAGCTGCGTCATATCCTTGTCCGTGAATGCCATATCCGTGTTGAGCGCATTCGTCAGACGGACCAGCAGCAGACGCTTCGCCGAGCGGATCGGCGCCAGGCCGTCGACCGCGGCGAGCGTAAGGTTGCCTTCGACGTTGTGAGACACAACCTCGAAATCCGACAGTTTCGCCGTTGCTCCGGCAAGTCCGCACATCCCCTGAAGACGCGGCGTGTTGACCGTCATGAAGGATTTTTCCATGTCCATGTAAAGCTCTTTCGTGGAGCTTTCAAAGATGTTTTCGCCGTTCGAACGGTTGTCCTGCGTCAGAACCCCTTTCTTCTTCAGTTCGGCAATCGTTTTGCTGATGTTCCGGGTCGCGCCGACAGCTTCCGTGAAGAAGCCTTCGATGCGCATCTTGCCGCCGCCGAGCGACGGAATCACGACTTCGTTTTTTGCGGCGGGCCGAATCTGCTTCGGGACGTCCACGCTTTCCTGCCAATATCCCGTCAGCAGGGAGAGGGCCGTCTGCTCCGGCGCGGGCGCGGCGAGCGGATCGGTTGCAAAAACGGAAGCCCGGTCCGCTGTGATGCGGATGAAGTTTTTCGCCGGCTGAACGTCTCCGCGGATGTACATGAAGTAGGTCAGCAGCTGCGAAGCGTCGCCCAGCGGGTCGGTTGATTGCCGGAACGGCGACAGCGTCGACGAATGCCACGGCTCCTTGCGTGTGTTGGAGAAGAGGAATCGCTTTACCGGTTCCGACCAGACGGTGAGTCCGTCTATGCTGTTCAGCGCGGCGTATGCGCCGATCATGAACGAGCGTTCGTAGCGGTAGCGGTTCCAGAACGGCTGGTCGTATTCGGAACAGATGAAGGGTTTGTTGAAGTGACGCGATCCCGCAAGCGTGCGGAAGAACTGGTTGCCGGTATTGATCGCGCTCATCTGGCGGTTGTAGCCGCCGCGTCCCGAAATGTTGCCGAGCGGATGGTCATGATAGACGTGCATGCTCACAAAATCCATTTCGCGGCGAATGAAGTGATACGTCATGGATTTGACGAAGTTCATGGTTTCGCCGAGATAGCCTTTCGCGCCGGTTTTCGCGAGCACGCTCTTTTCCCATTTCAGAAGCTCCACGCTCTTCTGATAGAGGAATTCGTTGACATCCTCGTTTTTGTTTTTCACGTCGAAGCACGGGATTTCATCGAACGATGCGAATTTCGTTTTCCACTTCGCATTGTATGCGTCAATCGTTTTGTAGCGGTTCTTCAGAAATTCGCGGTAGGGACCGATGACGACCTTCTGGTCGCGCGGGACGATGTTCTTGAAATTGAACGCGAATTCCTGCTCGTTGTCCGCTCCGTAGAGCAGAATGACGGGGTCCTCCTTCCAGAGGCGTCCGTTGTATTTGTTCTTGTGGTTCAGCAGTTTGACGACGCCCATTTCCCAGTTGTCGCGGAACTTTTTGTCGAAGTAGATGCCGAAGGAGACATTCGGTTCATTGTCGCCGAACGGCCACGGCGGATTGCCCCACAGTTCCTTGTAGGTGAAGAATCCGCTCCGGCGCGGCATGAGAATCAGATCGACGTAGATTCCGTTTTTTGCGCAGAGATCGAAGAAGTAATCGAAGAGATCCAGCGCCTGTTCATTGAATTCGCCGACTCTGGTCATGCCTTTCATGACGGCGCTCACGTAGATCTGAAGCATGTTGTAGCCGTGCAGCTTCATATCCTCCACATACGTCTTGATTTTCTCTTTGGTATCCAGCGAGCGCGGATAGCCGAGATTGATTTGTCCTGTGGCGCAGAAGAATCGCATCGGCGCAGTCATGTCGTTTTTGCGGTAAAAGCGGTTGCCCCTGATGACGATCCGGGTCTCTTCCGTGACTGGCTGACAGTCGGCGTACGGGGTGACATCGAGCACGGAACCGGGTTTGCGGTAATGGTAGTCCATCGTCCGGAGAGGCTGCTGCCATTCAGCATTCGCCTTGATGATGAGCGGCTGTTTCTTTTTCACGGCGGCAAGATCGTATTTCGTTTCGGAAAGTGTCGCTCCGGCGATGATCCAGACCTTGTCTTCGTTATCGGAAATGAAGCGGACGGAAACAATCTTCTGATCCGTCTGCGGCAGGGCGTAGCGGGTGGCATAGAGCACATATTCCGCGCTCCGTCCCTTGACGCGGAGGGCGTCGCTGCCGTTCGTCACGGGTTTGCCCTGATACCAGTCGCCGAGGTCGCGTCCGACAATTACGGGCAGTTCGGTTTTTGCGCCGGATTCGGTTGTGACGATGATCCGGCCGGCCGAGGAACCGTTTGCGCCCGGATAGCTGAGCGCGTGGAGCACATAGAGATAGTTCGCTTTCGTCGGCGCGACGGGGATTTCCTGTTCAAGAATTCCGTTCGGGTTGCGGGTGGCCGAGCGCATGACCATGACGGTTTTTTTATTCGGGTTGAGATTGTCGACGGGGATGCAGAACGGAGCCCCGCTGATGAAATTTTTGCGGAATTCCGGTTCGAAAGCGCGCCCGTCCAGCATCGGTCCCTGATCGGTCCATCCGCCTGTTCCGTCGCCGGCGACGGAATCGCGGACCGCCCGGTTCGCATAGCTCGCCACCGGAACAGGTGCGCCGAGAACATCGAGATTCAGATTGCGGATTTCGAATTCTCCGGCGGTTTGTTCAAAGCCGATCAGGAGATGCAGACGTCCGGTGTTCGCCGGGATGTTCATCGCACATTTTTTCCGGGTCCACTGTCTGTCCGAAGGAGAGACGTTGAATCCGGCGTAAATGTCGCGTTCTCCTTTCGGGGTTTGGGCGCGGAACAGAATACGTCCGGTCGCCGGCAGTCCCGGATCTTTTTTGATCCAGCGGACTTCGGCGGAGAACTCGATCAGTTTTCCCGCATACTCCTTGACGGGCAGTGAGAAACGCGCGCCTTTCTGGAACAGAGATTTTCCGTTCGGAAGCGGAATCACAAAACTTCCTTTTTCCGCTTCGGCGGAGGTCGCTGTGCAGAAGAGCGTGTTTTTATCCCACCGGAAATCCGCCGGGGTCCGGAAGTCCGCGGGAGTCAGTTCTTTGGCGGGAAGCAGCATCCACGCAAGGGCGGATGTCATGGAGAACAGAGTTTTTTTCATCAAAATTTCCTTTCATGTTAAAGTGACGTGGTGTTACCAGACGCCCTCTTCGCCCCAGAAAACCTTGTCGCCGTTTACCTGGGGAATTTGGTATATTTTCATGGAGTTTACATGTCCATCGACAAATCCTATTGTGGAAGTCAGCCCCGGATGCCGGTAACCGATTTTTCCCTCCAGAGCCGTGTTCCCGTCGCCGCGGTTATCGCATTCTGATCTCCAGGGGGAGGCGTCAAGATCCGCATAAAGCATTCTCGTCGAAGGAGATTTGCAGGTTCCGAGAAACAGGTTTTTCATATAAAAACCGGGCGAGCTGGAAGAATTCCGGCCGTTCATCCATACATTTATGCCGACGGGAAAACTTTCCTCTTCCAAGTTGAACGTTTTTTTTGCCGGACAGGAGAAGACGGGCAGGATCATTTCCCGAACATTGCTTCCCGCGGCGATACTTCTTGTGGAACAGCAATCCGCCGCGACCGCTTTTTTCTGCAGATAAGAGTGGAGAATATCCACCCATTTGACTCTTGAGCCATTTCCCATCCACAGAATGGTTCCGTCCGAAATCTGATACATCAGATAGTCGTTGTTGTCGGAGGCATACAGCTGAGTGGAAAGAAGCAGCTGCTTCCGGTTTGAGACGCAGTTGATCGCATTTGCCTTTTCCCTTGCCGCTTTCAGCGCGGGCAGGAGCAGTCCGGCAAGGATTGCGATGATCGCAATTACCACGAGGAGCTCTATAAGGGTGAACCTCCTGGATTCCCGCTTACAGCATGAAACGGGGAAACGGTTGTTTCTGTTCGTGTGAGATTTCATGGTGTTGTCTGCCTTTCGTTTGTTTATCTTTTTGTTTTCGTTTCCAAAAAAAGAGAATTCATCCGTTGTCCGTCATTTTCCGCCCCTTTCACTCTTCTCCGGATTCCGCAGCAAGTCCGGAACAGATCCGGCAACATAGAGTTTTGTCTCCGCCATCATTTCCATGGAACCGTCACAGCCGAGCATCGGGCGGTTCGTAACCAGATACGTTATCCAGCGCAGGATATCTTCCGCGGAAAAATCAATCCGGTCGATGTTTGCGCTGACCATATCCTTTGCGGAAATTTTTTCATAGACTCCATAACTCAGAATTCCGATACACTTCATCTCGTCCGGCAGGAAGGGGCGGACCGCGTTGCAAAACTCCTGCGCACCGTAATCCATGACGAAGAAGATTGCCGACGGGGTTTCGCGGTTCCGGATAAAATACTCCTGGCAGGTCTGACAGAGTTCCTGTCCGGGAATACTGCGGAGCACGTCAATCCGGCAATCCGGATCAAGCCGTTTCATTTCGGCCGCAAAGTAGAAAATGCGCCGTTCCGCATCCGAATGATTCCAGTGATGATGAACCGCGACGTGCTTCCTGTGTCCGAGAGCATGGAGATGATGAGCCGCCTGGGCGCCGCCGAGCGCATCGTTGCTGCGGAGGATGACGTCCACGTTCCGGGCATAACCGAACAGGGAGATGCTGTAAATCTGCGGATTCTGTTTCCGCATTTCCGCGACGATGCTCTCATCCGGTTCGGAACAGAAGACGACCACTTCGGCCTCCGCCGCGGCGTCCAGAAAAGCGATCCGTCTCTCCCGGTGATTGGTCAGCACAATGGAAAATCCGTTGTCCGAAAGTCTCTGCATCAGCTGAGCGCCGAAATAGAGCAGATAGTTGTTGTGACTGAAATCGAAGACGACTTTGCCGCCGGCCTGCCCCTGATATGCATTGTAGCCTTTTTTGTTCAGAGCCTCAATCACGCGCTTTTTCGTGGACGGGCGGACCGCGGGTTCATTGTTCATGACTCTGTACAGGGTCATGGAACTGATCCCGAGTTCCTTCGCAAGTTCGCTGAGATTGATGTTCGTTGCAAATTTTTTCTTTTTCATTGTTCAGACCTCGTACAGATTATACAACATTTACGCGAAAAAGTCAATAGGCAAACACTGGAAACGTCCGGAAGAAAATGTTATATTTATAACATAAAACCCTTCGTTCTGAATTCAAAACGAAGGGTGTGGAATCAAAAAAACGGGATTGTTTCCGTGCGGGGAAAACGGGTGACGCTTACCGCAGTCGGCGTCCGAGAAAACGGATCAGGGCTTCGAGAAGCGTCGCCGGGTGCGGGGGACAGCCGGGAACATAGAGGTCGGGCTTCAGAATCTCTTCCACTCCGCCGCACGTTTCCGGATTCTCCGCATAGAGGCCGCCGGAAATCGCGCATGTGCCGCATGCAATCACAAAAGAAGGCTTCGGCACGGCTTCGTATGTTTTCTTGAGCGCAAGAAGCATGTTCCGGCTCACGGGTCCCGTCACCAGCACGCAGTCGGCGTGACGCGGCGACGCAATCACCTGGATGCTGAAACGCCCCATATCCCATGCGAGCGTGTTCAGAACATTGAAATCGAGTTCACATGCGGCGCATCCGCCCGCCGAAACCTGGCGGATTTTCAGGGAACGGCCGCAGAGCTCCGTGATCTGACGGTTCGGCTGAAGCTCATACTCGTAACCCGAATCCTTCGTCCGGATCAGCGACTCGCGGCGGAATGCGGCCAGGTCATGCTGCTTTGTAAACGCAATCGTTTTCGACGGGCACGCCTTCGCGCACGCGGAACAGAACAGGCATTTGCCCATGTCCAGCGCAATGGAACTGCCGGAGCGGGCAACGGCATCCGTCGGGCACACATCCGCACAGCGCGTGCAGTCCGCCGGACACTCGCCGCCGGAAATTTCCGGGAGCCCGGCAAAGCGATCCGGCATCTGCGGAGCGGCGTAAGGGAACTTGTTCGTGCGATACCCCTGCGTCAGCCTGGCTTTCAACGTTTTCAGCATGGGAACCTCCTCACAGATCGTGTCCGCAGTAGGACAGGTTGAAACTTTTGTTGCAGATCGGGAAATTGGAAATCTGTTCGCCCCGCAGCGCCATCGCCAGCCCGAACCAGTTATGGAACGAGGGATCGACGATTTTATACGCCGCAAACGAGCCGTCGTGCGCCGTCACCGCCGTGTGGCAGAGCGCGCCGCGCCAGGCTTCGGAAAGCGAAACCGCGATCGTATCCGGCAGACGCTTCCGCAGAGGGCGCGTCTCCTCTTCCGCCGGCAGATTCTCAATCAGATTCCGGACGAAACGGAGCGATTCGGTCAGTTCGCGGCGGCGGACTTCCGCCCTGGCGAACACATCGCCGGAACCTGCGCAGCACGCAGCCGGCGCAGCCGTGCGGTACCAGCCGTACGGCAAATTCATGCGGACGTCGCGGCGGATGCCGCTTGCGCGCGCCGCAACGCCGACCAGTCCGATCTCCCGTGCTGTTTCCACGGAAACGACGCCCGTGTTCTCCAGACGGTCCAGCACGGACGGGGAATCGAACATGATCGCCAGAGCGTTTTCAAGCTCCGGGGTGACGCGGTCCATCCAGTCGCGGATCTTCAGCACGCGTCCCATTTCAATATCGCAACCGACGCCGCCGGGAACGATGAGACCGCGTCCGAAGCGGTTGCCGCAAATCGTCGCGGTCATGTTCAGGAATTCGCCGCGGATTCGCCCGCAGTAGGATGCGGTGGGCAGATACGCGACGTCGCCC
>ERZ1026894.1221-NODE-1221-length-15658-cov-7.554060_pt1 | contig 15658 bp, 11 predicted proteins | sample MGYA00380177_ERZ1026894 | MGnify/ENA primary metagenome ERZ1026894 (study PRJEB33269, sample SAMEA4719813) | human gut metagenome | biome: human-associated habitat; feature: organic feature; material: feces | place: Cameroon | collected 2013-10 ... | reverse complement strand
AGGGAGAAGAAGGTAGTGCGTGGCCACTATGCAGTGGGCTTCCAAAGTAGGGAGAAGGGAGGAGGGATAAGAGGGTAGTGCGTGGCCACTATGCAGTGGGCGTCCGTCGGGCACGGCAGATGCCGTGCCTTGCAGAGGACAGAGAGGGATTTACACAGGGATCGCACGGCATCTGCCGTGCGAGGCGCGCCCACGCGCGCCAGCCACGCACTTCTCCCTCCATTCTCCTCCCTATTCTCTACTTTTTTTGTATTCTGACTGCGTTGAGGATTGCGAGGAGTGCGACCCCCACGTCGGCGAAGACAGCTTCCCAGAGGGTTGCCTCTCCGAGGCATGAGAGCCCCATCACGGCGATCTTGACGGCGAATGCCAGCGCGATGTTCTGCCAGACGACCCGCCGTGTGGCGCTTCCGATTCTCATCGCCATGGGGATTCTTCTCAAGTCTCCGTCGCGTATCACCAGGTCCGCCGCCTCGATTGCCAGGTCGCTGCCGTTCTTTCCGACGGCGATTCCGATGTCCGCCTCGGCCAGGACCGCCGCGTCATTGATTCCATCGCCCACGAAGGCGACGACACTTCCTTCGCCTTCCTTGAGCTTGCGCAGGACATCCCGCTTGTCTCCGGGCATGAGTTCCGCATGGACTTCGTCGATGCCGAGGCGTTTTGCCACCCGTGTCGCGGACGCCTTGCGGTCGCCGGTCAGCAGCGCGGTCTTCACCTTTGCCTTGAAGAGCTCGTCAAGCGCGGCCTGTGCCTCTTGCCTGATCGCGTCATCGAGCAGGAAGCACCCCGCGGCCCTTCCGTCTACCGCGATGAAGACGCAGTTGAGATCGCTGTCCACGTCCGGGAGCGCGATGCCCCGGGATTCGAAGAGCCTTGCGTTGCCCGCCAGCACCTCATGCCCGTCCACGACTCCCTTGAGCCCCATGCCGGGCAGTTCCTCGACGTCGGATGCCTCGCCGCCTGCGGAAATCCCCTCGGATGCGGAGCAATTCGCGATTGCCTGTGCGGCGGGGTGGGTCGACCTGGACTCGAGGGCGGCGGCCGCCTCCTCCCACCCGCCGGGCGCGCCGGGGAATGACCGGGTTTCGGCGACTGTCAATTCCCCCCTGGTGAGGGTGCCGGTCTTGTCAAAGGCGACCACGTTGATTTTTGACGCGATGTCGAGGTAGTTCGCCCCCTTGAATAGGAGCTGGTTGCGCGACGCAAGCCCGATTCCTCCAAAGTATCCAAGGGGAATCGAGACCACCAGCGCGCAGGGGCAGGAGACCACGAGGAAGACAAGCCCCCGTTGGATGCTCGCCCCTGCGTCGGCTCCGAAGGCAATCGGGACGGCTGCGACAAGCACCGCCAGGAGAATCACGCAGGGTGTGTAGATTGACGCGAACCTGGTCATGAATCTCTGGACATTCGACTTGCGCCCGGAGGCCTCCTGGATGCTGTCGAGTATCTTCGATGTGGAGCCTTCCTGCCAGCTGGAGGTGACGACCATGCGGCATTCGCGGCTGGTGTTCACCATGCCGGCGTATATCCGGTCCCCCGCGGACAGCTCCGACGGGACGGGCTCGCCGTTGACGGCCGCCGTGTTCATCACGGCGCTTCCGGAGACAAGCCTGCCGTCAAGGGGCGCCTTCTCGCCGGGCGCAAGGGTCACTTCGTCTCCGGGCAGTGCCTCCTTGACGGTGGTCTCGATGCTGGCGCCGCCCCTGGCCACGCGGATGCGGTCTCCGCTGGTGTCCAGCATCTTGACAATCGATTCGCGTGCATGGTCGACCGCCATGTCCTGGAAAAGTTCTCCTATGGAGTAGAAGACCAGCACCGCCGCCCCCTCCGCGGGCTCCCCAAGGTAGAAGGCGCCGCCGCTGGCTATGATCATCAGCGTGAACTCGTTGAAGATGTTGCCGCCCCTGAACTCCCCGGCCATCTCGGGAAGCAGCCCCAAAATCGCCAGGAGCCAGGCCGCGAAATAACCCGCGGACAATACGCCGCGCGGAATCTCGAAGATGAATCCGGCGACGAAGAATGCAAGGAAGATTGCCAGGTCGAGGACAAGCACCTTGTGCCCCAGCAACTCGCGGAGGAAGCCCCCCGCCAGCCCGGTGGGATGGCAGGAGCCTTCGGAGACCTTCGAGCAGGAATGATTGCAACCGTTACAGCAGGACATGGAAGATAAAAGTTGAAAATGGAGGAGTTGGTGCGGCGGACACTTCCGCGTGAAGGCAGCCGCGCGCCTTCATACGGGGAGGGCAGGGAGCCGGGAAGCCCCCCGCTGCTTCATCTCTGCAATTCCGTGGCGTGGCTCTTGCAGAGGTCGAAAAGCAGCTGGATGTGGTAGTCGTTCAGGGAGTAGTACGTCTCCTTGCCGCATTTGCGCTGCTTCACCAGCCGGGCAAGGCGAAGCTCACGCAAATGGTGGGAGACGGACGGCTGCGGTATCCCCATGATGGATACAAGGTCCCCGACGCAAAGCTCAGACAGCAAAAGGGCGTTCACTATCTTCAAACGGGTGGGCTCGGACAAAACCTTGAACAAGCCAGCCATCTCCTGAAGCAGTTCGCCGTCGGTCAAACTCACGGACACGAACGAAACCGCCTCGTCATGGTGCGCATGGCACAAGTCGACAAAGTCATTGCCAGTAGTCATTGGACATCTCCTCCTGGATAAAAAGGGCAGGGGTCTATCGCGGAAATGCATTAAGATATATCAATATGTAGATTTTTCAATGCCGCAACCCGGAATACAAGGCCCCCTTTGATCGTCTGTGCGTAAAATTGTCCTGATTTGGTTTGTTTTGTCTTATATGGGTGTATATTATCCAAATTCCGCAATTTTGTCATATCTTGTCACATTTTCTTCATTCAACATACTTTTAGGACTATGCCTCGCAGCTATACATTGGATCACGTTCGGAACATAGGCATCATGGCTCACATTGACGCCGGCAAGACCACATGCACCGAGCGCATTCTCTATTATACCGGCCGCACCCACAAGCTGGGCGAGACCCACGACGGTTCCGCGACGATGGACTTCATGGAGGAGGAGAAGGAGCGTGGCATTACCATCATGAGCGCCGCCACCACCTGCATCTGGAACGGCAACATGATCAACATCATCGACACTCCCGGACACGTGGACTTCACGGTGGAGGTCGAGCGTTCCCTGCGCATCCTTGACGGCGCGATCGGCCTTTTCTGCGCGGTCGGCGGCGTGGAGCCCCAGTCCGAGACCGTGTGGCACCAGGCGACGAAGTACAACGTCCCCCGCATCTGCTTCGTGAACAAGATGGACCGCACCGGCGCCAACTTCTTCTCGGTCGTCTCCCAGATCCGCGAGATTCTTGGCGCGAATGCGGTGCCGATCTGCATTCCCATTGACGAGGGACCCGACTTCAAGGGCATCATCGACCTTGTGAAGATGTGCCAGGTGCGCTACGTCGAGGAGAAGACGGGCACCCGCCCCGTTGACGAGCCGATCTCCCCGGAGTACATGGAGTATGCGGAGAAGTGGCGCCGCAACCTGATCGAGGCCGCCGCCGAGCTTGACGACACCCTGATGGACAAGTACCTGGGCGGCGAGGAGCTCTCCGAGGACGAGATTGTCAACGCGGTGCGCCTCGGCACCCATCGCCAGCAGATCTTCCCGGTGCTTTGCGGAACGGCCTTCCGCAACAAGGGCGTGCGCCGTCTGTTGAACGCGATCATCAACTACCTGCCCAGCCCCCTCGACATGCCTCCCTGCAAGGCCACGACCCTGGACGGGGAGGAGGTGGAGCGCCGCGCGGACGACGAGCAGAACACCGCCGCCCTCGCGTTCAAGGTCGTCAGCGACCGGGAGGTCGGCAAGCTTGTCTACGTCCGCGTCTACTCTGGCTCCTTGACCTGCGGCACCTACGTGACCAATGTCAACAAGGGGCGCCAGCAGCGCATCGGCAGAATCTTCCGGATGCACGCCAACCACCGGGAGAGCATCGACACCCTCTACGCGGGCGAGATTGGCGCGCTGGTGGGCCTCTCCGACACGGTCACGGGCGACACCCTCTGCAACGAGGAGTCGCAGGTGACCCTCGAAAGCATCACCTTCCCCGCGCCGGTCATCTCCATCGCGGTCACTCCCAAGTCGCGCTCCGACCGCGAAAAGCTGATGATCGCCCTCGGAAAGCTCGCCGAGGAAGACCCCACCTTTACCGTCAGGGTCGACCCCGAGACCGAAGACACGGTCATCTCCGGCATGGGCGAGCTCCATCTCGACATCATCATGGAACGCCTCCGCCGCGAATTCAAGGTCGACGTGGTGGCGGGCGCCCCCGAGGTCGCCTATCGCGAGACAATCTCCAAGAAGGTCACCCACGAGGAAAGGCTCAAGAAGCAGACTGGCGGACACGGCCAGTTCGCGCACATCATCTTCGACATCGAGCCCCAGGAGCCCGGAAAGGGATACGAGTTCGTAAACGAGGTCAAGGGCGGAGACATCCCGAAGGACTTCATCCCCGCAATCGAAAAGGGATTCAAGGACGCAATGGAGACCGGCCCAATGTCGGGATGCCCGTGCGTGGACTTCAAGATCACCCTCACGGACGGATCATACCATACGGTGGACTCCTCCGACATGGCGTTCCGGACATGCGCCTCCACGGGATTCAAGGAGGCTTTCAAGAAGGCCGCCCCTGTCCTTCTCGAGCCTATCATGAAGATGACCATCTCCACGCCCGACGAATATGCCGGAAGCATCACGGGAAATCTCTGCGGGCTCCGTGGACAGGTCCAGGGAATGGAAATGGTCGGGAAAAACCAGCAGATCCACGCGCTCGTGCCACTCTCAAATCTCTTCGGGTATACTAGCACGCTCCGCAATATGACACAGGGAAGGGCTGGATTCAATATGGAATTCTCACACGATGCGCCAGTCCCGCAGAATGTCGCGGAAGAGGTGCTCGCCGCCAGAAAGAAGGCCCGGGACGCACGCCGCTAGTAGGGAGAAGGGATAAGAAGGTAGGGAAAAGTGCGTGGCCACTATGCAGTGGGCTTCCAAAGTAGGGAGAAGGGAGGAGGGATAAGAGGGTAGTGCTTGGCCACTATGCAGTGGGCTTCCAAAGTAGGGAGAAGGGAGGAGAAAGTAGGGAAAAGTGCGTGGCTGGCGCGCTCGGGCGAGCCTGTAAAGTAGGGAGAAGGGAGGAGGGATAAGAGGGTAGTGCGTGGCCACTATGCAGTGGGCTTCCAAAGTAGGGAGAAGGGAGAAGAAGGTAGGGAAAAGTGCGTGGCAGGCGCGCTCGGGCGAGTCTGTAAGGTAGGGAGAAGGGATAAGGGAGGAGAGGGTAGTGCGTGGCTGGCGCGCTTGGGTGCGCCTCAACGGAAGCCCACTGCATAGTGTCCACGCACTTCTCCCCCCCTTTCTCCTCCCTACTCTCTACTTTAAAATTATTTTTTATGCATTTTACTTGCATGGAAAATATAAAATATTATAGTCTTGGCAACCGCGAAGCAGGAGCATGCCATGCTGATCTCACTCTCTATCCAAAATTGTCTCATTTACGATATCAGGACTGATTTTTCTCTTCAAGCAAATATGCAGGGCAGGCGTTTTCCCCAGTGCATTGCGCCTGCCGGGGGAGTCCACGTCGTCAAGTCAGCCATTGTCATCGGCCCGAACAATTCCGGCAAGACCAACCTTGTCAGGATACTTTCCACGTTGAAGTCCATTATTCTCAACCTCCCTGCGGCCTTGGAGAAGAATCTATTCTCCGATGACAACCTATGTAGTCTTGAAGTGGTTTTCTCAGCAGACGGACATGAATACCTGTATGCCGTCAGGTACGACACCTCCACTTCTGAATATCTCTTTGAGCGTTTTACAGAGGTACTGCGGGACAAATACGGCAACCGCAGGGAGAAGACCTGGTTGCTTCGCGACAGCATCGGCAACAGAAGTGAGAGCGGGGACAACAAGCTGACGGAGATAATGGAACTGTCATCAAAGGGCAACCTGCTTATTCATGTCCTTGACACCTCCCGCTTCCCTGTGCTGAACAGAATCAAGCACCTGCTGACTACGTTCGCCAGTGCAATCGACGTCATCGACATGAACAACATTCCTCTGGAGAAGACCGTTGAGATGATGAAGGCGACTCCCGAGAAGCGCCGTATGATTGCGGATTTCGTGAAAAGCGCGGATTTGTTCCTCAATGACTACAGGTATCTGAATGAAGACGAATTTGGGGTTGCAAATAACTCAGAGATGATGAGGAGGTTGTCCGACAGGAATGGCGTGCAGGAGGCATCCATTCGGCTTGGCGATGCATTTATGGACAAATTGCACTTGGCGTCTGTTTACAAAGGTGTCCAGGTGCCCAGCATCCTTTTCGATTCCACGGGTACAAAGAAGATAGCCGCCTTGGCAAGCTATGTGCTGGAGGCATTGGAGCAGGGACGTATACTGGTGGTCGATGAACTGGATAATAGCCTGCATTTTAAGCTGACACGCGAAATCATAGCAATGTTCAACAATGAAATGAACAAGAAGGCGCAGCTGATTGCCACCGTGCACGATGTGTCACTCCTAGACTGCCGAACCCTCTTCAGAAAGGAGCAGATTTGGTTTTCGCACAAGGACAGGGAACATGCATACCTCTACTCGCTGGCGGAATTCAGCGCTGGAGACGACGGCATCCGTGAGACCACTAATCTGGTCGAGAAGTATAAAAAGGGATTGCTGGGAGCGCTGCCGATGCCAGACTTGTTCAATTCACTATATGATGCATGCAATATGTCTAGGTCTTCAGCCACAGAAATGGAGAACTAGGCTATGGCAAGACCTCCGTTGCTCCCAGCAAAACATAGTCTCTGCATCATCTGCGAGGGATATGAAGAGGAAATCTATGTCAGGCACCTGCTGGACAAGAAGCTCTGGAACAGCATTTACGACTTCACCGTCATCAACGCAAAGGGTGAAGGCAATATCCCCGCACGGTGCCAGTTCCTGATAAACAAGGATGCATACGAGCTCGTGCTGGTTTTCTGTGACACCGACCGAAGCCCGTATGCGCAGTATCTCGGCATCAAGTCCAAAATCAATGCAATGCATGAAGCCGAGGATGCGGCGGGCAGGGTGGTCATTTACGCAAACCCGTGCTCGATGCAGATTATTCTACTCCACTTCGCAGTTGTATCTCTCAAAACACAGGGCAAGAAAACAAATGCCAGGTTGATTGAAAAGTTGACTGGGGTCGAGGGATACAAGGCAAACCAGGAAGAACACATAAAGGCAATTTGCTCCAGAATCAACCGCAGGTCATACTTCAATATGAAGGAGCGCGTCGCAGATATCTGCGATTCCGACACATCCCCGGGGAGCTCAAATTTCATAGAGTTCCTGCGATGTTTTGAATCAAATGATCCGGAATGGATTTTAGAAATACGTAACTATCTATATCCCAGTTAGATATGGTGCTATAGTAGGGAGGAGGGAGAAGAAGGTAGGGAAAAGTGCGTGGCTGGCGCGCTTGGGCGCGCTTGTTAAGGTAGGGAGAAGGGAGAAGGGAGGAGAGGGTAGTGCGTGGCTGGCGCGCTTGGGCGCGCCTCAACGGAAGCCCACTGCATAGTGGCCACGCACTACCCTCTCCCTTCTTCTCCCTAATCTCTACTCCAGTATTTTCTCGTTCCACCCTTCGATTCTTTCGCCCTTGAGTCCTGTGGCGTATTCGAAGAACCTGATGGTATAGATCCAGTCCAGGTCAGTGACGTCGTGGATTCCGTATCTTTCGTAGTATGCGAGTCCGTCAGACATCAGGAGTTCCTGGATTTTTGGGTATGTCTGTGAGGGGAGTGGTTTTTTCCCGAGGATTTCGTATGCCGGTTCTGCTCCCTTGACGGCGAGGAACTGTCCTGGCGGGTCTGCCCACTTGTCTTCAGTCGCGCTGGTGACCAGCATTGGCCTTGGTGCGGCCATGGCGATGAGGATATTCTGGTCGAAGGGGAGTTCTTCGGGGGTTGCGGCGAACTTCGAGCATTCTTCAGTGACCCACCATTCGAGGAAGTAGTCGATGCATTCGAGGGATTCGCCGTAGTTGTGCCTTGAGAGTGCGGCTCCGGCTGCTCCGGAGCAGTTGGACGTTGCGCCGGCCCATTTCGGGTCGTTTGCGATTGTCCAGAGCGCGGTCTTTCCGAGTCTTGAGTGTCCGTGTGCCCAGATTCGTGCGGGGTCGATTTCGGGGAAGGTTTCCGCGAGTTCCCTGAGGATGGTGTATCCGTATGCCCATCCGCTGATGGCGGTGTACTGCCGTGCGTTGACCCCCAGTTCCTCCTCGTCATGGAAGAGTCGGAAGATGCTGTCCTTTCGTCCGAGGATGTTGTCCGGATAGAAGTCATATCTTGCGCATGTGACGACGGCGTATCCCGCGTCGGTCATCATCCTGTAGTCCCAGCGGTTCTTCTGGGAACCCCTTTCCGACTGCATTTCGGCCCATTTGGAGAGGGGGACATCCTGGTCGTCGGTGGTGGCGTGGTTTCCGGGGAAGCTCATTGCCACGATGCACGGGACTGGGTTCTTGCGTTTTGGGATGTGGCAGAGGACAACGATTTCGTGGCTCTTGCCGTCGTTGTGCAGAGTCAGTTTGACGATCCTCATGATTGCGGTGCCCTCGAAGACCTCCTTTTCAATGAGCACCTCGACGTCCCGGGATTGCGGCGGCGGCGGCAGTTCTCCGAAGAGATACTTCTTCAGGTTTGCCATGTGGACTTCGCGCAGGGCGGGCCACTCGTCGGCGGAGGCGATGCGGACGCCTGTCTCGGGGTTGACGAGTGGGTCTGGGACGGTGAAGTCGCCGCCTAGCGCCGGGTCGGTGTTTGTGTGTGAAATGACGTATGAGAGGTCCTTGCTGTATGCTTCCTGGTATGCGTCCAGGTTGCCGTCGGGACCGATCAGCGTGGACGGCCTGACCTTGGGCCATGGGAGGAATGGGCTCTTGTTCATTTTAGTGTCCTGGGGTTGTTGTGCGCAAAGAGTCGCGCAGAGTATGGGAGTGATAAGAAAGAGTATTGACAAGTTCCCTCATGAGCTGGTCTCCTTTTTGCGGGGATGTGCCCTTGGGGGTGTTTGATGGCATGTCAGATGCCGTCGAGCTCCTGCTGTCTGGGATGTCTTTCGCGCCGTGGGGTGACGCCCGGGTTCCTGAGCCTCCATGCGAGCCTTGTCATTCGTGTCATGGGCGTGTTGTTCTGCACGGCGCGCCTGACTGCCTGTGAGGAGCCTGTGAGGATGTAGAGCCTCTTTGCCCGCGTGATGGCTGTGTAGAGGAGGTTTCTCTGCAGCATAACATAATGTTGCCCCAGCAGCGGAGTCACCACGACGGGGAATTCGCATCCCTGCGACTTGTGGATTGTGATTGCGTATGCATGGAGGAGTTCCTTGCAGTCGTTGGAGCGGTAGACCACGGTCTCGCTGTCGAATGCAACCCTGAAGGAGTGTTGTTCGCGGTCCACGGAGACGATACGACCCATGTCCCCGTTGAAGACCCTGTTGTCGTAGTTGTTCTTGATTTGCATGACCCTGTCCCCGAGCCTGAAGACCCTTGTCTCATCGCTTCCTGCGAGGGTGAGTTCGGGCTTTTCCGGGGATGGCGGGTTGAGGACCTCCTGGAGCCGGCGGTTCAGCGCAATCGTCCCGCACTCCCCTTTTCTCATGGGCGTCAGCACCTGTATGTCCTCCATTGGATTGTATCCGAAGAACTCAGGGATTCCCTTGGAGCAGAGCTTCACCAGGAAATCCTGGCATCCCTGCGGGTCGTCGTTCTCGTAGAAGTAGAACTCCCCCGTGGTGCCCTTTGGCGGATTGGCCAGGCTTGGGACATGCCCCTCGTTCACCTCGTGGGCGCTGGTGATGATCCGACTGCCGCTTGCCTGGCGGTAGATGCGCCATAGCGAGACGACCGGGATTCTGCCGCATTCGATGAGGTCGTGGAGGACTGCGCCAGGACCCACCGATGGCAGCTGGTCCTTGTCCCCCACCAGGACAAGCCGCGCCTGGGGCGGCACTGCCGCCAGGAGGCTCTTTGCGAGGGGCAGGTCGAGCATGGACACCTCGTCCACCACCAGCAGGTCGCATTTCAGCGGATTGTCCTGGTTGAACTCGAACCTCTTTGTCACGAAGTCGAATTTCAGCATCCTGTGGATTGTGGCGGCGGAGGGGTCCTGCGCGGACTCCGCCAGGCGTTTTGCCGCGCGTCCAGTGGGTGCGGCCAGCTTCACCTCAAGCTTGTTCTCCTTCGCGATTTCCACGATGCGTCGGACGACGGTCGTCTTCCCGACGCCAGGGCCACCCGTGATGATTGAGACAGGTGCGGCGAGGGCGGTGCGCACGGCCAGGAGCTGTTCCTGGTTCAACTCGATTTCGCCGGGCAGCTGGGGACGGCTCTTCAGCCTGTCGAACGGGGGGAAGCTGTTGAGAAGGTGTGCATTCAGGAGAGCCGCCAGGCTCCTCTCCTGGAACTCGTATTCCGGCAGGTAGCAAAGGGGCTCCTCCGAGTCCGGGAATATCATCGACGAGATGCTGTTGCAGGCGATAGCCTCCTGGTATCCCCTGTCGAGGGCCTCGTCCGAGAGCCTCAGGAGCACCTGCGTGTCGGCCAGGAGTCTGGATTTGGGCAGGAATACATTGCCCTCCTGGGAGGCCATCAGCAGCGTGTGGGCAAGCCCCGCCGCGACACGTATCTGCGCCTCTGGGTCGATTCCAAGCCTGCCGGCGAGCTTGTCGCAGGTGAGAAAGCCGATTCCCTCTATGTCCTTGCCAAGCCGGTATGGATTGGCCGTGACCACCTGCTCCACGCTGTATCCCTTGTAGAATGCGACGATTTCATGGGCCTTCCTGTAGGAGATTCCTATGCCGAGCAGGAATGTGACGTCCTCGCGGGAGGCGGCCTCCTCCTTCCATGCCTCGATGATCCTGGCGAGCCGGTTCCGTCCGATTCCCGTGACCTCCAGCAGTTTCTCCGGGGTCTTGTCGATTACCTCGAGAGTCCCTTCGCCGAAGCGGTCCACAATGGCCTCTGCGGTGACATCGCTGACTCCCGGCAGGACGGCGGCCAGGTACTTGCGGATTCCCGCGAGGCTCCTGGGCATGAGGAATCGGGACGTGGCGACCTGGAATTGGCGTCCGAAGCGCGGGTGGTCGACCCACTGGCCGCTGGCGCACAGCTCGACTCCCGGCATGACGCCGGAGAGGCTGCCCGCCAGCATCGCCTCCCCCTTGCCGTCGGCGCGCTTAAGCACAACCACGCCGTACCCGTTCTCGGGGTTCGAGAAGACCGAGCGCAGGACTTCGCCTGTCAACTCGTTCTCCTCGGGCAGGGGCAGCAACTGCTGTTCCTGCGGAATGTGCATGCTTTTGTCTCGGCGTCTGAAGGGCATTATGCTCCAAATGGTCCCCTGGGCGGAGACATGGGCTGCAAGGTGTGCTTTCCCGCGCGTCTTTTCCTGCGCTGTCGGGGTTTTTCGTATTATAGTTTGCACCGTCCGCTCTGGTGTGGCGCAGGGAGGATTTTTCCGCTCTCTTCACTATTCTATCCATTTGCCCATGCTTCCTCAGAACATCGATGTCGATCTGAACGAACTGCCGACCCTGGACTTCTCCATCCAGAGGCTGGGCAGCCCGACGCTTGTCTCCCCCCTGAAGGATGCCACCTTCGTGGACGACTCGGAGCGAATCTGCTACTGCGCCGACGTCGCAAGAAACCAGCTCTTCCTCAAGGAACACCGGATGATGCCTTCGTTCCTGGCGGCCGGCCCAAGGCGGCAGATCTTCCACGACCCGTCCTGGACCCGTGTCGGCATCGTCACCTGCGGCGGCCTCTGCCCCGGCCTCAACGACGTCATCAAGGGGCTTGTCAACACCCTGTGGTATATCTACGGGGTCGACAACATCTTCGGCATCAAATACGGCTACCAGGGGTTGAATCCCGCGTACAAGCTCAGTCCCGTTGTGTTGAACCCGGACGTGGTGGACGACATCCACTCCGAGGGCGGCACAATCCTCGGCTCCTCCCGGGGGCTCCAGCCCACCGAGGAGATCGTCAAGACCCTCGACCGCCTGAACATCAACATCCTCTTCACAATCGGCGGCGATGGCACCCAGCGCGGCGCCCATGAGATTGCGATGGAGTGCAAGAAGCGCCGTGTCGAATGCAGCGTCGTCGGCATTCCGAAGACCATCGACAACGACCTGAACTTCATGGACAAGACCTTTGGCTTCGAGACTGCGGTCCAGGCCGCGGCGAAGATTCTGAGCTGCGCCCACAACGAGGCGAAGGGCGCCCACAACGGCCTTGGCCTGGTGAGGCTCATGGGGCGCGACTCCGGGTTCATCGCGGCATACGCTTCGCTGGCGAACTCGGTCGCCAACTTCTGCCTGATCCCCGAGGTGCCAATCCGCCTTGAAGGCAAGGGCGGGCTCCTGGAGGCGATGGAAATCCGCATGGCGAGGAAGCAGCACGCAGTCATGGTTGTCGCGGAGGGTGCGGGGCAGGACCTCCTCAGCGGACAGCGCATGGTCGACAAGTCCGGCAACGTCCTCCACAGCGACATCGGCCTCTTCCTCAAGGAGCGCATGATCGAGCATTTTGGCAAGAAGAATCTCGACATTACGGTAAAGTACTTCGATCCGAGCTATGAAATCAGGAGCCGCGCCGCAAATTCCAGCGACTCGATCTTCTGCCTGCACCTGGCGCAGCACGCTGTCCACGCCGCGATGGCCGGCATGACCGACCTGGTAGTCGCAAACTGGCATGGCTACTTCACATATGTCCCCATCGCAATGGCGACGCGGGCGCGCCGGAAGGTCGACCCCTTCGGACAGCTCTGGCAGAGCGTCCTTCTGACGACGCGCCAGGCGAAGCTGATGGACGGACAGTGCGGACCGGACTCGAAGGCGACTGGGTACTAGCCCGCCGGAATCATTCACGCAATCACACCACCTGTAATAACAAGCCCAATCAAAGGAAGAATCAATGCCTGCCAAACTTAAGCCATCGATTCTGCACGACCTTCTGAAATACGCGGTAGACGAGCGCGCCAGCGACCTGCATATCCGCGAGAACAAGAACGTGCAGCTGCGCATCGACTCGAACCTGGTCGTCATCGACTACGAGACCACGACCGAAATCTTCGACAAGATTTGCGAGGACATCGTCCCGAAGGGGAAGTATGCCGAATTCCTTGCCAAGGGGGACCTGGACTTTGCGTGGCAGGAGCCGGACGCGGGGCGTTTCCGTGTGAACCTTCACCTGCAGCGCGGCATGCGCGGCCTTACCATGAGGTGGGTCAAGAGCAAGGCGCCCACGGTCGCCGAAGCCGGACTCCCCGAAATCCTCAAGCAGATTGCGTCCAACAACAACGGAATCATCTTCATCACTGGTACGACGGGAAGCGGCAAGTCCACGACCATGGCGGCCATGCTGGACTTCATCAACACGAACTTCCGCAAGCACATCATCACCATCGAGGACCCCATTGAATACACCTTCGAGGACAAGATGTCCTTCTTCGAGCAGCGCGAGGTGGGGCTTGACGCCGAGTCCTTCGAGTCCGCCCTTGTCCACGCCCTGCGCCAGGACCCGGACATCATCGTCATCGGCGAAATGCGCAACCGCGTCACCTTCGAGACCGCCCTGGCGGCTGCCGAGACCGGCCACCTGGTCATCACCACCCTCCATACCAAGGACGCTCCCCAGTCAATCAACCGAATCCTCGACATGTTCTCGATTGAGGAACGGGACTCGATCCGCAAGTCCCTCTCCGACGTCGTCAAGGCAATCATCTGCCAGCGCCTTGCGAAGAAGGCCTCTGGCAAGGGCGTCGTCCCCATCACCGAAATCATGATCAACGCCCCGATTGTCAAGAAACTTATCTTCGACGGCAGAATCGACAGGCTGCAGCAGGCAATCGAGGCCAACGAGGAGATGGGGATGATGACCTTCAACCAGTGCCTCCTCAAGCACTACAATGCAGGGGACATCTCCGAGGAGAAGGCACTCGAGCTCTCCGACAACCCGCAGGCTCTCAGGATGAACTTCAAGGGAATCTTCCTCTCCGACTCGGGCGGAATCATCCAGTAGGCAACCCTGCCAGAACAACCCCGGAAGAGGGATGCCGAAAAAAAAGGACGAATCCGCCAGACTCTCAAGGCGCCGCCAGAAACTCCTCAGGGCGGTGCTGGAGAGCCACGGCGGAGCCGCAAAGACCAGATACCGCGCCCAGCGCCAGCGCAACAAGGGCGCGGTTTTTTGCGCCTGGGTTTTTGTGATTGTGCTTATCTTGTTGATTTCCAGTATGTTATATGAATACTTCCTCTAAAAGAACCAGGCGAATCGCGCTATTGGGGGCGACGGGTTCGATAGGAAGGAGCGCCCTTTCGGTGATTTCGGCGCGACCGGACGAGTTCGAGCTGTCGCTGGCGACCTGCCGTGGCAATGCCTCCTTGCTGCGTGAAATCGCGGGCAGGTTTTCAGGTTGCGACTCCTTCTGCCTGGAGTCTCCCGGCGATTCCACCCTTTCCGGCGTTGATGCCGTTCTGGAGATGCTCCGCAGCGACCGTGTGGAGATAGTCGTCTGCGCGATACAGGGGATTGCCGCGCTGCCCTACGTCCTGGCGGCCCTGGAGTCAGGGAAGCGTGTCTGCCTTGCGACCAAGGAGGTCCTTGTAGGTGCCGGGGAATGGGTGACCCGCGTTGCCCGTGCCCATGGCGGCCTCATCCTGCCGGTTGACAGCGAACACTGCGCCATCTTCCAGTGTCTTCGCGGCGAGGACCGTTCATCTGTCAGGAATTTGTGGCTGACCTGCAGCGGAGGCCCCTTCCACGCCCGCCCCGAGGTGGATTTGCACTCCGTGACGGTGGAGGAGGCGCTGCGGCATCCGACCTGGTCGATGGGGCGCAAGATTACGCTTGACTGCGCGACATTGATGAACAAGGCCCTTGAGATGATTGAGGCGCATTGGCTCTTCGGCGTCCCCGAACCCAATATCCGCGTGGTGATACACCCGCAGTCGGTCGTCCACTCCATGGTTGAATTCAACGACGGCGCGGTGATTGCGCAGCTTGCCGCCACCGACATGCGCCTGCCAATCCAGTATTGCCTTGACTATCCCGACCGCATGGCCTTTGCCCCCTCGACCCTGGACTTCTCCAGGAGGCTTTCGCTGGAGTTCATGCCGCCTGACGAAATCCGCTTCCCCGCGCTCGGATTGGCGCGCCGCGCCCTCCGGCAGGGAGGCTCCTCCGGGGCAGTCCTCAACGCCGCCAACGATGCGGCGCTGGAGAGGTTTCTGGCAGGGGAACTGGCATTCGATGAAATCCCCCGTGTAGTGGACCGTGCACTGGACTATGCGTCCCCAATCGCGCCGGACTCCATGGGCGCACTTGAAGAGGCCGCCGAGACAGCCAGGCGCATCGTCAACGCAGGATAGACGCCATGGAGCGAGGAAAGAAGGCAACTGTTTCGCTGATACCCATATCCGACTACTCGACAGAGGCAGTCGAGAGTGGACTGCGCAGGGCGATGGAGCCCTTTGGCGGGATGCAGGGCGTCGTGAAGCCTGGCGACAGGGTCCTGTTGAAGGCGAACCTGCTGGCGCCGTGCCGTCCGGAGGAGGCGGTCACCACCCATCCTGAGGT
>ERZ1026894.1220-NODE-1220-length-15671-cov-13.605213_pt1 | contig 15671 bp, 18 predicted proteins | sample MGYA00380177_ERZ1026894 | MGnify/ENA primary metagenome ERZ1026894 (study PRJEB33269, sample SAMEA4719813) | human gut metagenome | biome: human-associated habitat; feature: organic feature; material: feces | place: Cameroon | collected 2013-10 ... | reverse complement strand
TCAGTTCACCTTGGCGAACGGCTTCCAGCATTTTGTAGTAAGCTGTTCGTCCTTGTTCTTTGACGTTTGCTGATGATATGAATGAATTCTTTGTTTCCATGATAGTTCTCCTAATTTGGTACAAATGTACCACAAATGTTTTTAATTGTGGTACTTTTGTACGGAAATCTTTTGAAATCCACCCCTTTTTTAATACCTTTCAACAGTTTTGTAGCTATTTTAGTACAAAAATACCACAAATGTAGCTAATTGTGGTACTTTTGTACAGGATAATGAAAAGTCTCTTTCTCCAATGTATGGTTATTCGCCTTTTCCGAATTTTTTCCTTTTATTTCATCTTCAATGTCCGCAGATATTCCTTCTGCTCGGGCGAGATTCTGTAGCTCTCGATGGCTTTCTGTCTGCCTTCAGTTTGCCCTATCTTTCCATAGGCACTCCCTGGTGTCAGTTTGGCTTGGAAAGCAGCATATTGCTTATCCTGCATGGCGAACAGTCTTTCTTGAAGTGAAGTCATAAATTCTTAGTTTTATAATGCAACATAGAAGGAGCAATCGCCTCTTTATTCCATCCTGCCATATTTCATCTCCACGCCTTCCTTGTCATACTGCTTGCGCTTGCCGGTGGGCGGTTCGGTCAGCGTGATGCGAACCATGGCATTCGTGAATGAAGAGGCATGGCGCAAGAACGAGAATGCCTCGTCGTTCGACCGCTTAGTCAAGGGAGCACTCCTTACTGTAGAGGGCTACTTCAAGCCTGAGGAATGGCAGGATGCAGAAGGTGTCAAGCATAGCCGAGTAATACTTGTGGCAACCAAGTTCTATGAAGCAGAAGAGAAGGAGGAATCTCCAGTATCTCAGAGAACTAAGACCAAGAAGGATAAGTAAATCCTTCTCTTTATAACGAGCGGCCTTCGGGTCGCTTTTTTGTTACTTTTGAGTTCTTCCTTCCTTGCATAAAGGTTAAAAAGAATGCAAAAATCAGATTTTCTTCAAGCTAATTGATGGATTTTGAAAAGGAATGAGTATTTTTGCATTTATAAATATAAGCGGAATATAATATAACGCTATATTATTAGTCTAACTTATATTGTGGTATAAATTAAAATAGCGAATTATGATTGATTATTACGAGTATTCTATACCGGAATTGGTAAAACTTCTTGGTGCAAGATTCAAGGATTACCGTCTGCGTAGCAATATGACGCAGAAAGAGGTATCTGAACAATCGGGTATTACAATCACTACCATTCATAAGTTTGAGAATGGCACATCGGGCAATGTGTCGCTTGGCACTTTCCTTTTGCTGCTGAAGGCAATCGGTCAGATAGACGCACTTGACGAGCTGATGCCGGATTTGCCTCCATCTGCGTACCTTGTGAAGGAAGAAAAGAAAGTTCAACGAATTAGACATAAGAAGTCATGATAGCAAGTTCTTTGAAAATAATGCTTTGGGACAAGGAAATCGGTCGCTTGTCCTGGGATGCAAGGAGAGGTGTTTCGTTTTTCGAGTATAATCCAGCTTTCCTTGGCGGAAGACTTGATCCGTTCCCACTTGTGGCTTCTGTCAAGTCACCTGCCAGCCGACGTCCTATCATGGGTGACAGGGAAACAAAGCTTTACCGCAAACTGCCTCCTTTTCTCGCAGACTCTTTGCCTGACGCTTGGGGTAACCAGGTGTTTGAGTGTTGGCGCATACAGAATGGCATTCGCAATCAGGAAATTACTCCTCTTGAAATTCTGTCGTTTATAGGTAAGCGAGGTATGGGGGCTTTGGAGTTTATACCCGAATCATCTGGCATCAGAAAGTCGGAAAAGCTGAATATGAAAGCATTGACAGATTTGGCCCAGAGAATATTCGTTGAGCGTGAGAATGTAAGACTGATGCCTGACGAATCGCTGACCATGCAGTCGTTGATAGCTGTCGGAACATCGGCGGGTGGTCGCCAACCTAAGGCAATCATAGCGATAAATCCGGAAACGGGAGAAATCAGAAGCGGACAGATTGCCGGTCACAAGGGCTTTGATTATTGCATACTGAAGTTTGGCGATGCAGAACGCTCGTCTGCAGAATTGGAAATGGCTTACTATAAAATGGCCATGGCTGCAGGTATAAACATGATGCCTTGCAAGATTATAGAGGTGGAAGGTCAGAAGCATTTCATTACACATCGTTTTGATCGTGATGAAGAACGCAAATTGCACATGCAGACATTGGCTGCTCTATATCCTGATGCCGACAGCTATGAAAAGTTGCTGATGGTTTGTCGCAAGATGCGCCTACCGGAAAGCACCCAGGAGGAAGTCTTTCGCAGAATGGTATTCAATATTCTTGCCAACAATACTGATGATCACAACAAGAACTTTTCGTTCCTGATGGATGAAAGCGGTCAATGGCAACTTTCTCCGGCATACGATATGACTTATATCTTCAATGTCGGTGGTTTCCTTCCTGAGAAGATGCATTGTCTGATGATGCAGGGTAAACTTCAAGGTCAGACTCTTGAAGATGCTTTGGCTCTTGGCAAAGATAACGGTATCAGAAAGGCAGAAACCGTCATAGGTGAAGTTGCTTCTGCCATTCGCCAATTCAGACTCTTTGCAGAAGAATGCGAAGTTAGTCAGCGTTGGATAGGTGCTGTAGAAACCACCCTTAACAATCATCTGGCAGAGTGGGGATTGTTAGAACAAAGAAAGAATGTTTCGTTCAGAATTGGTGATGCTATTTTTGAGAATGTGCGTGTAGAAAAGGCGTACAAAGGTAACTATCACCTTTTATGTGAAGTGGAAGGAAAAGAACGCAAATTCGTGATTACCAATAAGAAGGAAGAATATGCATTGATTGATAAAGTAGGTATTGATAATTTAACTGACAAACAATTGTGTTCGATGGTCGAAACCTTCTTTGTAAGGTAACAGACTTCGGATTTTTTTTAGTAATAATTGCCATTTTTGTGTCGAAATATTCATATTGGATATCCGCATACAAAAATGGCAATTATTGTTTGATTCCACTAAAACTTATATTTTTTTATTGCTGTCCATCGCTCTACAAATGCTGCCGCTGAATCGCTCAACGCTAAAATCAAGCATTTCAGAGCACAATTGAGAAGTATTATTGACAGAAAGTTCTTCCTTTTTTGGCTCACTATAATTTATGCGTAGCCACACACTTTTGCAGGTGATCCGGAAGAACCGGTATTATTTCATCCTGCCATATTTCATCTCCACGCCTTCCTTGTCATACTGCTTGCGCTTGCCGGTGGGTGGTTCGGTCAGCGTGATGCGCACCACGGCCGTGCGCCCCAAGGAGCGGGCTACGCTCGGCTCGAAGGCGGCCATGTGATGGGGTAGGAAGCGTTGGCAAATCAGGCGGAGGGCATGGGTCTTCTCTGCCTCGTTGGTCACCACCTCGGCCCGTCCGAACGCCACGGCCGACTTGTATTGCAGGGTGAAGCTGCCGTCCTTCGGGCCCACCGTAGGCGCGCAACGGGTTACGGCGGAGAGGCACACCTCGGGATGAGCCTTGATGGCCTCCAGCTTCTTGCCCTCCAAGGCGCCATGGAAATACCAGTTGGCGTCGTCGTCGGATGCGAGCGAGAGCGGTAGGCCGTAGGGGCGCCCGTCGTGGTCGATAAAACTAACGGTTATGTAGGGGGCCTTGTGCATTACCTCCAATGCCCACCCGCTATCCATGGCTCTCGATTCCTTTCTTATTTTTGTCATGATATTTACTATTTTTTTTATCCTTTGTACTTAAACACCTTGACCATATCCTTGTCGCCTCCCACGAGCTGGCTGCATTGGTTCAGCATGCCCGTGTCGGCAAAGCCGCATTTCTCCATGACGCTCCCCGATGCGGGGTTGCCCGTGAAATGGTCGGCCCAGATGTTTTCGAAACGCTTCACGCGGATGCAATGGTCGAGCATCAGCCTCAGAGCCTCTGTGCAGATGCCTTGGTTCCAATAGGGCTTTCCTATCCAGTAGCCCACCTCGCAGTCGTTCTTGCCGATGGGGATGTTGCTGGTGGCTTGGGTGTAGTAGCCGATGCAGCCGATGGCCTCGCCCGTTGCTTTCAACACAATGGCCCACGTGGTGTCGTTATGGAAGAATGTGCGTATGACCTCCCTGCTTTCCTCAACCGACTTATGTGCCGGCCATCCCGCGCGAGGCCCCACGTCGGGATCGGAGGCATACTTGTAGAGCGCCTCCGCATCCGATTCCTGCCAATGGCGTAGTAAAAATCTTTCGGTTTCCATCTGTGTGTTTTGAGATGTGTTTTGTCTGTTTGTTTCGTTATCTATAATCTGCCATTATTGGCAGTTGTGTTGGATAATCCAACAAGCCATACGCTATAATTCTCTTAGGATATGCTTGATGGCGGCAACGGGGTGGTACAAAATCATTCTCGGCCCCGCCCAGCGCATCACTTCGCGCATACGCTCCCGCATCTGGGGGCGATAGCAATGGATGGGACACTTCTTGCAAGTGGGCTTGTTCTCGCCATGCTTGCAGCGTTCCAGTCTTGCCGTGGCATACTGTAGCAACTCTTGGCACCCAGGGCACAGGTCCTTATGGCCCTCCTTCTTTCGGCAATAGAGCCGTACCATCTGCTCCACCACCTGCTGTTCTTCCTTTATCCTGCTCATTTGTTATTCCTCTTTTTCCTCTTTTTCTTCTTTTTCCGAATATTCCCTCATCATCTTCGCGGCAAGGGGCGCGTACCAGGTCTTCACCTCCTCTTGGGTAGGCGTGTGGCCGCCAGGGAAATGGAAGGCGTGGCGGTAATGTTCCAGGAAGAGCGGGCAGAAGTGGGCCAGCGTGTCGTGGTCGCCAAACAGTCCCCACACGCGTTCCTTATAATAAGGTGTGCAGCCATCAAACTGCACGGCCTCGAGCTCCGAAAACTCCGCAATCAGGGCCTCGTTGATCACCAGCCGCTGGTTGCCGTCTCTTCGTGGCGCCTTATACTCATGCTCGCCGATGCGCTCCTTCAGAAACTCCGTCATCTTGAAGTAAGGATTGCCAAGCAGGGCCGGAACGCCCACCACAGGCGCCAGCATCTGGGCGAGAAACGCTCCGCAACTGTTGCCGACAAGCAGGTCGGGGCGCTCCTTGTAGGCAAGGGAGCGAATGGCCTTCAGGGCCTCCTTGGGATGGAGTGGGAGGTCGGGAGTGAGCACCATGGCCCTTCCCTCGAAAGCCTCTTTCAAGGCCAGCGCCATCGGGCAACTGCCTGTGGCGAAGAAACCGTGTAGGAATAGTATTTTCTTCATGTATTCATATTTAGTGCAAATCGAGTGCCGCCTGTCTTATCCGAGGATAATGTGTTACATTGTTACATGTTACATGTTACAATAAGGTGGTTCCACATACCGCATGGGTCGGCCTGCAGCCTACGGCGATGGCCCTTGGGGTCTAAGAACACGATACTCGGCGAAGCCCCACCGGCAGAAGGGGTGATAGCTCTCGAAATGTTGGATGACCCACACAAAACAAAAGTCCTCCGTCGCTCCTCGCTTGTGGGCAAGGGGTGGCGGAGGGCCTTATGGTGTGATGCTTATAATCGGGATTTTTACTTGTTCTTCAGGGCGTTGAGGCTCTCCTGAATGGCGGCAATCTTCTCCTCGGCGTCGCTCTGCTTCTTGCGCTCGCGCTCCACCACGGCCTCGGGGGCGTGGGCCACGAAGTTGTCGTTAGAGAGCTTCTTCTTCACACCCGTCAGGAAGCCCTGCAAGTGCTCCAAGTCCTTCTCGAGCTTGGCTATCTCGGCGTCCACGTCGATGAGGTCGCCCACAGGAACGGCAAACTCGTCGGTGTCGACCATGAAGGCGCTGGCATCGGCGGCCTTGCTCTCCACCGTGGTGAAAGCCTTGAGGTTGGCCATCTTCACGATGATGTCGGCAAAGGCGGCGTAGCTGTTGGTGCCCACGACTTGCAGCTCGAGCTCCTTCTTCGGAGCGATCTGCTTCTGGCTGCGAACCGATCTCACGCCAGCCACGATGAGCTTCACGTTCTCCACGGCGGCGCACAACTTCTCATCGTCGCTGGTGGGCTCGCCAATATGGAGCTGTGAGGTCATGATGCTCTCGCCCTCCTTACGTTCGCCAAGGTGCTGCCACAGCTCCTCGGTGATGAACGGCATGAACGGATGGAGCATCTGGAGCAAGGTCTCGAAGAAGTGGAGCGTAGCCTCGTAGGTGGCCTTGTCGATGGGCTGCGCCTGGCCGTCGATGTAGGCGGGCTTCACCATCTCCAGGTACCATGCGGAGAACTCGTCCCAGAAGAGGCGGTAAACGGTCATCAGCGCCTCAGAGATGCGGTAGGTCTTAAACTGCTCGTCGAGCGTCTTGGCCGTCTCCTTCAGTTTGGCGGCAAACCACTCCACGGCTGTCTTGGCTGTGGCGGGCTGCTCGATGGCGGCCGTCTTCCAGCCTTCCACCAGTCGGAACGCGTTCCAGATCTTGTTGTTGAAGTTGCGGCCCTGCTCGCAGAGCGTCTCGTCGAACAGGATGTCGTTGCCGGCAGGGGCGGCGAGCATCATGCCCATGCGCACGCCATCGGCGCCATACTTGTCGATGAGCTCCAGGGGGTCGGGCGAGTTGCCAAGACTCTTCGACATCTTGCGTCCCAGCTTGTCGCGCACGATACCTGTGAAGTAAACATGGCGGAACGGCATCTTGCCGCGATACTCATAGCCGGCCATGATCATGCGGGCCACCCAGAAGAAGATGATGTCGGGACCCGTCACCAGGTCGGAGGTGGGATAATAGTAGTTGATCTCCTCGTTGTTGGGGTCGAGGATGCCGTTGAACAGCGAGATAGGCCAGAGCCAGCTTGAGAACCACGTGTCGAGGCAGTCGGACTCCTGCTCCAGGTCGGCGGCGGTCAGCGCAGGGTTCTTCTCCTGTGCCATGGCCAGGGCCTCCTCGGCCGTCTCGGCCACCACGAAGTCGCGCTTGCCGTCGGTCGTAGCGAAGTAGTAGGCCGGGATGCGGTGGCCCCACCACAGCTGGCGCGAGATGCACCAGTCCTTGATGTTCTCAAGCCAATAGCGATACGTGTTCTTGTATTTCTTGGGGTAAAACTCCACCTCGTCGCTCATTACAGGGTCGAGGGCGATGTCGGCAAAGTGCTGCATCTTCAGGAACCACTGGGTGGAGAGCTTCGGCTCGATGGGCACATTGGTGCGCTCAGAGAAGCCCACCTTGTTGTCGTAGTCTTCCACCTTCTCCATCAGTTGGGCCTGCTCAAGGTCGATGGCGATCTGCTTGCGCACATCCATGCGGTCCTGGCCCACATATAAGCCGGCGGCCTCAGAGAGCGTGCCGTTGTCGTTGAAGATGTCGATGGTCTCCAGGTTGTGCTTCAGGCCCAGCATGTGGTCGTTGACGTCGTGGGCTGGAGTAACCTTCAGGCAACCCGTACCAAACTGGATGTCGACGTATGAGTCTTCGATGACGGGGATGCAACGGTTCACCAACGGCACGATGACGCGCTTGCCCTTGAGCCAGGTGTTCTTCACATCCTCAGGGTTGATGCACATGGCCGAGTCGCCCATGATGGTCTCAGGGCGTGTGGTGGCCACCACGGCGTAGTAGCCCTTGCTGTCCTGGTGCATCACGTTGCCCTCGTCGAGGCGCTTCACGGAAGCCTGGTCCTCAGGAGCCACGTAGTATTTGAGGTAGTAGAGCTTGGAGTGCTCCTCCTTGTAAACCACCTCCTCGTCGGAGAGCGCCGTCTTGGCCTGCGGGTCCCAGTTCACCATGCGCACGCCACGGTAGATGTAACCCTTGCGGTACAGGTCTACGAAGACGTGGATGACGCTCTTGGAACGAATGTCGTCCATGGTGAACGATGTGCGGTCCCAGTCGCATGAGCAACCCAGGTGGCGAAGCTGCTTGAGGATGATGCCGCCGTGCTCGCGCGTCCAGTCCCAGGCGTGCTCCAGAAACTGCTCGCGGGTGAGGTCGGTCTTCTTGATGCCTTGCTCGGCCAGACGGCCTACCACCTTCGCCTCCGTGGCGATGGAGGCGTGGTCGGTGCCGGGCACCCAACAAGCGTTCTTGCCCTCCATGCGGGCGCGGCGCACCAGGATGTCCTGCAACGTGTTGTTCAGCATGTGGCCCATGTGAAGCACACCCGTTACGTTGGGTGGGGGAATAACCACCGTGTAGGGCTCGCGGCCATCGGGTTTAGAACTGAAGAGCTTGTTGTCAAGCCAGTACTGGTACCATTTAGACTCCACTACCTTGGGGTCGTACTTACTTGCTAATTCCATGTGATTTTATCGTTCTTTTATACCTTATTATCTAATAAAACGATGCAAAATTAATACTTTTCCACCTAAAACCATTATCTTTGCACCAAATTAATTGGTTTTTATGCATACGAGAGAAGAAAAGCTTCAGGCTTTCGGACGGTTGCTGGATGTGCAGGACCGTTTGCGAAAAGATTGTCCATGGGATAGGAAACAAACTTTTGAAAGCTTGCGCCCTTACTCCATAGAGGAGGTCTTTGAGTTGGCCGACGCCTTGGCGTGTGGCAACCTGGAGGAGGTGAAGAAGGAGTTGGGCGACCTCATGGAGCATGTTGTTTTCTATTCCATGCTGGGTGAGGAGGAAGGCCGTTTCGACGTGGCCGACGTTTGCGACACCCAAAGCGACAAGCTGATGTTCCGGCACGACTTCATCGACTGGGGGCCCGACACGACGATGGCGGGATGCCCGGCATGGACGGTGTCGAGCTCCGAACTGGTCATCAACGACCGCGGACAGGTGGTCTACGCCGACGAGCAGAACGCCAACACGCCCAACCCCACAACGGCAACGCAGGTGGAGAGCACGTGGGAGCAGCGAAAGCAACGGGAGCGACATGGAAACAAGTCGGTGCTCTCGGGAGTGCCCGCCTCGTTGCCCTCGCTCATCAAGGCGTATCGCATACAAGACAAGGCTCGCAACGTGGGCTTCGACTGGCAGAAGAAGGAGGATGTGTGGCTCAAGGTGCGCGAGGGGCTCGATGAGTTTGAGGCCGAACTGAGAAAGGGCGACCAAGAGCGCTCGGCCAAGGAGCTGGGCGATTTCCTCTTCAGCATCATCAACGCGGCGCGGCTCTACCACCTGAACCCCGACAACGCGCTGGAAAGCACAAACCAAAAGTTCATCAGACGGTTCGGCTATGTGGAGCGGAAAACGAAGGAGATGGGCAGAGAAATGAAGGATATGACCCTCGCCGAGCTCGATACGCTGTGGGACGAGGCGAAAGCGAAAGAAAACAAATAATTGCGAATTATGAAAAAATTGACATTTGCGTTTGTCCTGCTGGCCATGGCCTCATGGTGTGTCACAGGATGCCAATCGAAGGGCCAAAAGGCCCAAGGCGAGGATTCCACGCTGATGGTGGGCGACACGGTTGCCGACAGCACGGTGTATGGCGTGTGTGGCGAAGGAACGGCCATGCACACCGTGGAACTGATTACCGACGCGGGCGACTCGGTTACCTATATCATCCAGGAAGATGAGGAGGGAAGGTCGTGCGTGCAGGGCGGATTGCTCGTGGGCGACCGCCTGGCAGTCATTGGAGCTACCGATCGCGATGGGGAACGCGTGGCCACGAAGGTCATCAACCTCACCACGCTCCAGGGAAAATGGACCAGCCTTGACAAGAACTTTGAGATCTTGGAGGGAGGGCTCATCAAGTCGAATGTCACGGCAGAGTCGAATCCCTGGACGGAGTGGAAAATCCTGAACGGACAGCTCCTGCTCAACCGCGACACGTTCGACATCGACCAGCTGAGCGCCGACTCGCTCTATCTCGAGAACCACGACGGCATCTTCGTTTACAAACGTGTCAAGAAAGACGCGTAGACATCTCATTTGTGCATGGAACCGTTTAAGATTCATATTCTCGGGTGTGGAAGCGCCTTGCCCACGCTGAAGCACCACACCTCATCGCAGGTCGTGGAGGTGAGGGGCAAACTCATGATGGTGGATTGTGGCGAGGGAACGCAGGTGCAACTGCGGAAATCGCGCATTGGAATCACACGCATACAGTCGGTTTTCATCTCACACCTCCATGGCGACCATTGTTTCGGGCTCATGGGCCTGATTTCCACCTTCGGCATGTTGGGACGCACCAGTCCGCTCCATGTGTACGCCCCTGGAGAGCTCGGGCCGATGCTGAAGGCCCAGATGGAAATGTTCTGTCAGGGACTGGAGTACGAGGTGGTGTTTCATGCCGTCGACACAACAAAATGCCAGGTGGTGTATGAGGATAAGAGCCTGACGGTGAGTAGCATACCGCTCGACCATCGCATCGCTTGCTGTGGCTATCTTTTCCGGGAGAAACCCACGTTGCCGCATATCAGGCGCGACATGATCGACTTCTATCACATTCCGGTTTGCTACATCAACAACATCAAGAATGGTGCCGATTGGACCACAGAGGAGGGCGACGTCATTCCCAACGCACGCCTCACGATGCCGGCCGAGAAGGCGCGCGCCTACGCCTATTGCAGCGACACGCGCTACATGCCTACCTTGCATCGGAGGGTGGAGGGTGTCGACGTGCTCTACCACGAGTCGACCTACGACACGCCCAACGAGGGACGCGCCCGGCTCTATTACCATTCCACGGCGCGACAGGCCGCTATGGTGGCACGCGACGCGCATGTGGGCAAACTTGTGCTCGGCCATTACAGCTCACGCTATGAGGATGAGAAGGTGCTGCTCAAAGAAGCGAAAAAGGTGTTCCCCAACACCCTCTTGGGACAGGAGGGGCAGGTCATACGCCTCTGACGGCGCGTGTTTCCCGAATTATTGTGCGCGTATGGTTAAATTATCTTAACGAAGTGACGAAAGTTTAGCGTTCGGCGTTTTTTTTCTTCGAAATACTATATCTTTGCATAGGAGAGATGGCATATTGTCGTTACGCCTCGCAAGGAGGGGCGAAGGGCGTGTGGCATCTTGTCTGGCAAAGGACAAAAGGAGGGGCGCCTGGCGAAAGATGGGCGCAAAGACTATTATAGATTACGCGTATGATGAAAAAAATACTTTTTGTTTCATTTCTTGCCTTGTCCATGGGCGTGTTGCCGCAAACCGCAAAGGCGGCGTCGGCCATCGAGATCATCGACAACGAGACGCAGCAGGTGGCCATTTCCATCAGCAGCGAGGGTGTGTTGCGTGTCACGGGGGCTTCTGGGCAGACGCTCTACATCTACAATGTTACGGGCGTCAGGGTCATGAGTGTGAAGGTCGATGGAGCTGATAAGAATTACAATCTCAATCTGCCGAAAGGATGTTATATCGTAAAGGTTGGCAAAACCGTTCGGAAAATCTCCATTCGATAATTGCGGGCTGGAACGTGTTTCTGGCCATTAAGGGCTTGTCTTTCGTTGCCTTGGTCTTCTTAGTGGCCAGTTGCTCGGAAAGAACCAATCCCAACAAAGACCTTACTTTGAGCGATTACGACTCGCTCAGGGTAGGCGATTATGTCGTTCGGTCACATAAGGTTTATGCCGAGATCGAACAGCTCATGCTTGCAGACAAGGTGGTTTGCCAAGCTGACCGATTCATCAGAAATTATTATCACGACAAAGGCCGGTTCGTTTGGATCGGCCGTTTTGGCGTGGACCAACGCGCCGACAGCTTGTTGGCCCACATCGGAAAGGTGGAGGCCATGGGCTTCTCGCCCAAGAGGTTTCGCGTGGAGGAGATTGCGGCCGACCTGCAAAGGATGCGCACGCTCCACTTCGACGGGCACGACAACCAGGCCAGCAAGGTGTTGGGCCGGTTGGAATACAACCTGACGCGAGCCTACTTGCGCTATGTGGTGGGCCAACGGTTTGGCTTTGTCAATCCGCGAACGGTCTACAACCGTCTCGACCCACATGATGGCGACACACTCCGGGTGTCCTACCGCACGTTGTATGACGTGAAGACGGAGAGCCCCGACAACCATTTCTACCAGTTGGCGTTTCAGAAGGTGCGTAGCGATAGCGTAGGGGCGTTTATGGATGAGGCGGAGCCACGCAACCCCTTGTACCACAGGTTGCAACGCATGCTCCATGGCGACTCGGCGCGCTTGTATGGCCGCCAACTCATCATGGTCAACATGGAGCGATGTAGGTGGCGATTGTCCGACGAGCCTTACCTGCATAAGCGGTACGTCATGGTGAACATTCCGTCGTTCCACCTCGTGGCAAAGGACGAGGAGGAAACGCTTACGATGCGTATGGTGTGTGGCAGCCAGAAAACGAAGACGCCATTGTTGGTGAGCGCCTTGAAGCGCGTGGATGTCAATCCGCAATGGATCGTGCCAAAGAGCATCGTGAAGAGCAGCATCGTGCACCATGCGGGAAGCGCCTCGTGGTTCGCCTCCCACAGATATTTCATCCGCGAGCGGCGCACGGGAAAGATGGTTCAGGTGGAACGTGTAAGCCGCGACATGCTGCTTAGCGGCGAATATATGGTGGTGCAGGAGGGAGGCGCCGGCAACTCGTTGGGAAGAATCATCTTCCGTTTCGACAACAACCTCTCTATCTATCTGCACGACACGCCCAACCGTACCGTGTTCGAAAAGGACGAACGCGACATCAGTCATGGGTGCGTTCGATTGGAAAAGCCATTCCAACTGGCGAGATTCTTGCTCAAGGAGCAGAGCCCCGAGATGTTCGAGAAGATCAACTATTCCATCAACGCAGACGTGTCGGTTTTGGGAAAGGACCGCCACTCGCTTACCGAACAGCAGCAAGAGGTGCTCGACACGCTCAAAAAAAAGATGTTGGTGGGGCAGGTGAGGATTAAACCTCAGGTGCCTGTCTTCGTCTTATATTATACGTTGTATCCCAACGATGGGGGAGGATGGGACACATTCCGCGATGTGTATGGCTTCGACGCACCCATCTGGCAACGAATCAGTTCATTCATGTAGAAACATTGCAGCATAACCCGTGGAAGAGTATAGCGAAGAGAAAATCATCAGTATGCTGAGGAACCCGAAAACGCAACGCGAGGCCTTTTCGGTGATTGTCCGCACATATAGCGAACCTTTGTATTGGAAGATTCGCCATATCGTGCTGACCCATGAGGATGCCGACGACGTGCTGCAAAACTCCCTGATGAAGGCTTGGACCAACCTGGCCACGTTCCAGGGTAAGGCAAAACTCTCCACATGGCTCTATCGCATAGCCATCAACGAGGCGCTCGGCCTCATCAGGAAGCAAAAGAACGAGCAACGGGTGAGCACCGATGAGCAACCGATGGTGGCGGCACAACTTATGGCCGACGAGTATTTTGATGGCGACGCCACAGCTGCCCAACTGCAACAGGCCATAGCGTCGCTGCCCGATGTGCAACGAACGGTCTTTACCTTGCGCTATTACGATGAGATGAAATATTCGGAGATGAGCAAAGTGCTCGATACCACAGAGGGAGCGCTCAAGGCAAGCTATCACCATGCGGTGAAAAAGATTGAGGAGTTCTTCCATAGACATGATTGAGCCATTACGGCAAGGAAATGAATAATTTATGGAGTAATTTAAACTTTTGCGGTTTGTAAACGTCAAATAGATAAAAGCAGTAATATGGAAAAGGAAGAGAAATATATAGAAGCTACATTTGGGCGGAAGGCGCCTTTCAAGGTGCCCGAGGGGTATTTCGACAACTTTACCGCCCGTATGATGGATCGTCTGCCTGAAGCCGACAATGGGCAGGCAGCTGTCATCTGCAATATCAAGCCTTCGTTTTGGAAGCGTTATCGCAAGGTTGTGGCTACCGCGGCAGCAAGCGTTTGCATCGGATTGGTAGGACTGGGCGCTTATCTCCACCACGAGACAAGTGACACGGCGGAGAAGCACGTGGCAGAGGCGGAGGTCCCCGTCACATCTTCCTACTCTTCGGCCGACGCGCTGGCCGACTACGCTATGCTCGACTCAAACGACATGTACGCATACATGGCCGACATTAAGTAACATACGACAAGAGGCGAAAATGAAACAGATAGTTAGACGATTGGTATTCATTATGGTGGTGGCCCTTGTGGCTTTGCAGACGCAAGCGCAAGAAAGGCCCAAAAAGTTCGACCCAGCACGCTTTGAGGCCGACTTGGAACAGTTCATCACCACGGAAGCTGGTCTGAACCCATATCAGGCTGCAAAGTTCTTCCCCCTCTATCGGGAAATGCAAAAGAAGCAACGCATGTTGTTCAACAAGATGCGCTATTACCAGCATGTCGATACGCGCGACAATAAGGCGGCCGCAAAAGCCATCAGGGAGTGCGACCTCGTCGACTTGGAGATGAAGGAACTGCAACTGGAATACCACAAGAAGTTCTGCAAGGTATTGCCAGCAGGTGTTGTGCTCAAGATTATACGAGCCGATGAGAAATTCCATCGCCAAGCCTTCCAAAGAATGATGAGGCGCGGCAGGCGATAAACAAGCCGTGAATATCCTTGCAAACAAGGATGGAACTAACATTGGGGCCTAACAGGTAAAAATATTTCCGTATCAATACTTGATCGTGTAACGAGTCGGGTGTTGGCACGGAAAATTGTTTTATGACCAGAATTCATCCCTGCTGATGGTAATAAATCTATTACAGAAATACAGCAAGGACAAATAGTAATAGTTATCTTCTTTTTGTTATGGTCTAACCCAAATAGGGTAGGCTTAGGGTAATTAGCGTTATTGTTGTTGCGTTTTTTGGCTTATATGTTGTGTCGTGTTTTTGTGCAAACCAGCGAGCGAAAATCCCTTTTTTGCGCGATCGCGGCTGGCCAAACGGAGCTGCGCGTTGCGATAGGCCATGTATCGCGTTGCGAAAGATGCCCATCCTCGCCTCGATCGGGCCTCTTTCGTCGTGCGGTTAGGCACGTTCCGGGGTGCGAAACATGCCTAACCGCAGCGTGGAACGTGGAGTGTGGAGGATCGAAGGTGCGCTTGCTGATGTAAGGTGTTGAATAGTAGGTGGTTATGTAAATGCGGTGAGACTCGCGCGTTTGCGCCAAACATCCTTGCTGTTGAAAACAAACGTGTAGTTTTGGGGGAGGTGTGTCGTAATCTTTCGGTGGCGTTCGCAGAGGTGCGTCCTCCTTCCATCCTCCTTCCGTCCCGTTTTCATCCTCTTTTCATCCCCCTTCCGTCCTCTTTTCATCCTCCTTTGGGTTGCTTTTGATCATCCTTCCGTCTTCCTTTCATCCTCCTTTGGCTTGCTTTTGATCATCCTTTCGGCCTTTTCTCTCTTTCTTTTTCCTTTTGCACGCTCTTTTTTCTCCTTTTCATCTTTCCCGTTTCCTTTGGGCGCATATTTGCGCCCACCCGTTAGTGATCCTCCTTTTGGCTTTTTCTCTCCTTTTCTCTCCTTTTCTCTCTTTCTTTTTCCTTTTGCACGCTCTTTTTTTCTCCTTTTCATCCTTCCCGTTCCCTTTGGGCGCATATTTGCGCCCACCCGTTAGTGATCCTCCTTTCGGCCTTTTCTCTTCTTTTCTCTCTTTCTTTTTCCTTTTGCACGCTCTTTTTTCTCCTTTTCATCTTTCCCGTTTCCTTTGGGCGCATATTTGCGCCCACCCGTTAGTGATCCTCCTTTTGGCTTTTTCTCTCCTTTTCTCTCCTTTTCTCTCTTTCTTTTTCCTTTTGCACGCTCTTTTTTTCTCCTTTTCATCCTTCCCGTTCCCTTTGG
>ERZ1026894.1219-NODE-1219-length-15672-cov-22.333291_pt1 | contig 15672 bp, 7 predicted proteins | sample MGYA00380177_ERZ1026894 | MGnify/ENA primary metagenome ERZ1026894 (study PRJEB33269, sample SAMEA4719813) | human gut metagenome | biome: human-associated habitat; feature: organic feature; material: feces | place: Cameroon | collected 2013-10 ... | reverse complement strand
TTATCTCTGGCAGTGACAATGAACCATTGATTGGTGCAAGTGTCATGGTGCAGGGAACGAAGAATGGTGCCGTAACCGACTTGGATGGTAACTTTACCATCTCAGCAAAGAACGGACAGACTCTCGAAGTTTCTTACCTGGGCTTTATCACCCAAAGGGTGAAGGTCACTGGTTCGGTCATCAATGTAACTCTCCTCGAAGACAAACAGTCGCTCGACGAGGTGGTTGTCGTTGGTTATGGTGTTCAGAAGAAAAAGCTGGTGACAGGTGCTACCGTTCAGTTGAAGGGTGACGACATCGCCAAACTCAACACCACCAACCCTCTTTCTGCCATGCAGGGACAGACTCCTGGTGTGAACATCGTTTCAACTTCGGGACAGCCTGGTGCTTCCATGAGTGTTACCATCCGTGGTTTGGGTACTGTAGGTAATTCGCAGCCTCTTTATCTGATTGACGGTGTGGGCGGTGATATCACCACTTTGAACCCTGCCGACATCGAGAGCATCGACGTGCTGAAGGATGCGGCTTCTGCTGCTATCTATGGTGCGCAGGCTGCCAATGGTGTAGTCCTCGTTACTACCAAGAGCGGTAAGGAGGGTGTATCTAAGATTACCTACGATGGATATGTTGGTTGGCAGACTCTGGGCCGTAAGTTTGAAATGCTCAATGCTAACCAGTACATGCAGATCATGGATGAGGCGTTGCTGAACTCATACATGTCGCCTATCGACTGGACTTCTCTCAGTGCTATCCGTGATGCAAATGGTAATGTTTATAATACAGACTGGATTGACCAGGCTGTAGACAATGGTGCCTTGACCACTAGCCACAGTCTGGCTTTCACGGGTGGTAGCAAGACATCTACTTATTCTATTTCTGGTGGTTATACAGGACAGGACGGTCTCATTGGCGGTTCTGACGTTTCTTATTATAAGAGGTATAACCTTCGTGCCAATTCAGAACACAAGATGTGGAATGGATTGGTTGTTATCGGTGAACATGTAGGTTTTGTCTATAAGGATAGCCGTGGCATGAGTACCGGCAATATCTATAACAACAACCTCCGCAGTGCATTCTCTACTTCACCTTTGGTACCAGTGTATGATGCAGATGGTAACTATTATTCTACCGTTGATTCCGACTGGAACAAGAATGATGGTAACCCTTATGGTACTATGATGATGAATCGCTACAACCAGAGCAAGAATACTTCGGTTGATGCGAATGTATATGTGCAGATTGAACCTATCAAGAACCTGAAGTTCAAGACTGTATTCGGTTTGAGCTATGGAGGCTCTAACTATCGTTCATTTACTCCTATTTATAAGTTTACTCCTCAGAGCGGTAATGGTATCACCAAGGTGAACCAGAGCAATGGCAATGGTACTTCCCTGGTTTGGACCAATACCCTGACTTACGATTTCGATATCAAGGATCATCATATCAGTGCCTTGTTGGGTAGTGAGACCACTAAGTATGATGGTGAGTCAACAGGTAGTTATGGTGTGAACCTGACTGCAGGTTTTGATGACTGGGAGCATGCTTATGTTGAGAATACCGAGAAGGGACATGCAGACCGCAAGGTTAGTGGTGGTCCTTATGATGCTACCCGTGGTCAGTCTTTCTTTGCCCGCTTGGGCTGGTCTTGGAAGGATCGTTACATGGTGAATGCTACCATGCGTGCCGATGGTTCTTCTAAGTTTGCCAAGGGTCATCGCTGGGGTTATTTCCCATCAGTTTCTGCCGGTTGGACTTTGACAGAGGAAGATTTCATGAAGCCTGCCGCTTCCTGGTTGGATTTCCTGAAGCTCCGTCTCTCTTGGGGTCAGGTTGGTAATGCCAATATCAACTGCTATCAGTATCTGGCTCCTGTTACCACATCCAATACCAACTACAACTTTGGTGCTACAGGTGGTACCGATGCTTGGGTAATGGGTGCTTATACCGAGCGTCTGGCTAATGAGAAGGTGAAGTGGGAGACTTCAGAGCAGTATAACGTAGGTTTGGATGCCCGTTTCCTCCGTCAGCGTCTTTCTTTGACTCTCGATGGTTATATCAAGAGCACCAAGGACTGGTTGGTTCAGGCTCCTATCCGGGCTACTGCAGGTACCGGTGGTCCTGTCATCAATGGTGGTGATGTTAAGAACAAGGGTATCGAAGTTGGACTTTCTTGGAATGACAACATCGGAAGAGATTTCACTTACAGTGTAGGTGCCAACTTTGCCTACAACCACAATGAAGTAGGTAATATCCCTACACTTGATGGTATCATCCATGGTAAGGATAATCAGATTTTTCAGAATGCCGAGGAGTTCTATCGTGCAGAGAATGGTCACGCCATCGGTTACTTCTGGGGTTACAAGACAGCCGGAATCTTCCAGAACCAGAAGGAAATCAACGATTGGATAGCTGCCGGTAATGGTATTTATCAGGCAGATGTAAAGCCTGGTGACGTAAAGTATGTGGATGTAAATCATGATGGAGTTATCAATGCCAGCGATAAGGTTGACTTGGGTAATGGTCTTCCTAAATATACTTTCGGTTTCAATGTCAACCTGGCATGGAAGGGCTTTGACCTGAGTGCTAACTTCACAGGTGCTGCCGGTTTCCAGATTGCACAGTCTTACCGTGATCCTAGCTCATCTCAGGCTAACTACAGCCGCAGAATCCTGAAGCGTTGGACAGGTGAGGGTACCAGCAATGAGATTCCACGTGTTACCTATGGAGACGTTGGTAACTGGTTGTTCTCTGACCTCTACTTGCAGGATGGCGACTACATCCGCTTGCAGAACCTGACCATGGGTTATGATTTCAAGAAACTCATCTCTTGGAAGGGACTCTCTAAGATGCGCCTCTATTTCCAGGTGCAGAATCTCTTTACTTTGACCAAGTATGATGGTATGGATCCGGAAATCGGTTCCTTCAATGGTACGAATGGCAACAGCAGCGATTCTTGGGTATCAGGAGTTGATATGGGTTACTATCCACATCCACGTACTTTCATCGTTGGTTTAAATCTTGCATTCTAACTCTTTAACAGAAAGTAATATGAATAAGAAACATATATTGATGAGTGCCCTGATTCTCTCTTCCCTGGCTTTGACGTCATGCGATGACTTCCTGGACACTTCATCTAAGACAAAGATGAATTCCGAGACTGCTTACAGTACACCAGCTGCAGCAGACATGGATCTTATAGGCTGCTACGATGGATGGCAGCGTACATTGAGCGATGAAGGTATCGGCATGTACCTGACGGCAGAGTTTGCCTCTGAGCAGGCTTTCGCTGGCTTGGGACTTTCTGATGCCAAGAACAATAATGCCATCGACCAGTTTGATTTGTCCATCGCACCATCTTATAATGACCTCTACAATACGGATTGGAAGAATTATTATAAGGCCATCTACCGTTGCAATCAGCTGATTCAGGCTGATGCTATCATCAAGTGGAATGGTGATACCAAGACCGAGGGCCGTATCATGGGTGAGGCTCGTGCCCTTCGTGGCATCCTCTATTTCGATTTGGCTCGTTTGTTTGGTGATGTGCCTTTGTTGCTCGAACCTTCTGAGGCAAACATCCCACGTACTCCAGTGAAGGAAGTATATCAGGCTATCTTCGATGACTTGAAGTTTGCTGCAGCCAATATTCCTGCCGATGCTTATCCTTTGAAGGACCGTGATTCCAACGATGGTCGCATCACCAAGTATGCTGCTGAGGCTTTGCTGGCTCGCGCGTACCTTTATTATACAGGTTATTATGGCGAGGAGCATCCTGCCTGTTCCAAGGCAGAAGCTACAGCTGCCATCAATGATGTGGTAGAAAATGGTGGCTATGAGTTGGAGAAGAACTATGCCGATTTCTGGATGCCTTCCTGTACCAAGGATGCTTCTTCTGCAGGCAGCTATGCCTGGGAAACAACCTATGCGGGCAAGTGGTATGACGGAAAGACCTGGAAGGCAGGACAGGGTAGTCTTTCTAAGGAGATTGTCTTGAACCTGAAGCTGAACTCTACCCAGGATTATAACGGCAATGGAGATGGTAATACCTTCTCGGTATATCTGGGTCCTCGTAACCGTTGTGCTACTGATGTCTGTATTGCCAGCGGTTGGGGAGCTTGCTCTGTTACTCCTTATTTCGTAGAGCAGTTCAGAAACGATCCTCGTTTCAGTGCCTGTGTATGGAGCTGCAAGGATGCCGGTTTCACGGCAGATGAGTCTGACTCTTATGAATATACAGGTTATTATACCCGCAAGTATGCGCCAATGTGCTTTGCCGATGGCACTCGCCAGGAGGTGGGCTTCAAGTTGGGTGAACAGCACCAGAACATCACTTACTATCAGGATTATACCATCATGCGTTATGCCGATGTACTGCTGATGCACTCTGAGCTGAATGGTACAGCCGATGGTCTGAACAAGGTACGTGCCCGTGTGGGACTCGATCCTGAAGACTACAGCATAGAGAATATCCGTAAGGAGCGTGCCATCGAATTGGCTTTCGAAGGTGTTCACTTCTGGGATCTGATGCGTTACGGCAAGGATGGTTCTTACGCTGCACAGGAGATTGCCAAGGCTCAGAATGGTGCCAAGGTCAAGAATGGTGGAGTGGAGACTGCAACCAAGTTTGCTGTTGACAACTTTACCAGCAAGAAGGGTCTGATGCAGATTCCTAATACTCAGATTACGCTTTCCGGTAATGTTCTGACTCAGAATGCCGGATGGTAAAGCGGGGTAGGTAATATAATAAACATTTAATAATAAGAAGATATGAAAATACATAATCTTATATATACGCTTCTTGTTGCCATGGCAGTCTTCTTGTTGGCATCTTGCTCTCCAGAAGATTTCGGATTTGGCAAGAAGACATACTCTCCAGAAGATTTGGTGGAGGGTAAGGCTTATACGGTTACCATCGAGGGTAACATCGTGAAGCTGGAATCCAAGATTCCTGATGCCACTCCGCTTTGGGTAACTCCGGTGGGGCGTAAGTGGCAGCAGGCTTTGGATGTGGAATTGCCTTTCGCCGGCGATTATGAGGTAACCTTTGGTGTGGAAACTTCTGGTGGTATCGTTTATGGTGAGCCTTATAAGTTGAGTCTTTCACAGAACGACTTCTCTCTCCTGAGCGATGATAAGTGGTTCCTCCTGGCTGACAAGGATTACAAGACGGGCGAGGCGTTCCCATCTGCCGAGACGCTTGCTGCGGGTGTCAGCAAGAAATGGTATCCTTGCGATGGCAATTACAATATCGGCCGCTGTACGGGTCCTGTGATGTATTGCGCTCCTTACGATCCTGATGGCGACGGTAAGGGCTATACTGCTGACGAGGAGGCAAATAAAGTCTACAAGGACATCCTCTTCGGTTCTGACAACTGGAAACCAAACTGGGATCCAGGCTTCCAGAGCTGGTTGATTCCTGAAACCGATCCTTACATGGATTCTTACATGACCTTCAGCATGGATGCTAAGAATGGTTGTGTGGCTACCATGTATCGTGGTGAGTCGGGCGAGAAGGGTGCCAGCACAGGTAGCAACATGGTGGGCAAGTTCAATCTGGGATTGGGCGACAAGACCAAGCCTACCATCACTTTCAACGACTGCTATGCCATGCACAATACAGGTTTCGATGCTGTTTGCTCTAACTATACTCAGGACATTCAGATTGTTGAGTTGACTCCATATCTCCTTCAGTTGGTGACAAAACGTACCAATTCAGAGGGTAACTGGTATATTGTATGGAACTTCGTTTCAGAAGATGTGATTGCCACCAAGGGTGCCTGCATTCCTAAGGCAGAGCAGAATCTGATTGAGACAGTGAAGCCAATTCTTCCTACCTTCGAGAATATCCATACCGACTTGTTTACTGCCGATATCAATGGCGACAAGTATGTAGGTAGCAAGATGACTTTCAACTTGAATTCAGAGACTCCATACGACTTCCTGTGGTGGAACGGTTCACCTAATGTGAAGGCATGGGAGAGCGTAACCGGTGGTAAGTACAATACTACTTGGGCTCCTGCTCTTGACGACAAGGCACTCGATAACTTCGAGTTGACTATCAGTAAGGCTTCTGACGGCTCTTACAATTATGAATGTGGCGAGGTAGATGGTAAGGTGAAAATCACCGAGAACACTATGACCTTCGATAAGGAAATCTCTGTATTTGCCGTGGCTGGCAATAAGCGCACCATCGAATTGAAGGGCAAGCAGTTCTATATCCTTGGCAACTCTGCTGATGATCAGTATCTCACCATCGGTATTCCTGAGACAAAGGACGAGAATGGTTTGGTTAACTCTTACCTCGTGGCTAAGTTGGCTTACAAGAAGATTGCTACGGGTCCGGTAGGTCCTACCAAGGTGGCTATCGACAATTCCATCATCCACAACGAGGGTATCATGTGGGTTGAGAATGGTTGCCTCCGCGTCGGCTTCCACCATTATGGTGAAACAGGCAAGGGACTCTTCAAGGATGTGAAGTCTGTGAAGCTGAAGAAGAACCAGACCATCACTGTTACCTTTAAGATTAAGGGTGGCGTGACATGGAACAAGACTCCTAAGTGTGCCTTGATTGATAACAATATCAAACAGACATGGGAACCGGGTGCATTCGACCTCGCTGATGCGGTTACGGTAGATACCAATGGCGGTGAGACTACGGTTTCACTTACCAATACCACCGGTTCTACACAGACATTCACAGCAACCTGTCTCGACTTGTCTGTTCAGTTGAATGGTTTTGGCGACTACGGTGGCTCAACCGACAACATCGACATTGAGATTGTTTCCTGCACAATTCAATAACTTTAATAGCGCAAACTTATGAAGAATAAAATATTATACGGAATTATAGCCTTTGTCATGGGTATCTTCATGGCAGGCTGTAGCGATGATGATTATTCTATCAGCAATACTCCGCTGCTCACCGATGAGTCGGTGACCACAGGTTCTGCTGATGTGACCGTGACATCCGCTACATTCCATGGCACGGTAAAGGGTCTCGAAGAGCAGAATGCCAGTGCCTATGCATTAGGCTTCTACTATGGTAAGAGCGAAGATAATTTGAGTGAGAAGGTAGCTGCTTCAGGAAGCAGTGAGTTCCAGGCTACGGTTTCCGGTATGCCAGGTGATGTGGTTTACTATCAGGCTTATGTTACCTTGCAGGGCAGAGTAACCTACAAGGGTTCTGTGCAGAGTGCCGTCATGACCGATGCCAAGGCTATCACCGGTGATCCGAAGGATTTGACAGCCAACTCTGTTATCCTGACCGGTAAGTTGGAGACGGCTCCTCAGACGGCTACCAGCGGTATCGTGATCTCTGGTGTAGAGGGTTCTGAGAATGTTCGTGCCGGTGTTCGCATCGTTGCTGCCGGCATCAATGACAATTACGAAATCAAGGCAGAGGGTCTGTTGCCTAATACAACTTACCACTATACTGCCTATCTCGATCTCGGCAATGGTACTGTATATGGTGAAGACCGTACCTTCACAACTGCCCCTGCTGATTTCAATCCTGATACTGACCTCGTTGACTTGGGTCTTTCTACCAAGTGGGCTAAGTATAATGTAGGTGCTTCTGATGTGAAGCAGTTGGGTGGTCTCTTCGGATTTGGTGATATGACCGGTTTCCAGACTTCTATCAATCTGGAAGATTATGCTTCTGCTGATATCTATAAGACCGATCGCGATGTTGCCAACAAGGTATATGGTTCATGGGTTACCATGCCAACCATCGATGAGTTTGAGGAACTCTTCACAGAGTGTAAGAAAGAATGGGTAGAGGATACCCAGAACCATGTAGCCGGTTACAAGTTTACCGGTCCTAATGGTAATTCTATCTTCTTGCCTGCAGCCGGTACCCGTACTCAGGGCAATGTTTCTGGCGAGGGCTTGAACGGTTACTATCTCTCAGGTTCTATCAATGCCACCGACAATCGATTTGCCATGGCATATAGCTTCGATCAGAATTCTTCACGCCGTACTACCACTCCTGTTTATCAGGCATTGGCTATCCGTCCTGTGTCTGTGGCTAAGAACGTGAAGTTTGTTAAGGAGAAGTTGTATAATACTTGGGAGTTTGACTTGAAACCAGATGGATCTCATTATAAGTTTGTAGGTCCTGTCTTCTTCTATGGCAAGGATGCATGTTGGGCTTCTTATACCAATAACCAGCCTGTTGTAGGTGAAACTACCGGTTGGGATGCAGACTATGCAAGTATTAAGTCTTGGGCTATCACTGATCCTAGCCATTGTAATGGTACAATGACATTCTATAAGGATGAAGATGGCAATGATAAGGTAAAGGTTCATCAGGTTCAGGCTGATGGTTCTTATAAGGATTCTGAAGGTACATTTACCGTGGATGAGAAGAATAAGACAATCACAATGACCATTGACCCTCTGAATGCAGTAGAGTATATCGGTGGTATCACCCGTACTGATGAAACCAAGATCAAGGTGATGTCTCTTTCTGATGAGGCACTTCAGTTTGGTGTAATCCGTTCTGGTGATGGTCAGCTGATGATTTATAACTATGTAACCTCTGATGTCAAGAATGGCTATGTTGCCAAGTTGACTGCTTGGGGTGATGGTGGCAACTGGGATGGCGCTTCAACTGTCGTTTCTGGTGGCTCAAAGGCTGTTGGTCAATATACAGTTAAACTTGAAACAACAGAAGCCCGTACCAATGGTAAGGTTTACGTCCTTGATTTGGAAGGCTTTGCTGCCAAATACCCTAAGGCTTTGGTTCGCATTGATGCTATCAAGGCTGATGGACAGGATTTGAAGTTTGATGCCAACAAGTTCCACTATGGTGATATCGAGAATAACGGCAACTATCGTATAGAGTTGTTCAATATCTGGGGTTCTGGTACTGCTCAGAATTCCCCATTCCGTGCTAGTGGCGGTCCTGGTGATGCTGGTGAACCTGCTCTTGCCTTCAATAAAACCTTGGAGGTAACATTCACTGTAGTTTCTACAACAAGCGATGGTACCGGTGTTTACACTCCTACATTCAATGCTGTTCGTGGCTGGGGTGAAGGTGAGGCTCAGTTGTGGGGATATAACGATGGTTCTACTTTGAAAGTTGTTAAGAGTGACAAGGGTCAATACTCTCTAGAGAACAATCAGTTTGATATGACTTATGAAGGTTCTGGCTTTGAAGGTGGTACTATCATGACCTTTATCGAGTTTGCTGACCTTTATGGTTTCTTCCCAGGCACACACAGTACTTTGGATGAGTTCTATCTTGACGGTCAGGCTGTTTCTTACGATAAGTCTAAGGTGATTGACTCTAATGAGAATCCTAAGTATCGTTTGGAATTATTTAATTGCTATGGTGCTACAAAGGATAATTGTGCATTTGGTGTCAAGGATGGTGATTTGATGCGAGAGCTGGGCTTTAATAAGTCTATGCGCGCTAAGTTCACTGTTCATAGCCTCTTCGCTGTTCCTGAGTGGTAATATTTGATAAATATTAATAAGGAGAATCCGATAGTTCTCAGAACTTATCGGATTCTCTCTCTAAAACGAAAAGAATTATGATGAAATTCAAATATCTGTTTTTGTTGCTCATGGGCGTCGTTTGCGGATTGGCTTGCTCGGCATGCTCCTATGAAGACGATGATTATGATGAGCCTAGCTTCAAGGTTCTCAACCCAGAGCTTTCTTTTGATGGCGCAGGCGGAGTGCAGACCATCAATGTGCAGGCTGATGCTCAGCCTACAGCTTCCGTGATAGAAGGTGCCGACTGGTGTTCTGTTGCCTATAAAGATCAGGTAGGCGGTACTTACAACTTCGATGTAACAGTTGCAGCCTCTCTGGAAGATGAAGCTACTACTGCCGTCGTTCGCATCATTCAGGGCTATAGCCGCAAGGATGTTACGATTACCCGTGCCAAGAAGGGAACTGTTGTTGTTCCTGATGAGCCTACTGCTGATATGAACAAGACTGCCATGGAAGTGGCACAGTTGATGTATCCAGGCTGGAACCTCGGTAATACGCTGGAAGGTGGCGACTCCAAGAATCTTTGGAAGAATGCAGGAGTCGAAACAGAGACCGCATGGCAGAATACCAAAACTTCTCAGGCTCTCATCGATGCAGTGAAGGCAGCCGGTTTCAAGAGTGTCCGTATTCCTTGCTCTTGGGTAATGGGTCATATTACTGATGCAGAAAAATGCACCATCGACCCAGCTTGGATGAAGCGAGTAAAAGAGGTGGTTGATTACTGTATCAAGGATGGTCTCTATGTCATCATCAACCAGCACTGGGATGGTGGTTGGATTGAGCACAATGGTTTGACAGCCAATACTGACATCAAGACTACCAAGTCTCAGCTCACCAAGATCTGGACTCAGATCGCCAATGAGTTCAAGGCATACGATGAGCATCTTCTCTTTGCCGGCATGAATGAGCCGGGTGTAGGTTCTGGTGATGGCGACATCATTTCTCTGGCTGAGGCTTCGGCTCGCATTGCTGAGTTCGAGCAGACTTTCATCGAGGCAGTTCGTGCTACGGGTGGCAACAATGCCAAGCGAATCTTGATTGTTCAGGGTCCTAATACCAATATCGACAACTTCGTTGACAACAACTACATGTCAAAGATTAAGGATTCAGCAACAGACCGTCTGATGGTAGAGGTTCACTTCTACGATCCATATCAGTTTACTGATTTGAGTGAAGACCAGGGCTGGGGTAAGTACTATCTCTATTGGGGTAAGAACAATACCAATGGTGCTGAGGCTGGTCGCACAGCTGATGCCAAATACAATGAGGATTATGTAGAGGCTCAGATGAAGAAGATGAAGACTAACTTCTTCGACAAGGGTTATCCTGTATTGATTGGTGAGTTTGGTGCCAACCAGCGTATGGCTATCGGTAAGGATGCCGTTCATGATGCATCCGTGAAGGATTACTACAAGGCTGTAGTAACCAGCGCCATCAACAATGGTTGTGTGCCTGTGGCTTGGGATACCAATGGTAATTTCCCTAGCATGACTATCTTCAATCGTGCCAGTGCTACAGTTAGTAACGCCAACATGTTGGAGAGCATCCAGGAGGCTGTGAAGACAGCAGCTTGGCCTGCAAAATAAATTTCTAAAGAGCCTCACTTGAGGTTGGAATGAGCCTCATCTGGAGTTGGAGTGAGCCTTACGTAACGTTCGTTTGAGTCTCAAACCAACTTCAAGTGAGGCTTACTTGTTTTTCTTTTTCTTTTGCTTTTCTTGCCAATTCGGCTGTTTCTGTTTTTATTTATCTTGTTGATTTCTCCTTTCACATTTATCTTTTTGATTTGTAGATGAATAGGTTAGGTGTGAAAGGAAAATGTATCAAAGAAATAAAAAAAATAAAGATAAGTAGAATTGTATCAGCAATCAGCAAAATAATACCATATTTTCTCGATATTTAGTTGTAACTTTGCAGCCGTGAACATGAGTAATCAGTTCACTAGGAAAATAAAGAATAAACATGTAAATTATAAATTTAATTTTTAACCTATTTAAACGAAAGAAGCTTATGAAAAAGTTTTTTACTTTAGTGTGTGGTTTGGCAATGGTGCTCTGCGCTAACGCTGCCGAGAAGATTTCAACAACCTTCGGTTCTTGGGGTGATGGATGTACTGTAGATGGTAATACGCTGGTCTTCACTGAAGCATGGAAGGGTGCTGGAGTTAGTTTCATTACTGGTGATGGTGAGACAGAACCAAAGAAGTGTACAGACTTCTCTGAATATGATTATCTTTGGGTAACATTCAGCGAGACAACATGTGATTTTAAACTGTGTACTCAATATACTACAGCCGGTGACCATGATGTTATAGTAGAAGCTGTTGCTGGTACCTTGGTTTTAGGTGTTAAATTAGATGAAAGTCTTAGCGATCAGTTTGCAAATTATTGGCTTCAGGGTAAGAATGCTGGTAAACTTGTTGTAACAGGTGCGTATGTGGGTACTGAAGAGGAGTATAAGGCTATGTTGGCTGCCAACAAGCCACAGAAGTCAGATTTGACACTTTCTAACTTAGGTTCTGGCTGGGAATCTACCTATGATGCTGCCTCAAAGACAATAACCATTGATGGTGACTGGGCTGGTAAGGGCTGGTGGCTTGATAAGGCTGATTACAGTGACTTCGATAAAGTGGTTGTCAACTTCGCTACTCCTACTGCTACCAATGGCAAGTTGGTTGTTGAGTATAATAATGCTGCTGCTGGTGCTGCTGAATTTGCAGAGGGTGCTACATCTGTAGAGGTAGCTCTTGATGCTGCTGCCAAGAACTCTGTAAAGCAGATCTATATTCAGGGTCCTGCTGGTGCTAAGTTTGTTTTGGCAGACGCTTACGTTTGCGTGAAGGATTATGTTTCAACAGGTATCTCTCAGACTGTTGCTGCTCCTGTAGCTAAGTCTTCAAAGGTATTCAACCTCGCTGGTCAGCAGGTTGACAAGTCTTTCAAGGGCGTTGTTATCAAGAACGGTAAGAAGTACGTTCAGTAATACGTATAGTTGATATTTACACGTTAGTTTTAAGGGTGATAAGTTCATGGATAGTGAATTTATCACCTTTTTTTTTATCAAAAGCAAATTAATGTTAGTAATAAGCAAAATAATATCATGCAATATCATAAAATAGTATTAACTTTGCAGCCGAAAATGCTACTCTATAGCAATTGGCTAAAATGATAATAATTAAAATATATCTGAATGGCCCTGCTTTGAATGAACAATAGCAACGATTACATAACAATAGCAACGATTACAAATAAACAACAATAATTTTATGAAAAGAATAGTTTTAACTTCCATGGCGCTCGTCATGAGCTGCCAGCTTTTCGCCCAGAGCAAATTGACGGGTACCATCCTGGATGGTAGCATGAACAATGAGCCTCTGATTGGTGCAAGCGTTATCGTGGAAGGCACTGGTACTGGAGGAGTTACCGATATGGACGGAAACTTCACCATTACTTTGCCAAAAGGTAAGACACGTATCAAGGTGTCGAGTGTGGGTATGAAGACCCAGGTCATCAATGTGGCTGGTAAGTCGCAGATAACCATTACGATGCAGGAAGATTCCAAGGTGATGGATGAAGTCGTTGTCGTAGGTTATGGTACGATGAAGAAGAGCGACCTGAGCGGTGCCTTGAGTTCCCTGAAGGGTGAAGACCTGATGAAGGGTGGTGCGCTCGACCTGGCCCATGGTATGCAGGGTAAGGTGGCCGGTGTGCAGATTAACCAGAGCGATGGTGCTCCTGGTGGTGGTATGAGTATCGTGGTACGTGGTGCCAACTCTTTCTCTACCTCTTCTCAGCCTCTTTACATCGTAGATGGTATCCCATTCGATACCGGTTCAACTCCAGGTAATGCTGCTACAACCAATGAGCAGAGCAGTAACCCTCTGAGCATGATTAACCCTCATGATATTGAGAATATCGAAATTCTGAAGGATGCCTCTGCTACAGCTATTTATGGTTCTCGTGGTGCTAACGGTGTCGTTATCATCACTACCAAGCGTGGTAAGGCAGGTAAGCCAAAGGTGGAGTTCTCTGGCAACTGGGGCTTCTCTCATATCTCTAAGAAGATAGATATGTTGGATCCTGTAACTTATGCTCTTTATCAGAACGAGCAGATTATCAGCGACCAGTATTATCTGGGATCTAATAAAACAAACTTGGCATATCCTGGTAAATGGGGTTATCAGTATTATAATGATGGTCACATTAATTATAATACAGGTAAATATACCGGTAAGCCTGAGGATTATGCTCATCCAGGCTGGTACTATGATGAGTATGGAAACTCTACCCAGATTGATGTGGCTGATTGGCAGGACGAGATTTTCCAGACTGCTTTCCAGCATGACTACAACCTCAGCGTGAGCGGTGGTGATGACAAGGGTTACTATTCATTCTCCGGCAACTATGCCAAGCAGGATGGTACCATCAAGAATTCAGGCTACGAGCGTTATGCACTTCGTGCCAACATCGCACGCCATATCTACAGTTGGTTGGAAATCGGTACTAACCAGAGCTTCACCAACAGTACTACTAATTTTGCCAATACATTGAGCTACAACACCGGTGTTGTACGTTCTGCGTTGCTGTTCCCTCCAACCTATGGTCCTAACACGGATACAACCCAGATGGACGACCTCAACTGGTTGGCAGCCAATCCTACAGCTTATGTAAACAGCGCCAAGGATGAGTTGCATAGCATCAACTATTTCAGCAGTTCCTTCGTTGAAATCAAGCTGTTCCCATTCCTGAAGTTCCGCCAGAACCTGGGTCTCTCTTATAATGACTCACATCGTGGAAGCTATTACGACCGTCATACCCAGGAGGGTAAGGCTCCTACCAATGGTAAGGCTAGCCGTGCTACCAATATCTGGAAGAGTCTGACTGCCGAGTCGCTCCTCACATTCGACTATACATTGGCTAAGGTTCACAAGTTTAACGCTGTGGCTGGTTTCACGGTAGAGAATGCGTCTTGGGACAACACCTCTATCCTGGCATCCAACTTCCCTGATGACTTGACAAAGGACAATGACTTGAGCCGTGCGCTCGACAAGGCTACTCTCGCCAGCGACAAGGGTAATCAGCGTCTGGCTTCTTTCCTGGGTCGTGTTAATTACACCCTGATGGATAAGTATCTGTTCACAGCCAGTGTACGTACTGATGGTTCTTCTAAGTTTACCGACAAGAACAAGTGGGCTACCTTCCTTTCTGGTGCCTTCGCTTGGCGTGCATCTGAGGAGAAGTTCATCAAGGACTTGAACATCTTCTCTAACCTGAAGTTCCGTCTCTCTTATGGTGAGACTGGTAACCAGGGTATCGGTTCTTATCGTACCTTGCCTCAGCTCGGTGTTGCCAACTATCCATTCAACGGCAGTATTCAGAGTGGTTCTGCCATGGTTTCATGGCGTGGTCCTGTAGATTCTGACATCAAGTGGGAGACCACTGCTCAGTATAACCTCGGTATTGACTTCGGATGGTTTAACAACCGCCTGACCTTCACAGCCGACTATTATTACAAGAAGACCCGCGACTTGCTGCAGGAGGTGAAGATTCCTTCTTCTACAGGTTTCTCTAATAAGTTGACCAACTCGGGTAATGTAACCAACCAGGGTCTTGAGTTGACCTTGGGTATTACTCCTATTGACAGCCACGACTGGCATTGGAACATCAATGCGAACCTGGCATTCAACAAGAATGAGATTGGCGGCTTGAACGGTGACCAGTATGCCAACACCCTGTGGTATGGTGCAGATAACGTGTTTATCCAGCGCAATGGTTGTCCTATCGGTGCCATCTATGGTTATGTGGAGGATGGTTTCTATAACAACGAGGCTGCCGTACGTGCCGATCCGCAGTATACCTTTGCAAGTGCAGCAACCGTAAAGTCGAAGATTGGTGAAATCCGTTATCTTGACCTCAATCATGATGGCAAGATTACCGAGGCCGACCGTACCATCATCGGTGATACCAACCCAGACTATACATGGGGCTTGACCAACAACCTGACATGGAAGGACCTGACTCTCAGCTTCATGCTTCAGGGCTCTCATGGCAATGACATCTTCAATGGTAACTTGCAGGATGTGAAGTTGGGTAACATCGGTAATATTACATTGGATGCATATAATTCACGTTGGACAGCCGACAACTACGAGAATGCCAAGTGGCCTAAGGC
>ERZ1026894.1218-NODE-1218-length-15679-cov-19.041731_pt1 | contig 15679 bp, 15 predicted proteins | sample MGYA00380177_ERZ1026894 | MGnify/ENA primary metagenome ERZ1026894 (study PRJEB33269, sample SAMEA4719813) | human gut metagenome | biome: human-associated habitat; feature: organic feature; material: feces | place: Cameroon | collected 2013-10 ... | reverse complement strand
CCTTCATCGCCTTAGCCAGATTCTCAGGAGCCTCCGCATTGAGCTTTTCTGCCAATGCAGCCAGTTTCTCATCTGTCTCGCAAGCATCCACATTGGTCCACGCTGCACAATTCACGATGGCTTTCACATCATTCTCCTTCACCATCTTACGGATGGCATCCATATCGGTGATGTCAAGGAAAGTAGTTTCCAAACCTTCCACCTGATTGACATCGGTAAAGATATAATGATCTGTTGTATTTTGGCTAACGATGCGCATTTCATTTCCAAGCTGACCGTTAGCACCTGTTACTAAAATATTCATGACCTAGTATTCTAAATTCTTCTTTAATGTTTGATTGCCTTCATCCAATATCGAAAGCAGATATCTTCCATAATCATTTTTGAGCATAGGCTGTGCCACCTCACGAAGTTTCTCTGCCGTAATCCAACCCTGACGGTAGGCGATGCCTTCCAAGCAAGCTACCTTCAAGCCCTGGCGCTTTTCCAAAACTTCGATAAAGGTAGAAGCCTCTGAAAGGGAATCATGGGTTCCGGTATCGAGCCAGGCGAATCCTCTAGCCATGGTCTGCACCTTCAACTGCTTATCCTTTAGGAACTCCTGGTTCACCGTTGTGATTTCCAACTCACCACGATCGGATGGCTTGATATGCTTAGCCACTTCCACTACCTTGTTAGGATAGAAGTACAAGCCTACCACAGCATAGTTGCTCTTTGGATGCTCAGGCTTCTCCTCGATGCTCAGGCAATTGCCCTGCTCGTCAAATTCTGCCACGCCATATCGCTCAGGGTCGCTTACTCGATAACCAAAGACTGTAGCTTTGTTATTTTGTTCTGCATCTACTACTGCCTGATGCAGCATCTGGTTCAATCCTGCACCATAGAAGATGTTGTCACCCAATACAAGACAAGCAGAATCATCGCCAATAAACTTCTCACCGATAATGAAAGCTTGCGCCAAACCATCTGGTGATGGCTGCTCTGCATATTCAAACTTCACTCCAAATTGGCTACCATCACCTAAAAGGCGCTTGAAACCTGGCATATCAAATGGTGTTGAAATAATAAGTATTTCACGAATACCTGCCAACATCAAAACCGAGATAGGATAATATATCATCGGCTTGTCGAAGATTGGTATCAGCTGCTTGCTGATACCCTTTGTGATAGGATACAAGCGAGTACCACTACCACCTGCTAATACTATTCCCTTCATGTTTATAAATTTATTATTTTTATTTCAAACCTTGTCTGTCATTATCCTCGAACCAGTCTGCAAGCGCTTCCTCGAAACTCCACTTAAACTGATAGCCGCAGTTCTTCAACTTCTCACCACAGATATTGGTCGAAATCTGGAGCTTCTTCACTCTCGCTGGACAGATACCCATTGGCGAGCCAAGAAGCATGGCAGCTCTTGCCATAGGCATAATAACCCAGTTAGGAATATCTGGAACAAACTGAGTCAGTCCTGTTACCTTCTTCATAGCCTCCACGATATGCTGAATAGTATAAGCTGGTTCAAAGCAACAGTTGTATAACTCCACACCATGCTCATGATGCTCCAATCGATAGAGCATGAAACGAACCAACTCCTTTACATAGATACAAGCCTTGATGGTATCCTTTCTGCCAGGGTAAGCAAACTTATGACCACGGATAGCCCAATACAATCTGGTGAAGTTACCATTCTCACCCTTTCCGAATACCACACCAGGGCGAACGATAGTGAGCTGACGATGAGCAACATCACCATTCTGCCACTTCTCATGAATCTTCTCTGCCACCAATTTAGAGATACCGTATGCAGTGTTAGGAGTAGGCAAAGTCGTCTCCTTCTTCAACTCCTCAGCAGCTCCGTATGGTGCGATACTCGAAGTAAACACTATCTTCTTGATATTCCACATCTCCGCAAACGCCACCACATTCTCAGCACCACGAATATTCGTCTCAAAATACTCATGATCTTCATGACCAGGAGTACGATGCACGGCAGCAAAGTTGAAGATGACATCATCCTCTGTAGGAGTAAATGGTAAGTTCTCGATAGGCTTGCGGATATCATACTCGATGAAAGTAGACTGCAACTTCTGCCCATCACGCAAAGCTGGCTTGTAATCCTTTACTACCGGATTAGGAGTACCAGGCTTAACGATATCGAGGTTATATACTTGGGCGTTAGGATAACGCTCCTTGATCAAATTTGTAAGATGGGTACCGATGAAACCGGTACCGCCAGTGATAATATAATTCATTGTGATGATTCTTATTTTTGTTCGTTTACTGCATTTTCAAAATATCGGGTCAATCTCTCAGCTTCACTCGCAGCATCAAAACCATTTTGTTTTAAATAGCTTTTTCTACCTCTACGAGATTTCATAAGTAGAGCAGTCTCTGGAATAATGATGTCTGCCCATTCTTTAGCAGATTTACTTAACTCAATAAAATGACCAAGTTCTTCAATACCTGCTTCACGAGTAATAGCATCAGAAAAGAAAACAGGAAGCCCTGCAGCCTGAGACTCCACGCCAACTATTGGAAAGCCCTCATAAAGCGATGGCAACAAGAAGGCATCAAAGGCATTATAAAACTGCCTTATATCTTCTCTTCTTCCTAGCCAACTCATTTTATCTCCAAATCCATATTCCGCAATCTTCGCCTTCATTTCCTGTTCCATAGAACCAATGCCAATGATAACAAAATGAGCATTTTCTTGACAGTTTTTGATCTCGTTCATCACATCAATCAAAAATAAAGGATTCTTCTGTTTTTCAAAACGAGCTATAGTACCATATACAACTTTATCTTCCCAACCAAATTTCTTGCGAGTTTCCTCTCTTAACAGTGGGGAGAAATCATTCTTCTCTGCATCAACAGGGTTTAAGAAAATAGCAACTTTACCTTTTTGAGTAAAACTCTTGCCAAACTGATATTCTGCACTCTGAATACCATTAGCCATATAGTAGTTGCAGAACCAATGCGAAAAACGCTTTAATACATTTTTCATCATGGTCTTTTTCTTTTCTAACTTCGATGCAGTTGTCAAGCTCTCACTTACACGAACCTTGATGCCAGCCATCTTTGCCACAAACAAAGGAAAAATGTTCATCGTATTGTTTGCCGCATAGAGCACATCATATTTTTCACGTTTATAAAGCTGATAAAGAGCTTTCATGTGACTAACAATCTTCTGATAAGGAGGAACCACATAGACATGTCCTCCTAATGCTTCTACTTCCTTAAAAGGAATACTATTAGAATCCTCATCCACTATCAAATCGAACTTCACTTTATGTGGAGAAAAGTTTCGCATGTAAGCCATCACCAAACTTTTCTGACCACCAGAATCGCATTTATTAACGCTAATTGCCACTTTTATCATAAGCTTTCTATTTTACAGATTCATTATAAAAAGTAGAGATACCATCCAACATAGGAGTCAACTCAACTTGTGCTAAACGTTGCATCTTCTCTGTATCCAAAACCATGTTAGACACATCCATAGGACGAGCATTCTCATAAACTATTTTAAAATCCTTCTTTGTGATAATCTTCAAGAAAGCAAGAACATCATTCACAGAATAACCTCTACCACTACCTAAGTTAACCGTTTCGTTGTAGACATCCTTATCTATCAACTGATAGAACACCTTAGCCAAATCATCAATATAGATATAATCACGGATAGCCGAGCCATCACCCCAAACTTCAACAGGTTTATCTTCCAAAATTTTGCCTATAGCGACAGCCACCAATCCTTGCTTACCATGAAGATTTTGACCATGACCATAAGGATTAGAAGGACGAACAATCAGGTACTTCAACTTTTCGGTACGATTCTTAAAAAGAATACTATTCTCCATCATTTGCTTTGACCAGCCATAGTAAGAAATAGGTGCCATTTCATCTGTTTCAACAAATGGTTGCATCGTTGAACGATTACCATATATAGTACCCCCAGAAGAGAAATACACAAACTTGATATTCTCCTTGGCACAAATCTCCATCAATTTGATAGAGGGGAATATCATGTTCTTAAACTCGTTGTTGAAATCATCATATCCACTACCAGGTATCAGTGTAGACACAAGATGAACCACAATATCTATCTTGTTGCCAATCAAAATCTTTTCAATCTTGTCGATATTACCCAAAGCCTCTCGGTAAATCTTCACATTAAGACCATCAAGTCTCGACACATTGGCAAACTCTGGTTCTACAACAAAAACATTATATTTTTCGTTTGTCAAAAACTGCTTGACCAAACTGGAGCCAATAAATCCTGCTCCACCTATAAAAAGTATATTCATATTATTTCACATTACTATTAAATCTCAGCATAAAGAAGTCCAACTGCATAACGTCATTGAATTCAAAGATACTTTCGTTTCTATGTATTGGCAGTAAAATCGTTTTGGTTTCTTCTCGTAAAAAGTTAGATACATTTACCTTAAACGCAACAGGTAAAACTTCAATATAAAAAGCAGATTGCTCATCCAGAAGCGATATAATCTAGAACAAGAATGAACCAATTAATAGATTACACACGCTTTTGGGAATATCTAGTAATAACCTTTTTAATATCAACTATTCTTTTTTTCTTTTCGCTTGGGATTAAATATCTTATCATACCCCTCTTTAAAGTCATAGATACGATTATCCTTTATGAGTTGAAACAGAATATCACGCTTGATATACTCAATAACATCCCGATTCTCCTCAACCACGTAGTTTACTGGATGGAGAGTGATGAAGTAGCAATTATTCTTCTTTTCATCATAGCTCTTCATGAACTCATTCAGAAATTAAGATTTACCATCTCCAAACTTAGCAGAGAATATGATTCTACTCTCATTTTCAAACACCTGCTTGAAATCTTGAATGTTTTTAGAAATATCAATTGTATCCATAGTTGCCAAATTAATTTGGCCCTTGTCTTTTAAAGAAAAACATCAACATTTAAGAATTTCTTACTTTCTCGCTTTCACCTTATTAAATATCTTTTGAACCAATCCAAATCCTATAAAAGAAAATAAGCAAGCCAACCTAGCTTTCTTTCTTGCCCTATTATCCATTAATACAGACAAGCGAATCTTTTTTATATGACGTTCAAAATCATTACGATGCGCATATCCTTCTGGCATTTGCAACAGTAAATGAAATACAAAGCTAACAATGCGGCAATTATAACTTTTAATGATTGGTTGCAGTTTATCTCTATCCTTATCCATCAAAGCCATCAATTGTAAGCCACTATCCAACTTATGGGGAGAAAAAGCTGCACCTTCAATGCTATTACTACGAAGTAAATAAAAATAACTCTGTTCATCATTAAAAACCACCTTATTTGCTTTCAATAAAAGACGATATGTCGTAGGAAGGTCTTCAAACAGTAAACCTTTTGGATAGCGAATACCATCAAACAGACTAGCCTTATACATTTTTCCCCAAGCAGTATTATCAAAATGCTCTTGGTAGAACATCATTTCTGTAGCATGAAGCCCATCTAAGACCCAATCTTTTGTTGAATTTGGGCTTGGATTTGGAGATGAGCCTTCATAAAAAGAACAGAATGTATTGACACTAACATCTGCACCATGCTTCTCTATCAGATGATAAAGTCCTTCAATATGTGTAGGCGAGATATAATCGTCGCTATCCACACAAACAACATACTCACCTGTCATCACATCCAAAGCCACATTGCGAGCATCTGCCAAACCTCCATTTTTCTTATGGATTACTTTGATACGAGTATCCTTCTTGGCATATTCATCACAAATCTCACCACATCTGTCTGGCGAGCCATCATCCACCAACCAAACTTCCAAGTTCTGGTAAGTTTGGTTGAGGATGCTATCTATACATTTAGGTAAATATTGTTCCACATTGTAACAAGGAACAATAACACTTACTAAAGGTTGATTCATCTTTTTTTATTTATGTTTCTTTATCCAAACCTTTAATCCTTTAGGCAACAGAAGTTTGATTCTTGCTTTCAGATTAAATGGTATTTTTAATTGAGTGGCGAAATATTCATTCACTTCCATATCGTCAATATGTTGGTAAATGACATCACGCAACGGAGTCCTTTGAGTTGGTCTAGTCAAATTATGATTAGCTTTAGCCACTTGTTCAAATGTACTTTCCAAAGTTTTAAACTCATCCTTAACGATAGACCACAATTGCTCACCCTTTTTACTATTCAGCAAGAGACAAGACACCCCTTTGGTCGAATAAAATTCAGGATGTTCTTTCTCTATCCCCCAGTAGTCTCCTATGGTTATATCACCCACACGTTCTTTCGTACAATAGTTGCAGCGATAGCAACATTCACGATAGGTTGTTCCTTTCAAAAAATGATAATAATAGGGATCAAGAGTAGAAGGCCTTGTCTTTGTCTTTGTCTTTGTCTTTGTCATGAAATCCAATCCCCAGCCACAAGACTTGTCTCGGAAATCATAACCTATAATCTTCCCCTTCATCTTACCACCAAGCCAAATCAAATATTTAGCAAAGAGTTTTGGACTTGCTACTCCATGACAGATCAAATCCATCGTATAGAGATTGTCATAATCCTTTCGCAAATAAGCACGCAATCCTCCAATTTGGCAAGGCGTACCACTATACAAGACTTCTCGACCATTAATTAACAACGCTTTTACTTGGGAATAAGTAGCCTCCGTATTACTCTGAACGTATTTAGAACTCTGGACTTTATGCAAATCCTCTAATCGATCTACAACAATGTGTCCTACAATCATATCATCATGATAGGCTGCACCTACGATAACACCACCACGTTGCAGAATCATTCTGGCAGTAGCAGCAAATGCACCACCAGATGCACTTACCTTCAACTCCTCGGTATTCTTATCTCTTACTGCCAGAGAAGAAATTGGTGTAAATTTATCCATCAAGTTATTTTGAGGACATCGTTTGATGCACAATCCACATTCCACACATAACTCAGAATCAATGCATGCAGTAATGAAACCTTCATTATCCGAGTTCATCACTATGGCATGATGAGCACAGAGTTGTTCGCAAGCACGGCATCCAGTACATAATTCAGTAATCTTTTTCATGCTGCCATCCTCATTTGTGGCAGCATTGAATTACTGCAAGTTACAAGGGTAATTTTACCCCCCCCCGAATTGTCTCATATTATCTTTTCGTGCTACAGAAGCCGTTGATATTCTTTGCTTTATATTTGCAATTTTCCTAATGCCTACTCTTAAATAGGCCCAAAGGAAAGGATGCAGAATTCTTAGAAAAGCAACAATTTTTCCCTTTGTTGTAGTGGGAGCCAAAAGAGCTTTAATCGATAATTTATGAGTTTTATCCAAACATCTTTTATACATTTCAGGGTATAAATGCTTAACGTTTGCCATTACCATCCAATCATACATACTACCATGAGTGCTCCAATCTGCATAATCTACAGCATCATTTAACTTCTTTGATTTGATACGCAAATTCTTGCGAATAATATCTATCGCCTCCAATCCCATGGCACACTTATCCACATTGAACTTGTTCATAGCACTCGTAGAATTATCCAAACGATAATAATACACTTTATGTTGGCTAACAACAACCTTTGAAGCAGAACAAAAAGCTAGGACATTATAATTGAACCCCTCACCAATATACACATCATCATAGAAACGAATATTGTTTGTGTCCAAAAAGGCCTTACTAAACATTTTACTATAACATCCTACAGTTATCTTGCCATAAAGGATTTGGGCTGCTGCTTCCTCACCAGAAACAACCAGAACATTAGGTGTGCACTGATGGGGCATAAAAGTCGTAAACACCTCTGCACACACACTTATTTCGGCATGATTTTCTTCACACATAGACAACATATACTCAACATAATCCTTTTTGAGTATATCATCTGGATCGGAAAAACAAACGTACTTTCCTGTTGCAGAATTAATACCAACATTTCTTGCTATACTAACACCGGCATTAGCCTGATGAATAACTCTCACCCTTTTATCTTTAGCGGCATAGCTATCTGCAATTTTGCCGGAATTGTCAGTAGATCCATCATCGACCAATATCACTTCTATATTTGAATAAGTCTGATCCAAAACAGATTCCATACATTCCGCAAAATATTTCCCTACATTATATATAGGAAGAATAACGGATACTTTTATGTTTTTATCAACCATATTAACTAAGAGCTTTTATTAAAAATTCACGACCAACTTTTCTTTCTTTCTCCAAGACCTCATTTACGTGGGTAAAGTCTACACTGGTATTATCCACGAAAGAGAAGTCATGATAATCTGTCAAATGTCTATTTTCCAATCCAACCAATTTCAAAATACTAGCTAATCTACTACTATAATCATTAGGATAGATGCAAATCATAGGTGTATTCATATTACAGGAGAATGCCGTTGCATGGAAAGAGTCTGTTATGACACACCCAGCATTAGCTATCAAACCTATGAAATCCTCCACATTCGGTATCAGTTCAGCCTTACCGCATCTCAGACCTTGATAGTGTCTAACACAGAAACGAACCAGTTTCCAACCTTTTCGCTTGGCAAACTCTTTAGCATATCTATCAAAATCTGGATTAGTATTCAACTGATAAATCAACACATACTTACCTCTCTCATACTTCGGTTTATATGCATCACCCAATACCGACATCCAATACTCCTTGTTAACTTGTAAAGTTGGATCCAAGACATGAGTTGCAGAAGGCAAGCCCAATTGCTTTTCAACTATATCCTTAGCACTCGCTTCTCTTACAGAAATGTATTGATATCTTGAAAGTAAAGCTTTCGTCTCCTCAACTTCCCAATCATCGAGTGTGTTTTTTCCAATGCTAGCTGCATAAGAAATTTTACGTACACTATCAGGTACAAACTTCAAAAACAACTCAGGAAGTATTCCTTTGTTCCATCCTGAGTTCCAAGTTTGATCACTACCTGTGCAATATATATCACTAGTAATCGGAAAATCCTTAAAATCATCAATGCAGTAATATTCTTTCTCCTGCTGCTTGAGATGTTTCTTTATAAAAGACTTAAAGACCTTATCTTCCCTAATAAAAGAAGGTATTAAAATAAAAGGATATGCTATCTTTGCTATAATACCTTTTCCTTTTGTAAAATCCTTCACCTTATCTATTCTCGTGAGTTTTCCAAGTTTATTATAGTTAATAAAATCAACATCAACCCCTAATTCTTGAAAAACACGTTGAGTAGCTAATGCTTGCAATACAGAGCCATAATTACGGACATTCTGTAATGTAATAACAGTTACTTTTTTCCGCATAAGATAAGTCTTTTAAAAATAATCCTTGTATATGCCTGAAAGACATCAAGCAAGAAAATAATGGAAAGTTTATTCTTCTTATAGATATACCAATTCTCTTTCAAGTTTTTCTTGATTCCTGAACTGATACCTCCAACCTGGAAGATAGCAACTGTGGCTGATGTCTTTCTATATCTGCATTTGCCGTATTTATAGGTTCTAATAAACAAATCTTTGTCTGCCAACACCTTTAAGTTTTCGTCAAAACCATGCAATGTTTCAAATAGAGATTTACGCATGATGATTCCTTGATGACAAGCAAACGTATGTATCGGTAAATAAGTATAATTTTTGCATTTTACTAGTTTCTGCCTTCCATTTAATAAACGATTTTTTACATGTCCATATATTATGTCATATTGTGTTTGATCTACATTGTCAAGAAGTTCATGTAAGCCATCAGGCAATAGTTCATCATCAGCTCCAAGATAATGAATCCATTCTCCTTTTGCCATTCTCCATCCCTTATTCATCGCATTATATATTCCAGTATCTGATTCTGAAATATATCTGAACTTTGGATTATCTACATAACTCTTGATTATATTAACAGTTCCATCCTTAGATGCACCGTCAATAACAAGACACTCAATATTCTCGTAGTTGCAATTTAATACACTTTCAATTGCTCGACGAGTAATCTCACCAGAATTGTAAGTGCATATAACAACGCTAATCATTGGTTCGCTCATAAACTTAGTGATTTAAAGATTTGATAAATTTTGCAGGATTTCCACCCCATACTTCCCAAGCAGGAATATCCTTAACCACAACACTACCAGCGGCTACGATAGCACCTTCGCCTATGCAAACCCCCTTATTGATAATGCAACGTGTTCCAACAAACACATTGTCACCAATAGCAACAGGTGCTGTATTGATGGTTCCTTTATGCTGATATCCTTCTTTGGAGGTACCTCGTATAGAATAATCCATAGAGTGGAAATTATTGTCCATGATGATAGTATCAGCTCCTATCATCACATGATTTCCAATCTCCACTCTATTTAAGCAATAGATTCCCGTAGAAGACATACCTACATTATTGTGAATAATAAGGCTTGCCCCCCCCCCACAAACGGAAAATACATTTTTTCGATCAGAATCTATTGTGGAATTATACCCAGAATAAGCAGTGAAATTATCACCTATAATAATAGAAGCCTCTTTTGTCATACGAAGTCTAAATGGTCCAATTACCCTTAGATTCTTTCCATACTTTATTTGCCAAAAAGAAAACTTCCATCTTTTGTAAAATATAGACACCTGCTTATAGCATAAGCCAACTATATGCTCTACTATTTTTCTCAGAAAAAAACAAATATACGCCATAATTACTTTTCTTCATCCATAGCTTTTCTTAATGCCTCGACATAGCCTCTGCCATATTTAATATCAGGCTCCATATAATTGCCTTCGCCCCATTCATTCCATGATCGCAAGAATACAATCTTATTGTTCTTCTTGGATACGAGATTAAAGATTTGCTTACAATGGTGATAAAACAAATTTGGAGTTGAGTTATGCAAAATAAAACCAAACTGTTTACTTCTTGGTGAGTGATCAAAATTTGGCACTAAGCCTGGGATAATATCATCATGGCTATCAACATTTTCATCTATCAAATATGGCATTGCCTCTTTGTATTCAAAACACAAAGCAGGCTTCTTAAATAGATACAACTTTATTCTTGACTTAATAAATTTCCAAAAGCTAAAGTTCTCACTATGGCGAAGTATTGAGGTAGAGACAGCTTGAGCTCTCTTATAATACATCGCATCAAAACCCTTCGCAATATAGTCTGTTTGATCCATAGCATCAACATTCGCTATGAAATAAATGCCAGGGAAACCATCTTCCTTAGACCATTTTTGCCACAAAGGAATAAAGCTTGCAGGTACATCTTTAGGATTCCAAACCAAAAATATGGGCTTTCCATCTTGAGTCAGATATCGCATGTCCTTAAAAGCCTTCAACACATATTCATAATGTTTACGAATATCCTCATCTCCTGGATAAGTCTGTTCTATAAGCAATCTATCTTTTAAACTAGTGTCCTTTCTGTTCCAATTCTTTGCACTCCAAGAATGGTTTGCCCATCCGAAACAGAAAGGGAAATCCGGTTTACCGGTAGCAATAACCTCATCAATAATTTCGTTCAACAGTTGCTTTCCATTACCAAACCAGTAGTGCCAATAACAAAAGCCTTCGACACCAGCTTCTCTTGCTAATTGAGCTTGCTGTTCTCGAACAATAGGCAAGCGCAAGTCATAATATCCCAACTCTGTAGGAATCTTTGGCTGGTCATGACCTTTAAAAAGAGGCTTAGCTCTACCTACATTTGTCCACTCAGTGAAACCTTTTCCCCACCATTCATCGTTCTCTGGGAACGGATGATATTGAGGTAAATACAATGCGATTACGCGTGGTTTATTGCTTTTCTTTTCCATGAACTTAAATAATTTCCTTTTAATTTAACATTTTGATTATCTTAGCAGGCTGCCCCCCCACTATTGCATAAGGTGGAACATCTTTTGTTACAGAACTATTAGCAGCGATGACAGCCCCTTCACCTATATGAACACCACTCAATATTGTTGCTTTATCACCGATCCATACATTTTTACCGATGACAACAGGTCCTTTACAATGAATTCGACGTGAAGCTGGAGCTTTGTTTTTCCACTCATATACACAGTCTTCATCATTTGTAGCATAGCTGCCGTGGTTGTTATCTGTGATGGTAACCCACTTTCCTGTCAGTGTCCCTTCTCCTATTATAATTTTATCACAACATGTAATATTATTATAAGCACCAAAGTGACAATGACTTCCAATGGATATTTTTGGAGAAAATTGCTTATCTCCAAATTGTTCCCAAGCCATAAGATACAGACCATCATCAAAACCTGTATAAGCACCAATACTAATGTATTTCATACCTTTCATGGAATTGATTTTACCAAATCGTACAGAATCATGACATGACTTAAATCTACTGAATAGCCAAAATGAACGAATTTCAGCTATATGACTTTTAAAACTTACTTTCAGCTCGTAAGAAAATAACCTTTGGAAAATTGCAAATACTATTAATAATATATGTTTCATAAATTATTTCTTTATCTTTTTTGAATAATTTTCCTGATTATTGGTATCCATTTTATCAATTGTATATTTACTATACTTTTAAAGGGCATGTTTTTACAAACAAATGAAAAAGGAATTTCCTTAAGTTTCTGTTTATAATCATGGAAATATAAAGAATACCATGTTTCATTCGATAATAAAGAACCAACAAACGAAAGCAACGTCTTTAAATAGAGTTTTCTCACTGTCTCATATAATTCTACATCTACAAGTTTGCAATCATCTATTATGTACTCATAATTCGCCAAAATATCAATTGCTAAAGGTTTCTTAGATGTAGTACATATACTGTCATCTCTGAATCTATAGTAATATACATAACAAGGAATCTCTAACATACATATATTTTGATTACATATCGATTTTCCTAAATCATACATAAATAGCGTATCCTCATTATTATGTCCTTCATGAAATTTAACACCAGCTAAAACACTTTTCCTATACAACTTATTCCATACAGTAAAACTTGCCTTTTGACTTAAAGTAGCAATAGCTATTCTATCAGCAGGATATCTCTTTTCTTCAGAAATCAGCCACTTATCCATAAATGGAGATATTTCACCATTTTGATATCGATATATCATACCAGAAACAATACCTATGTCATTCTTACCATTTATGCTGTTATATAATTTATAGATTGCATCTTTGCATATAAAATCATCACTATCTACAAAACCAATATAATCACCTGAGGCAACATCAAGTCCTGCATTACGCGCAGAGGATAATCCTCCATTTCTTTTATGGATAACTTTAATTCGCCTATCCTTTTTCGCCCAATTATCACATAAAAGAGGGCATGCATCAGGCGAACCATCATCAACCAAAATGATTTCAAGATTTGAATATGTTTGATTTACTATTGAGTTTACACATTCGTCCAAATATTCTTGAACTTTATAAACTGGCACAATTATTGATATTAAAGAGTCTTTTTCCATCTCATTTAATTTAAAATTGATAACAATTATTATTTATCCCAGACAAATGCACATCCTGCATAAGGGACTGTACCTACTACTCTTACAAAACCATAAAAAGCATAATTTATAGCAAAGAGAATATAAATAGGAATTTTTAAATGAGGATTCTTAAGCAGGTCTAATCGTGTTAAAGATACCGCCACAAGAAGAGGCATCATCAAATCTGTCCAATTTGCAAATCGAATAAACAGCTCAATATCCCCAGCAATAGATTTCAAGATTAAAGCAATATAAGCAAAGTAATACATAACTTGTAGCTTAAAATCCTTTTTTGAAAGTTTAAAACCAATGAAAAAAGTTATACAATTTGCTAAAAAACTAATTGTTAAATATATTGTTGAAAGTTGAATCTTTTTTGTACCTAAAACATTGGCCATCGATCCTTCTTCAGTAAAAAAACGATCAGAATTATCTATATACCTTTGCATATTATTATCATCGCCTAAATTAAATTGAGAAATATAATCCGCAAAACCTTGAAACCATTCCGGCTTCCAACAGAAAAAAGTAAAGGCATATAATACCAATAATAACCATGGACTTTTAATAGGTATCTTATAATATACAAGAAACAAGAAGAGTGCTACACCATATAAACCTGTCATATGAATAAAAGGCACGATACAAAGCATTACAAGCATTAGTTTCTGCCTGTTATATAAATAGCATACATATGCAAATATAAGAAAAGAAGTAGCAAATGTCTGCCTAATAATATTTTCTGTTTGACTGTTTGTCATTAAGAAAAACAGAGGAAGCCCCCAGACTGCTGCTTTCGGAAATTTCTTAAATATTAATAGTATTCCAAATATCAGTAAAGCACTATATATAATAAACACAATTGTTGGATCAACTCCAAAAAAATGGAATAGGTTTACCCATAGTTTATATAATAATTCTGGATTTTGAGTACAATATGCACCTACAGCAAAATTTGTAGATAAGTCCATATAATAATGGTAATAGTCAGCACCACGCATCCAACGAAGACCTTCTATTAGAGAATAGGAGATACCTGCAATCAAAGCATATTTCTTAAAGTGAGTCTGTTTACTATTATCTGTAGCTATTTTCCATCCACAGAAAGCAAACAATATTGTTAGAAGAACATATATAGACCAATAAACTTCAAGATTACCAGCAGAAGAAGAATAATGCATATGTGTATATTTTTAAATAGGATTTGAATAATAAGTGTCTAAAAAATATGTAGGATTTTTAATAATCTTTCCTTTACGAGCTAAGACTTCCTTGATTAATTCATAGGCTTCACATAAGTCATTTGCAAACATTATATTTTCATGGAAAATATTTCTAGGGAACCAATTTACACCACTCTTTAACTTATGATCGGTACTAGCCAAAACAACAACAGGAGTATCTACTATTTGAGAAAAGATAGTGCCATGATATCTGTCTGTTACTATAACTTGATATTTTGAAAAAGAAAGTAGAAAATCTTTTATCAATTGCTCTCTTTTAAGCGGCCAATCCCAAATTCTTGCTATAATAGTAGTATCAGAATTATTAATGAGAACCCCATTTAATTTTGCTTTTAGACGATTGATTTCCTCATCTGTATACAATTTTTCAGCATCGTTTCTCATGCAAAAAAGTATACCATTTCTATTTGCAGAACTATGTACGAAATTGGTTCCTATCAAACTCGTGACAACATCTGGCTTCAATGATATTTCATTTTTTGAGAAAATTGTCATCGCTTTAGAATAAGAAATTTGATCTCTACATATTAGATGCAATTTAGAATGCTTGTTAAAGCATTTTGCTACTTGTTCTTGAATCTTAGAAGATAAAAAGTGTACCGTTTGTGGGAGAATTGTTATTTTATTATCGTAAAACTCATCTATGACACGGCATAGCATTTGCCAATTATTATACAAATCACAAACTAAATAACCACTATGAATATATACCAAATCGGAGGTCGTTATTTTACTTTTAATAGCAATGAACACCTCTTCTGTCCCAGCGACAAGAGGAATCTGGATAACCTCATAATTTGGATACCATTGCTTAAAAAATCTTAGCCAACATAACAATTGTGCTTGATCGCCTAAATTAGAATGTGTAGGTGTCAAGAAATAGTAAATACGTGGTCTACTATATGTGGCATTAATCTTGTTTAAAGTCTCTCCTATAAGTTTTTTCACATAATATGTGAACTTATAGTAATT
>ERZ1026894.1211-NODE-1211-length-15805-cov-17.689016_pt1 | contig 15805 bp, 10 predicted proteins | sample MGYA00380177_ERZ1026894 | MGnify/ENA primary metagenome ERZ1026894 (study PRJEB33269, sample SAMEA4719813) | human gut metagenome | biome: human-associated habitat; feature: organic feature; material: feces | place: Cameroon | collected 2013-10 ... | reverse complement strand
ATAATGGCCTCCTTGAAAGAATAAATGAATTAGGAAAATGCAACATTCCATAATAGAATGTTGCATTTTTCTATTTTAATCCTTTCATTTCTGTGGTATTCTTTTAAAGACTGCATATCGCTTTTTTTCGACAAATATTTCTCTTTTATTGAAACATATACAGTCAGAATCAGGAGTACACATGAAAAGCTTTATATGTGAAATGTTCTATAAGCAGCGGGCGGCATTTGAGCAAAGCTGTGCTTCCAGGGGCAAAGAGTACCCTCTTCCGGAAGACGTTTTCCTACAATCGGATATTTTCTATGACGAGAAGCATGTTCCGGCACATCGTCTGGATGTCTACCGTCCCAGGGGACGGGACGGAGAGATTCTCCCGGTCATCGTCAACGTACATGGCGGAGGCCTTCTCATAGGGAACAAGGAGTTCAACCGTCCTTTTTGTGCCTCCCTTTGTGAGGCGGGGTATCTGGTATTCAGCATCGAGTACCGCCTGATACCGGACTGTCTCTTCTATGACCAGCTGGCTGACCTGCATCTGGCACTGGATTTTATCCGGGATCATCTGACGGAATACGGCGGTGACATTTCCCACATATATGCCTGTGGCGACAGCGGCGGTGCCTGTCTGTTGACTTATGGAATCGCCATGCAGAAAAGCACTGCACTGGCACAAGCTGCCGGAGTAACCCCTTCTGACCTGCCAGTCCGGGCACTTGGCCTGGTCAGCGGTATGTTCTATACGAACCGCCTGGATCAGATCGGACTTTTCCTCCCCAGATATCTCTACGGCCGGCATTATAAAAAAAATGCTTTTGCCCCCTATGTATCTCCGGAGCACCCGGACATCGTGACCAGCCTGCCACCCAGTCTCCTGATCACCAGTGACAACGATAATCTTCAGAGCTATACTCTGAATTTTGAAAAGGCTCTAAACAGACATCAGATGCCCCATAAGCTGATCAACTACCCGAAAGATCCCCGCCTGACCCACGCGTTCAGTGCTTTTTCCCCGGATCTTCCGGAAAGCAGGGAAGTTATCCACCATTTGATTCACTTTTTTGAACACACCGGGGAAGATTGTAAAGGAGGAAATCCTCAATGACATACGATGAAAATGTCTTCAAAGAAAAGGCCAATCGCAAGGCCCGTAAGATCTGGATTGTTTTTGCGATTTTACTGAGTGCCAACTATGGCTCCGATGCTTCCGGGGGATTATATCCCACCACTTCTTATCTGATCTTTCTGGCATTATGCTGGCTGCCTCTGATCTTTGGCGAAGTGCTGTTACGTGTAAAAGGCTGGGCAACGGAGCTCTACCGCCACGATCTGGTCATCGGTTACGGCATCTTCTACACTTTTGTCATCTGTACTACTGCTTCCCCGATCGCTTTCACTTACATTCTGCCGGTGACGAGCCTGCTGGTACTATATAAAAACCGGAAATTCATGATCAACTGCGGTATCGCCAATGCCCTGATCATCGTCGGTGCGGCCGTCTACCGCTATATGCTGGGCTTCAACAGTGCTTCCGATATGAAGAATTATCAGTTACAGCTGTCCTGTATCGTCCTGTGCTACATCTGTTATGTCATGTCCATCCGTCATCTGAATGAATCCGACGGTGCCATGACCGACAGCATCAAGGCTGACCTGCACAGAGTCGTAACCACCGTAGAGCAGGTTAAGTCTTCGAGTAATATCATTTTGGATGGCATCACTGTCGTAAGAGAACTGGCTTCCGAAAATAAGCATGGCTCCGATATTGTCATGCTGGGTATGAACGAGCTGACCGACAACAACAATATGCTGCAGGATCGTACCACATCATCCACACAGATGACCTCCGATATCCGCGCTCAGGTAGAAAATGTGGTAGCTCTGATCGGAGAAATGGTCACTCTCGTCGAAAAAACGCAATCTCACTCCGGCGTCAGCGCAGAAGACCTGAAGAGTCTGGTGAATACCGCTGCTACCATGTCACAGCTGTCCACCGAGCTTGAAAATGTTCTGGAGAATTTCCGCCAGGAATTCGAAATGGTAAAACAGGAGACCGGCACCATAGAGAAGATCACGAATCAGACGAATCTGCTGGCATTAAATGCTTCCATCGAAGCTGCCAGAGCCGGAGAAGCCGGCAAGGGCTTCGCTGTCGTAGCGGATCAGATCCGTACCTTAAGCACCGAGACCCACGCTTCCTCTGAGCAGATCAGGGATGCTCTCTCCCGGTTGGATGCTACCTCCGCGAAGATGACCTCTTCCATTGAAGAGACATTAAAGCTGATCCAGATCACTCTGGAAAAAGTAACGCAGACCGGAGATAACGTAAATCAGATCGCTTCTGATTCCGCGCAGCTGGGCAATCACATTCAGGTTGTAGATAATGCCATTAAAGAAGTAGAGAACTCCAACACCCAGCTGGTATCCAACATGGAGCAGGTATCTAACATCGTGGATACCATCACAACCTGTATCACGCACTCCAGCCGGACCAGTGAACGGATGCTCAGTAAGTATCAGGAAACAGCAGACAATATCAATACCATCGAAGATGTCATGGAGAACATGATGTGTGATCTGGGTATCGGTGGTTTCATGGGTATCGAAGATGTCAAACCCGGCATGAAGATCGACTTACAGCTAGTCGGTCAGGAGGATGCCAAATATCTTGGGGAACTGATCGAGCAGATTCCGGAGGGGCTGCTGATATCCTGTCAGAAGAAGCTGACTATTAGCGGGGCTGCTTCCTGTATGCTGCAGGTCACCGCAGGTAATATCCTGTACTGCTGGGACAAAGCAACCATCTCTCCTGCTCCCGAAAGCGGTGAACATGCTTTCAGGATTACCATTACTACCAGACCCAGGATCAACAATAGACGCAAATATCCTCGTATGGATCTGAATAATACCTGTACTATTAAGTTCAAAAATTCCGATACGGAATATGCAGCTACCATGGAAAATATCAGTGCCAACGGATTCGCCTTCCTGGCTACAGACAAGATATTCACCCAAAGCAAAAATGCAGAAATCATTATCACGATCCATGATTTTGCTCTGCCGAATCATAATGAGCTGGAAGGTCGCATCATCCGCTGTTCCGACGATAACGGACTGTATATCGTCGGATGCCAGATGCCGGAAGATAATTTCTATATCCTGGAATATGTAGAAAATAACTTAAATAAATAGAATTCCTGTATAAAACCAAGGCACCAAAAATGCCCATTCATATTCAAATGAATGGGCATTTTGAATGTTGTTTTTTACGGTTTCAACAGCCGGGCGATCAGACCCTCGACCTCCTGGAGCTGTTCTTTTGTGCTCTCTTTGTGGCTTTCCTTGCGGTATTTTGACGGAGACATGCCCTTCATGGCATGGAACGCCTTGGTAAATACCAGCGCATCACTATACCCACAGGACAGGGCAATACTCTCGATCGGATAATTGGTGGATTCCAGCAGTTCTCTCGCCTTGGTGATACGGAAGGTGGTGAGGAACTGCTGAGGCGACATTCCCAGATAATTCTGGAACAACGTATATAAATAACTGCGGTTGATACACACATAATCCGCCACATCTGTGACCTTGATAGGGTTACAGTAGTTACTCTGGATAAAAGATACCGCCTTTTTCACGTACTGGTTCCCCTTATCCTCTTCCTCTCTGGCTACCACACCGGCGCTGTCTGCGATCACAGACAGGAATACTCCCAGCAGTCCGTTCCGGCGCAGATCATCCGCGATTCCAAAGGTATTGTGTTCCATCATATCACGGACAATAGAATACAGCTCCTCTGATTTATCACAGGAAAAAATAGGATGCCTGTCTGACAGTCCCATGCTATGTAAATACTCTTCCGCGCGGCTCCCGGCGAATCCCACCCATAGATAACTCCAGGGATCCTTCGCATCCGCCTGATAGAAAGCCAGCTCGTTGGGCTGGATCAGAAATCCGTACCCTGCTTCCAGCCGGTATTCCTTGTCATGGAAGCGGAAATGCCCCTTGCCGCTTAAGACATAGTGGATCAGGTAGTGCGGCTTGGATGCCGGTCCGAAACTGTGTAACGGCTCCGTCTGGGAACAACCGCAGCAGTTCACATACAGGCTTCCTGTCTTATCATTGGCAAAATCCAGTTTAAATGCTTTTTCCATGGTAATTCCTATCCTTTCCTCTATTCCTCATCAGCACATGTCACTATCCACACATCTGCCTCATCATCCGAAAGTTATCAACATTCCCATCGGTCAATTCACTATAATTCCGCCGTTTTCATCAAATTCCACACCAAAATCCCTGCTGTACTCATTCATTCGTTGCAAGATCCGCTTTGCGTCCTCTCCGGTCGCCGGAGTCGGCTTGAAGTCATTCCGGGTCTTTACCGAGCTTACCATACAGGGAATGATCCGGGCGTTCTGGTCCTCCACCTTTTCCCCGTTCTCAAAAGTAAAGGTCTGCTGGAAGATCATGGTGTCCTTGTCCTCCGGATTCCGGTTGGCTCCGAAGCAGAAATTCGCCAGGCTGTAAATGATATATCTGCCCTTGTATTCCTCGATTCCCTGCAACACATGGGGATGATGCCCGATGACCAGATCCACTCCCCAGTCGATACATTTCCTGCCCAGCTGCTGCTGATAATTCTCCGGATAGGTGTCTTTCTCAATGCCCCAGTGACAACAGGCGAGAATCAGATCCGCGTTCTGCTCCCGCAAGACTTCGATATTATTCTGAATCAGTTTCTCCGCCTGTGCACCCCATTCCACTTCATTGACGGAGATAATGCCAATCTTCAGATTCCGCTCTCCGCCGTGGGCTGCCGCACTGTCCGGGATCTCATAGATGCCTATATTTTTATCATAGGCATAGACAATGCCCTCCTGCTCTAATGCCGCCACCGTATCCCGGCTGCCCTGCTCTCCATAGTCCAGTCGATGATTGTTCGCAAAACTGACCGCCTCAATGCTGCCTAAGGTCAGCAGATGGGCATACGCCGGATCTCCCTTGATACAGTAGGTCTGCTCCTCACGCATCTGTTCCGATGTGGTCAGCGGCCCTTCAAGATTCACAATGGTCATATCGTCCGACTCGAAAATATCTCTCACATTCTCGAAAAAATATCCCTCATCTTCCGCCTGATCGTACGCCTGGCGGAATGAATAGCTGTAATCCTGTTCCTGATGATTGCCCAAAGTCACATCCCCTGCCGCGGAGATCGTGATCGTGCAGCGTTCACCCGTCAAAGTATCCAAATCCCCGGACTGTCCCGGTTCCGACAATGCAGTATTGTCACCGTCCATACTTCGGGTCTCAGATGCCTCCCCGGCATTCTCAACGGTATGATCGTTCTGTGCCCCGGCATTGTAATTGTAACCTCCGATGGGCTGCGCCAGTTCTTCCCGCCCCGGAATACAGACCTGCTGTGTCAGATCATCCCCGCAGCCGCTAAGCGCTAGTGCACTGACCGCACAAACCAGTGCCACAAACCGCTTTTTTCTCTGCCCCATAAACACTCTCCCTCTATATACAAAGAAATCCCTTATTCCTCTCCTAAATCGTCTTAATTTTCAGAAGCCGCTGTCGCAGTGCTATCTCCCGTTCCATACAGATTCTCCTGCAGGAATTTCTTATTTGCCTCGAAATCCACCTCCAGCACGGACATTTTACGATGGGTCGCATCCTTATACGTGCCTTCAATGGGAATACTGTTCTGTATAATATCGTATGTCAGGATCTTCGGTGCCATAAGACTTAACCGGTAACACTCCGCCTGGGTCAGGTTCGTGGTCAGATTCGGCATCAGACCGTCGATCAGTCCCTTCGGATTCGTGAGTACACCCTTAGGCAGCTTATGAATGACCTCTGTCAGCACCTTTCTCTGTCGCTCGGTTCTACCGAAATCCGTACCGATATAACGGTTTCTGCAATATGCCAGCGCCTGGGGTCCGTTCAGATGCACCATACCTCCGGACAGGTCATCGAAATAATCCGTTCCCTCCGGTCTTCCCAGCAGGATATTATATTCTACCAGGTAGCCATTCACGTATTCCACTTCCTTGCCGGTCAGCTCCAGATCCACGCCGCCGACCGCATCTACGAGATTCGCAAATGCCTCAAAATTCACCAGCACATAGCGGCTGATATGAATGTCAAAATTCTGCTCGATGGTCTGCATCAGCAGCTCCGCGCCGCCGTAGGAGTATGCCGCATTCAGACGATTGTCCTTATGCCCCGGTATCTCTACATACATGTCACGGAGCAGAGATGTCATATATATCTTTTTCGTCTTGTTGCTGATAGACAGCAGGATCATAGCATCGGATCTGCCATCCTCCCCGTTCTCACGGGAGTCATTACCGATCAGGAGAATATTCGTGACTCCTTCTTCCTTCATGGGAGAACTTGCCACAGATTCAATCTCTTCATAATTCATCTCCGCATAGACCTTACCCACCAGGACGTACAGCCCTGCTGCCAGAAATACCAGGATCAGCGCCACTGCGATCAGGAAGCGTTTGAAGCTGGATTTTTTCTTTTTTCTGCCGCTCCCGGCTTCCTTTTTGTTTCCTTTTCTGCTCTTCTTATCCGTTTTCGTGTCTATCTCCTCACGCTTCCCTGATTTTTTTCCGGAGCGTTTTTTATCTCTGTAGTCTTCGTAATCCTCGTATTCGTCCGCATAGTCCTCCTGTCTGCTGCGTCTGGTTCTATCGGATGCCGCCTGTCTGCGACGATCTGCATTACTGTTACTGCGACCACCACCATTACGATTCTCTGAAGTCTTGCGCGTCGTCTCTCTGCGGGCTGCCTGTCTCTTACGATACGCGGGATCATCCCAGTCCTCGGTGTAATCATCCTCTCTTGCTCGTCTTCCGGATCCGATCACATCCAGTTCCTCCTCATCCTCGTCATCCTCATTCATGTCAAACATCTGTGGAGCCGGACGCTCTGCTGTCCGCCTTCCGGTCCCGGATTTCCCACTGCCGGAGCCGGATGTCTGCATTTCCTGCAGTTCCTGCTGTAAAAAGGCTTCCAGACCTTTTTGTATATCTTCCATCTCCTGAATGGAGTCTCGCTCTTTGTCACTCATGTTGTACCTCGTTTCCACATACCGACACCGGTACGTTCCTTAAATCTCTTTCCTATTTGTCTCCTAGGATACCACACTCCTTTGTATTTGTCGCGGCAGAAATCCTTAATATTTGCTTAAATGTTGTCCGGTATTTTTTAAGACACACTTTCTATGGCAATAAAAAGAAACTGTCTACGGCAGCCACAAGATTTTCTCTTGTATGCTTTCCGCAAACAGTCTCTGCATTTTTGTTATCTCATATCATTCTATTTATGAGCGATTCTCGCATCTATGTAGTTCTTCAGAGATTCCACGGTCTCCTCCACACCCAGTCTGCTGCTGTTAATGGACAGATCGTAGTTCCGGGAGTCGCCCCATTTTACCTTACAATGGCTGTTGTGGTAAGATTTTCTGCGACGATCCTTCTCGATCATGCGCTCTTCCGCATGTCTCGCATCCAGCTCATAGATCCGCATGATACGCTCGATCTTGGCTTCTCTGTCTCCTAATACGAAAATGGAGATCAGATTCGGATTATCCTTCAACACGATCTCAGAACAGCGTCCTACGATCACAAAGGATTCTCCTGCCTCTGCCTTTTTCTTGATATAGTCGAACTGCATTCTCGCCACATTATCTGCCGGAGAGCTGTTCATTCCCATCACGCTTCTGTACAGGAATTTATTACGTCTCATTTCATCGAACTCTGCCAGCTCCTTGCTGCTCACATTCTTGCTTGCAGCCACCTCATCTAACAGGTTATGATCGTACATTGGCAGCTTGTAATATTCTGCCAGCTTCTGTGCGATCTCATGTCCGCCGCTGCCGTACTCACGGCTGACGGAGATAATCAGTTGTTCATTCATGGGTCTGCCCTCCTTATAGTCTTACAGATATCTCGCATAGATCATCGCCATGGAGATTACTATTACTAGTATAGTCGCAGGAGCCATAACTTTGCAATATTTTCCCCACTTGATCATATGACCGGCTTTCGCTGCGGTAGCAATACCCACAACATTCGCAGATGCACCGATGGGAGTTGCGCTTCCGCCGATATCGGTTCCCATTGCTAACGCCCATGCCAGGATAGACAGATCTACACCCTGGGTCGCGGACAGACTGCTGATGATAGGGATCATCGTCGCCGCAAAAGGAATATTATCCACGAACGCGCTGGCGATTGCGGAGATCCACAGGATAATCGCAACCATCAGCATAATATTACCGTTGCTGATGTCACCGATGAAGTTCGCCATGACTTTCAGGATACCTGTCTGCTCCAGACCACCTACCACCATGAACAATCCGATGAAGAACAGCAGTGTCTTATAGTCGATCTGTTTGATCAGCTTCAGGGCATCTTGGCCTGCAGCGATCAGCGTCACGATAGAGATAAATACACCGATGCAGGATACAGTCAGACCGGTCTGTGCATGGGTTACCAGCAATGCTACTGCACACAGGAAAATAACGGTGCTGATGATAAAGCCCTTTTTATCGGTGATCGCCTCGGAAGGATCCGGATAAGTCTGATTGCTGCCGGCTGCTGCCGCCTCGCTGGCACGCAGCTCCTTGTGGAATACCAGGTAGAAATACAATACAACTACGACCAGGGAAATACCTGCGATCAGACCGGTATTGGTCAGGAAATCCATGAAGGAATATCCCAGGGAAGTACCGATGATGATGTTAGGGGGATCTCCACACATGGTAGCGGATCCGCCCAGGTTCGCGCAGAATACCTCTGCCAGGATCATAGGCACCGGATTGAATTTCAACAGCTGTGACAATTCAATCGTGACTGCTGCCAGGAACAGAATTACGGTGATACTGTCAATGAACATTGCCAGAATACCGGATAATACCATAAAGGTCACGAACAGCGGCACTACCTTATACTTAACCATCTTGGCAAGGCGCATGCAGAGCCAGCGGAAAAATCCGACTCTCGCCATTCCCTCTACCATGATCATCATTCCCGCTACGAATACGATAGTCTCCCAGTTAATGCCACTGGAAGTCTCCGCGGACTGTCCCGCCGTATACCAGAAATGACTTGTAAAAAAGCTGCCCAAATTCAAGGTCTCCCACACTGCACCCATACTGTGCATTCCCAGTCCGAATACCAGCACCAGCGTCAGCAGACCGCAGCCCAGTGTAATAACGTGTCTCTCCCATACTTCCAGAACGATCAGGACAAACATCGCTACAAATATAACTACTGCAAGTATCTGTGCTATCACTTTTCCTGCCTCCTCGTTAGTTTTTCTTATAAACGTACAAGAGTAGATTGTATCTGAAAAAGAGGGGGAAGTCAATCGTTCTTAAGGGTCTTCGCATAAATATTCCGTTAAAGTTTTTATGATTATTCATTCCGGAAGCTTTCGATATCATTTTGGCCCGCATAACGCAAGAACATCCGGTGCATATCGATACCACTCTCTCCGAAATATAATTTCATGTATTTCTCGCCGTCCTGACGAATGGGCAGTGTTACAACACGTTCCATGGTCTGACCTTCTGTGCCGTTAAGGGTCACGGTCTGTTGTAACGTATTGTTCAGGAACACGGAGATCGGCAGCTGCGCCAGTTCTCCTAACGTAGAGCTCATCTGAAATACCAGTTCATATCTTCCGATCTTAGGAAAACGCAACTGGTATACCGCACTTGTGCCCTTCTTCGTGGACAGCTTCTCTAACGGAAGATCTATGTCCTCTAAAATCTTCGGTTCCGGCAGCTCCAGACGCGCCAGCACCTCTCCGTTGTCTCCTGCGCCCTCAGTGCTTATCGGATTGTGAAGCTCCGTGCATTCCTCTTCCTCTCTGTCCAGAAGCCGTTCCATAGCAACGGAACGTAACAGGAACCCACAGATATTTGCCGCATTCCGCGTAAGCTGTGCTCTGGTGAGTCTGCCGTCTGCCAAGCCTTCCGCGGTATTGTCCCCTGCGGAGTTGGATGCCGCATCCGCTACGACCATATAGATATCGTTCTGTGCCCGCACCATGGGAATAGTCTGTCTGCCGGAGCCGGGCTCCCCTTCCTCATTGATCTTCGCCCACCAGTCAGTCATCACAATGCCCTGATATCCCCATTCCTTACGGAGAATAGTCGTCAGGAGATCATAGTTGCCAGCTGTCCACAGTCCGTTTACCGGACCGTAAGTGGACATAATACTATAAGCTCCGCCCTGTTTCACCGCGATCTCAAAGCCCCTCAGATAGATCTCCCGCAGTGCTCTCTCGGATACGATGCTGTTGGCATCATGCCGTTTGAATTCCTGATTGTTACATGCAAAATGCTTGATGGTGCCGGTGACACCGTATTTTCCCATGCCGGTCAGCTGTGCTGCTGCCATGATACCTGTGAGATACGGGTCTTCCGAAAAATACTCAAAGTTACGACCGTTCAATGGATTCCTGTGGATATTGATGCCGGGTCCTAAGAGGGTGTCGATCTTGTTCTTCCGAAGCTCCATGCCCTCCATCTCATACAGCTCCTCCACCAGCTCCGGATCAAAGGTACAGGCGAGCAATGTCCCGTTAGGCAGGGCATATGCCATAGTGCCGCAGTCCATACGGATACCGGAGGGGCCGTCCGAACAACAGGCTATGGGAATCCCAAATTTCTTCAGACTATCTGTCACTCCACCGAAGGCTGCTGCCGTACCCGGAGTCACTTTCGGGGAACACATGCCCTCTCCGCGGGTCATACAGATCAGATCTTCGTCCGACAGTTGTGTCAGGAACTGTTCTAACGTAATTTTTCCATCCGATACATCCGCCAGCTTCCAGCCACGGTCTCCCGCATACTCACTCTGCGTAGGTCTCTCCTTAAGGATCCTGTCCGCCAGATCTATCGTACGTAAAGGTACATCTTCCCAGTTTGCAATGGCATGATCCTTTTCCTCGAAAAAGAAAGGTTTCAGGCGCTTAAACTCCTGTATCGGTGCCATTGCTTCCGTCACCGTCCGCACTACCTGAAGCTCTGTCAGGGTCGCCTTGCCAGCCTCTGCCGCGCTTCGCACGTCGGTTCCGGCATAGAAGATATAGTCTCCTTCTTCCAATACATAGCAGGATTTATGTCCGGTGACACCACTGTCATCATAGGAAGCGTACTCCGTCAGTTCTGTTTTCAGCAACAGTTCTTCGGTCTCACCCGGCTTCAGTTCTTCGGTCTTCGCAAATGCAGCCAGCTGGCGCAGAGGCTTTCCTAATTTCCCCTGAGGTGCTTCCAGATACAGCTGCAAAGTCTCCCTGCCGGATACTCCCCCGACATTGGTCACTTTTGCAACTGCCGTGACTGCCGTGCCCTGTACGGAGAATCCCAGGATCTCTGTCTGGAACTTCGTATAGGATAATCCAAATCCGAAAGGATACTTCACCTTATCTTTCGCAAAGGTCTCAAAATAACGATATCCTACATAAATATCCTCAGTATAAAAATTCTCCACCGGATCTCCGAAATTTTCCGTAGAAGGATAATCTTCAATATCTTCCGCAATCGTGTCACTTAATTTACCACCGGGATTTACTTTGCCTGTCAGAACGTCTACACAGGCCCTGCCGCCCTCCTGGCCTCCTTGCCAGATATAGAGTACTGCCTGCGGCTGATACCGGTCTACCCATTTCATATCTATGATGTTGCCGACATTCAGTACCACGATCGTATGCTCAAAAGCATGACATACATTACGAAGGAGATCCTCCTCCATAGCTGTCAGCAGATAGCTTCCCTCCGCCGCACTGTTATCCTTATCTTCTCCGGCAGTACGGCCGATGACCACGATCGCTGCATCCGACTGTCCGGCTGCCTGCGCCGCCAGTTCTTCATCTACGGGCATCTCCTCCTGATTCCAGGGTTCCATGGCCCAGCCTTCTCCCACATCAAAGGGATGCTCCTTCAGCCACTCACGGTACGCCTGCTCCAGCGCTTCATTTACCTGTATGGTTCCATCTTCTTTCAGGCTGTCGATGATATTCGTGACATAAGGAGCATTGACCATGCCGCCGGATCCTGTGCCGCTCTTATAATGCTCAAACTGCGTTCTTCCGAATACAGATACTCTCTGTCCCCTGCTTAACGGTAAGGTATCCTCTTCATTCCGCAGCAGTACACTTCCTTCCGCCGCCACGCGTCTTGCCAGCTCCGCATATTTCTGATAATCCAGTGTATATTTCATTCGTTCAATGACTCCTTCCCACAGACAACCTGTTACTGTTGACACCCCTATTATATCGAAAGGAAAGAGTTTTCTCAACGATTTCATTATGTAAATGAAGCGTAGAAGAAGCTATTTGATCCCGGAATGCATAAAGCTCTCCATAAACTGTCTCTGGAATACAAAAAACAGAATCAAAAGCGGAGCACACACTAATACGGTGGCTGCGCTCACATCACTCCACTGCATTCCCGTCTCGTAGGACATGGCGAACATGGCAAGTCCCAGGGATAGAGGTCTCTTCTCCACGGAATCCGTCATAACCAGCGGCCAGAGGAAATTGTTCCACTGGAAAGATGCCGATATCATTCCAAAAGAAATATAGGCCGGCTTCAACAGCGGTACATAGACCCTCCACAGGATCTGGAACAGATTAGCTCCGTCCATTTTCGCCGCTTCCTCCAATTCATAAGGAATTGTTTTGATCGTCTGGCGCACGATCAGGGTTCCCATGGCAGATGCAAAAAAGGGAAGCATAATACCGATCTTCGTATCGGTCAGTCCCCATTTTGCCATCATGGAATAATTCGGCAGGATCAGTACCTCCGGTGCGATCATCAGCTGAGATAAAAACAGCACAAACAATGCTTTTGATCCATAGAAATCAATCCGGGCAAAAGCATAACCTGCCAGAGTAATCAATATAAACTGAATTGCCAGTACTCCCACTACGATAAAAATGGTATTGCCGTAATATTTTCCGAAGGGCGCTGCTGCCAGTACTCTCCGGAAATTCTCCAGTGTAGGCCAAGCGATCGCCGTCAGATCCAGTGTCAGCTCCTTGGGAATAAACGCTGTCCTTACTACCCAGATCAAAGGGATCAGGGATACTGCCAAAAGCAGAAACATAATTCCATAGACCAATATTTTTCCCACAGGTACAGGATGATGTGTCCGTCTCCGCACCGGTGTCTTTACGGCTGCATATGTGCTATCCATAATTTTCTCCATCCTTAATTGTTATAATATGCTTTCTTATCCTGTACAAAGAAACAGATACTGGTCACGATCAGTAACACAGCTACCAGGATCACGGTCATCGCAGATGCTTTTCCGGTATCCCAGTAATCGAATCCCGTCTGATAGATATAGAACAGAAGTACATTCGTAGCATTGCCGGGACCTCCTTTGGTCATAATATACAGATGATCTACCATCTTATACGCATTGGTCAAGGTAATGATCAATACATAAATCGTCGTTGGCTTTAGCATGGGCCAGGTAACACGGGTGAAAATCTGCAGCCCGTTGGCTCCGTCGATCTTCGCCGCCTCGAATAATTCCCTCGAGATACCATGGAGTCCCGCCACATAGAACAGCATAATATAGCCTGCCTGTTTCCAGATCAGCATCACCATGACAGCCCAGATTGCCGTCTTACCGTCCGCCAGGAATCTCCAGTTGGGATTAATATAACCCAGGAGACCGTATATCGGCGTGTATATAAACATCCAGATATTTGCTGCTGCCACCAGCGGAATGAACGTTGGGTATGTAAATCCCAGACGTGCTACCGCTTTGCCCCATTTTAAACTGTTGGCGAACATCGCCATGGCGACTGCCAGACCGATGCTGATGGGGACCGTGACTACGGCGATCAGCAGATTATTCCAAAAGCACTCCCAATATACCTTATCCTGAAACAACGCAATGTAATTGGACAGTCCGGCAAATACCGGCTGCATCACCGATAAATTATCCAGATAAAAGCTGCTGATCACACTTTTTACAATCGGATAAATCGTAAAAACACATAAAAATACCAACGACGGAGCCAACAAAAGCCATGCCGTCAGTGTTCTCTTCCATTTATTGGAAATCTCTTTTTTTAATGCTGTTTCATAAGCTGCTTCCTTTTCGACATCTATTTTACGGACAGAATTCGGGGCAGCTTCCTGCGGAAACAAGGCATCCGCCAATACTTTTCCCGCTCCCAGATTTACCTTCGGCGTCATTGTCTCTGCCATATTCATTCCTCACTTTTTGCTTTACATTTTATGGGAAAAACCAGTCTGCATAAAACAGCAGGCTGGTCTCCTCACATGGATCGACATTTATGAGATTATTTGTAAGCCTTCAAAATATTCTCTGCTGTGGTCTGAGCCTCATCCAACGCAGACTTCACATCCTTTTGATCTGTCATTACATAAGAGATGGCATCATCGATTGCTTTCTGTACCTCTGCCTGGTTGTAAGTGGACAGCTCTGCATAACCATACTCCAGCTGATCTCTTGCTACCAGACAATAAGGGAACTCTTCCGCATAGGTCTTCATGCGTTCGGTCTCATAAGCGCTGGGTCTGGTGGCTACATATCCGGTATCAATACTCCACTGAGCTACTCTCTCATCGTCTGTCATCCATTTGATGAACTCGAATGCTGCCTGCTGTCTCTCCGGAGATACTCCCTTGAAGATATAGAAGTTACCGCCTCCGGTAGGAGAACCGGGAGTCTCGTCTGCGGGAAGCATGGCTACTCCGAAGTCAAAGGTTGCATTTTTCTTCACGTTGGTCAGGTTACCGGTAGTATGATACATCATAGCTGTCTTGCCTTCGATGAAATCGGAAGGCGTGGTAGCCCATGCTACAATACCGGAAGGCATGGAGCCATCCTCTGCCAGAGATTTCCAGAAGCTTAAGCCCTTAGCGGTTCTGTCGTCGTTGTAATATACCTCGGTACCGGTGTCGTTCATCAGATTGAAGCCACTCTGCTGAGTGCAGAAGGTCTGTAACATCCAGTAAGCATAACCATCGGAAGGAATCTCAATACCGTACTGGGAACCGTCAGCCTTGGTCAGTTGTTTTGCATAATCCTTTAATTCATCCCAGGTAGAAGGTGCCTTCTCAGGATCTAACCCTGCCTCGCGGAAAGCATCCTTGTTGTAATACAGTACGATGGTGCTTCTCTGCCAGGGAATACCGTAGGTGGTCTCACCATCACGGCTGTTCATCATGAATCCATCATAGAAGCCGTTCAGCCATTCCTTGTCCGCATCAGTGGTGCAGAAGCTGTCGATATCTGCGATGGCATCCATAGCCAGCAGGGAATATAAATCTATTGAAAACATAATGGCGAGATCCGGAGTATTGCCGCCCTTGATCGCAGCCTGAACCTTGGTACGGGTATCCGCATAGCTGCCGGCATATACCGGTTTGATAGTAATATTGGGATTTTCTTCATGATATTGCTCGCACAGGGCATCAATGAGCGCATCCGGACCGCCGCCAACGGATACCGGGAAATACATGGTCAGCTCCATAGGCTCTGATGTGGTCTTACTGTTGTCTGCTGCCACTGTCTGATTTTCCGTTGTCTGAGTGTTCTGTGTAGTTGTCTGAGTTGTTGTTGCGTTCTGGCCGCAGGCTGCAAGAGAAAATGTCATGATACCTGCCAGAACAAGAGCCATTAATTTTTTCATAATTGTCTCCTCGTATTTTTATTTTTTTCATCAATTGACATCTTCGATTAATCGAGTAGGAGAAAATTTCTCAAAAACGAGAAATTTTCGACCTCTCACACCA
>ERZ1026894.1198-NODE-1198-length-15899-cov-20.563683_pt1 | contig 15899 bp, 11 predicted proteins | sample MGYA00380177_ERZ1026894 | MGnify/ENA primary metagenome ERZ1026894 (study PRJEB33269, sample SAMEA4719813) | human gut metagenome | biome: human-associated habitat; feature: organic feature; material: feces | place: Cameroon | collected 2013-10 ... | reverse complement strand
CACAGGCACAGGCTATCAAGGATGCCACGATGGGCTGGTTTATCGCCCAGAACCTGAAGAAGGGTGAACAGATGATCCACTTCAACGGCACCTACCATTCTGACGGAAACAACGGCATCATCCCTTATCTCAAGGAATATCGTCCTAAGACTACCGTCAGCACCATCAGAGCGGTACGCCAAGAAGAGATTGACAAGATAGATGAAGATTATCTGGGTCTGGCAGATTTCTATATCTGCATCACAGAAGATATGAATATGTCATACTAGCCCAGCGAAATAAGAAACAAGAAATAAGGTAAAAAAGGTAAAAAGGTAAAAAAGTAAAAGGGTAAAAAGAGCCTTCCCCCCTTTCGTTTAGTTAATAATTTATAATTAATAGTTGATAGGGCAGCCTCGCTCGACGGCGTTAGCCCTCTATAAACTATCAACTATCAATTAAAAAAGCCCCTGATGCAAGAAAGCACCAGGGGCTATAAATTATTAATTATTAACTATAAACTATAAACTTCACACAGTTCCCAGTATCTGTGGGCGAGGTCATGAATAAACTTTCTGCCTCGTTCGGTCCATACGAGATAGGTATGGGTGTAGGCTCTGCCCATCTTCTCCTGTCTGCCATCGCTCTTCGGGTCGAGGAAGGCGCTGTAGCGGGTACGGCTCTTGGCTAAACCCATGTGGGCGTAATCGGCATAGAGGAGATACTGACCACTCTGGTAGTACTGGATATGCAGGGCACAGAGCGAGCGGTTCAGCTCCTGCGCTGTGATACCGAGTTCCTTCGCAATCTGCGTAGTGGTGAAGCAGGAAACAGAATCGAGCACATTATCGCTATAGAGCGCTTTCGGCAGAAGATTACCCACCTGATTCTCCAACTGGATGATGTTATCACCATTCTTGGCGATGCGAACCACCTGTTCATCCACCACATCATTCAATCGGCGGATTTCCGTATTCTGTTCACCGATAAGCTTCTTCTGCTGCTCAATCTGCAGACGCTGCTTCTTCAGCAGATTCTCCTTCTCCTTGAGCGTAGCACGAAGAATTTCTTCGGCATGTCGAATCGTCTCCTCATCGCTCTCGCCCTGCTGAACCGGAATATAACCGCCCGTCTTGCGAATCTGCGGCAGCACATCTGAAGTAACCCAGTTTTTGAACTTCACGGCAGTAGGAAGCTTAGAGCCGAGAACCAGGGCATAGAAACCACTCTCGTTAACGAAGATCATCTGACACTTGCGTTTCGCCTCGCTTCCATCCTTCTTGATACCTGTCACTACCCATACGCCCTGTTTCAGGGCGTAAGGGTTAACTAGCTGATTAACAGCGTTTCTTGATTTTTTATACCCCAGTACATCACAGACATCCTTTGCGCAGAACAAAGGTTCTCCATTTTCATCGGTCAAGGTACGAATCTTACCGAATTCAGGGTTTTCAAACACGACAGCAATAGCTGCCTTCTTATCCATTTCTACTTTATTTGTATTTACTGACTTTACCATAATAATTTGTTTTTAATAAATAATCACTAAAAATTCAACATTCAACACTCAACATTCAACATTACAAAACGGTAATCCAAATGCTCTCCTCTCGTTCCCTCGCTGCGGTAATGGCATTCATGAGCCGATGCAGCCAGATGCGGGAATTAAAGACGGCACCCTGTAATTTATTTTCACCTACCAGAATGCAGCCCTGCGTATCATCAGGATAATTACCGGCATGGATGCGGATGCCCTCAAAATCAGGAACACCCTGCACCAGCGGAAGCCACTTCTTAAACCTTGGCGATTTCGAGATAACAACAGGATACGAGCCTTCCGGTATCGCCGTATGCCCCGGTATCTTGCGGGCTTTCTTACCCGATACCCTACTGTAACGTCCATCCTCCTCTTCCGGTTTCAGTTCGATACCCAGAAGGTTTCTCCACGTAGGCTCCAGGGTATCACAGAAGTAATGCTCCTTGTCCAACTTCGCCTTATCGAAGCTGTGCTCAAAGATACGCTTGTCGCCTATTTTTACCCCCGAACGCCAGGTACGTTTCACGTCCTTATCGCTCAGGATATAAAGATGACCTATCGTATAAGTCTTCTTTTTTGCTATTCTTTTTACTACTATTTCCATAACTCAAACTCCATTAAGATTCTAATATTTTTACCTCTTTACCATCCTTGCGGTTACGTAGCTTTTCAAAACTGAATAACTGAATACTGATTACGTCACCCGTTACACCCTTAGGCGGAATCTTCCGGATATAGTTTCGGTTCACCCAATTACGCAACATAGAAGGAGTGCCCTTCTTGTCCATGCCCAACTGCGAGCGGAGATATTCTGCCTGCTGGAAATTAAAGACATCAGGCAACTGCTGCAACAGATTTGCCGGTCCACGCTTGCTCGATTTCTCGTTCGAAAAGTTCGCCCTCTTGATGGCATCACCAAAGAATCGCATCTTGCAGTAGAGGTCGTAACGCTCGCTCCAGCGGATGAACTCATCTATCTCCGGCTCCCATTTACAGCCGTTCGCCACATACAGCACACACGCCTTCAGGTAGGCGATGACGTTGGCACGGAAGGAAAGATTCTCATAAACCCTATCCTGCGACAGACGTGAAAACTCAGCATTCTCATCCTTCAGTTTGAGGGCAAGCTGGAATGCCTCAGGACAGTCAATCAGTCCCCTGGCGTTGTTCAGATTCTCGATATAAGGTTTCAGTGCCTCACGGTAAGCATCATCGTAATCGCCAAAGACAGGCATTTCGTCACCGATTTCACGCTCCGGAATGGTACAGAAATTGATACGGCTTATCGGACCATCTGTCAAGACTTTTGAGAAGTAACGCTGTCCTTTCTGGATAGTGGTAGATGCGTTCCAGTTGAATCGGATGGTTACACGCTCCGTAACGCTCGATATACCCACGCGAGTCTGGCCGTACTGGTTGTCGCTATCTGAGGCAAGACACATGATACGGAAATGCTGGTTTCCGGTACCCTTCAGAGCATCAAACTGGTCCAGCTCATTGAGCGAAGTGTAAAGAAATCGTCCCTGTGCTTCAGCGGTACGCATCACGAATGCCGGATTGGTCATATCAGCATCAATCTCCTGGATAACGAGGTTGTCCGGTCGCTTACGCTTGTCCTTGTTGGCGCCCTTGCGCGTCATCTCCTCCTTCCATTCCTTCTCACGTTTCAGATTCTCGGCATCCCGTTTTCGGATATCCTCCATAATATAGTTAATCGGCTTATTAACAGATGATTTACCAGCACCCGTACCAGCCAGCAAGCACGTAGACAATGTAGCCTCATGTACTACATTATCAATATATCGGAAGCTCGTCTGCCAGAGATGCGTAGCCAACGGAGGGAAGATAGCATGCGCCACTGCCGGCTTATAAACCTCCGGTGTCCGAGATATCAGCAGTTCCACCAGTTTCGGTAGTTTCTCCGGCATCGCTGGCGGTTCCGGATAATCCTCCTCAGTACTTTGAACTTGGAACATTGAACTTTGAACTGCATGATTACCATCAGCTCTTTCAACTTTTAACTGTAAATTATTAACTTGCCGGCTGGCCTGTTCGGCAGTAGCATTGATGCGGATAACATCACGTGAGAAAGGTTTCGAACTGTCACCATATTTCGCATAGAAATCATGGATAAGTTGGTGGCAATCCGGCTCCAGATAATAGCTCGGCATTTTCTCAGCCACCACCTTCATCAGTTCCTCCTCGCTCATCACCCTCGAAGCGCCGGCACTCATGATGGCCAGCAGGGAGGAATGTCTTGATCCTACGGAATCAATCGTCATCCCCTTCAGTCCCGCTGATTCCTGAAACAAATCAAAGGCTATCAGATTTTTCTCGCTGGCTTCCCCCAGCTCACCAGTGCCATAATTGCCTCCAGGATTCCCGAGATAAGAATCATCAGCATGATTGCTATTACCAGATTGGGCAGGCTGAACAGCAGTGCCAGCAGGAGCAGCATAATCGCCACGATTGCCCGAAAGTCTATTGTTTTGAACATTATCATTACTATTAACTGTAAACTGTAAACTATTAACTTTTGCATTCCCCCTTCCGTCAACCGTCAGTCCCCGGTCGAGAAAAGCCTTTCTTCGAGCCTGAATCTCGCTCTCCGGCAGCACCGCACACCACATTTCAGACCGGTAGATTTCCGAGTCCTTATCCGTCAGGAAAATCATTCTCTCAGGTGTGATGCAGCTCTCATCATAAGGCACGCCCAGTGCCTCACAATACGCCTTCTGCGTCTCCTCGATGGTCATCCCAACCGGCATTCTAATCCCGATATGCAGCTTCTTCCTGGCGCTATAGCAGAGATGCAGCAACGAGCCGTTCCATATCCCCGAAGAGCAGTTCAGCTCGCGCGCCTTCTCGATCGCCTTCTCCACATACTCCTTATCATCCACATCGATAATCGTCTGGAAGAGAAAGCTTTCCGGCATCGCATTCTCCTGTCTGCGCACATTATTCCTGAACATGCCGTAGTGTGGACAGAAGAAAGGCAGCTCACTCTTCAGCCTCTCCTGCGCCTTCTTCACCGCCTGCGCATCGTTCAAATCCACTCCGTCAATCGGCAATTCACCCCGAATCTGCTGAATCATCTTTTTAACGGCAGCCGATTCAATCACCTTATCATAAGTATCCATGCGATAGGAAAAAACTTTCCCTTTATTTCCCTTGCGATAAGGATTAATTGCCACTACATGTACTATTCCCATTTTACCTCCATATTTTTATTAATCGAACACTTCGCTGTTAATCATGATATACCCTGAGCCATAGCTTACATTGATAGGCAGAATCAGCGAGTTATCAGAAATCTCCTGAACTCCGTTCGCCTCGAAGAGCGAAGCATTCTCAGCATCATTCAGTCTGCTCTTGACGAAGTCTATTACCCATTTTGCCGCAATCTTCTCGGCAGCAACATGCCTGTCTACGAGGTCCTTCACCAGCTGTTCATCGCAGAAGTTGATATCCGCATTCACGTTCTCTGCCTCCGCTTCTTCCTTCCCCATTTCCTGGTTCTCGAAGAAGAGGTTATACTTGATTTTCATATCCTTCATCATTACGATGTTCAGATTTTTCAGTTCCCCCTCCGAGTCAGCAATCGTCTCATAGAGTTTCTGTACCGACTTCTTGAAGATGTTCTTCACGTCCATCAGACAGTAATAGATTTTGCCGTCAATCACCACCACCCTCAGTTTTCCGTACTGCGGATGAGTAAAATAAAAAGGTTTCATTGCTTTCATCTTATAAATTCCTTTTAAAACAGTTGGGCGCTCCCACAACGGTTGATGTGCCTATACACAAAAGCCCCCGAAACCCAGACCATATCGGTTCTGAATTCCGGGGGCAAAGGTACAACAAGATGCTGAAACCTACCTGGTACGTACCTGGTACGCGTACCAGGTACGAATTAATTTACGAAACGTTATTTACGTTATATAACAGACTAGCTAACAGATATTTATCGATTTTGCAGTTTCTCCGATAAATCCAGACATCTGTTGCTGGTCCATCCCTTTATTATAGGCAGAGCGAAGATTCTCCTTGTCAATATTCCAAAAGGTACCGAACACTACCCATACATTCTGTATGCCGAGTTTGGTAGAAATCTGGAATGCGAGAACTGCAGTTTTAGTTACAGAGAGTCCCTTAGGCTGGAAATGCTCATCAAGAAAGCCATGTATCGCCAAACTGGAGAGCACCATTAACCCCTGAGGATTAGCAAGAGATTCTGGCAGCGGACGGAATTTCTCTTCTGCCTTTGCCTTTTCTTCCTTCTTCTTAGGTCCATCACCATAATTTTCAATATACGTTGCATTATCGTGCAATTCGATTGTTCTATTATCACTCATGATTACTATGCTTTTAGATTCCATATAATTTACAATAAACTCACTGTCCAGACTTAAATAGACATCTGTTATAAAAAAATATAGTGCCTTTATCCTCGACAGACTACGCTTGATTCGCGTACTTAAGTTTTTCTTCATATTGCATTATTATTGTAGTTGTTTTAAGTTTCTTGCCTCATTATAGCAGAGTATGAGTGTTTGCGCTAACAATTTATGAGGGCGTAAGCAGCCTGGAGTGCTGGTGATCGCCTCTTATCGTGAGGTGTGGGACCAATTCTACATCATTTTTCCTTTTTGTTGAATATTTAAGTTAATAAAATGACCGAAAGATGCGTTTTTCAGTATCTAAGGCCGGTTAATTCTATCCTCCTCCCATTTTTCGAGATGCAAATATATAAAAAATATTAATACACACGCAAGCCAAGTTTAATATTAACACGATTTTAACACAATTAGTAACAGAAAGCAAGTTCTAAACACAAGTATAGTATAAGTTAAACACAAAATCATCATCAGAAGTCGATATCGAATAGGAAGAAAACACTTATCATAGGTATTTATATCTCCTATTTCGTGTCTGCAACATTTCTGTTGTGCAAGAAACATGTGCATATAACGTATAGATATAGAACCATATAGAGGAATATCAAATTGGCTGTTCAATCAGATTGAACACTTAATATTTATCAGGCAACAAAAAACAAATCTCAATGAAGGTGATTACAATATTTGGATTCTTTTCGTCTTTATGATAATCTTATTTGTTTGTAGCAGTATACTAACATCACGACACAGATGATTGGGAACAGACTATTTATGAAGTTAGATTAAAACATAAAAAACAAACCTAAAAGAATCAATTATGAAGAAATTGAAAAATCCTGGCGCTATCTCAGGAATTACCTCTAAGGTAATGTTGGTTTCTACTATCTTGTTGACTCCAACAACTATGATGGCAGGTAAAATTCAAGGAGGAATTCAAACACCTCTTTCTGTAGTGCAGCAGTCAAACTCCATCAATGGTACTATTGTTGATGAGACTGGTGAGCCGATGATTGGTGTAACCATCAAAAAGAAAGGTAGTGGTGTCGGTGCCATTACTGACATGGATGGCAAGTTTTCTGTAAACGTACCTGCTGGTACAGTCTTGGAAATCAGTTACACTGGTTATAAAACTCTTACTGTTTCTGCCAAGCAAAATATGGGAATCAAGATGGAGCCTGATGCTATAGGTCTTGAGGAGTTGGTTGTTGTAGGTTACGGTACACAGAAAAAACGTGACTTGACAGGCTCAGTAGTATCCGTTAAGAATGAAGATGTAGTAGTTGCTCCTACCTCCAACGTAATGGAGGCTTTGCAAGGTAAAATCGCAGGTCTTGATATTACAAAATCCAGTGGTCAGGTTGGTGGCGGAGTTAATATTCTGCTTCGCGGTTCTCGTTCTATCTATGGCGATAACAGTCCTTTGTTTATTATCGACGGTCTGCCTGGAAGCTATGATGACATAAGCCCTAACGATATAGAGAGCATCGATGTATTGAAGGATGCTTCATCTACCGCTATCTATGGTTCAGCAGGTGCCAATGGTGTCATCATTATAACAACCAAGCGTGGAGCGAAAAATTCCAAGACAAAGGTTAATTTTGACGCTTTCTATGGTTGGAGTGGTTCTCCAGAGTACAAGAGTGGCATGACTGGTGATGAATGGGTTAATTATTATACAGAGGCGTATAAATATAAAAATGGCGTAGCTCCAGCGAGCGTTTCAGACCTCTTCGGTGGTAACCAGGATTATGTAGATGCTTATAATGCAGGAAAATGGATAGACTGGGTAGATCAGGCTATGAATAATAGAGCTACGACTCAAAAATATTCACTTTCCATCCAGGGTGGAACTGACAAGACAAATGTATACGCTTCATTGGTGTATAACCGTGACCAAGGATTACTGTCTAATGAGAAACTCAACAAATATTCTGTACGTTTGAACATCGATCAAAAGGTATTCGACTGGTTTAAAGCTGGTGTGTCGACCAATCTCAACTATAGCATCCGTAATCGCGGCGACAACAAGACATTCACAGGAGCATTGAGGGCTTTTCCTCTTGGTGATGTTTTTGATGAATTTGGCGAGTATAACTCTGAGTATATCAATAACCAATACTCTCCTATGGGCGATTATATCAAGAATCAGTATGACAATAATAATCGATATACCTATATCAATGCAATTGGTTATGCAGAGATTACTCCTTTCAAGGGTTTGTCTTACCGTACTCAACTTAATGGTTCGTTAGGTCATGGTCGCCAAGGTACTTATTGGGGCAATTTGTGTCATGCCAACAGACCTACATATGCAGGTTCGCCTCACGCACAGATACAGAACTCAGACAGTTATAGTTATACATGGGAGAATATTCTTTCATACAATTTCAGCATTGCTAATGACCATAACTTTGGTGTTACAGGCGTTACTTCTTGGCAGAAGAATTCTAATGAATATACAAATGCAGATGGTAGTGGCCAGGATTTGGACATATGGAAGTATTGGCGTTTGTTGGCAGCCAATAGCCAACGTGTAGAGTCAGGATTGACAACCACCCAAAAAATGTCATACGCCTTACGATTTAATTATTCCTATAAAGGTAAGTACCTCTTCACTTTCTCAAATCGCTGGGATGGTGTGTCATTCTTCTCTCCAGGTAAGAAATGGGATTCATTCCCTGCAGGAGCATTAGCTTGGCGCGTGTCAGACGAAAGCTTCATGAAAAGCTCAGAAAAGTGGCTTGACAACTTGAAACTCAGAGTGGGTGCAGGTATTACAGGTAATTCTGGTGGCGTAGGTGCTTATTCAACACAAACAAATGCCTATAAATACACTTCTGCCGGCATCACTATAAATGGCAACATAGTGCCGTTCACTCAATATACCGGTACCTATGGTAGTCCTTCTTTGGGATGGGAAAAATCTTATAATTGGAACTTCGGTATAGATATGGCTGTACTCAAAGGACGTCTTGATGGCAGTTTGGATTTCTTCACCACTAAAACACGTGGTTTGCTCTTCAAGCGTACTATGCCTGTAACAAGTGGCAGCACTGGTTGGGGCTCTCCTTTGGCTAGCTGGGAAAATATTGCCAAGACTAGCAACAAGGGTGTGGAGTTCACCATCAACAGCCGCAACATCGTTACCAAGGACTTCAAATGGAATACCACATTGACAGGAACTTGGAGCAAGGAAAAGATCGAGAGCTTACCTAATGGTGACTTGATTTCAGAGAATCTTTTCGTGGGTAAGCCAATTCATGCTATCTACGATTACAAGTATGCTGGTATCTGGGGTACTGATGCTTCACAGGAAGAACTTGATAAGTATGGCGTGAAACCTGGATGGGTAAAGGTTGAGACGATTGAGAAATTTGACGAAAATGGCAATGGTGACGGAGGCGTGCATAAGTATAGCCAGGATGACCGTCAGGTATTGGGACACGAGAATCCTAACTGGATTATTGGTCTTAACAATACTTTCGTATATAAGGACTTCGACTTGACTGTCTATGCAATGGGACGTTTCGGTCAGACTATCTATAGCAAAATGCTCGGTTCATATACAGCAAAGTCTGGAATTGGTACAAATCAAATTTCAGGTATAGACTATTGGACAGAAGAAAACCAAGGTGCTTATTATCCACGCCCTGGTAGTGGTGATGACCAAACAATTGGCAATACAGCCATCAATGTATATGATGGTTCTTTCATCAAGATAAAGAACATCACATTGGGTTATACACTTCCAAAGAGCATCTCTAAGCATGCGCTTATGGAGAAGTGCCGTTTCTATTTTACTGCCTACAATCCTTGGATTTTTGCTATGGACAGTAAGTTGAAAGGTACAGATCCAGAAATGGGTGGCTCGGATACTTTCCCAACTTACAAGCAGTTTGTTTTTGGTATAAATATCACATTCTAAACAATTAAGAAAAATGAAAAAAATGAATTTTAAGAATATATTGTTCTCTGCAGCCCTCGCTGCTGGTGCGATGTCTTTAGCTTCGTGCTCTTTGGAAGAAGAAAACCCTGGTGGTTTTACCATGGAGAACATGGCAGCGAACTCGGTTGAGTCATACCAGACTTTGCTTAATCAGTGCTATTTTGGTATGGAACGTTTCTTGTATGGTACGGATGGTTTCATGGAATTGACAGAAGGTGATACTGACCTCTGGACTTACCAAGGAAATCAGAATACTTCCTATACTCAGTATTTTTGGTTCTTCGCAGGTGCAGCACCTAACACCACCTATACAAATGGCATCTGGAACTCTCTCTACGATGGTATCGGCAGTTGCAATATGGCTATCAGTTTGGCAAATAAAGCCCCTTTTAAAACTGAGGCTGAGAAAAATGCCAAAGTTGCAGAAGCAAGATTCTTGCGTGCTATCTATTATTTCAATGCTGTAGAGCAGTTTGGTGGGGTTACCATGATTACTGAACCGGCTAGCTCAATGAATTTTGCTCCTACACGCACAGAACCTCTAACGATTTATAAGGACATCATCATTCCTGACTTGGAATTTGCGGCGGAATGGCTGGATAAAGGCAATGACGCAACTACTACACAGCCTACCAAAAAAGCTGCACTTGGAATGTTGGCAAAAGTTTGTCTGCAGACCAAAGAGTATGCTACGGATGAGTATATACCTGAGGCGCTTGATGCAGCAAAAAAGCTGATAACAGACTGTGAGTCGGGTGGCTCTACATATGGTGCTTACATGTACCCTACGTATGAGGAGGTTTTTGCTGAGAAAAATAATAAAGAAAATAAGGAGGCTCTATGGAAGCATCGCTGGTATGCTGGCAGCGATGGACATGGTTCTAGTAATGGTAACTTCAAATTGAATCGTAACAATGAGAAGTTCCTCTGTAATATCAATAAGTTTGGTGCTCGTGAAGACAATCAGACTAGCCGTCTAACATGGGAAGGCAGCCAGGCAGGTATCTTCATGCCAACTCAGTATTTGCTCAATCTATATGTACAGCAGGATGGAACACTAGACCCACGTTTTCATAAGTCTTTCACTACTCAGTGGAACGCAAACAGGAATTATGAGTGGGACGAAAGTTCAAAGAACAACTTTGGTAAAGAAGATGCCATTGTCGGCAAGAAGATCAATACAGGCGACTTGGCCATCAAAATCGTGATGCCTCAGGATGCAGATTATGCAACGGAAGTAAGTAAGAAAGCTACAGCCAACTACTTAGTAGTAGATTATAAGGATGTATATGATGATGCAAATAAGAATGTGATAAACGAGCGTGGCGCAGGTGAAAACATGTTCCGCTACTTCTATCCATCTCTTAACAAGCATAATAGCAGCAACTATTATGTTGCTAATGCCAACAAAAAACGTAATGGAAACTTGAATGCTACATTCATCATACGCATGGCTGAGATTTACCTCATTGCAGCAGAGGCTGATATCTACCTAAATGGCGGATCTAAAGCTATGGGCTATATTAATAAGGTTCGCCAACGTGCAGGAGCTACCCCTCTCACTGGTTCCGCTTCTGTTCGTACAGTGTTGGATGAACGTGGTCGTGAGTTATGTGGTGAATACTGCCGCTTCTATGATTTGAAGCGCACAGGTATGTTCAAGGACAATTCATATCTACAGGCTACACATCCTGACTTAGCTAGGTATTTCAAACCAGAGTATGCTCTTCGTCCAATTTCAACAACCTTTACAAATGGTATTATTAATGGCGCAGAATACCAGAATCCTGGTTATTAATTTTTTTAGATTTAACTAATATATACTCGAGTAGGAGGTGAATGCTGATAATAGGTGTTTATCTCCTACAATCTTATGATTCCCAACACAGCCAGAGCAATCTTCTGTTTTACAATAAATTTAGTCATATATCTTCTCCATTTAAGATAGACTAAATTTACTTCCTCAATCTTGAAAGAAGAGGTGGTATACGATTTTTTTAATGATTCTCAGAAAAGTATACAAAAAAAAAGGGAAAAAGTGAGCAATTTACGTTACTCGCCTTCTTCCCCTTACTTTTATGATTTTACGGTAGGTGCATCGCTCTGCACAATCCTTATTTCATTGCAATCTTGATAGAATCCTTACCCACTTTGGCGATAACCAAAGACTCGGATACAGCATAAGAGGCAGCACCGTTGGCTGCAACCATAGAGCCGAGATACTTGCCATCAGCAGCAAAGAACTTCACCACCTCGCCATCATCAAGGCCCGAGAGGCTGATGATGCCATCATGAGCCGAAGCCACCACGCCACGTGTTCTTACCTGATTGATGTTGGTACCATTATCCAGGTTAGCATTAATCCAATACAACGTAGCCTCCGCCTTATCAGATGCTGTATGACCATCAGCTGTAGCATAAACAGAAATCTGATAGGCAGCAGAAAGAGTAACCTTGCCCTCCTTGTTATAAGCATTAGAAGCCATATCAGCATCCGTAATTGTATAATGATACTCGGCGCCAGCTGTTTCGCTAGCGAACTTCAACTCTCCTGATGCGTAAGAAATAGATGGTGTGGCGCATGGAGTAACTGGCTTGGTATCATCACCAGATTCACTTGGGTTCCAGGCGTAGATATATTTATAATAAGAACCTAGAGTTTTTTTATAATCCTCTAGGTATTCGCTTGGCACGTTAAATATGCAAGTCGTAGAGATAGATGCATCCGATAAATTTCTCGGTGTACTACCCTTAAAATACATGGTTTCAAGACGACTACAATGCTCGAAACAAAAAGCACCCAGCGATGTAACAGATGAAGGGATAGTAACAGAAGGCAAACTACTACATTTGCTGAAGCAAGACATTCCTATTGATATTACAGATGATGGAATCGTAATAGAAGTCAAGCTACTACAACCACTAAAACAAAACTGCCCCAACGAAGTAACAGAAGACGGAATCTTGACAGAAGCCAAGCTACTACAGCCACTAAAACACTGATATTCCAATGATTTAATAGCAGAAGGAAGGATAACTGAAGTCAAGCCACTACAATTATAAAAACATTCTTGTCCTATCGATGTAACAGATGAAGGTATAATAATAGAAGTTAATTTACTACAGTACCAAAAGCACCTCTCCCCAAGAGATGTAACTGACGACGGAATCGTAATAGAAGCTAAACTGGTACAATTATAGAAACAACCATCACCTAAGGATGTTACAGCTGAAGATATGGTAACAGAAGCCAAGCGACTACAATTATAGAAACATTCTTGCCCCATCTTTGTAACAGATGAAGGAACGTTTATAGAAGCCAAATTACTACAATCTTTAAAACAATAATTTCCCAGAGATGTAACAGACGAAGGGATAGAAACAGATGTTAAGCCACTACATCCCCAGAAAGAATTATCCTCAAATGAAGTTACAGAATATGTATTTCCATCTTTCGCTTTAATATTTTCCGGAATCACAATATCACCTGTATATTTTTCGGCATTAGCAACAAGTGAGGCTGTTTTGGAGTCGGAATTTAGTAAATATTTAAAGCCATCAATTACTTCGTAACTGACACCAGCTAAAGCGTTGCCAGTCATCATAATCATCATAACTAGCAAAATGACAGTACGCTTAGAAAAGCCGTTTGACACTTTACGGACATATAACCCCGTACATTTAAATAAAGTAAAATTTCTCATAATCTTAATTGTTAATTTTCAAAATTATAGTATATAGTGAATCGATTTCAATAGCAATGTAATCTCGCCATTCGGTTTATTCTACAATTGCAGAAATTTCATAACTTTTAGTACTGTCCGAACGTCTTAGTTCTTCCCTCAACACAAAAGGTTCCTTGTCCCGGCTTACACTAATTCTTACATAGCTGTCACTCGTTGATGTTACCACTGCCTCACTGTACACTTTCAAGAAAACTTTTTGCCCTTTTTTAAAAGGACCAAAAGTTCCTTCCCAGCTAGGATTCTTGGTACTAAAATGCTCCTCTTTTTTATCTCCCTGGCATTGTATCGATACGCCCAAAGCTGATCTATTTATATTCATATGAACCTCATACTTCACATAATAGCGAACCTCCTCTAGAGCAGGTTCGTCATAATGATCATCATCACTTGAACAACTAACAAGGCAACTAGAGCAAACCATAAGAAGAACACAAAACAATTTTAATATATACTTTTCCATAATTTATGTTTATATCATTATTTACTTAATCTCATCACTATTCATATCAGCCATTTTTTTCATTAACTCACCCATCTCGCTTTTCAGTTTCTCGAGTTGTCTATCACGTCTTTCTTCTTTGGATAAAGTCGTAATTATCAGGTCGAGTTTCAACATAGCTTTAATTGTGAGAATTATTTTGTGTTTGCCTTTCGTTGAGGTAGGAACAGAAACCCAGAAATCACCACACGGAAGCTGATTAGAATAAACCTGCATAGACGTAACTAAATCTTCGGAGCCATTCGTCAGATTTAGTTTACTAACATCCCTTGCACCAATACTTTCTATTAATTTAACAAATACCTCACGCCCATTTCGATGTTTCAAATCAAACGTCTGTCCATCAAAATCTACCAAAAGAGTATCATCAAGTTTACGAGTTCGCTTCTCACCCAAATCTATATTTACACCTTGATTTTTAAGGTTTTGCGCCTCCATATGATTGAGTATTTCTTCTGGCACAAGTTTCACCTTCAAGCCCAAATGGAGTTTGTCATTAATCGTATTGAGCTGAAGATATTTATTACTAGTTCCACCAACGGTATTCACAAACCATCCATGCCCGATAGATTTCATGTATTTAGCAAACTGGAGATAGGGTTCTTTCGTAAATACAGGCAGATGAGATATCTCAAGAGCGACTTTACTCAATCGTTCTCCTCCAATAAGCCTAAGCACTTCCAGATACGTAGATTCACTCGTATGATGGAATATCCATCCATGCTCAGGAACCCATACCAGAAGTTTATCTGATTTATTTCGTTGCCTCATCGTTGGTACTACTAATAATTATTAAATGCAAAGGTAAACAAAAAAAGCGTAACGATGCTCAGCAAGTTGCATATTTAACGTTACTTTAACTTAGTGATACCAATATCAAAAAAATACGCCGAAATTCCGTTATACAATGTTAAATAGCATATTTAGAATGCATATTCTTAAACAAAAAGTTGGCATTTTGGAATGAAATTAGTAATTTTGCAGCAACAGTTCCTGCCACGCCTCTTCTTGAAAGCGTACCACGGCAGGACTTCGTGTTTTATATTATACTGAAGTAATATGCAGTACACAAAACAAGCAATGGATTTTTATTGTCAACTTGACATTTTGAAAGAACGCGGGCTGACAATCGAAGATGAAGAAGATGCTATAAAATTTCTTCATTCTGTAAGCTATTTGCGTTTTGCGAACTACCTACAACCGATGGAACTGAATACAGAATCACATAGATTTGCACAAAATAGCAGTTTCACTTGAAATTACCTCCATAATGGTTCCATTTGCCATCCCTGCGGAAAGCCGAGAGCTTTTAAGTCAATTTCGGGAAACCGAATGAACAACCATGTTATTTTGGATTGCATATCATTATTGGGGGATATAACATTAAGAAAGTACTTGATGATGCACAGATCGAAGTAAGCACGCATGGAATCTGTTGGTAGCGTTATCCATTCTCTTTCAGGACTATTTGGAATCGCTGGCTGAATAGCATTCTGTTTGTTCCATACTCTTGAATGATGACCACAGGCATTTCGAGTAACAGCAATAACTGTAAGCCATGACTCAAACACATTGATAGGCAAACCAAAACGTTTAGCTATGCGTTTGCGTATGCGATTTTGTTTGATGTTACGATAAATAGCATTGACATTTCCAATAGTAAGCAGCTCGCCTAAAATCCACGATGGTGGATATGGCTCAGAATAGGTTCGCTTGAAATGAAGAACAAACTCCTCCTTGGATTTGCTGTATTCCTTGGATATAGCTCGCATTGTTTCATTAAACCTGGAACTAT